>OCTA010003564.1_pt1 | contig 13800 bp, 10 predicted proteins | sample 1538991 | NCBI WGS metagenome assembly OCTA01 (sample SAMEA3539302, study PRJEB22396) | soil metagenome | biome: tundra; feature: field; material: soil | place: USA | collected 2010-05 | depth 0.15 m
GTACAAGGGATGTACAAGGGATGTACAAGGGATGTACAAGGGATGTACAAGGGATACCCAAGGGAACAACACTGTGCCAACACCGTCGCAACACCGTAGTAATACCGTGGCAGTTCGGGGTGCCCAAGACACTCGAAGGCAGGTGGGGATGCGGGGTTTCAGGGAAAGCGATTCAGATTGACGGGCTGGCGGGTGTGGGTCCGCCAGGCAAGGCTCGATTTTATGCTTCCCAACAGCCGCCGGCTGTGGCACAAAGGTCCATGCTGTATGAACAAGAGCGAAGGACGCCCCATTGAAATCCTGCTGGTGGAAGACAGCCCCAGCGATACCGAGTTAACCGTCGAAGCCCTGAAGGATTTCAAGGTCCGCAATCATGTGAGCATTGTCGAGGACGGCGTGCAGGCGATGCAGTTTCTCCGCCGCCAGGATCCTTATGCCGGAGTGCCACGGCCGGATCTGATCATGCTGGACCTTAATTTGCCCCGCAAAGACGGCCGGGAAGTGCTGGCCGACATCAAGGGAGACGATCACCTCAAGACTATCCCGATCGTGGTATTGACCACTTCGCGCGCCGAGCAGGACATCCTGCGCGCTTACCAGCTCAACGCCAACTGCTACATTAACAAGCCGGTCGATTTTAACCAGTTCCTGGAGGTGGTGCGGTGCATCGAATCGTTCTGGCTCTACGTGGTGACATTGCCACCCGGACCGAGAGGCCGAGGCCGCTGATCAGGGACCATGAATGCGACGACGTTAAGACTGCTGCTGGTGGAGGACAGCCCTTCTGACGCCCTCCTGCTGCAGGCGTCGCTCTCGGAAGCCGGAGTGGTGGGATTTGACTTCACGCACGTTGAATGCTGGGCCGAAGCCGCCCAGTGCCTGCACGACAAAGAGTTCGATGTGCTGCTGCTGGACCTGTCGCTGCCGGACGTTACTGGGCAGGAGACGTTTCTGCGGGCCCGGACCGAGGCGCCCCATCTGCCCATCTTGGTGATGACCGGAAGTGGGGATGAAGCACTGGGTCTGGAGGCCGTGCGCCACGGTATCCAGGACTATCTCATCAAAGGCCAGACCAATGGGCGGCAGACGGTGCGCTCGATTCGCTACGCCATCGAGCGCAAGCGGGCGGAGGAAGCCCTCAAGTCAACCGAGTCGGCGTTGCGCGAGAGCGAGCGGCATTTGCGCGAGTGGAACGCGGATCTAGAGCGCCGCGTCGCCGAGCGCACCGCGACGCTCAAAGAGACGATTAGCGACCTGGAGGACTTCTCGCACAGCATCACGCACGACTTGCGGGCGCCGCTCCGCGCCATCCGCTCGTTTGCGCAGATACTGAACGAGGAGTGCCTGGCCTGCGGGCGGCCCAAGGCGCAGGAACACATTCGTCGCATCACCAGTGCCGCCGCGCGCATGGACAAGCTGATCCAGGACGTGCTCCAATACAGCCGCCTGGCCCGCAGCGAACTGGACCTTGCGGCAGTGGACGTGCAGGAACTGCTGCGCGGCATTATCGACACCTATCCGGCCTTTCAGCCGCCGCTTGTAGAGATTCGGATCGATGGCCCGTTGCCGCGCATGTTGGGCAACGAGGCGGCCTTGACGCAGTGCTTCTCCAACCTGTTGGGCAACGCCATTAAGTTCGTCGCTCCTGGAACCCGGCCACAGGTGCGCGTGTGGGCGGAGCGGGTGGAAAACTCGAAAGCCGAACAGAGGGACGAGTCGTTGCCCGCCGGGATTGACCAATTGCCAGTCGCCAATCACCAGTCCCCTGTCACGCATCACGCATCACGCATTACGCAACAAGCTTCCCTCTCGTCTTCCCCCCTCCCTTCCGTCCGCCTCTGGTTCGCCGACAACGGCGTCGGCATCCCGAAGGAAGCGCAGGAGCGCATCTTCAAGATGTTCCAGCGTTTGGACAAGAGTTATGACGGGACGGGCGTGGGGCTGACGGTGGTGCGCAAGGCCGTCGAAAAGATGGGCGGTCGAGTGGGGCTAGAGTCCGAGCCGGGCCGCGGCAGCCGGTTTTGGGTGGAGCTGAAGGCTGCTGGTGATTCCGGTGAAAAGGAGGTCACAGGGCTGCCCACGTAGCCACACCTGCCGAAGCACCGGATGAACTCAACCACCATCCTCTATGTGGAAGACGAAGAGGCGGACGTGATTCTGCTCCAGCACGTGCTGACGAAGGCGGGCATCCCTAATCCTCTTCAGACCGTGAAGGACGGAAAGGCGGCGAAGGATTACCTGGCCGGCAACCCGCCGTTTGACGACCGCCGGCTGCATCCGTTGCCGGGCCTGGTGCTGCTGGACCTGAACCTGCCATACTGGTCCGGGTGCGAGGTGCTGGAGTGGATTCGGCAACAGTCACAGCTCCGGCGATTGCCGGTGGTGATCTTCACCTCCTCCAGCCGGCCCGATGACATCGCCCAAGCCTACGATGCCGGCGCCAATGCCTACCTGGTCAAACCCAGTGCACTGGCCGATCTCTTTGCCCTGGCCCTGGCCCTGCGCGACTTCTGGCTGATCCACAACCGGCTCCCGGCTGCATTGGGCAGCCCACCTTCAGTCCCTCCGGCTGGTTGAATCAGGCGGCAGGACCATGGACCAGGCATTCGTCAACATTCTGCTCGTGGAAGACAGCCCGTCGGATGCCGACTTGCTCCAGGAGTCGCTATCCCAGCATAGAGTCGGCGGATTCCGATTCACGCAGGCCGGATGTTGGGCCGAGGCCGCCGCGCACTTGCTGAAGCAGTCCTTCGATGTGCTGCTGCTGGACCTGTCCCTGCCGGATAGCGATGGCCGTGACACGTTTGTCCGCGCCCGGGCGGCAGCGCCGAATCTGCCTATCGTGGTGCTGACCGGCGTGGAGGATGAATCGGTGGGCCTCGAAGCTGTCCGCCACGGAATCCAGGATTACCTTATTAAAGGCCAGGCCTATGGCCGCCAGACGGCGCGCGCGATTCACTATGCCATCGAGCGCAAACAGGCCGAAACTGCGCTCAAACAGGCGGAAGCCAATTTGCAGCGCGAGCGCGATCAACTGGAAGTGCGCGTCGGGGAACGCACTGCCGAGTTGTCGGAAGCCAACCGGGCCTTGCAGGCCGAAATCCTTCAGCGCCAGCGCGCCCAGGCGGCTCACCAGCAGGTGTTCCGGCGCCTGGTTGCGGCGGAAGAGACCGAGCGGGGGCGGATCTCGCGCGAGCTTCACGACCAATTGGGCCAGGACCTCACGGCGCTGAAACTGGGGCTCCAAATCGTCGGCAAGCAGCGGCCCTGCCCGCCGGCAGTGCGGGGCAGCATCAGCAAGCTGGAAGGGCTGACGGACCGCTTGATGCGGGACATCCATCGCCTGGCCTGGGAATTGCGCCCCGCGGCGCTGGATGACTTTGGCTTGGAGATGGCGCTGCGGCGTTACGCGGACGAATGGGCGGCGCTCAGCGGCGTGCCGGTGGATTTTGACAGCCTGGGTATGACCAAGCGCCGCCTGACACCGGAACTCGAGACCACGCTCTACCGGATTACGCGCGAGGCGCTGACGAATGTGTTCCGGCACGCAAAGGCCACGCGCGTCAGTGTCCTGGTCGAGCGCCGAGCCGGCCACGTTTCTCTTATTGTGGAAGACGACGGCCAGGGGTTCGACGCGGCGTCGATGCTCGGGGCGTCCGCGACGTTGGGCAAATTGGGCTTGTTAGGCATGCAGGAGCGCGCCACGCTGGCGGGCGGGTCGTTCGAGATCGAATCGAATCCGGGTGCCGGCACGACGGTGTTCGTGCGGCTGCCGCTGGGTGGCGGCGAATGGTGATGGCTGTTTGGTAATCAGTGATTGGTGACTGCCCATCGGCGAGCGGCGACCACCAATCACCGATTGCCGATCACAAACCATGAAAAAGCTTCGTATTCTTTTGGCGGACGACCACAAGATGGTCCGCGATGGGCTGCGGTTGCTCATCGACAGCCAGCGAGACATGCGGGTGGTCGGCGAGTCCGGCAACGGCAAACAAGCCTTGCAGCAGGCCCGCGACCTCAAGCCGGACGTGGTGGTCATGGACCTCTCGATGCCGGAGCTGAATGGGTTGCAGGCCACCGAACGACTCAAAGCGGAGCGGTCCGCGAGCAAAGTCGTGGCTCTGACCGTTCACGAGGACGCCAGTTACCTTCTCCAGTTGTGCAAAGCGGGCGCGGTTGGTTACGTGCTGAAGCGATCGGCCGGCGATGATCTGATCCATGCCATCCGCACAGTGGCGGGGGGTGGCCTGCACTTCGACCCGACGCTGGCGAGCAAAGCCCTGACGGGCCAGCGCCGGGAGGCGCCCGGTAAAGCCGGTTCGCAGATCAGCGACTTGAGCGAGAGGGAAAAGGAAGTGCTGATCCTCCTGGCCTGGGGCTACAGCAACAAAGAAATCGCGGGCGACCTGGAATTGAGCGTTAAGACCGTCGAAACCTACCGGGTTCGCATCAACGAGAAGCTCAGCCTAAGGAGCCGAACCGAGATCGTGCAATACGCTTTGCGGCAAGGGTGGCTGAACGAGGCGGCCCCATTCGTCCGGCCTTCCCGGTAACGGCTCGATGGGTGTGTCGGGGAATTCCCTGACACCAGATTTCTGTTCTTCCTGACTGTTGGACCCAGCGCTCCCCGCCTATTGTCTCCTCGGTTTTGGCACTAGTTCCCGGCAATGATAAGAACAAGCTCAGGCGGCCAAGGTCAAACGGTCGGGAAGAGCGCAGGCCAGAACGGAACCTGAAAAACAAATGAATCACGAACTGGCGGTCGATTTTGGTGTAGGACTGGAGACCAGGGGATTGGGAGCAGGGGATCCGGCGTTTCGGTGTGGCCTTTCGTTCGGGGGGGACGGGAGGCCTATCCGGGACGCCGGCCTTTCAATGGCGTTACCCGCCAGGATGATGGGAGGCACCTTGATCGGGGTGACTTGGTCGCGGCCCGTATCGTGGCGAAAGAGAATTCGATTTCCAAAGGTCTAATACGTATGCAACGAACCTCTGTCCTGAACCAGTACGCTCCGTCTGTCCAGACGGCCAGGGTTTCAAGGGACCCCGAGCCGGCGCTAAGCGTCGTGACCGTTTATCAAGATCCCCTGACCCGGCACTGGGCCACGGAATTGTGGGAGCGTGTGGGGCAATTGATCAGCAACGAAGCGGTGTGCCATCAATCCTGGAAGATGAGCGACCTGACCGACCCTCGCGTATTCATGGACGCGGTCCGAGCGGCTGAGGAAGCCGATGTGTTGCTCGTCGCGGTCCGCGACACCGGAGAATTGCCCATCGGTCTTTTTGTTTAGGTTGATGCCTGGGTGCCAAGCCGCGCCGGGCCTGCGGGCGCCCTGGTGGCCCTGATTGGCGTGCCGCCGCAGCCGGAGGCGCCATCTGGCCGTGCTTACCAATACCTGGAGACGGTCGCCCGTAAAGCCCACCTGGATTTCCTGCCGCACGAGCGGAAGCTGCCGGACCAACAGTTCGCGCTATCCAGCCCGGCGAAGGCTGGCCAAACAGTCATCCGCACAATTCCATTGGCCGCTGCACCATTCAACGCTGGCCCAAGGGCTCACTCACCGTGGCGGATGATTGAGTGAGCGGACGCGCCGAGGCGCTTCAGCCGCAGTTCATCTTGTGCTGCCGCGCGCCTGAAGCACGCTGGGTGTGCTCAGTTCGCCGTTGCGACCAACCGCCGTAACCGCCACGACCTCCGGCACCGCTCCATTCCAAACGCGCGACATCCTGGATGCCGGAAGAATCTCCTCTGTCCACCCGCCGCTGGTTCGTGTTTGCAGCAGCCAGAGCCAGGTCTTGCCTGGGCCCCCCGCCGCCCAACTGATCTCCATTTGGGACCCCGGCTCACCTTTGACGACCGTTAACTTTGGTTTCCTAGGCTGCGCATGGCCAAGCCAGGGCGAAGGCGGCATCAGCGCCGGCTTTTGATATAGTTCCCGTTGAAGGACCTCATCAAAGGCAGTGTTGCGCATCAGGCTCTTCATGTTCCAATGAATGTGGCCGTCGGCGCCAGCCTGAGCTCGGGTCAAACGGACCTGGTTGACGATCTCTTGGGACTGCCATCCGCGCCGGGACTCCGATCGGCCGCTGACCTTGGTCGAGTCCAGCCCCGGGCAAAGGTTCCGGCCCTTGACGTTTTGCTCGGCCCACCAGCGGAGCAGCACGGGGAAGCTTTGGTCCGGCGGATCGATCGCCCAGTAAAGCTGCGGCGCGAAGTAATCGACCCATCCGTTGGCCAGCCACTTGCGCGAATCGGCGTAGAGTTCCGCATAGGAGTCCAGCCCTTTGATCTGTGGCGGATTCTTGGGCCGCCAAATGCCGAAGGGGCTGATGCCAAACTTCACCCAGGGCTTCGCCGCTTTGATGGACTTATAGACGCGCTGGATAAACGCATTGACGTTCTCACGCCGCCAGTCTTCACGGCTCAATTTGCCCCTCGCCCCAAAGCGCTGCCAGCTTGAGTCATCGGGGAAATCCAGCTCCTTTCCCGCACCGCCGCTCACCTTGTAAGGGTAAAAATAGTCGTCGAAATGCACGCCATCGACGTCGTAGCGCCGAACGATGTCCATCACCACGCTGAGCGAGTATTCCTGCACTTCTCGCTCACCCGGGTCCAACCACAGGAATTCTCCATATTGCCGCACGAGTTGCGGACGGGTCTTGCTGATGTGATTCGCGGCGACGGGCGAGGTGGACGCGCGCAGCCGCGCCCTGTAAGGGTTAAGCCACGCGTGCAACTCCAGGCCGCGTTTGTGCGCTTCCTCGATGGCGAAGGCCAGCGGGTCATAAAAAGGCTCCGGCGGCTTGCCCATCGTGCCGGTGAGATACTCGGACCAGGGTTCGATCCGGGAGGCATACAAAGCGTCGCAGGCCGGCCTGACCTGGAAGATTATGGCGTTCAGCTTGAGTTGGGCGGCGCGATCCAGAATCGCCAGCAACTCGGCTTTCTGTTCCTGTGTGCTCAGCGTCTTCCGGGAGGGCCAATCGATATTCGCGACCGTGGCGACCCAGGCAGCGCGGAACTCCCGAACCGGTGCCGGTGGAACGATCCCAGACGGCTCGTAAGTTGCTGCGGGCGATGCGAGTGGTGTGCCGATGGCCGCCAGCGCGCTACCAATGCTCAGGAGGATTCGAGCATACGAGAAGCCAAACGTCCTTGCCAGAGGGAGTTGGCGCTTCTTTATCAGGTGCACAAGGCAGGAATCCGCGCAGACGTAGCTTGAACTCATAAAGTTGCTTGTTCGGAGGCAGACTATGGGCCAAGGGCAGGGCGGTATCGAGGGTTAAATTTCCTGCAAATAGTTGTTGCCAACCCTGGGCTGTTTGAGCTAAAGATATACGTGATAGATTAGTTTATGGAATTATAGCGGCGGTTATCGGCACAATCCAAATCTCGGTTCCTCACCAATTAGTTGTGCTATAATGGTAGCTGTGCCCTGTATATTGTGGTTTTTCCACTTTACTAAACGGGGCGGGTTTGGTTGATTCTAGCAAGATCATGTATCTCAAGAACTTAACTGTCTTAGGATTCAAGTCCTTCGCGGATAAAACTGCGCTGAACTTTCAGCCGGGCGTCACTGCCATTGTCGGTCCCAACGGTTGCGGCAAGTCGAACGTCTCGGACGCCATCCGTTGGGTGCTGGGCGAGCAATCGGCCAAGGCCCTGCGCGGTGGCGAGATGGCCGATGTGATCTTTAACGGCACGGACGGACGCAAGCCCCTGGGCATGGCGGAGGTTTCCTTGACGATTGGCGGCGTGGACGACGAGCACCTGACGGCCGCGGGAGTCGAAATGGCCTACAACGAGGTGACCGTTACGCGCCGGGTTTTCCGGGACGGCGGCAGCGAGTACTTCATCAACAAGACTCCCTGCCGGCTGAAAGACATCCAGCAACTGTTCATGGGCACCGGGGTGGGCCGCACCAGCTACAGCATCATGGCGCAGGGCAACATCACCCAGATCCTCTCCAGCAAGCCGGAAGACCGCCGGATGATCTTCGAGGAGGCTGCCGGGATCACCAAGTACAAGACGCAAAAGAGAGAGGCACTGCGCAAGCTCGAATACACCGAGCAGAACCTGCTACGCGTGGCCGACTTGGTCCGCGAGGTGAAGCGCCAGATCGGCTCCCTTCAGCGCCAGGCAGGCAAGGCGCGCCGCTACAAGCAGCTTTCCCAGGAACTCCAGCATCTGGACACCCAGCTCGCCCGCCATCAATTCGACCAATTGCAGGCGGAGATCACCGAGCGGCAGACGGCGGCCGACAACCTGCGCAACGACCTTGAGACCAGCTCCGCCGCCGTGCTGCGCAGCGAGGACGAGATCACCCAACTGCGCGAACGGCTTTCGGCGCTGGAACACGAGATCGGCGAGCGGCAGCACCGCGGGCTGGAGCTGAAAGGCGAGATCGACCGGCACGAGAGCCGCATTCATTTCAATGAGGAGCGGTTGCGCGAGTTCGCCACGCAGAACACCAAGGCCATGGCCGATCTGACGCAGGCTGAGGAACGGCGCCGGGCGGCGGGAGAGGACCTGGTCGCCGTCAGCGGGCATCTGACCGCCTCCGAGAAGGCTTTGGAGCAGCACCGGGAAACCCTCACTGCGAGACAGGACGCGCTGCGTCAGCTCGAAGAGGAACTGCGGCAGCGGCAGGAAGCCTTGCGTCAAGCCCAGGCCGATGCCTTCTCCACCGCGCAGGACTTGACGCGCGTTCGCAATGAGATCACCGCGCTTGATCTGCAGAAGCAGGGCAATGTGGTTCGTTTGGAGAAGCTTTCCGCCGAGAAGATCCAGCTTGAAGAAGAGCGGACGCACTTGGAAACCCGGCTCGGCGAGTTCGTGGCCAACGTCACGGCACAGAAGCTCAACGCGCAAACGCAGCGCGGCACCGTGGAAGAACGGCAAAAGCGGCTGCGCGAGCTCCAGGAGGAATTGGAACGCGCTACGCGGACGCAGGACCAGGCCCTCGAACAACAAGCCGGGAAGCGCTCCCGGTTGAACGTTCTGGAACAATTGCAGGCGGACCACGAGGGGTTCAGTGTCGGCCCGCTCGCCGCGCTCAAGCAGTCGCAGGATGTGCTGGGGTCGCTGGCGGACAAGATTCGCGTGCCCGATCAGTACGTGACGGCCATCGAGACGGCCCTTGGCCATCACCTGCAATTGGTGTTGACCGAGCAGCCGGAGTCCGCCCGCCAGATCCTGGCGGGTCTCAGCACACATAAGACCGGCCGAGCCAGCATCGCGCCGCTGGCCTTCGTCAGAAATGGCTACGCCGACTTAGCTCACGACGATCAGGGGGAACCCGCGGTGGCTTCGTCCATGGAACTCAATGGCGTGCCCCTGGCTGCGATGGCGGTTGTCGAAAGCGAAGCTTCCATCCGCCCGCTGATGCAGCGCCTGCTCGGCAGGACGCGCATTGTGAGGGATTTGAATGCAGCCACCACCGCGTGGCAAGAGAGCAAAGGCGCCTTTCACTACGTCACCCTTGGGGGTGAGTTGCTGAGCTGCCACGGCATTTACACCGGTGGCTCCAGCAACGGGAGCGGCGACGGCAAAGCGCCCGCTTCAATTCTTGGCCGGAACAACCAGATCGCGGAGCTGCGCTCGACCCTGGCCGGCCTGCAGGAAGAGGTGGCTGAAATCAGCCGCCGCAAAGGCGCCCTGCAAAGCGAGCAAACCGACCTTCAGGCTGGCTTGCAGCAAGCGCAGGTGGAGCTTCGCGCCCAGGAAGTGGCCATCGCCACGCATGAAGGCGAGTTCAACGCGCTCCAGAATTCCCAGCGGCTGCTGCACCAGAAGATCGACACGGTCGTCTATGAAGTGCAGAGCCTGGCCGCCCAGGAACAGGAAGGGTTGCAGAAGCGCGCCGGGCTGACGGCCCGGGCCGACGAGTGCGAATCGCGCGAACGCTCCTGCCAGTCGCAGGTCGCGGAATTGACCACCCGCCTGGAGGGCCTGCGCCAGCAACGCGACGCGGCCAATGCCGGGCTGACCGATAGCCGGGTCGGGCTGGCGGCCGAGGAGCAGATGTGCGCTTCTTACCAGCAGCAGCGGCAATCGCTTGACCAGCGCATGCGCGAATTGACGCAGGTCATCGATCAGCGGCGGGGCGAGCTTTCCTCCTTCGTTGGCCGCAAGGAGCAGGCCGAGTCCGAGATTGTCGAGTCGCGCGGCTTGATTGAGAAGCTCCAACACGACCGCGAGCAGGTCAATGCGCAGACCGCCGAACTGGTGTCGCAAAAGCAGACCCAGGACGACGACGTCGCTTCCCGCGAGGAAGGCTTGCGCGAGCAGCGCCGGCGGCTGACCGAATTGCAGGAAAAGCGCGGTGCCCTTGAGGTAGAGCTGGCCCAGAAGAACATGTCGGTGCAGAACCTGCGCGAGCGCGTCCAGCAGAAATACCACGTCAGCCTCGACAGCATTCGTAGCGAGTGCATCACCATTACCTACGCCGACGAAGGCCCGGCCAAGGTGCACGTGATGACGCCCGAGGAAATGGCCGCCGCCGGCGCCGCCACCGATTGGGAGGCCGTCGCCAAGCAAGTCGAGGAGTTGCAGCAACGCATTGACGAGATGGGACCCGTGAATCTGGTGGCCATCGAGGAATACGAAGAGACCGAGCAGCGCTACCAGTTCCTCAGCAAGCAGCACGACGACCTGGTCCAGGCCAAGGCGCAGTTGCTCGAAGTCATCAACCGCATCAACGTCCAAACCCGCGAGATGTTCCGCGAGACCTTCGAGAAGATCCGGGACAACTTCCGGGCCATGTTCACCGAAGTCTTCGGCGGCGGCAAGGCCGACCTGGTGCTGATGGATGAAAACGACCTGCTCGAAAGCGGCATCGAGATCGTGGCGCGGCCGCCCGGCAAGCAGTTGCAAACCATCTCGCTCCTGTCCGGCGGTGAACAGACCATGACGGCGGTGTCGCTGCTATTCTCGATTTACCAGGTCAAACCCAGCCCGTTCTGCGTGCTCGACGAGTTGGACGCGCCGCTGGACGAATCGAACATCAACCGCTTTATCCGCGTCTTGCAGCGCTTCCTGGCGAACTCGCAGTTCATCATCATCACGCACAACAAGCGCACCATCGGCATGGCGGACGTGCTCTACGGCATCACCATGCAGGAGCACGGCGTCAGCAAGGTCGTGAGCGTGAAATTCCACAAGGCCAACGAGGCGGTGACCGGCCAGCCGACGGCCTCGCTGGAGACGCCGACGGCCACAGCTACCGTTGACGCGGAGGAAGACGCGCCGCACAAGCGCGACGAGACGATGGAAATCGTGATGGCGAAGTAGCGTTTATGACAGTCGGGACAATTGAGGTTGAGCCGCAGACCGAAGGCTACCTAGTCAAAATGCCTGCTGGATTTGACTCCAGATCGATGCTCGACAAGGCCCACTATCAATTAACGTTATGGAATCGCCCGCGGTACGCTGTGGAAAGCGTATTTATGAAAGCAGAGCGATTTCGACTGGTCCAGTTAAGCCACCGCGGCGGGATGTTTTATTGCCTCGATTCCGAGACCAAGACCTGTAGGGTGCAAAAACTCATCTGGCACGCCTTCTTGACGGAATTTCGGATTCCGCAATCGGCCATCGGTGGTATCGTGCCGCCGGATGAACCGCAATTCTCAGCACTCGGCCAATCCATTGATCGCGAAAGTTCAGCAGCTGTTCAGCCGCGACTTGGCCTTGGAAAATGACTACCTGCGGCAGGAAAACAAGATTCTACGCCGCAAGTTGGGCATCCGGGTGCCCTTGACCGAGGCCGACCGGCGCATTCTGGTGAAATACGGTCTGAGAATTAAGACTCGCCTGGCCGAGGTCATGTCCATCGCCAAGCCCCAAACGCTCCTGGCCTGGAATCGGCGCCAGAAACAGAAGAAATGGACATTCGATAATCACTCGGCGAAAGCTGGACGTCCCCGCAAAGCTGGGGGCACCGAAGCCTTGATTGTTCGTTTGGCCGAAGAGAACGATTCCTGGGGTTACAAGCGGATTTCCGGGGAGTTAAAGAAGCTCGGACACCAAGCTTGCCCCAGCTACGTGCGCGACGTGCTGAGGCGCCATGGCCTGCCGCCGGTGCCCAATCGCAAGGGCCTGTCGTGGAAGCAATTCATCGAGTCACACTTGGAGGTGACCTGGGCGACGGACTTCTTCACCGAAGAGATTTGGACTCGGAGCGGTCTAGTCACCTTTTACGTGCTGTTCTTCATCCATCTGGGCAGCCGCCGGGTGTGGCTGGCTGGCTGCACGCCCCAACCGCACGCCGCCTGGATGGCGCAGCAGGCCAGGAATTTCTCGATGGTGGTCGAGGATTGGAGGTTAAGCTGCCGGTTTCTGGTCCACGACCGGGACACCAGCTTCGCCGCCCTGGACGGGGTATTGAAAACGGACGCTCTGCAGATCCTCAAGACGCCCCCGCACACGCCGCTCTGCAATGCGTACGCCGAGCGGCATGTTCGGGAAATCCGGGAGACCCTCGACAACCTGATTTTGTTAGGCGAGTCCCACCTGCGGCGGGTCCTGTCCACGATTGAAGAACATCACAACACGCGCCGGCCTCATCAAGGCCTTGGCAACGTGATTCCGTTGGGTTTCGACTATCCCGCCGAACCGGCGCTGCCAACCCAGGTGCAGTCCGAGGAGGCACTGGGTGGCCTCTTGAACCATTACTGGCTCAAGCAGGCCGCCTGACGCTCTTAGAACTAAATGCGTTGCCCCTGGTGGACCGCAGAATCGCGAATTGCTGCCTGGGGAGCGACCGCTTCCGCGCACCGGACAAAAGGGGTGAAGCCGAGGCAATCGCCAGGCAAGCCTGCTTCCAGATCAACCGTCTTTTGCCAGTGCCTTACCCGGCAGAGGTCAACTGTCTCCTCCCGGACGGATTTCCGCACCCTCCCAAGATTGCCCAGCAGCTGGCCCGGAGTTTTGGAATCGAGCTGGACAAGGACGTTGTCCGCCGTGTGCTGGCAACGCATTATCGCCCGGACTGTGCGCACGGAGGTCCTTCTTGGCTGACGTTGCTCGGCCACGCCAAGGACTCGTTGTGGAGCGTGGATCTGTTTCGGGCTGAATCCATCCGGCTCCAGACCCACTGGATTCTGCTGGTGATGGATTTGCATACCCGGCGGATCATCGGTTTTGGGGGGCAGGCCGTGGCCGTGGATGGGCCGGCGCTCTGTCGCATGTTCAACCAGGCCATCTCTGGTCAGGGACTGCCGCAACGGCTCAGTTTCGACCACGACCCGTTGTTCGAATTCAAGCGCTGGCAAGCCCATCTGCGCGTGCTAGACATCGAGTCCGTGCGCAGCGTGCCCTACACGCCGGTGTCGCATCCCTTTATTGAGCGCCTGATCGGAACCGTGCGGCGGGAGTATTTAGACCGGATGTTCTTCTGGAACCGCACGGATTTGGAACGTAAGCTGGAGCAATTCAAGAGCTACTACAACCAGCTCCGCGTCCACCAATCGTTGGAAGGAGCGACACCAGGAGAAAAGGCCGGAAGTCCAACTCCAGAGCCGGCCTGCCTCGACCATTACGGTTGGCGAGGCCACTGCCGCGGATTATTCGAGTTACCTATCACCGCTTGAACGCTAATTCGCCATCCACACGGTGAACTATTTCGGAACCACCGTGATTTTGGCGACGAATCCGATGAGCCAAAGTCGATAAGTGAGAGAAACCGCCGGCAAGCCGATACTGCCCAACCCGCCGAGTGCAGGGGACGCCGGCTTAGTAGGCATGGCAATAAATACGATGACGTATTATAGTTGCGTTTTCCTGAGCGATCGGCCAACTTT
>OCTA010003565.1_pt1 | contig 13800 bp, 16 predicted proteins | sample 1538991 | NCBI WGS metagenome assembly OCTA01 (sample SAMEA3539302, study PRJEB22396) | soil metagenome | biome: tundra; feature: field; material: soil | place: USA | collected 2010-05 | depth 0.15 m
GGGCTGGTAAGACCACTTATGCGATGCGTTTGGCGACCGAGCTCTTCGCCACCGGTCGGATCAGCCGGGTCACCGTTGTCGCGCCGACCGAGCACCTCAAGACCCAGTGGGCCGATGCGGCTTCGCGGGTCGGCATCCGGATTGACCCCCGCTTCACCAACGCGGCCGGGGCTCATGGCGCGGAGTTCCAGGGTGTGGCCGTGACCTACGCGCAGGTCGCCAGCAAGCCGCTCTTGCACCGGGCGCGCACCAAGGCCGCGCCAACGCTGGTCATCCTTGACGAGATCCACCACGGCGGCGACAACCTGTCGTGGGGAGACGCCATCCGAGAGGCATTCGAGCCAGCCACCCATCGACTCGGGCTGACCGGTACCCCGTTTCGCTCCGACACCAGCCCCATCCCGTTCGTGCGCTACGAGATGGGCGCGGACTCGATACGCCGCAGCGAGGCCGACTTCACCTACGGGTACGCCGAGGCGTTGCGTGACGGGGTTGTCCGCCCAGTGCTGTTCCTTGCCTATGGCGGCTCGATGCGTTGGCGCACCAAGGCCGGCGACGAGGTGTCGGCCCGACTTGGGGAACCGATGACCAAGGATGCGACCGCTCAGGCGTGGCGCACGGCACTGGATATCAAGGGCCAGTGGATCCCGTCGGTCCTGGCAGCAGCGGACAAGCGACTCACGGAGGTGCGGCGCGGGGTGCCAGACGCAGGGGGCCTGGTAATTGCTTCGAACCAGACCCAGGCCCGCGCCTATGCCAAGATCTTGCACGCAATCTCGGGCGAGAGGCCCATTGTCGTGCTCTCAGACTATGGAGGCTCCTCAGGCAAGATTGAGGAGTTCGCAGAAGGAAACCAGCGCTGGATGGTTGCGGTCCGGATGGTCTCCGAGGGTGTGGACGTTCCGCGGTTGTGTGTCGGGGTCTACGCCACATCGACGTCCACGCCGCTGTACTTCGCCCAGGCTGTCGGCCGTTTCGTTCGCGCGCGACGCCGTGGCGAGATGGCGTCGATCTTCCTGCCGAGCGTCCCGCTCATCCTCGAGCACGCGGCGCGCCTGGAGGATGAGCGAGACCACGCCCTGGACCGGGTTTCCAAGCCTGGTGACAAAGCCTCCATGTGGTCCGCCGAAGGTGGCCTTCTGGATGCTGCCAACCGGACGTGGTCAACCGCAGATCTGGATCAGATGTCGTTCGAGGCATTGGAGTCCGAGGCTGAGTTCGACCACGTGCTCTTCGATGCGCAACAGTTCGGTCTCAACGCCGAGGTGGGTAGCCCTGACGAGCAGGAGTTCCTGGGGCTGCCAGGGCTGCTCGAGCTTGACCAGGTGGCGACTTTGCTGCGCGCCCGTCAGTCGGCGCAGAAGGGTTCGTCGCGCACGAAGGGCGACCCAGCGCTGGCCACCCACCGTGCCATGGCAGCCTCCCGCAAGGAGCTCAACTCGTTGGTGTCGGCATACGCCCGCAAGTCCGGCGTTCGCCACGCGGTTGTGCATGCGGACCTGCGCCACAGCTGTGGCGGGCCAGCCATGGACCAAGCCAGTGCCGCTGAGGTCGCCTCGCGGATCGAGACCATCCGGCGCTGGTTCGTCGGCCGTAGCTGAGCCGTTGAGCCTCTCGGCCCTGTGAGGTCTCCACAAACGTGACCTCTGGCCCTACACCTCGTCCTTGCCCGGTGCGAAACTGCATCTGGTACCTAGGAGTTTGGGAGGGTGTGATGTCTGAGCGACGATCAATCGGGCCAGTGGACACCATGTGGCTGAACATGGACCGGCCTAACAACTTGATGGTCATCGACGGGGTGATGTGGTTCGACGAGACGATCGACTGGGAACGGCTCGGCCCACTGATCCAGCATCGGCTGATCGACCGCTACCCCGTGTTCTCTCAGCGGCCGGTGGCTGCGTCCATCCCATTCGGCATGCCGCAGTGGGAGGATGACCCGGACTTCGACCTCAGCCGGCACCTGAGACGGGTCACACTGCCGGCACCAGGCGACGAGGATGCGCTGCAGCGTTACGTCGAGAATCGGATGAGCGTGCCGTTCGACCGCGCTCACCCGATGTGGGAGTTCCTCCTGGTTGAGGGCTACTCCAGTGGCTGTGCTCTGGTTTCGCGGTTCCACCATTCGCTCGCTGACGGCATGGCCCTCTCGCAGGTGCTGCTCTCGCTGACAAACGCCTCACCCGGGGGGGACGTCGAGGAGCTTGAGGCCCACGAGTCGTCCTCCCGGCGCTCACGGGGTGTCGTGGGCGCCGTCCGCGCGCTGCGGGACACCGGCACGCAGACAGTTCGGGACGGCTTGCATGCCGTCTCACTGCTGCCCGAGCTGGCCAACCCGTCTCGGGTAATGGACGTGCTTGAGCTCGGCTGGCGAACCGGGCAGGTTGCGGACACGCTGCTGCTCGGCCACAACCCGGAGAACCTGTTCTCGGGGGAGCCAGGTGTCGACAAGCGGGCGGTCTGGTCCGGGCCGCGTGCGGTCAGGGACGTCAGACGCGTGAGCCGCCTCACCGGGGCCACCATCAATGACGTCCTGGTCGCCGCGGTTTCAGGAGCCGTCAACGCCTACCTGCGTGATCGCGGCGCCGACCCGCTCGACCTCACCACCATGATCCCGGTCAATGTGCGTCCCCCTGACCAGCCACTGCCCCGAGAGCTGGGCAACAAGTTCGCCCTGGTCTTTCTGAAGATGCCGACCGGGGTGAGGGCGCCGCTGGAGCGGGTAGCCGAAAGTAAGAGGCGGATGGACTGGATAAAGGTCTCCCCCGAGGCGTTCATCACCTTCGGTCTGAACAAGGTCATCGGGCGCATGGAGCCGCACCTGTCCAACTCCATCGTCAGCTTCTTCTCGAACAAGGCAATCGGGGTGACGACCAATGTCATCGGACCCAAGAGCCAGCGCTACGTGGCAGGTGTGCCGATCGCCGGCGCGGTCGCCTGGGTGCCCGGTTCAGGCCGGCAGACTCTGGGAGTCTGCATCTTCAGCCTCTCCGGCAGTGTAAGGGTTGGTTTCAAAGTCGACGCCGCCATCGTGCCGGACGTCGAGAAGCTCGTTCAGGCATTCGACGAGGACCTGGACCAGCTCTTACGAATCGCGGCCAGCGGCTCATGACAGGTTTGCCAAGGAGGAGACCATGCCGACCGACCATGCAGCGGAGACGGTTGTCGTTGCCGCACCGGTGAGGCGGGTCCTGGCCACGATCCGTGATGTCGCGAGCCAACCCAAATGGGTCAAGGAGATACTCGAAGCCGAGGTTCTCGAGCAGTACCCCGACGGCACACCCGCCATGGCTCACTTTTCGGCAACCTCGCCGGTCGGCAAGGACACGTACACGTTGACCTATCGGCATGCGGCCGATGGGATGAGCTGGAGCTTGGTCAAGGGTCGACTGCAGACAGGTCAAGACGCCTCGTACACGCTCAGAAGTGCTGGCCGTGGCAAGACCGAGGTGACGTTCGACCTGACCATTCACCATAATCTGCCCCTGCCCGGCTTTCTTCGAGGGCGAGTCATCAGGGGTCTGGTCCACAGCACGGTCGATGGACTTAAGGGATATGTTGAGGCCTGACCACCGGGGCGTTCGAGTGGCATGACCATTTGCCAACTCGTGGCAAGGTAGACACCATGACGCAGCCATCCGGGTGGTACGACGACCCACAGGACCCCAGTCAGCTTCGCTACTGGGACGGCGTGGTCTGGACCAGCCACGTCTCACCAAGAGTGTCGCCGACCGTGGAGCAGTCCACGATTGGTATGCCGTATGGCGTCATCCCGGCTTCAGCGCGTCCGCAGTCCCCTGGCTCCCACGGAGCCCAAGGCGCCCGCACTGTTCAAGACGCCTCCACTGCCCCACGCGGTTACGACTCACCCCAGCAGGGCCCGGGACAACCTGGCGGCCAGTTGTCGGAGTACGGGCAAGGCCCGGGGCCGCTCGGGCAGCAACAGCTGGGCTGGCAGCCGCACACGGCGACAACTCCCGACGGCGCTGTGCTGTCTGGTTGGTGGCTTCGCGTGGCCGCGCGTGTGCTGGACGGGATTATCACCTTCGTTCTCGCGCTGCCGCTCACGGGTTGGTTCTACTACCGTTACTTTGACGAAGCGTTGACGTGGGTCAATGGTGTTGCCGCCCAGTCCGCCGCCGGGTCTGCGCCGCTGGTGGCGTTGCCGCCGTGGAGCATCTATCAGTACGCCTTGGCTGCCCTCATTATCCAGCTCCTTGTCGCCGGCGCCTATGAGGTGTTCTTCCTGAGCCGCAGGGGTGCCACTCCGGGCAAGAAGATCGTCGGTATCAGTGTGCGTCTGCGCGACCAGCCGGGACCGCCGCCGATGACCACCGTTCTGGTCAGGACGGGCTGCTTTTTCGGCATGCAGCTGATCAACATCGCCTACCTGCTCGACGTCCTGTGGCCCTTATGGGACGTCAAAAAGCAGGCCATCCACGACAAGGTCGCTGCCACCAATGTTGTCATCGGACCCCAGCCAAAGCGCCGTGGGTGAACGGTGGTGAACACAGTCTCAGGCCAGGGACAGGAAGAGCTTCTCCATGGTCTTGATGTCCAAGGACTCCTGACCACCGGATTCCGCCAGGCACTGCTTGAGACCGGAGCTGATGATCGCGAAGCCTGCCCGGTCCAGGGCATGGTTGACCGCGGCAAGCTGGGTGACGACCTCCCTGCAGTCTCGACCCTGCTCGATCATGCGCAGAACGCCACCGATCTGACCTTGGGCGCGACGAAGGCGATTGACTACGGCGCCCATCTCTTCGGGGTTCAGCTCAACCATGGTGACTCCTAGGATTGTTGAATGACCTTGTTCGGCGGGTTGCGCTGTGAGGTCGCTGTCCCATGGTGATGCAGCTCAGCTGTCCGCGATTGCGGGGGTCAAGGTGTCAAGGGCCGCAGCAAGCCGGCGCCAGGCCTCGTCGGCGACAGATGACAGGGCATCATTGTCCGTCACCGACACCATCACTCTGGGATCGAGCGCCTCGACGACGGTCGTGTCTTCATCTAGGTACCTGACGACGATGTTGCACGGCAGTAGCACGCCGATGGACGGCTCCACCTGAAGTGCCGCGTACGCCAGCGGTGGCCGGCAGGCGCCAAGGATCACCTGGGCGGAGACGTCGACGTCCAGCCTTGCCTTCAGCGTGGCTTGAATGTCGATCTCGGTCAGGATGCCGAAGCCATGGTTGGTGAGCGACATCCGAGTGTCGTCCAGGGTGTCGGCAAAACAACGGTGGACCTTCGTGGTCATTGCGTAGGACACAGTAGTTCTCGTCTTCCCTTGTGTGGCTCAGGATGTGGCGCGTGCGGTAGGCGAGTCGCCAGCCTACGACTTGGCGCCCGGTGACTGGCTGGCCTGGGCCCGCAGGTCATCCATGTCAAGCGCGCAGACTCCGGCGATCACCTGTTCCAAGGAGGCGGCCGGCAGCGCCCCTGGCTGACTGAAGACGAGGATGCCCTCACGGAAGGCCATCAGAGTGGGGATAGAGGTTATCCGTGCGGCGGCCGCCAACGACGGCTCGTCCTGGGTATCGACCTTGCCGAAGACGATGTCAGGATGAGTCACGCTGGCCTTCTCGAAGACTGGGCCGAACGTGCGGCACGGTCCGCACCATGACGCCCAGAAGTCCACCAGCACAATGTCGTTGTCGAGCACGGTCTGCTCGAAGGATGTTGTGGTCAGAGCTTGGGTGGGCATGAGGATCCTTTCGAGGTCTGCATGATACCTCATGGGGTATCACGTGTCAGTGTCGACAGACATTCCTTTAAGGTCCACAGCATTGGGCATCGACGTGGGTGCAGCATTGCAGCCCGCCTTCTGGCCAACCGATGGCGGGCTGCGTGGTGGCGAAATGAATCTGCCGGGATTATCCGGGATAGTCCTGCCTAGATGAACAGAAGCTGAGCCCCCTCGGTCTTCTCGATGAAGTCGCTGGCGCTGATGATGTCCTCGACCTCGTCGTAGAGGTCTTCCATGGTGAGTTTGTTCATGTCGGCGGACATTCGGCAGGCCCAGAGGTGACCGCCGGAGGCCACGATCTGCTCGAGGAACTCGGGGACCTCGGGCACGTCCAGGTCCGCGATGGACTTCTTCAGCCTCGACGTTGCCATACCCGTCATTCCCGGGAGCCCGCCCAGACCCTGTGGCATGTGGGTGGCGGTGTTACCGAGCATGGTGAACTTCAGGTCTCCCATGGTCTTCTTGTTGATCATGTCGAAGCCCCAGAAGGTGAAGAAGAGGTGGACCTCGCAGCCTTCGCCCAGGGCTGCGTTCGCCAGGATCAGGCCGGGGTAGGCCATGTCAAGGCTTCCCTTGGAGCAGATGATGGCTAGTTTGCGACCGGCGCCTACCTCGGAGTCGAAGCTGGGGACGATCGCCGGGGAGGCGTCTGTGTTGGTCATGTCGGTCTCTTCTTTCGTGGGTTGGTGGGTCAGACGCAGCCGTGCGGCTTGGGCAGGCCGGCCACGTAGGCCATCTTCTTTGCGGGCTTCTGAGGGAACAGGGCGAACAGCGTCTTGATCGGGATGCCGCCAACGGTGGACACCCGTCGAAGGGTCGGGGTCTCGCCCACCTCTTCGAAGTCCTTGCGCAGGAACCGGATCGCCTGCCAGTGCGCGTCGGTCAGGGTGACGCCGATCTGTCCGGCGAGCGCGGTCCCGAGTGCGTCATCCCACTCGGTCGGGTCGGTGAGGAAGCCCTCTTCGTTGACGTGGATCTGATGGCCGTTAAGGGTGGTCACGGGCATTGCGCTCTCTCCTTCTACTTAGCGGGGTCTGCTTAGCGGGGTGTCGGGTCGCGGTCTTGCCGACCATGGACATCTGGGTCGGCACCGGCATTGAATGACCCGGGAGCAGGACGTTCCAGTAGATCCAGCGGAACCCCATCTTGCCGAGATGGTTTGCCCGGGTCTCCTTCAGCAGGCTCATCGGACCCACCAGTGGCAGGGGGTACTTGCCCGACAGCGGTTCGGTGTCGTAGTTGAAGTCGACCAGCAGGGCCTTGCCATCGCCGGACTCGATGAAGCAGTTGGCGTGGCCGTCGAAGGAACTGGTCATCGGCTTGCCGGCGATGAGCTCCACGAAGTTGTCCGTGAAGACCTCCACGGCGAAGTGTGCGACCGACCCGGCCTTTGAAGCCGGGATGTCCGAGGCGTCGCCGATGGCGAAGATGTTCGGGTTGGCTTTGGACTGCAGCGTGTGCTTGTCAACAGGGACGAAGTTGAGCTCGTCACCCAGACCGGAGCGGGCGACGAAGTCTGCGCCCATGTTCAGCGGAACGGTGACCAGCAGGTCGAAGGGCACCTCGCGTTCGTCGTAGGAGACCAGAGACTTGTTCTCGACGTCTATCCTCTCGACCATGAAGTCGGTCTCTAGGGCGATCTTGCGTTCGTCCAGCAGGTAGCCGAGGGCCGTTGAGCAGATCGGCTTGGTGAAGGCGCCGGACAGCGGCGTCACATAGATGATTTCTACTCGGTCACGCAGACCTCGCTCGCGCAGCCACGCGTCCGCCAGGAAGGTGAACTCCAGGGGGGCGACCGGGCACTTGATCGGCATGTCGGTGATGTGCACCACGAGCCGGCCGTGGTCGAAGGTCTGCAGTGCCTTGGCTAGCGCAGTGGATCCCTCAAAGGTGTAGAAGTCGAAGATGCTGTGGCGCCATTCCGTCTCGAGCATCCCGGGGGTCTGGTCGGGCCGGGGAGTGGTGCCGGAGGAGATAACCAGAAAGTCGTATCCCAACCTCCGGCCGTCGGTCAGTGCGACGCTGTTGGTCGCGGCGTCCACGCGATCGACGTCACCGATCACGAAGTCCACACCGTCGGGCAGAGTGGCGTGGCGCGAGCGGGTGACCTGCTCAGGGGTGTAAGTGCCGAACGGGAGGAAGAGATAACCCGGCTGGTAGTGGTGGACGTCGTCGTGGTCGACGACCGTGATGTCCCACTCGGCCGCGGCCAGACGGCGTCTCAGCCTGTTGACGACCATCGTGCCTGCAGTTCCGGCACCCAGCACGAGCAACTTGTTCACGGACCGCTCCTAGCCTCTGTGGCGTCCCATACTCTTGCACCACGCTAGGAAGAGTTCCCATCTCGGAATAGTGCCAAAGGTCCTGACTACCCCGAGGGGTATGTCACCGGAGGTATCGAGCCCCCCCGTCGCGTTGAACCTGGGTGAGAATGGTCGATTCTCGTCGCGGTTGGACGCCGACCTAGTTGGCGGCGCTGGCCCATGCGCCGGCTTCGTTCCAAGGTCCCTGCGCTGACCGAGCACTCACCGCCAAGGGCACCGAACTGGCGGCAACGTGCTGGCGCATCGCCGCACGACGAGCCCCCATCAAGGCTGTCGTCGCCGTCCTCGTCGTCATCGTGCATCATCCTGATCACGATCTGGCACATGGCCACCACCGGCGCTCTCTTCGACGACCCCGGACCCCACTTCTCAACCCGGCGCAACCCCGAGAACGCCAAGCATCGCGCCATCGAACAACTACGGGCGATGGGATACCAGGTCATCCGCGATCCACCTCAAGAGCCCGCGTAGCAAGGGAATCCTAGGGCCAGAGGTTTGGGTGGAGGGCCTGCAGGGTGAGCCATCCGCCGGAGAGGTTGCAGGCGTCGAAACCTTCGTTGAGAAGCACGCGGGTGGCCAGGTAGGAACGGACACCGCTGGCGCAGTACACGCTTACCGTGCGCCCGCCGGCCAGCGTGGTGACTTCGTCCAACCTCTCTCGCAGCTCGAGGTGGGGAATGTTGAGGGCACCGCCGACATGGCCCTGCGCGTACTCCGAACGCGTCCGCACGTCCAGGACGAGTGTCGTTGCCCTGGTGTTGTCCAAGTCTTGTGCCTGCCACTGCGGCATGGTGGCGTCCAGGACGTTCTGGGCGACGAATCCCAGCATGTTCACCGGGTCCTTGGCGGAGCCGTACGGCGGCGCGTAGGCGAGCTCCAGCTCGGCGAGGTTGTCGGCCGACATTCCCGCACGGATGGCTGTGGCGAGGATGTCGATGCGCTTGTCCACGCCGGCGCGGCCGATGCCCTGGGCTCCCAGGAGCCTGCCATCGGGGGCGAAGCTCGCGACGAGGTGGACCTGCTCGGATCCCGGGAAGTAGCCCGCGTGGTGGCCCGGGTGGATGTGCACCACCTCATGGGCGATCCCCGCCCGACGCAAAGTCGCCTGGTTCGCGCCGGTTGTGGCGGCTGTGAGGTCGAAGACCCGGACGATAGCGGTGCCAAGGACCGGCGCCTGGGGAGTTGTCCGGCGCCCGCAGATCGAGTCGGCCGCCCGGCGACCCTGCCGGTTGGCGGGGCCGGCCAGTGGTACCGGGACCCGGGCCCCGGTGATGGCCTGGGTGACCTCAACGGCGTCGCCGACCGCCCAGATGTGCGGGTCGGAGGTGTGCTGGTCGCCGTCGACCCGGATGGCGCCGGTTGGACCCAGCTCCAGGCCGGCGTCGAGCGCCAGAGCGCTCGCGGGCCTGACGCCGACGTTGACGATGACGAGGTCGGCGGCCAGGCATGCCCCGTCGGACAACGTGACCGTCACGGAGCCCGAGCCACCCTCTCGTGATCCGTGGATGGAGTCGCCCAATGTGACGGGCATGGCGGCGCCTGGTCGGACAGCTTGTGCGGACACACCCAGATGCAGGTCGACCCCGTGCGCGGCGAGCTCGTCGGCCAGCAGCGGCGCGAGCTCGGCGTCCAGCGGTGGCAGGACGTGGTCGGCCAGCTCGACGAGGTGGACCTGCAGGCCGCGGGCGCTGAGGGCCTCGACGGCTTCCAGGCCGATGAATCCGGCACCGATGACGACGGCGCTCGGGGATGGCTGCCTCTGCCCGCGGGCAGCCAGCAGGTCCTCGATGCGCTCCCTCAACGCGTCGACGTCAGGAACCGTGCGCAGGGTGTGGACGGCCGGGTGGTCCAAGCCCTCGATGGGCGGACGCACGGCGACCGCACCGGGGGAAAGCAGGAGCGCCTCATATGGCAGGGCGTAGGTGTCCGCGCCAGCCTGGATGGTGACTTTCTGGGCATGCTTGTCGATGCCGGTGACCCGGTGGCCGATGCGCACATCCAGGTTCAGGGACTCGGCCAGCGAGTCGGGAGTGTGCAGTAGAAGCTCGTCTCGCTCGGCGATCTCGCCGGACAGGTGGTACGGCAGGCCGCAGTTGGCGAAAGAGACATAGGCCCCCTGCTCGAGGACGATGATCTCGACATGCTCGTCCAGTCGGCGGGCACGCGCCGCGGCACTCATCCCGCCGGCGACGCCTCCGACGATGACGATTCTCTTGGGTTCATGCGCGGGGCCGGTTGCGGTGGTCGTGCTCATCAGCGGATCTGCCCGCCGGCTCGCAGCCAGGCGCCGATCCCGCCGGACAGGCTTGCCGCGAGCCAGCCGAGCCCGCGCAGGTGTTGGGCTGCGGTGCGTGAGGGTATGCCGCTGGCGCACATCACGACGACCGAACGCCCCTGGCGCAGCCTGCGCGGGGACTTGTCCATGTCACCGCGGTCGACGTGCACAGCCCCAGGTGCATGCCCGGATTTCCATTCGCTGGATTCCCGCACGCCGAGCATGGTCGCGCCACCGCGGACAAGTTCCAGGGTGCGCCCGGCCTTGACCGTTGGTTGGAGGCTGTCCTCGGCTGGTTTGCCGCCGAACAACCTTCGGAGCCGTTCGAGCACAGAGGGGGTTGGGAGGCGGTGGGCAGGGGCTGGGGTGTGGATGAGTTGGTCACAGTGGGCTCCATACGCTCAGAGTATACCCTATAGGGTATACTCTGAGCGTATGTGGGTGATGTTTGATCGTGCCACGCACCGAGGCCGTTCCGAACCCGGCGTACTCGATCCGGACAGCCCTCAAGTCGTCAGCCGCCGCATCTCACGGCCGGCGCTGGGACTCTGCGAGGGCTCGTGAACACCTGCAGCTACGGTAAGTGCGCCCAGGCCGGCCATCTTCGTGTTCAGTTTGAGGCGGTTGGTCGACTTGAAGGTGCGCGGCCGCGTGGGCGACGTCCACGACAGCCGTGTCCGGGGTCAGCAGCTTGTTGTGCGGGCTGCTCACGCAGGTCGAGCCCGCAGCAGGCTCGGCACCATGTGGGCGGCCCAGGCGGTGGGTCGCGGAACCCGCCCCATTCGTCCAGTCGGGATCGCTGACGGCGTCGTGCCTCATCACGATGCACCCTCGGCCTGCGCCATGCCGTGACAGAACTGTCTGGGCGCTTCATGGAGCCGCTGGGTAGGGCAACCAGGTGTGCGGGGCGTGGGTTTCACCGCGCACGGTTCACGTCCACACGCGCTCTTGTGGTCGACGGGAAGCTCGCCGGCTCCGAGTTGCGATGCAGCCCCAACCCAGCTGCGCTAGTCCCGGGCGCCGTTTGGCTCCTCACGATCACGCAGACAGGGACCGCACAGGGTTCTCCCATGTGCGCATCAGAGCATGGAGACCCACGACGAACCCGCGGAGAGCTCCATGCGCAAACGCACGTCTGTCCTCCTTCTGTCCGGTGTCCTCGCGACCGGTGCCGTTGGCGCCGTGGCCATCACACCGGCCTCCGCCACCACCTCGACCAACCCGGTCACCAGCAGACTCGCCGGAATCAAGAGCGCGCTAAACGGGCTGGTCAGCGACGGCACCCTGACCCAGTCGCAGGCCGACAAGGTGGCCAAGGCCCTCAATAGCAAGCTTCCCAAGCGCGGCGTGCGCGGTTCCGGTGCGCGTTTCGGCGGGATGGGGATGACCCAGACCCGCGACGCCGCCGCGAAGGCCCTCGGCTTGACCACCGTCCAACTGCGCACTGCGCTGCAGGGCGGCAAGAGCCTGGCGGATGTCGCGAAGAACCAAAAGGTCAGCGTTGGCGTCCTGGTCAAGGCGATTGTCACTGGTACCGAGAGCGAGCTCGTCACAGCCGTGAAGAACGGTACGGTGACGCAGGCGAGGGCCGACAAGATCACGAGCCTGCTCACCCAGCGGATCATCAACGAAGTCAACCGCGCGCGACCCATGCGCGGCCCTCGTGGCGCCCAGGCACCCACGTCCACCGGCGGCGCCCCAGGTGGCACAGCAAACACCTCTTCTAGCGCTACCTGATACACGCGTGCAGCTTCGGCCCCGGCTCATGACGGGCGCCCACCTCCAGCGGACGATGGTGGCGCCCCTGGCGAACCGACACGGTTCTCCCTCTGCGGCCGACTGCAGCAAAGGAACTGCTCACCCGTGAGTGAACCGGGTGGTTGCCCGGTTCCGTTGGTGCTCTCCCCAGCCGCTATGGGTGTCTATCTCGTGCGAGTTCGCGCAGGCGCCTCGCGTGCGTCACTTACGGCCCCACGGGAACCGCCGCACGGGCCGCTCGAGGGGGGCGCAGGTGCATCGCTGCGCGGGTGTGACCTTGGACATGACGGTGTCGACATGCATACCGCAGCCGCTCCAGGTGGTCTTTCCACAGCGGCCGCAACGGGCGGGACTACACATGCGGTTTCCTTTGGTTGGCTGGGACCTACTCATTGATAATGATCTAGCATCATACCCCTATGGGTATTGTTCAGAATGTGAACGTCGGCACTTCCGCTCGGCGCACCTCGGGTGCGCATGCATCCCCGCAGGGCGACCGACAGACTCATCCCACATGAGCCTTGCGGGTTGCTGGAGGGCGAGCTTCTGCCGGGGTTGCTGTACGGCGTGCGCCGATGGGCGGGAACAGCATGGTCAGCTAGGCCACGGCTCGGCGGGCAAGCACGAGCGCATCGAGCGCTGTCGCCGGCTGGCCCTGGTTACCAGTCAGTGACCGCGCGACAGTCTCGGCACGGACCACGATGAGCTGTGCCGGCTCGATATCCGCCACGATGTCTCTGGGGCGGTAGAGCACCGAAGGGTCCTGTGGTCCTCCGTGTCCACACGTCAGGTTCTCCAGGTCGTGTCCCACGATCAGAAGCGTCCCACCCGGGGCGACGGATTGGGCGGCCGCTGCCAAGATGGCGCCGCGCTGTCGTTTGTGCAGGTGCAGGTAGACCACGAGAACCAGATCGTAGGAACGGGCCGGCGGAGCCCACGTCTGGACGTCGGCCTCGATGGTCACCAGCGTTCCAACGTCGTCGCAGAGCCGCTCCTTGGCCAGCGAGGCCGCCCGTCGCAGTGCCACCACGGAGAAGTCCACTGCTGTGGCATGCCATCCGCGGGCGGCGAGCCACAGGGCGTTGCGGCCCTCTCCAGCAGCGATATCCAGTGCCTTGCCAGGCGGCAGATCCTGGGTCAGCTGCTCTACCCAGATGTTCGGTGCGGCGGACCAGACCAGCTCACTGCCTGCATACCGCTGGTTCCATGCCGCCTTTTCCATGCTGTCCATGGGCTGGTTTCTTTCAGTGGGCCGGAGGTGTTGCCCGGGGGGGCCCGGCAACAGTCTCGACGCTACCAACGACTTGTCTGCTGGGGGAGTGCGGCGTCACGGCGTGACGACCCATCTGACGTTGTGGTCGGCGGGTTCGGGGTCTGCGTGGGTCTTCTGGGGGGCGAGGTTCTAGGTCAATGACGTGCTTGAGGGGTCGGGACCCCCATCTGAGGGTGGGCCGAGCCCATCGCCAGGATGACGGTGCGGGCCCGCCAAGTGGTGCCTGGGCTGCCCGGGCAGGCATCCGATCAGGACGGGCAGCAGGGAAACGCCGACTACCCTGACAACTGCACCGCCCGAGACCATGCGCGCCGGTGGGCTTGTCACCTGATGCTGTCCGCCAGACACATGGGCGGCAGATCGAACCAGCGAAGCTGCTCGAAGTCGGCCGATACCAGGCCGTCGACAGGCTCAACAGAAGCAGGAG
>OCTA010003568.1_pt1 | contig 13793 bp, 10 predicted proteins | sample 1538991 | NCBI WGS metagenome assembly OCTA01 (sample SAMEA3539302, study PRJEB22396) | soil metagenome | biome: tundra; feature: field; material: soil | place: USA | collected 2010-05 | depth 0.15 m
GGGGGCCAGGGGTCGGGGGCCGGAGGTCGGGCGTGGGGTCCAGGTGTTCGGAAATGGGATTGGGTTCGTTTGGCACGGCGTGATCGTGGTCAGCGGCTGGAGCGGGCTGGGGCGCGTCGGGGGCCGCGGGCTGGGGGCCAGGGGCCGGGGGTTGGAGGTCGGGAGTGGTATCCAGGTGTTCGGAAATGGGATTGGGTTCGTTTGGCACTTTCGAAGTTTGCAGCAAGAGCAGGTTCTTCAGGGCGCGCTGATACACGCGGTGCATGCGGGTTTCGTAACGGTGCATCAGGGCGAGGGCTTTGGAATCGGCCATGGTGTTGAAGGCGGCGGCCAGGCGGCCCGTGCCGTCGCACGGGTCCTGGGCGTCGACGCAGTCGGTAAGCAGGCGAGTCTCGATGGCCCAGGCGCGGCGCATGCGCCACCCGGCGGCGACCATTTCCTCGACGATGTCGAACTCGACGGCGTCGGCCGGCTGGAAGCGCTCCAGGTACTCGGTCAGGGTCTTTTCGAAACCTTCGTGCGATTCGCCTTCCACGACGACGCAGCGGGCGAGCAAGGCATGGCTGCGCGCGTTTTGAGAAGAGATCTGTTTGCCGGACTCCGTGACAGGGCCCCGGGAGCGGGCGCCATTGGCCCGTGAAGATTGGATTTTTCGGTCTGAAGACATAGTTCCCGATTCCAGGATAGAACGAGGGGTTGTGGGAGGCTGGGGTAAAATTCTTTGTTTTCAGTTACTTAAACGATGAAAGATTCGGTGACTGGCAATGGCGGGCGGTGCGGTTTCCTGGGTGAGCGCATGGTAGGGTCTCTTGGAGACGCGAAATGAGGGATTAAACCCCCCTTGCCTGAAGTTCACGTTTATGTTAACTTGAGGTCGTGAATGCAGCGGCCAATTGCTCGCGGCGGCCCGTCTAGAACCGTAGTGTACGCGGTGCGCGCCAACGGGACTTCTCCAGGGTTCGAGTTCTATCGCGATGAACTGACCGAAAAAGAGCAGGCCCAAATGCTTAGGTTATTCAACAAGATGGCTGAGCAGGGCAGGATAGCCAACAAGGAACAGTTCAAGCGAATTGAAGGAACGGATAAACTTTGGGAGTTTAAGAATTTCAAAATCCGGATGCCTTGCTATTTCCTGCCTGGAAATCTGGTCGTGATTACCCACGGGTTCAGAAAGTACCGCGATCGAATCGATCCAGGCGAGATCGGGCGGGCAGAAAGCATCATGCGAGAGGACGCCGCTTATTTTGCAGGCCAGGGGGCTAAAAAGTAAATGCAAACGAAAGATCATTTCCAAGACTTCGTCTCCGACCCGAAGCGCCGGAGAATCTATGAGCGAGAGGCTCTCGCATTCGAAGCCGCGGAGTTGATTTCGGAACTCATGGAAGCGCAAGGCGTCAGCAAGACCAAGCTGGCGGAACTTGCGGGAACCTCCAAGTCCCACGTCACCCAACTCCTGAGTGGTTCCCGGAACATGACGATGCACACATTGGCCGACTTGGCATTCGTGCTCGGCCACAAGGTTGGGATTCAGGCGGACCCTTTGAACGCCGTGAATTGTTGGCTTGACGTCGATGAACAATACGCCGGCACTCGGACTGAGGGGTGGAAGATCCTCAACAGGACCTTCGCATCCATCGCCCGGCCTATTACGAGGCCGTTGTGTCCCGAGTCGTTTGAGGACTACCAAAACTCCGCGATTGCGTAAGTATGTCCATAGTAATCGAACAAGACAGGAACCAGGCGCAATTGGCATTCAGGCTTCATGCGCGAGCCGATATCGCCTCGGTGCGTATGACGGAATCCGCTTTTGCATGCAAGGTCCCGCTTGAAGACGTCAGGTTTCCCTTGTCGCTCGCACTGAGGCATGAGGCTGAGAATGCCGTGGTCGCAGGCAGCAAGTTGACCATACCGGTCAGGTTCGGGTTTCGAGCCGTCACCGAAGACAAGCGGACAGAGGTTATCGCGGTGACATGCAGGTTGGAGGCTGATTACGATCTTGAGGAAGGATACGTCCCTTCCCCGGAGGAGATCGAAGCATTCCGGCAGGGCAATGCGATTTTCAACTGCTGGGCATATTTCAGAGAGTACGTCCAAAGTACCGTTGCCCGAATGAACTTCCCGCCGATCACGATACCCTTTCTCCGCATGGCGCCGAAAGCAATTACCCCGAAGGACGCCGCACCGGAAGAGCAAAAGACTGACGAAGCGATCCATGCGCCGCCAGTTCGGGTCCGCAGGTCTATCGGGAGGAAGGCGAAGGGGAAGTGAACGGCTTGTCCTGATGGTGGCTCGCCGCAGGTTAGCAAGGATGGCCGGGATAACACGATTCGGAAGTGGGAGCGGACGAGTCCCCGTCGCATCCGGGCACATCTGGCGAAAACACTTTACGTGGGACGTGATTCGGCGTATAGTCAGGACGTTGTGAAAAAGTATGAAATCGGACAATTCTTATCGAGGTCAGCGGGCAACTGTCAATGGGGCCGCGATCCCCGAGGGGATCGCGGAAATGGCCTTCGAAGGCACGAGTTGGAACCTCTCAACAGATCAGCTTCAATGAGGCCGCGAGCACGCGCGCGCGGAGGTTTCGTTTATCGTTGCGCCTGAGGTTCACCGGTGACGCTCCCGAGGCATTGGTAGCAGCGTGGCTTTCTTGCGGGGAGTCGGCCGGCTGCTTTCGCCGGGGTGGAGAAGATTGGAACCGGCGGACGGCGGCCGGTTTAGGAGCATTTCTATTGTGGTTGTGGTTTTCGTGGTTTTCGCGATTGTCTGTTTATGAAGCCTAAGGAGCATATAGCGCTTGTAGCACGAACTGTGGTGGCGCGTCAAGTCTTCCTTTACAATCTTTCAACAGATCATAAGTTGACAGATTCTAGAAACAGGCGTAGTATTGGATTTGTGGGTCTGGCGGCTTCGAAGTTCATCCCAGCCGAGTTTGACGCATGGAGATCGACGATTACTTAGGGTCAAGATTTAGGGCCCTTACCCAAGGTAAGGACGGCTCGAAGGATGGCTACGAGCCGCTGCTCTGGCAGCGACGGTTGTTTGCCGACTGGTTTTCTCAGAACCGTGTCCCTCCGCTCTGCGATCTGCCCACCGGCATGGGCAAGACCAGCGTGATCCATCTTTGGTGGATCGCGCTCCAGCAGCAGATGGAAGAACGCCGGGAGGATCGGCTCCCGACCCGGTTGGTGTACGTCGTTGACCGCCGCACCGTGGTCGATCAAGCTACCGCAATCGCCGAGACGATCAGGGAGAATCTCAAGGCCGAAAATGGTGAAGAGGCCCCCTTGTCCGTAAGCACTCTGCGCGGGCAATTTGCCGACAACCGGGAATGGACGGTTGACCCCTCACGACCGGCGATCATTATTGGGACCGTCGATATGATCGGTAGCCGGTTGCTCTTTAGCGGTTACCGCTCTTCGTTCAAAAAGCGCCCCCTCGACGCTGGGCTGTTGGGACAGGACACCCTGCTCGTGCTGGATGAGGCGCATTTGTCGGAGCCGTTCGCGAAGCTGATCCGCGACCTCAGCGACAAGGGTCGGTTTCAGCGCAAGCAGGGTAAGCCGATGCGCGTGATGCGCATGTCCGCAACGGCGAGCGGCGACGACCCGGACTGGGACGACCGGTTAAAGCTGGAGCCGAGCGACTTGGACGGCGATGCGGAGACGAACCCCATCGTCAAACGCTACACAGCCAAGAAGTGGCTCCACATAGAGGAAGTTCCCGCAGCCGGGGTGCGAAAGAAGATCGTCGACGCGGCGAACGATCTCGCAGGGATTAACTCCCGTGTCGTGGTTTTTGTCAGGTCGCCGGAGGACGCCGCCAAAATCGCGGCCGAGATCAGGAAGCGCGTGCCCAAGGAGGCGGTAGAGGCGCTCACGGGCACAATGCGCGGCCTCGAACGCGACGAACTTCTCCGCAAGAGGGTTCTGAGGCGATTTCTCGATGGCGAGGAGAAGCCGGAGAATCGGACCGCGAAAGAGCCCGCTATTCTGGTCTGCACCAGCGCGGGCGAGGTAGGCTTCGATCTGAACGCCGATCACATGGTCTGCGACGCTGCGCCGCTTGACTCTATGATTCAGCGGCTCGGGCGTGTAAATCGCAGAGGACACGCGGACGCCACCGTCCGGATGTTCGTTGCCAAACTTGACGGAAAACAAACGGGGAAGTCAGAAGGCAGGAAGGATGTGCTCGAATCCGCCACTGTCCGCGCCCTGGAATGCTTGCGCAGCCTACCAAAGCGTGAGGCCGATGGCGCACTCGACGCCAGCCCAAGGGCGATAGACGGGATGAAGGGAAAGATTCCGGCGGAGCAGCTTAAAGCGGCCTTTGCTCCGAGGCCGGAGACGGTTGAGTTGACGGATATTCTGCTGGATGCCTGGTCCATGACCACGATCGCGAAACCGATGCCGGGGCGGCCACCAGTTGCCGCGTGGCTTCGCGGCATCGAAACCGGAGGGCCGGAGACGACTATTGCGTGGCGGGCCGAGTTGGACCTCGACGGCTTTGAACAGCTCGATCCCGACGACATTGAGGAGTGGTTCGATGCGCATCGCATTCTGCCGCATGAGGTGCTCTCTGTGCCCACGGATAAGGCGAGGGACTGGATGCTGAAGCGCTGGAAGGTTCTGCCGGACGAGCGGCGCGGTAAGGTGGGCGAAAGGCTTTGCGTAATCGACCGGGCCGGGCTGCAATCGATGAAGCTGAAGGACCTGGCGGAAGAGCCGGAGCGGATCGGCTCAATCGCGGACGCCCAGCTTGTTTTGCCCGCCTCTTTCGGCGGTATCGAGCGCGGTGAGGGGCTTCTCGATGAGCACAAGCCGGAGCCGCCTAAGGAGGATCCCGCGCTGAGGGATCAGGGTAAGGTGCCCGATGTGGCCGACGATGTGCCCGCGGGTCGCAAACCGTTCCGAGGCCGGCGCGTCCTTGTCGATGGCGCCCCGGAAAACGATTGGTTGACCCGCGAGCCGGAGAACGGCGCCGAGGGCATGGCGCAATTCGCGCTCGATCTCCCCTCCGACGCCGACGCCGGTGCCGACGTGCAGAGACAGCTCGTTAGCTTCACGCCCAAGCCTGAACGGCTCGAATACGGGACCTCACGCCAGACGTTATCCGAGCATGTTAGCCTCGTTGAGCACCACGCGGGCTGCATCACTGATGGCCTTCCCGCAGAGGAGGAAACGGAGATTCGCGAGGCCGTTAAGCTCGCGGCCGCGTCGCACGACCGCGGTAAGAATCGCGAGATTTGGCAGCGCGCGGCGGGGTGGAAGCCGGGAGAGCCGCCGGCCGGCAAGTCTGGCGGTTCCATGGGGAGGCTCCCTGGCGGTTACAGGCATGAGTTCGGCTCGTTGTCCGAATTCAGCGCTGCGTTCGAGTGGAAGGTCCCAAGCGGGGCGTCAGATCTTGCCGCGCACTTGATTGCCGCGCATCATGGCCGAGCGCGTCCACACTTCCCGAAGGGCGGCTTCGACCCCAATGCCCGCGCCAAATCACCGCAGCTCGCTGTTGAGGTCATCCGCCGCTTCGCCCGGCTTCAGCGCAAGTACGGCTATTGGCGGCTGGCGTATTTGGAAGACCTGCTGCGCTGCGCCGATGCGGCTGCGTCCGCGGAGAACCAAAGGAAATGACGAACACCGCCGACATTCGCGTTCCCGTCGATCTCTCGAATCCCGGCCAGTTCTTCGCCTGTTGCGGTCTGCTGGAATTGGCGACGCGAATGTGGCGGAGTTCGGAGATCAGGGCCCGCTTTGAGCCGTGCCAGTTCCTCCTGGACGCGGGGGAGCCGTCCAGACCCCTGGCCCAGTTGCTTTCCGAGTTTGCCAAATGCCGCTGCGACCAGCTTGATCCGAAAGACAACAGCGCTTCACCGCTCCGGCTGTCTGCGCCGTTCGACCTGAGGCTAGACTGGTGGTGCGCCCCCGACAGTCTTGGCGGCGGCAACGCTTTGAAAACGTGGGCCGGACGGCAGTCAGGTCCCCTCATCTTCTCCCTGATGAGGGGTGCGACAGCCCGTGCGGCATCGGCTAAATCTCCGCTCGACTGCTGCGAAGCCGTTTACGACGTTAAGGACGGCAAGGCCAGAGATAAGACGATTTCTCCGTTCTACTTTGACTCCCGGCGATCGGGCACAAGTCAGGACTTCGGGTTCGCGCCCGACGAACAAGAGATGTCCGTCGATGCCTTCCCTGCGGTGGAGTCGCTCGCGCTGATCGGCCTTCAACGCTTTCGACCGCGCCTGGACCGCGAGACGCGGCCCAGGACCTTCGTGTACTCGGCTTGGGCTGAGTTTCTGTCGGCTCCGGTTGCTGCCGCGACGGTAGGCGGGGCCGTTCGTGTCCGCAGCCAGGGCGACTTTCGCTTCCGCCGACCGTCCCGTGGGGGCGAGTACGTAACGATGTTCTCCCGCGCCACAAGAGAAAAGGAGCAGTAATGCCTGAAGACGAAAAGAGCCCCACCGATTTCCAGATGCTTTTGAATGACGATGGTCCCGTTGCAATTACGATCAAGCAGTCGCTTGCGCCCGCAAATGAGGACGATCCGGTGATATTTCCCCCTAGCTATCCCATCAATGCGGCGCCGGGTTATAACATCGATCGCTTCCCCGACGGCACCAGCCTGTGTGAAATCGATAGCCCGCAGTCGCAGGCGAACCGGATAGAGCCCATTTTTAAGAACAAGTACCGCGCCCTCGTGCCGCAGATCGAGATCAGCGTCGGTGGAGACGCCGAAAGAGCCAGCAAGATCAATCTACTCGTCGAGGCCGGGCATCGAGCGGCCGACGCGGTCGTGCGGATGTCCTCGCTTGCGGCGAGGTTTCATGGAGCATTCCTCGACGCGAAATCGGGCAACGACTTCACGCTCGCGACGCTCGCTCCCACGTCCTTGCTCTTTGGAGTGTGGGACTCGCGGTCAACCCAGGTCAAGGTGCAGCGGATTGTCAAGGCGCAGATTCGGGCCAGTAACGTCCTAGAGCTGACGCGATCTGCCCAGTTCACGCCAGCCGCCGATTATGTAAGGGCCGGAGCAGTGCATGAGGATCTGGATGAAGACGAGGGCGACAAGAATCCGCTGTCTGAGCAGGGCATGAAGCATGCGTTAGCCACTCGGACCATCGGTGGTGTGATGCTCACGAAAACCAGCGAGCTAACGCGTACCGTAGCTGTTAACCTTGTCGCTCTGCGCGGGCTTCGGGCGGACGGCGACCCAGATCGCACGAAGGCCCTTCAGAGCTACCTTCTGGGCTTGGCTCTACTGGCGGCGACCGCCGACCCCGATCTGAACCTGCGCGAGGGCTGTAACCTGCACCTAAAGGGCGCAACGGACGAAAAAAAGAAGGTACCCAGACGCGGGGAAGCGGAGCCGATCAAGTTAGACCTGGGGGAAATCGAGATGTTCGCAAATGACGCCTCGAAAACGTTCTTCCATCTGGCTGGGATCGACTTCGAGAAGAAGGATCACCTCGACGCGGTCTTTGAAACTGGAGTGGCCGAGGCTTTTCTGGCGAAAAAGAAGGAGGAGCGTGAGAAGATCTCCCGACTTGGGCCGATAACTGCGGAGACGATCAGACGGTTCGACGAGAAGAGGAAGGACCCCTTTAAGACCGTGCTGGATAGTGTCAAGGCGGCGCAAAAAGCGCTCGGTAGGGCCCCAGGAAAGCGGGAGCCGCCGAAGAGGGACCCCGGTGCGCTGAAACCAGTGGCGGAAGCTTTACAGTCGATGTCTACGGACGCCGAGGTTCCAGACGGCACGAAGGCGCTAGCGGTCGAACTCGCAGCGCTCGCGAGCGAGCACAAGGACTCCCACGAGGCATTGAAGAACATTCAGAAGAAGATAAGGGAGTTCAAGAAGGCCCCGGAACAGCAGGAGGCTGGCGCGGGGAACCCCGAATGACGCACTTCTGCATCACCGTCCGGTGGCTCGACGGCCGTTACCACGGCTTACTCACGCGCGGCGGACCGCCGGAATGGCCGCCTTCGCCCTTCCGGCTGTTTCAGGCTTTGGTGGCGGGTGTTGCGCGCTCGGGCGAGTTGGATGCCGATGCGGGTAAAGCGCTTGAGTGGCTGCAATTGCGGCCACCGGTCATTATCGCGCCACCGTCGCGACCGGGCCAAGTCATCACGCGCTTTGTTCCGAACAACGACAGCGATAAGGTCCTGGATCGGCAGAAGAGGCTGACCGCGAAAACATTCTGGCCGACGATGATCAGCGGCGATCCGGAGTTGCACTATCTCTGGCCAGTTGACCAGCAGTGCCCGTATCCGCTGCTCGCCAAAGCGGCGCGGCGCTTATCGTGCCTCGGCTGGGGGATCGACATGGCGTACGCCGATAGCCAGCTGCTCGACGAGTCTGAAATCGGGAAGCTCAACGGAGTCAGGTGGCTGCCCCACCCCGGCGTATTTCGCGATGACGGCGTGCTCCGCGTGCCTAAGGAGGGATCGATGGCGGATCTTCGAAGCGCGCATAAATCTGCCCTGAGCCGCATTGAGCACGGCCGGCCGCTCCGAACCGTTCGTAAGCCTGAGGTTTTCGACCGGGTTTTCTATGCAAGCGCTGAGCGGCCGCTGGGCCGGCCCATCCGCATCTTGGCTTTCCGCAAGAACGGCGACGAATGGGACCCATACCCACATGCGAAGCTGATCCACGTTGCTGGGATGGTCCGGTGCGCGGCCATCAAGACGATGAAGGCGTACAATCCCGAGGGCATCGGCGATGCCGACGCATGGGTTAAGTCGTTCGTTGCGGGACTTAGGCCCGAAGGCGCGGAGACGCAGGATCGGTTCTCATACGTGCCGTTGCCCTCCATCGGGGGCGAGCACGCAGACGGTATGATTCGCCGCGTGATGATTACGGCGCCGCTCGGTTGCGAGGCTTGGCTTGAACATCTCGCGGACCAACTTGATGGCATTCAGCTTGAGCCTGAGGGCGGCGGTGAGGGGCCTGTTCTCGAACGCCTCCGCCCCGATAGGGTGGCGTGGCGCTATCTGGTTCCGTCGCGGGTGTGGGCTTCGGTGACACCAGCCATCCTTCCCGGCCACGACGATCACAAGCCGGCCAAGACGGTCAAGTTGATTGAGCGGGCGCTCCAGCAGAGCGGCGTCGACGAGTCATGCAAGTTTACCTGGAGCGCGCTGCCGAACTTCCCAAACTGCCTGACCGCGCACAAGTATGACCGGAACAAACGCCCCACCGGCTACTTGCGACCGAAGCACCTCGAATCCTTGACGGCGGTTCACGTACAGGTCGTCTTCGAGCACGCCGTCCCTGGGCCGCTTTTGATTGGCGCGGGGCGTCACTGCGGATTGGGCGTTCTGGCGGCGTTGCCCGAGACAGACGACCGCTGATTGCCATGCGGACCTCTTACCTGGTTTGCTACGACATTTGCGACGAAAAGCGGCTGCGGAAGGTGTTTCAGGCCATGCGGGGGTATGGGGACCATTTGCAATTTTCTATCTTTGAGTGCCAGTTGACGGCGTCGGACCTGGCGCGGTGCCGGGCCGAGCTGGGGGGCATCATCCATCACGGCGAGGATCAGGTGCTGTTCGTTAACCTCGGTCCCGCAGAAGGGCGCGGGGATCGGGTTATTTCGGCGCTCGGGAAACCGTATACGGCTGTGGATGCGCCTTGCATTATTGTGTGAGGGGGGCATGGCAAGCTTTCAGCTTTCAGCTTTCCGCTTGTCGACGCGCCGCGCATTGTTGTGCGCGGGGGCATGCTTGCGCCGGATAGGCAGGCCTGGAGGCCCGCCCCACTGGATCAGTCGGCAGGCCACAAAAAAACGATGGCCTGCCCCGCAGAGCAGCATAGCCGCAACCAATGTGGGGCGGGCTGGAACCTACGGGCCGCTTGTCAATTGGACCGGCCGGGCTGACGCCCGGCTGATGACGCCAGAAGGCGTCATCGCAGGCCAAAAGGCCCGACCCCACGTGAGAGCCGGGCGCGGCGCGCGTCACCATCCGCCAACTCTGGCGGCGGCCGCCCGCGGGAATCTTCTTGAACAGAGAAGAAACGTAGCTACTGTAATACTGTGAGGACTTATGGGAGCTTTACCGGTTGTAATTGAGACGGGGCGGGAACTTCCGGATTATCTGCCGGCCCGCATGGTCAATGAGTTCGCTTATTGTCCGCGGCTTTTCTTTTATGAATGGGTGGACGGCGTCTTCCGGGAGAGCGTGGACACCATCGAGGGCGCCATTCAGCACCAGCGCGTCGATGAGAAGGCGACCGCGCTGCCGGCGGCGGCCGATCTGCCGCAATCCATCCACGCGCGCTCCGTTACGCTGGCGAGCGAGGAACTGCGCGTCATCGCCAAGATGGACCTGGTGGAGGCGGAGGGCGGCGTGGTCACGCCGGTGGACTATAAACACGGGCGGCCGCGCGAGGGGCCGAACGGGCTGGAACTGTGGCCGGCCGACCGGGCGCAGTTGGCGGTCCAGGGCATGGCGCTGCGCGAGAACGGGTACGACTGCCGCGAGGGAATCGTCTATTACCGGATGACCGGGCAGCGCGTGCGCGTCGAGTTCGACGACGCGCTGATCGCGGAGACCCGCAGGCTGACGGGCGCGGCGTGGTCCTTGGCGGCAACGGGCGAGATTCCGCCGCCACTGGTGGATTCTCCCAAGTGCCCGGGCTGCTCGCTGGTGGGCATCTGCCTTCCGGACGAGACGCTGGCGGTGGGCGAGGCGGAGCGGGAGAGTGCGCCGCAACAACTCGAACTGTTCGGGGCGCCGCGTCGAAAGCCGGTGAAGCGGGAGGTACGGGCGCTGGTCACGCCGCGCAGCGAATTGCGGCCGCTGTACCTCAACAGCCAGGGCGTGAAGGTGGGCAAGTCCGGCGCGGTGTTGCAGATTCGGGACAACAAGACGCTGCTCCAGGAGGCGCGGCTGGGGGAGATCTGCCAGGTGAGCCTGATGGGGAACGTGCAGATTTCCACGCAGGCGGTGCAGGCGTTGTGCGAGGCGGGCGTGCCGGTCTGCTACTTCTCGATGGGGGGCTGGTTCTACGGGATCACGGTCGGGTTGAACGAGAAGAACGTCTTCCTGCGGCGGAGCCAGTTCCGGCTTTCCGAGCAGGAATACTTCGCGCTGGCGTTCGCGCGGAAGCTGGTGGCGGGGAAGATCCGCAATCAGCGGACGCTGTTGCAGCGGAACCACGTGGAGCCGAACCGGATGACGCTGGAGGCCATGAAGAAGATGGCGGACCGGGCGGAGCGGGCGGGGTCGCTCGAGGAACTGCTGGGGCTGGAGGGCAACGGCGCGCGCCTCTACTTCGGGGATTTCGCGGGGATGATCAAACCGGAAGAGGGGCGGGAGGCGCTGGACCTGTCGTTCGATTTCGAAGGGCGCAACCGGCGTCCGCCGCGCGACCCGGTGAACGCGCTGCTGTCGCTGGGCTATAGCTTGCTGGCGAAGGACCTGACGGTGGCGTGCTATGCGGTGGGGTTCGATCCGTACATCGGCTTCTACCACCAGCCGAGGTTTGGGCGGCCGGCGCTGGCGCTGGACCTGATGGAGCCGTTCCGGCCGCTGATCGTGGATTCGGCGGTGCTGACGGCGATCAACGCGGGGATGCTGACGCCGCGGGACTTTGTGCGGGTGGGAGGGTCGGTGGCGCTGACGGCGTCGGGGCGCAAGGCGTTTTTCCGGGCGTACGAATTGCGGATGGACACGCTGGTGACGCACCCGCTCTTCGATTACCGGGTAAGCTACAGACGGATGCTGGAGATTCAGTCGCGGCTGCTGGCGCGGGTGTTGGATGGCGAGATTGGCGAGTATCCGGTGTTCACGACGCGGTGATGGAGATGCGAGCGGTGGGGCGGCGGCAAGATGGTGGGAGGCGCTCGCGTGGGGTGAAGACTTGTGTATTATGTGGTTTACGAGGTCACGCGGGAGCGAGGACCGTGCCTCGGTGTTGCGGGGCGGAGGAGTGCTCGCGCGGGGTTGCGCAGGTCTTTGAAAACAGAATAGGATAAGGGGTGGGCTTTCCGCGAGCGCGCGCTCGCGGCCTCATTGAAGCATCGATCCTGGTGATCGTCTGATTGATTCCCTCCGCATTTCCGCGAGCGCGCGCTCGCGGCCTCATTGAAGCTCGATGAAGTGGAAGCTCCCCTGGCTCGATTGATCGATTTCCGCGAGCGCGCGCTCGCGGCCTCATTGAAGCGTTTTCATCCGTCCCGAAGAGATGGAGGAGCAATAGATTTCCGCGAGCGCGCGCTCGCGGCCTCATTGAAGCTTAACGACCCAATCCCCTCTACCCATGGAAACGCTCATTTCCGCGAGCGCGCGCTCGCGGCCTCATTGAAGCTTAACGACCCAATCCCCTCTACCCATGGAAACGCTCATTTCCGCGAGCGCGCGCTCGCGGCCTCATTGAAGCTTAACGACCCAATCCCCTCTACCCATGGAAACGCTCATTTCCGCGAGCGCGCGCTCGCGGCCTCATTGAAGCTTAATGACCACGTTCCACATAGCGTCCGATTGCGTGATTTCCGCGAGCGCGCGCTCGCGGCCTCATTGAAGCGTCGGGAACGCTTCGGGGATCACGGGAAAGACATTCATTTCCGCGAGCGCGCGCTCGCGGCCTCATTGAAGCCCCACCGGCCCACTCCATCCCGCCCGCGCGATTTGCATTATTTCCGCGAGCGCGCGCTCGCGGCCTCATTGAAGCTTGCAGGAAGACGACGCGCGCGCGGCGGGCGCGGAAATTTCCGCGAGCGCGCGCTCGCGGCCTCATTGAAGCCGTAAAGGCGCGGTTCCAGCGCTGGTACGAATCGTTATTTCCGCGAGCGCGCGCTCGCGGCCTCATTGAAGCGACTTGGCGGTGGTGGCTATTACTATCGTGACCGCATTTCCGCGAGCGCGCGCTCGCGGCCTCATTGAAGCCCTTACCCGCCAGTGGGAGTGGTCCGCGCGAACCTTATTTCCGCGAGCGCGCGCTCGCGGCCTCATTGAAGCTCCGCCTTGCTGACCGCGTGTATGGGAAGGTACTTGCGATATTTCCGCGAGCGCGCGCTCGCGGCCTCATTGAAGCCAGCTCCGTTTGTTGGGCGGAATGATGGGTTTGACCAATCTCCGCGAGCGCGCGCTCGCGGCCTCATTGAAGCGCTTTGACCCAGATCCCGGTATTTGATGTCAGCCCGGATTTCCGCGAGCGCGCGCTCGCGGCCTCATTGAAGCGCCATTTGAGATTCAGGCTTCGGAGTTCCTTGGCGAGATTTCCGCGAGCGCGCGCTCGCGGCCTCATTGAAGCGGGGCGCGGCGATGCTCAATGTCGGCACGACCGCTGGATTTCCGCGAGCGCGCGCTCGCGGCCTCATTGAAGCATTTCAAACGTCAGTTTCATCGACTTTCCTCTTCTCATTTCCGCGAGCGCGCGCTCGCGGCCTCATTGAAGCGCGAATAACCTAGGTATAGGTTCTAGGACAGTGGTATTTCCGCGAGCGCGCGCTCGCGGCCTCATTGAAGCGCGGCGGGCGCCATGCGGTATTTGCTGGGTTAGTGAATTTCCGCGAGCGCGCGCTCGCGGCCTCATTGAAGCGTGGAATTTGGTACGGGAATCCGCGGCGCGGGCAGCATTTCCGCGAGCGCGCGCTCGCGGCCTCATTGAAGCAGGGCAACGTACTCCGTACAGGATTCGAGCACCCTATTTCCGCGAGCGCGCGCTCGCGGCCTCATTGAAGCTGCGCTGCCGTACCGCGGATCATGCGGGTGGCCGTGCCATTTCCGCGAGCGCGCGCTCGCGGCCTCATCGAAGCCAAGCTAACGGAAGGCAGGCCGGGAGGCCCGCCCCACAATTCC
>OCTA010003569.1_pt1 | contig 13790 bp, 14 predicted proteins | sample 1538991 | NCBI WGS metagenome assembly OCTA01 (sample SAMEA3539302, study PRJEB22396) | soil metagenome | biome: tundra; feature: field; material: soil | place: USA | collected 2010-05 | depth 0.15 m
GCTCGGCCAGATCGTCCCTCAAGCCGAGGCTCGTCTCGTGCATGCCGAGCGGCTCTGCCCGGTCCGCGTAGCCGGAGACGAAGTCGAGGATGACCTCGCCGTGCAGGGACACCATCAGTGCCGCGCCGTGGATGCGGCCGGCTTCGATGTCCTCTCGTAGTCGCTCCCCGACTCGGTTCAGCCGCGCCTGGTCGTAACCGTGCGCCTGCTGCCGGGGTCGGCGGTCGGTTTCTACGTCCTGTGTGTCGTGGAACGGGATCATGGGTGGTGTCCTCGCAAGGGATAGTCGTGTGGATCGGTGGTCGTCAGTGCACGTCGCGGTCTGTGCCGTCCCAGTACTTCTCGCGGAGCTCGCGTTTGAGGATCTTCCCGGCGCCCGATACCGGAAGAGCGGGGACGACCTCGACGCTGCGCGGCGCCTTGTATCCCGCGATCAGCCCCATGGTGTGCTCTCGGATGTCTTCGACCTCGGCTGCGGCACCCGGATGCAGGACGACGAAGGCATGCACGCTCTCGCCCCAGCGCTCGTCGGGGATCCCGATGACGGCGCACTGGGCGACGGCCGGATGGGAGGCGATCGCGTTCTCGACCTCGACCTCGACCTCGACCGAGTACACGTTCTCGCCGCCGGTCACGATCATGTCCTTGAATCGGTCGACGATGTACAGATAGCCGTCGACGTCGAGATAGCCGGCGTCGCCGGTGTGCATCCAGCCGTCGCGCATGGCCGACGCGGTCTCCGCGGGCTTGTTCCAGTAGCCCTGCATGACATGCCCGCCGCGCACGACCATCTCGCCGACCGTCCCGGCCGGAAGGTCATGGCCGTCACCGTCGGCGACGCGGACCTCAGCGTGCGGCGCGGCACGGCCGGCAGAGCGCAGGAGGCGTTCGTGCTTGTGGTCCTCCGGCGTGAGCAGCGTCGCGATGGGCGCGAGCTCGGTCATGCCGTATCCCTGCGTGAACGCTGCGTTCGGAAATGCTTTCATCGCGCGTTCGAGCACGGCCTGGGAGATAGGTGAGGCACCGTAGAGCACGTTTCGCAGACTGCTCAGGTCGTACTTTCCGATCTCGGGATGATCGACCATCAGCTGGATCATCGTCGGGACGACGAGGGTGGCGGTCACCTGATGCGTCGCGATCGCGTCGAACATCGATCGCGGATCGAACGCCGGAAGCATCACGTGCGTGCCGCCGACGACCAGGGTCGACACCCAGTTCCAAAGGTCCGCCATGTGGGGTACATCGGGGCGACGTGCAGTGTCCGCGCGCCCGGCTGGACTACGCAGCCCGATGCGAGTGTTCCGAGCGTTGAAGTGCCTAGGTTCGCGTGCGAGAGCATGACCCCTTTGGGCTCGCCTGCGGTCCCCCCTCCCCCCCGTGTAGAAGACGCCGGCGAGGTCGCCTCCACCGCGTCGAGCGTCGTCCATCGGGGCGGCCGATTCCGCGAGCTCCTCGTAGTCCACCATGCCCTCGAGCCCGCCCGTCGCCACGCCGATCACGGTCTCAAGGCCAGGAACTGCTTCACGCAAGGCTGGAACCATCCCGGCGTCCTGCTCGTCGACGAGCAGGACGCGTGAGCCCGAGTCGCGAAGGCAATACGCGATCTCGTGCACGCGCCACCGGAAGTTCACCGGATTGAGCACCGCGTTCGCCCACGGCACGGCGAGCAGGTACTCGTTGTAGCAGTCGGAGTTCAGCGACAGCATCGCCACCCGGTCGCCGTCGTCGACTCCGAGTCTCCGCAGGCCACTGGCGAGACGTGAGACACGCCGGATCACCTGGGCGAAAGTACGCCTGCGCGCGCCTTGTACTGTCATCACTTTGTCAGGTTGTTGCTGCGCGGCGCGGTGCAGACCTTGAGTCAGGTACATGCTGACCTCCCGGTCGAGGAAGTAGAGGCCGGCGCGACGCGGAGCGGACGCCGGCGTCCGATCGATGTGCCAAATGTGCGTTCAGGAATCGCGCGAAGTCCAATGAATGTTTCGCAAGAGGTAACTCGCTTTGCGCAACACACCAGGTCAGAGCGTTTCGGTGAAAATTGCGGTGACGTACGGTGGGGTCATGACCGAGTCGCCATCACCGTCCGCGGATCTTGACCTGCGGCTGGTGCGGTGCTTCACCGTCCTCGCCGAGCACCAGCACTTCGGGCGCGCCGCGAACGCCCTGCACCTGACCCAGTCGTCCCTGAGCCGGCAGATCGACCGGCTGGAACAGCAGGTGGGTGCCCGCCTGCTGGACCGGACGCCGCGCGGGAGCCAGCTCACCGAGGCCGGCGAGGTGTTCCTGCCGCTCGCCCTCGAGATCCTCGGCTCAGCGTCCCAGGCGAGTGCGCGGGCCAGGGCCGCCGCGCGCCCCAGCCGTATCGTCATCGGGTACACCGGGAACGTCATCGTCACGGCGGCCGTGGGCGAACTACGCCGCCGCCACCCTGAAGCGGACGTACACCTCCAGCATCTGGACTGGAAGGACACACCCGCCGCGCTCCTGGAATACCGCGTGGACGTCGCGTTGGCGCGGCTGCCGTTCCCGGCCGACCGGCTGCACGTGACAGTGCTCTACGACGAGCCCAGGGTGCTGCTGGTGCCCCGCGACCACCGGCTGGCCGGCAAGGAATCCGTGACACTCGACGACATCGCCGACGAGCCCCTGCCCCGGGCGGCCGACCCGGCGTGGGACGCCTTCTGGCGCGTCGACCCACGCCCAGATGGAAGGCCCGCGCCCGACGGCCCGCTGATCGAGTCCGTCGAGGACAAGCTCGAGCTCGTCGCCGGAGGGCAGGCCGTGGCGATCGTCCCGGGAGGATCCGGATACCTGGGCCTGCGCTCGGACCTGACCGCGATCCCCCTGGAGGGCATCGAGCCGAGCCAAGTCGTCCTCGCAACGCGCGCGGACGACCGCGGCCGCCTGGTCGCCGCGTTCCGCAGATACGCCCGCGCCCACCTCACCTGCCCTGAGCCGGCGGGCGCTCCCGGCACCGGGACCGAGAACTGACGCCGCGCCGCGGCGTCACATCCGAATCGGAATCACCGATCAGAATGGAAATTAGCATGGGAACATTCATTGCCTTCGGCTACGGGCCCGGCATCTCGCACGCGACGGCGCAGCGGTTCGCGCGCGAGGGCTACACCATCGCGCTGGTCGGCCGGAGCACCGAGAGACTGGCCGACGGCGTGGCCCGGTTCAAGGCCGACGGCATCGTCGCCACTGCCTACGAGGCCGACGCCTCAGATCCCGCGCTCGTCCGGGAGGCCGTCGCGCGCATCCGGAAGGAACTCGGCCCGATCTCGGCGGTGCTCTGGACCGCCTTCCGCGGCGGCGCGGTCCGCAACGTCCTCGACACTGCGCCGGAAGACGTCACCGGGGCATTCGGCATCGGCGTCAGCGGGCTGCTCGCCTGCACGCAAGCGGCGCTCGACGACCTGAAGTCCAGCACGGAAGCCGCGATCCTGGTCGCGAACGGCGCTCTGGGCGACAACACCTCCCAGGCCGACGCGTACGCGAAGATGCTCAACAACGACGGCGTCGCCCTGGAGAACGCCGCGAAGTCCAAGCTGGTGGGCATCCTCGCCGAGCGGCTTCGCGATGACGGCATCTACGTGGGCGAGGTGACGATCGTCGGATCCGTCAAAGGCACGGCGACCGCCATCTCCGGGGCGATCGAGCCCTCGAAGATCGCGGACCTGTTCTGGTCGCTCACCCGGTCCCGCGACAAGACCCGCGTCCGCATCAGCGAATAGACATCGCCCACACCCAGGCAAGGGATTTGCGATCATGCGCATCTTCGTCACCGGATACGTGGGCTCAGCGGTAGTCCGCGACCTTCTCGACGCGGGGCATCAGGTGCTCGGGCTGGCCCGCCCGGAGGCCTCCGCCGCAGAACTGGGGGACAATCGGCGTCGACGTCCGTCGCGGGACATCGGAGACCCCGGGAGCCTGCGCGCCGGTGCGGGCCGCCGCGGGCACTGACCGGAGCTCCACAAGCGCGGAGGCGGTCCTCTGCTTATGCCGAGGACCGGATTATGCCGATCCTGTGGCCGGATGCCCTGGCCAGGGCGGCTAGCGGATTCGTGTTGAGATCGACTTGAATCGCCGACATGCTCGGGAGCTACGCGCAACTCTCACGCGCCACGCCGAGGCGGGTCGCAAGGTCACAGGACCCGGCGGCCGGCCGGCGCGGACTCGCAAGAGCACCTCGGCCGGGAGCAGCAAGGAGATGCGCGACTGGGCCAGGGAACATGGCTATGAGGTCAATGACCGCGGGCGCGTCCCGGCCGACGTCGTCCCCAAGTACGAAGCGGCAGGGCCACGACGCGTCGTTCTGTGCGCTGGGCGGTTCGCGATGGTGAACGGCCCGGTCGCGAACTTCGGTCGGTCAGGGGCTCGCCGGCGCGGTAACGCTGAGTCCGCCGGAAGGCCGTGGACGGAGGGCACCGGAACCGTTCGGCGGCATGACGAAGGGTCCATCCGTCGTCCGCGGCCAGCGCGGCGGGTCGCCGTCTGCCTTCGGGGGGCAGCGGTGCGCTGGAGTGGGTGGTGTTCACGCTGGTGGCGGGGCGAGCTGCGACTTGAAGGTCTGGACCAGGTCGGTGGTCCACTGTTCGGGGATCTCCCAGGGGATGAAGTGGCCGCCGTGGGGGTGGGCGGCGATGTTGACGTGGTTGTACCAGGCGGCGCGGTCGCTTGCCAGGAACGACTCGATGCGCTCTTCCGGGCTGTTGACTCCCGGGGGGTTCTCGTAGTCGATGAACGTGATCCCGGTCGGTGCCTCGATGACTGGCGTCCGGTCATGGGAGGGTGCCCAGGGGTACCGGTTGTTGTTGGCGTACGTGCGGATCGAGCTGGCGATGGCGTTGCCGGTCCAGTAGATCGTTGCGTGGGTGAGCAGGTCGTCGCGGGTGAACACGGTGTAGATGTCTCCGCCGTTGTCGGACCAGTGCATCCATCGTTCGAGGATCCAGGCCAGCATGCCGGCCGGGGAGTCGGCCAGTCCGTACCCCAGTGTGCTCGGGGCGAGTACGTGCGCGGCGAGGTGCACAGCGAACCGTCGCTCGATTTCGGCCAGTCTGTGCCGCTGGTCATCGGGCAGCCCGGGCGGGATGGGCCTGCCACCGGAGAAGTCCCAGGCACGGTCGCCGGTGAACAGGTCGAGTTTCAGGGCTGATCCGATGTGGATGCCGTACAGCTCGCCGGCGTACTTGTGACCGAGCTGTCCCGTGACGAGGGCACCGACGTCGCAACCCGCCGCGGCGTACCGGGTATGGCCGAGCGTCTGGGTCATCAGTTCGTGCCAGACGTCCGCGATCTTCCAGAAGTTCATGTCCGGCTGGGTGGGTGTCGAATACCCGAAGCCCGGCAATGACGGGACGATCACCTCGAAGGCGTCCGCCGGGTCGCCGCCGAATGCGGCCGGGTCTGCGAGCCGGTCGATGACTTTCGACCAGTGCCAGAAGGTCCAGGGCCACCCATGGCTGAGGATCAGCGGGGTGGGATCGGGCCCGGCGCCCGGCTTGCGCATGAAGTGAACGCGGGTGCCGGACACATCAACCAGGTAGTGCTCGTAGGCATTCATCGCCCGCTCGGCGGCTCGCCAGTCGTACTCCTCGGCCCAGTACCGCGCCAGCTCCTGGAGCAGGGCCCTGGGGACGCCGTACCGCCCGTCCTCGTTCCCTTCATCTTCCGGCCAGATCGTGGCCCGCAGCCGCGACCGCAGATCCTCGAGAACCCGCTCCTCAACGGCGATCGGCGCCGGCGTCAGTGCATTCACGCTTGTGCTCACTTCCCGCTCCTAACATCAGGTTTTTCGTCGTGCTCGCTGGCGAGCTGAACAATCTGGTCGAGTACGCCCGCGATGCTCAGCAGCCGCGTGCGGTCAGCAGGCGAGAGCCGGTCGATGAGACTGCGCAGCCGCTCCGCGCGATCGGCATGGCGCCGGGACACGATCGACTGTCCAGCCGCGGTGAGAGACAACATCGAGGCCCGCCCGTCACACGGATCGGGCCTGCGTTCGATAAGCCCGTCGCGTTCCAGCTTCGCTACCGCCGACGTGAGCGCCGGCTGCTTGATCTGCTCCGTCCTGACCAGGTCACTCAGCCGGCACGGCCCCACCCTCGACAGGGTGTGCAGCACCGACAGCGCAGAGAAGCTCAGCCGATCCGAGGCTGGGAGCCGGATGAACACCGAGTTGAAGTCCTCGATGGAGCGGGTCAGCCGCTCTACGGCACGAACTGCATCCACGCCGGAACTATATCGAACTTCGATCTAACTCGACGATCAGGACCCCGTTTCGTCGTTCGCAACATCTAGGGAAGTACAGCTAGCAGGCCCGGTGCCAGCGATACTGCCAAGCGGGGCATCAGGAACGCCATCCTCACCAGCCAGGTCCGCCAGCTTGAGACCACCATCGGCACCGCCCTGCTGCGCACCGGACCAGACGGGCGACTCACGCTGACCGCCTACGGCCAGCTCTTCGCCCGCGACGTCCGCCCCTCCCTGGAATCACTCGCGCAGTCCCGAAAGAGCTAGGACGACAATCACAGAACGTTATCCCGAGAGCCACCCGGGACTGTTCACTTACCCGGCAGCCAGCCCGCCGAGAGCTGTTCAACTACAACGAAAACCCCAGCTCAGAGTGTTCAACTTCACGCGATCCCTACAAGGTTCGCGCGGGATCGTGTACCTGGCCGCCCGCAGCCTGGCCGCCCGCCGGCAGGCCCGGCAGTTCCCGAGGGAAACCCGGCCACCTCCGGCCGGCGCCGGCAGCGCCAGGGCGAGGGCCAGCGGGAGGCGTGACGACACCGGACGAGCGCCGCGTCCGCCGGGGCGGCATCCCCGGCGAGCCGTCCTGTCACGTTGCCACGCCTTCCCGGTCCCTGTCGAGCCGTGCCCGCCGGCCCGGCGGCATCCTCGCCGACGCCCCGCGCAACGACCGCAGGGGATTCACCGGACAGGCCGACCCATGCCCCGTGATGCCCGCCGGCCGGGCGGCCTTCTCTCCCGAGCGCGGGCCGCGATAGCTGCCGTTCCCCGCGTGAAGGCAGTCTCAGGGGGCGGCGCAGGCTGATCCAGGACCGGCGAAAGAGCGCCCAGGTACATGGCAGGTACACACCAGGTATAAGGACCACCCGAGGTACACCGGAACTCCCGCAACAGGTGTGTATCCCTGCCCCGCCAGCACCTATTTCCCGGGCGCACATGAAAAAAGGCCCCCGAAACCCGATTTGTGTACGGCGGGAGTCACGCGGCCGGCGTGACCCGGGCGCGCGGCTTCCGTCCCCTGGTGACGGCTGGTGCCGTCAGCGGGGTGCCGGGACCGGTCGCGGGGGCAGGAGGCACATCAGCGTGAAGCACGCCACAGGCACCGGGGCGGCCCCGCCCCGGCACGGCAGCAACACCGCCAGGCGGCACCTGGCCGCGGACGAGCCGTCCGGCCGTCCCGGACGGGCCGGACGGGCCGGCAGCTCGTGAGCGCCGACCGCCGCCTGCTCGCGGTCGCCGACGCGCTGCCCGTCGCCCTCCTGGCGGTGATCGCCGGGGCGGGGTCGTTCACCCACATCCGCGACACCGCCGCCCAGCACGGGCAGACCGGCCCCATGTCCTGGGCCGTCGCGGTCTGCATCGACCTGACCTGCGTCATGGCCGCCCGCGAACGACAGCGCGACAAGCAGCTCGGCATTGTCACCGGGCGGCTGTCCTGGCCCACCGTGGTGCTCGCGGGCGGGGTCGGCCTCAGCCTGGCGGCCAACCTGGCCCAGGCGCAGCCGACCGCCTGGGGCCGGGTTGTGGCCGCCGTCCCGCCCGGCGCGTTCCTGGTCGCGGTCTCCATGATCGAGCGCCGCGCCGCCCGCCGCGCCGCCGCCGAGCACCAGGACCAGCACGGGCAGCCGATCACCCGCGACGCGCTCCGCGCCCGCCTCGGCGTGTCCAACCAGGCCGCCTCCGAGCTGCTCCGCCAGCTCCGGTCCGACCAGGGCCGCCCGCCGGGAGCCGCACGCGCCGCCTGACCTCCGCCGCCCACATCAGCAGCAGCGAGCTGGCGGCTGGCGTCAGGTTCCCCCGCTGGTATCCAGCGCCTGGGACTCCGCGACCTGGAACACCGCCACGGCGGTCGTGAACAGCGGCGGCAGCACCCCGCCCGCGCCGCGGGCTGCCTGTGGCGGGTTAGCTAGGGGTTCCGCATGGTCGGGGGACGTCGCGGGTGTAGCGGGTGTAGCGGGTCATTTCGGTGCCGTCGTCAGTGAAGGTGCCTGCGTGGGTGAAGCCGGCGGACTCGGCGACGCGCCGTAAGGCGTGGTTGCCGGTGGCGACGTGCGCTTCCAGGCGGGTGACGCCGATCGATGCCGCGTAGCCGAGCAGCAGGGCCAGCGCGTTCCTGGCATGTCCCCGGCCTCGCTTGCCGGCGTGGGTCCAGTAGGAGACTTCTGCGGTGCCGTCGGGGCGGATGCGCAGCTCGCAGCCCCCTACGAGGGCACCCGTTTCCGGGTCGCGGGCTGCGAATGTCCTGGTGGGGCCGTCGTCGCTCCAGTTCCTCGCCCAGTTCGCGTAGGCGGCTCGCACCGTCTCCTCGGTTGAGCGCGCCGGCCACCAGCCGAAGCGCCGCGCGGTCTCCTCGTCCTCCCCGGCCACATGGGCTGCGGCGTCGTCGTCGGTGTGCGCGTTGAGGAGGATGCGGTCGCCGCGCAGCTCGGGAACTGTCGCCACCAGGTCATTGTGCCCACCCGCCGCCGGCGGCGTCGAGGCTGTATCAGGGCCAGATCCCGTTTCAGGGGTGGCCCGGCCACGTGAGTCCCTCGATCCTGTCGGCGACTTCCTCGGCCGGCTCGGTGGAGACGTCTATGAAGTGCTCGTTCGGAAACGGCGGGCGCGCGAGCAGCCGGCGGTTGATCCTGACGGCCTCCTGCCAGTCCCGGTACCCGCTGGACCGGGACTCGTCCATCACGCGCCGCCTGAGTTCATCCTCGTCGAGGACGCGCAGCGTGGCGATCACGAAGTCGAAGTCCCGGAACACGCTGCCCAGCTGCCCGGTGCGCTTGTTCTCCAGGTCGGTGACGATGATGTTCGCGAAGCCGTGCCGCGCGTAGTTCCGCAGGACGAGCGTCAGGTTCTCGAAGGCAAGGGACTCGTCTTCCGTATAGGAGGTGACGCGAGTGCCCGTGTTCCGGAACTCGGGGATCCAGCCGAACTCGAAGAGCGGCGTGCCGAGCCTGCGCCGAAGGATGGCGGCGACCGTCGACTTGCCGGCGCCGGGAGCCTCTGCGAGAAAGATGAACGTCCTCACGAGCAGACCCTAGTGACCCCGGACGACAGAGCCATCTCATTGACGGGGCCGGGACGGGGCCGGGACGGGGCCGGCTGGCCTGGCGTGGGGGGCTACGGGCGGCCTGGGCTGGCTGGCCGGCGGGCGAGCAGGCTGTAGGTGTTGGGCAGGCGCCCGTCCCAGGCTGCGGCGTTGACGCCGCCGGGTCTCCAGAAGGGCTCCGGGTATTCGGCGAGGGAGAGCAGTTCCATGCCCGCGGTGATCACGGCGGTGACGACCTGGCCGAGGGTCCACTGCCATTCGGTGGCTCCGCGGGCGGGGAAGGTGTCGTTGACGTGGTTGCGCGCGAAGTAGCTGCGGTCGGCTCTGATGCCTGGCGTTTCCTCGTCCCAGGTCCACAAGGGCACCGCGGGGTGTCCCTCGTAGACGAACAGGTGCCCGCCCGGGCGCAGGAGCCGGGCTGCCTCGCGCGCCCCCAGGTCCGGCATCCAGATCAGCGCGCCCTTCCCCGTGTAGACGAGGCCAGCGGTGCCGCCCGCGAGCGGGACGCCGGGCACCGTGCCGACGACGTACCGGCACGCCAGCCCTAGCTCGTCGGCCGGCTGCTGCGCGGCCCCGGCGGCGGTGCTGCTGTAGTCGACCCCGACCACCGACTTCGCGCCGGCCTGCACGAGCGCGGCGTCCTCCAGCCCGTGACCGCTCTGCAGGTGCACGACCTCGGGAGCGCCGTCCAGGATGTCCCTGAGAAGGCCGCGCTCGACGGCGTTCAGCGAGGGCCCGGACGCGGCCTGCGCGAGCAGGTCGTCATACTCGCGGACGTGCCTACGCGACGCCGCCTCCCAGGCCTCCCGGTTCGCCTCCGTCACCGCATCCACGCCGTCATGGTCTCCGCGCGCGATTGCCACTGTCAAAAGCTTTACACCGCACAGGCGGCGCTACCGCAGCGGCGACAGAGTCCCGGTCCCGCCGCCCGCGGTCGGGGGATTCGGAGCCTTCCCTATTACGGGTTCCGTTTTGCAAGGCACGTCCTGGCACGGCAATATGAACACGTGTCTCACCGCGCGTTCCGATTTACCAGCCCCCGGGTCGCCGGCGGGCCGTGTGCGCTGAGCTGAGGGTTCTTTCCTCCGCTGCGAAGTCGGTCCGTGGCCGGTCCCGGGGTTTCTGATTGCCCACTGGCCGGGTGGCCTTCCGTTCGGCATCCCAGATACCGGGTACGAGTCCCGAGATTGAGAACACGCTGATGAGCACAACGCTGCTGCGCCAGATCTCCGAAATTCGCGAGAGATCGCTTGCAGGCATCCGCTCCGCGGCCACCGTGGCCGGCCTGGACGTGGTGCGCCGGGATGTGCTGGGCAAGTCAGGGACGCTGTCCATGCTGAGGCGCGGCGTCGGCGCGCTTCCCCCTGAGGAGCGGCGCACGGTCGGCGCGGCAATCCACGAGGCGCAGGAGGCCGTCACCGCTGCTATCGAGGCGCGTGAGCAGGAGCTGCTCGACACCGAGCCGGCCCTGCCAAGGCCGCTCGACGTCACCGTGCCGGGCCTCCCCGTCGGCCCTGGCGGGCTGCACCCGACGATCCAGCTGATGTACGACCTCGACGACGCTTTCGCCGCGCTGAACTTCGACCGGTACGCCGGCCCCGAGATCAGCTGTACGAGTTCGACGACCTGAACTTCCCTCCCGGGCACCCGGCCCGGGAAAGCATGGACACCTTCTGGCTCGCGGGCATGTCGGACCGTGAGGCGGGCGACCGGCTGAGCCTGCGGCCGCACCTGACCGGTGCCAGCGTCCGGTACATGCAAGAGCACGAGCCGCCGTTCCGGTTCGTCTACCCGGGCCGGGTGTACCGCAACGAGACCGCGGACGCCCGCCACGAACGCGCGTTCCACCAGTACGAGGTGCTGCTGGTTGACGAGAAGGTGCCGCTGACCGCCGGGAAGTTCCTGGTCGACACGATCCTCGACACGACGTTCGGGCACCCGGTAACGACCAGGATGCGCACCGGGTACTTCCCGTTCGTCGAGCCGGGCTTCGAGATCGACATGCAGTGCCAGGTGTGCTCCGGCCGCGGCTGCCGCACCTGCCGGCAGGTCGGATGGCTGGAGATCATGCCGGGCGGCGCCCCGCATCCCAACGTCCTGAAAGCTGGGGGGCTCGACCCGGACCGGTGGACCGGCTTCTACGTCAACGTCGGGCTCGACCGCCTGGTCATGATGAGGTACGGCATCGATGACGTCCGGTTCTTGCACACCGCCGACCTCCGTTTCCTCAGCCAGTTCGCCTAGGGAGTCCGTCCGTGAAGGTTTCGCTCGAATGGCTGTCTGACTACATCGACCTGCCAGCCGGGGTGAGCACCAAAGAGCTGGCGTACCAGCTCACCCTCAAGACCGTCGAGGTCGAGGACGTCCTGCCCGTTGACGGCGACCAGATCCTGGAGATCGATAACAAGTCCCTGACGAACCGCCCCGACCTGTGGGGCCACTATGGCATCGCCCGGGAGTTCGCTGCCATCTACGGCCTGTCGCTTCGGCCACTGCACGCCGCTGCCCGCCCGGTCGCCGTGGAGGGCCTGGTCGGATCGGCGGACCCGGACCTGTGCACCCGGTTCGCGGCCGTCGCGTTCGGCGCGGAGGCGAGCGCCACCCCGGGCTGGATGCGCGGCCGGCTGACCCGGATCGGCGAGGTGCCCGTGCACCCGCTGGTGGACCTGTCCAATTACGTGATGTTCACGACCGGCCAGCCCACCCATGTCTACGACGCCGGCCAGCTGTCGCTGCCGTTGTCAGCCGTGCTCGCCACCGAGCCGGGCGAGGTGAAGCTGCTGAACGGGAGCCCGCGAAGTTCGGCGCGGGATTCCCCGTGATCCGCGACGCCCGGGAGATCGCCGCCGCCGCCGGCGTCATGGGCGGGGACAGCACCGCGCTGCGCCCAGGATCCCGGCGCTTCGTACTGGAGGCGGCGAGCTTCCAGCCGCAGGTCATCCGACGCGCCAGCCAGAAGCTGGGGGTGCGGACCGATGCCTCGGCACGGTATGAGAAGGGCCTGGACACCCAGCGGGTGGACCTCGCGGCTGGCCTGTTCCTGCACCTGCTGCCTCAGGTCGCGCCGGGTGCCGTGGCCGACGGCATGCAGGACGTGCTCGTGACGGCCACCGGCAACGCGCAGGTCGAGGTCGACCGGAAGTTCCTGATCGACCGGATCGGCGAGGACCTGGGCGACGAGACGGTCCACTCCACCCTGCGCACGCTCGGGTTCACCACGGAGCAGCACGATGACCGCTTCCGCATCACGGTGCCGACCTGGCGGTCCACTGGCGACGTGTCGCTGCCGCAGGACATCGTCGAGGAGGTCGCGCGTATCTACGGCTATGACCGGCTGGCGGTAGCCGAGACGTCCGTGACGCTGCACCCGGTGCGTTCACTCAACCGCCGGGGCATCGACCGCGAGGTGCGCGAGCAGCTCGCACTGCGGGCGGGCCTGCAAGAGGTGATCACCTACCCCTGGACCACAGACCACCTGCTCGCCGCCGCCGGCTTCGGCAAGGAGCAGACCGTCCTGTTCGACGGCGCATCCGCCCCCGACCGCAACTCGCTGCGCCCGTCCCTGCTGCCGAACCTGCTGGAGGCAATCGCGTCGAACCTGCGGTACCGCCCGGCCCTCGCCATCTTCGAGGTTGGCACGGTGTTCAGCTCCGCGAAGTGGGAGTCCTACCGGGGAAGGTACGAGGCCATGCCAGAGCAGCGGCAGCTGCTCGGAGTGGCACTAGCAGGCAGCGACGGCGCCGGGCTGTTCCGGCAGGCCAAGGGAATCATCTCGGCCATACGCCGCTACTGCCACGTCGTGGACCTGTCCTTCGACGATGAGGCCGACGCAGTCTGGGCCGACCCGTCCGCCCGGCTCGGGCTCCGCGCAGGCGACCGCCGGGCCGGCACGCTCGCGCTGCTCACGCCCCGCACCAGGCGGCTAGCAGGGATCGAGGACGTCCAGATCGCATACGCCGAGATTGACCTGCAGCACCTCGGCGTGCACCGCTCCCGTGAGAACCGTTTCGAGGCCGTTCCGGAGCTGCCGGAGACGGACTTCGACCTGTCCGTGGTCGTCGCGGACGACGTACCCTGGGCGGCCGTGGAGCGAGCAGCGAGCGGAATCGACAAGCTGATCCACGAGGTCAGCTACGTCGATGAGTACCGCGGATCATGGGTGCCAGAAGGGCACCGGTCACTGACCCTGCGAGTCGTCTTGCGGCCGACCGAGGCCACGCTGACTGCGGAAGAGACCGGCGTGATCCGGACCCGCACGCTGGCAGCGCTCAGCCAGGAACTGGGTGCCCACCTGCGATAGCCGTGTCCCAGCAGCGGTCGGCCGGCCTCGCCGACGAGCCCGCCATCATGCGCCCGGCGGCCGAACCTGACGGCTGGCCCGAACTGGCCGCCCCGCGCCGGCAGCCGGCCAGCCAGCTCCGGCGCGGCTCTCCCGACGGCAGCGCGCCCGCGTGGCCGCCGCAGCGGCCGCAGCGGCCCGCCCGGCGCTGGCCCC
>OCTA010003570.1_pt1 | contig 13790 bp, 14 predicted proteins | sample 1538991 | NCBI WGS metagenome assembly OCTA01 (sample SAMEA3539302, study PRJEB22396) | soil metagenome | biome: tundra; feature: field; material: soil | place: USA | collected 2010-05 | depth 0.15 m
TCTTCCGATCTGGAGAACTACCGAGACGCCCCGGAAAGCTCGGGGTCGTTCTGCGCGTACAGGCGATACGCGTGAATCGTCGCTTCGTAGTCAGCAATGACCTCGCGTTGGCGATGAAGTTCCTCCGCGAGAGCTAACTCGCGCCGGTCCTCCATCGCTCGACGGGCTCCGATCAAGGGGAGGCCGAGGCCTACGGAGACGCCGAGATCAACCAGCAGAACGGATAAGCCAACAGTGAGCATTGCGGTATTCCTTTCAACGTGATTCAGTATCTCTGAGGTTTCGAAGGACTGCGCAAAGCGAATCGAAGAAGTGCTTAAGAAGTCGTGGCGAGCCCGTGGCCGATCGAAGCGGCCCGTGTGTCGAACGCTTGTCTGGCGTCCTCTAGCGTTGGATGGTGGCGTCGATCTACGAATACTCCAGGGAGGAACTGGCTTCTCTTCTCGCGGGAGAGCCCCGCTACCGGCTCGACCAACTCTGGCAGGGACTTTGGGTGGATGGTGTCGCCCTCGAAGGGATTACCACCATTCCCAAGTCCCTGCGCACACGACTTCGGAATCAGTTTCCGCCCAGTCTCGAGGTGGCGAACGACGTCGCGAGCGATCACGGATCCACGCGAAAGTGGGTCTTTCGACTCGAGAACGGCTCAACCATTGAAACGGTCTTGATGCACTACGACGATCGCGTGACGGTGTGCGTTTCGTCGCAGGCCGGTTGCGCGATGGGGTGCACGTTCTGCGCCACGGGACAGGCTGGCTTCAGTGGCCAGCTCAGCGTCGGTGAAGTGCTCGAGCAGGTGATGTTCGCGACCCGTGAAGCCGCGCCCGCGCGACTGTCGAACGTCGTTTTCATGGGGATGGGCGAGCCGCTCGCGAACTACCACGTGACGGTGGGCGCGGTTCGACGACTCCACGAGTACCGAGGACTCTCCGCGCGCCACTTGACGGTATCGACGGTGGGCGTCGCGCCGGCGATCGAGCGACTGGCGAAAGAGGGACTGCCCCTCACGCTCGCGGTGTCGCTGCACGCGGCCAACAATGAGACCCGCGACGAGCTCGTCCCCCTCAATCGCCGCTATCCCCTCGAGCGTCTGCACGCGGCCTGCTCGACGTGGCTCGAGACGACCGGGCGGCGACTCAGTTTCGAGTGGGCGCTGATCGACGGGGTCAACGACACCGATCAAGCGATGGACGAGCTAGCGCCGTACGCGAACTCACTCGACGCGCACGTCAACTTGATTCCCCTCAATCCCACGCCCGGCTACCTCGTTCGAGGTTCCAGCGCGCGACGAGTGGCGGAGTTTCGAGACGGACTGCAACGTCGAGGCGTGAACGCCACGGTGCGCAACACCCGAGGCCGATCGATCGCGGCGGCCTGCGGTCAGCTCGCGACGGTCACGAACGCGAAGCGCCGATCGATTCCCGTTCGTAGTTCCTAGAGCGCGCTCGCGCCAGAACGTCGGTCGCCCAGCGCTCTGCCCCCTAGCGAACCGATGATGAGAAGGGGAACTGAGTGAAGCTGACGACGCCGACCCGCAGACTTGAGTTGGTTCGTTGGTAGATCCGGTACGCCACGGCGACGATCGCGAGGTTACCGCCGAGTAGTGAGACGCATTGGCCGACCAGGAGTAAGCGAAAATTTCGACTCGTTCGTAACGGGGTTACGTCGACGAACAGGCGCGGCACCACTTTCTGGTACGAGAGTAAGGTATTCCGTTGTGGATTGTAGCCTGAGGAGCGTTCATGATAGGCGAAGAACTTGTCCAATTACTGACACCTGAGGGTGAGCGCGTTGCGCATCCCGAGTACGAGTCGACGCTTAGTGGCGAAGAGATTTTTGGCCTCTATCGCGACATGGTCATCGTTCGACGACTGTGCACCGAGTCGACCTCGTTGCAGCGCCAAGGACAGCTCGCACTCTGGGCGCCGGTCCAGGGCCAAGAGGCCGCGCAGATCGGGGCCGGGCGAGCACTCGACCCCCAGGATTTCACCTTTCCGACCTACCGAGAGCACGGAATTGCCTGGTGTCGCGGGGTGCCCCCCGAAGACATGCTGCGACTCTTTCGAGCGACCTCGAACGGCGGCTGGGACCCCCAGAAGTATCGCCACTCGGTGCCCGCGGTGGTCCTCGGCAATCAAGTCCTGAACGCGGTCGGTTACGCCATGGGCGTGCAGCGCGACGGGGCCGAAGAGGCCGTCATGACCTTCTTCGGCGACGGAGCTTCGAGCCAGGGCGACGTGTTGGAGGCCTTCGTGTGGGCCTCGTCGTTTAACACGCCCGTCGTCTTTTTCTGTCAGAACAATCAATGGGGCATCTCGACGCCGATGTCGATTCAGTCGAAGATCCCCCTGTACCACCGCGCGCACGGCTTCGGCTTTCCCGGTGTTCGCGTCGACGGCAACGACGTGCTCGCGGTCTACGAAGTCTCCAAGCGCGCCTTGGAAAGCGCGCGCGTGGGTGGTGGTCCAACGTTGATCGAGGCCTACACCTACCGCATGGGTGCGCACACGACGTCGGACGACCCGACGCGCTATCGCATCGACGCCGAGGTCGAGATCTGGAAGCACCGTGACCCCATCGAGCGCGTGAAGTCGTTGTTGGTGCGTGAGTATCACGTGAAGACTGCCAAGTTTGACGAAGTGACGGCCGAGGCCGAGTCCATGGCGTTGAAACTCCGTGAGGACGTCCTCGCCATGGATCGACCCGATCCGATCACGATGTTCGATAACGCCTACGCCGCGCCGCACCCGTTGATTGAAGAGGGTCGCCGCGAGATGATCGAACTAGGTGTCAGCGGAGGATCGCACTGATGACCACGACCACCATGACCATGGCCAAGGCGCTCAACGAAGGTCTGCGCCGGGCCATGGAGAAGAACAAGAAGGTTCTCATCATGGGCGAGGACGTCGGCAAGCTTGGCGGCGTCTTTCGCGTCACCGACGGCCTGCAGAAGGACTTTGGCGAGGACCGCGTGATCGACGCGCCGCTCGCGGAGTCCGCGATCGTCGGCACGGCGGTGGGCCTCGCGATTCGTGGGTACCGCACGGTCTGTGAGATCCAGTTCGACGGTTTCGTCTACCCCGCCTTCGACCAGATCGTCTCGCAAGTTGCCAAACTCCACAAGCGCTCCGACGGGGTCTACACGATGGGTCTCGTTATCCGTATTCCCTTCCAAGGGGGAATCGGTGCCATCGAGCACCACTCGGAGAGCCCCGAGGCGTACTTTGCCGCGACGGCGGGACTTCGCGTCGTGTCGTGTTCGACGCCCAACGACGCCTACTGGATGATTCAACAGTCCATCGAACACGACGACCCGATCGTCTTTTGTGAGCCCAAGAGCCGCTACTGGGAGAAGGGTGAGGTCGATCTCGAAAGTTCGCCCGCCGGTCTCTTTGACGCGGTCGTGCGCCGCGAGGGCACTGACGTGACGGTGATTGGCTACGGCTCTTCGCTCAAGACCATCCTTCGCGCGGCCGACACCGCCGCGGTCGAAGGGACGTCCCTCGAGGTCGTGGACGCGCGTTCGCTCGCGCCGCTCGAATTGGACACCATGGCCACGTCGCTGGAAAAGACGGGACGACTGGTGGTCGTCCAAGAGGCTCCCCACATGGCGTCGATCGGTTCAGAGATGGTGGCGGAGCTTAGCGAACGATGCTTCTACTCGTTGCGCGCCCCCGGCGTGCGCGTCAGTGGCTACCACGTGCCGTATCCGCCCACGAGGATCGAAGAAGACTACCGACCGACCGTGGACCGGATCTTGGACGCGGTCGACCGAGTGATGGGATACGAGAGTTGAGCGAAGAGATCTTCTTACTACCCGACGTTGGCGAAGGTCTCGTCGAGGCGGAGATCGTCACCTGGAAGGTCAACGTCGGTGACGTCGTCACGTTGAACCAGCCACTCGTCGATATCGAAACGGCCAAGGCCACGGTGGAACTGCCGAGTCCGTACGCGGGCACGGTGGTGAAACTGCACGGCAACGTGGGCGACGTCATGGAAGTGCACCAGCCGCTCATCACGTTTGAGCTCGGCGGTGGCGCGGCTCCGGCGGCCCCGGCGGCCCCAGAGGCCGCGGTGGCGAAAGTCGAGCCCGAGGAAGCAGCGAAGCCAGCGTCCATTGGCGAGGGTCGTGAGGCCGTGCTCGTGGGCTACGGTGTGGCGAACGAGGACGGCGTCGCTACGCGCAAGCACCGTCGCCAAGGTACCCAACGCCCCGAGACGCCACCAGCGCCCGCACCCGCCTCGGCCGCCGCACCAGAGCCGGCCGTGGCTACGAGCACGATCTCCGCGCTGGCGCCGCGCTCGACACCGCCGGTTCGTCTCTACGCGAAACAAAACGGCGTTGATCTCGCCACCTTGGCGGGAACTGGCCGCGACGGCCTGATCACCCGCGGCGACGTCGAGCGGGCCCTCAGTGGCGCGCCGGTGGTGACACCTCCTCGAACGAGCGCCCCCATCACCGGACCGAACACCACGTCACGCTTCGTGGGTCGAGAGTTGGCGTCGTGGGCGACGGGCCCCAAAGAAGAGCGCATACCCGTGAAGGGTGTTCTGCGCACGATGTCCGACGCCATGGTTCAAAGCGCGTTCAGTGCGCCGCACGCGGCCGTGTGGGTCAGCCTGGACGCGACGAAAACCGTTGAGTTGCTCGCCTCATTAAAGAAACAGGCGAACCTTCAAGACCTTCGGCTGTCACCACTCACCATCGCGGCGCTCGCGATCTGTGACGCGGCGCGACACTTTCCGGGCATCAATTCGAGTTTCGACGCGGCCGCGGGTGAGGTCATCGTTCGTCGCGTCGTGAATCTCGGCATTGCCGCCGACACGCCTCGAGGGCTCATCGTTCCCAACATCAAGGGCGCCGATCAGTTCGACCTCGTCGCGATGGCGCAAGCGCTCAACGTACTGGTCGAAAAGGCCCGTAACGGCACGACGACGCCGAACGAGATGATTGGAACGACGTTGACCATCACCAACGTTGGACCATTTGGCGTTGACGCGGCCGTGGCGATACTTCCTCCGGGCACCGGGGTCATTCTCGCCGTCGGTCAGATCGCGAAGGCTCCCTGGGTCGTGAACGACGAGGTCGTCGTGCGTCACGTCGTGCAGATCGCGATGTCCTTCGATCACCGTCAGGTCGACGGCGCGCTCGCGTCGCGCGCGCTCAGCCACGTCGCGCACTTTCTCGAGGACCCGGCGCCGGTACTCATCGCCGGCTAAGCGTTACGCGCGAAGGGCCGCCAAGGCGCGGTCCGCGTGCGCGTTCATGCTGACTTCACTCGTGATGATCTCGCGCACTCGACGGTCTTGGCCGATCACGAACGAGGCGCGCTTCACCTTTAGGAAGTTCAATGATCGCTTGACGCCGAACTGGTGGGCAACCTCGCCGTCCACGTCGGCGAGCAGCGGGTAGTCGAAACTGTTCTTCTGGGCGAACTCGGCCTGACGCTCGGCACTGTCCATGGAGATGCCCACGGGTTGGGCGCCGAGTCGATCGAACTCACTCTTCAGATCGCGAAAGTGGCACGACTCCTTGGTGCACCCGGGACTCAGCGCCGCGGGATAGAAGAACAAGACCACCGGTCCGTCCACCAAGAGTGTGGAGAGCGTGCGAGGATTCCCCTCTTGATCGAGGAGCGTGAAGTCAGAGGCCAGGTCGTTTTTCTGCACAAAGTAAGACTAAGCGTCTAATCGAAACCCGACGCCGCGAATAGTGATGAGGTGACGAGGATTCGCGGGATCGTCTTCGATCTTTTGTCGAAGACGCTTGACGTGCGTGTCGAGCGTTCGCGTGTCGGAGAGCTCCAGTCCCCACCACAGAGTGTCGAGACAGACCTCGCGCGTGACGACTTGACCGAGGTGCGTCGCGAAGAGCGCGAGCAGGTCGAACTCCTTGCGGCTGAGCTCGATCTCCTTGTTCCGTCGCGTCACGGTACGTCGCACGAAGTTCATCTTTAACTCACCAAAGTTGACGATTTCGCCTTCATTCAAAACGATGGGACGACGTAGCACCGCTCGAATGCGAGCGACCAGCTCGCGTAGTCGGTAGGGCTTCGTGACGTAGTCGGCCGCGCCGATTTCGAGACCGAGGACGACGTCGACTTCGCTGGTTCGAGCGGTCACCATGATGACGGGAATGTGGGTAGTGTCGTGCAACTCGCGGCAGTAGTCAATACCCGATCCGTCGGGCAGCATCACGTCGAGTAACACCAGGTCGGGCTTGGAGGAGACGAGGAGCGCTCGCGCTTCGGCAATATTCGTCGCGCCGACGACGACGAAGCCCTCGACGCTGAGGCCCACGTTGAGGGCGTCCTGGTAACTCTCTTCGTCTTCCACGATGAGAATGACGTTGCGGCCCTGTTGATCAACCATGGCGCTCACGACGGACCCGGCACACGGTTGTTGCGAAGTGCGGCACGTTCGAAGCCATCAAGGGGACGTTGAGTTCGTTGGCGTGCCACAAAAACAACGTAAAAAGGCTGGGTTACCGCAGGGTGAAAGTCCGGGTACTTAGAGATGGCCAGTAGATGAAACCTTGAATGAGAGCTCGTCGTCACCGTTTGAGCGCCCGGAAACTCCCCTCGGATTCGAGGTCGGTGCAGCGCTAACTGGCCAGGGTGAAGCCCTCGTAGGTCGCCGCACCTCTAAGGAAACTGCCCACTCCCGTACACGAACTCGTCGTGAGACAGACGAGTGAGTAGAGGCCCCCGTCGACGCCGACGGTGGTGGCGCCACCGGGCAGAACGACCGTGGCCCCGGTCATCCAGGCGCCGTTCACTTCGTCGACGACGAGCGCTTGGTAGTGGCCCGCGCCGTCGAGGTAGGCGGCGCCCGCGCGACAGTTGTCCGCGCGAGGACACGTGAGCGTGATGACGCCGCCATTTTTCCCTTCGGACGGTGCACCATTTGGTAGCGAGACTTCGACGGCGCTCTTCCAAGTGCCCGCAACCTCGTTGTCGAGAAAGCCTTGGTAGTTGCCGGCGCCGTCGCGGTACTGACCGCCCGCGGCGCAGTTACCCGTCGAGGCGCACGCAATACCGACGAAGCCGTAGAGAAAGACGTGGGGGTTGACGCCGGCGTTCGCGGGCATCGTGAGTTCATTCGCCCGTGACCACACGCCGTCGAGCTCGCTGGCGCTCAGTCCTTCGACGGCTCCGGTACTGGTATTGAACGTTCCCAAGACGGCGCAGCCCGACTTCTTGACACAGGCAACCTCGCTCACGGTTGCTCCGGCGTACGCGCTGGCGTCGGGGGGAAGGGAGAGCGAGACGCCGCGCGACCACGCGCCGCTGATCTCACTCACCAAGAGTCCATGGGTCACATTGTTCGCGTCGACGAAGGAACCCACGGCAACGCAGTTGGCGCTCGAAGCGCACGCAATCTGATTCAAAGTTATGAAGGGGTTGAAGTTGGGCGTCGACGTTGTTGTTATCTCCGACGCGCGCTTCCACGTGCCGTGTACTTCACTCGTGCCGAAGCCCACGCTGCGTGAGGCGAGTGCGTTGTTGGCCTGGTAGTCACCCACGGCGCTACAGCTACCGGCCGACGAGCAGTTAACCGAGCGAAGCAGGGCGTTCTGACCGGTGCCGACGGCGTTCGCGGGCAGCGTCACCTGCGTCGCGGCCGACCACTTCTTACCAACTTCGTTGGCAAAGAACGCCTCTACGTTGCCGGCCCGGTCGTCGTAACTGCCAACGGCCGCGCAGTTACCAAGCGCGCCGCACGAGAGTCCGTAGATCGTCACGCCAGCGGCGTTCGCGGCGTTCGCCGGCGCCTTCAAGGTAACGGGCGCGGTCCAGACGCCGTTGGTCTCGTTGAGGATGAGGCCTTCGCCGCCACTACGGGTGGCGTAGGCGCCACCGGCCTCACAGTTGCCGGGCGAAACGCACGTCAGTGTCGGCAGATATCCCTGGGGTAGACCTTGCGCACCTTTAGGGAGCGTGACCTGTTTCGCGTCCTTCCACGTGGGTGCCGAACTCGCGGACGCGGGCACCACTGAAGCCAGCGTCACCAGGGTCGCGACCACGGTGGTGCTGCGCAGAAACTTCATCGGTCGTGCTCCAGTTTCGAGAGTGTCGAAGCGTCGTCGGCGGACACGTGCACGTTGCGAAGAACGATTGTCGCCGCGGCGTCGATCGTCCTTCAGTATACGAAGGCAACGGCGACAAGTTCAGTGCGCTGAGCCGTCGCGCGACGTCCTAAGAGAGTTTCAACCGGGATAACTCGAAAGTGTGATCGTCGAGAGTAGCTTCGGATCGCTGCTCGACAGGCGCGTGTAGTGACCGTTCTCGATGCGCCACGCCCAGACCGTCACGGACTGTTGCTTCCACTTTCCGTCGACGCACGTCGGCGTGCAGTCGTTCCACTTGGCTTCACCCGTCGCGTACGCTGTGGCGTCGCCCCAGGCGGTCCACTGGAGAGAGGAGAGCATTGCGTTGGCGTCAGCGCAGAAGAGCACGTACGACGTTGGCTTCGATCCGACGTTCTTCGAGCAGCTAAGGGCCATAGTTACCGGCGTCGCCGACGCACTGGACTGGGAGATCGATAGCCCGGTGGTCAACCCGGCTAAGACGACGAGGACCGTAACGATGGAGAGTGGAATGAGTCGACGCACGCGTCCATTGTAAACGTGCGAGAACGACGCGGGAGAGACTTTTGGAACCGAGTTGTCGGGATGCTCGAGGCGACGCGAGTTCCTAGTTTGGTACATCGACGACACGACAGGGGATCTGTGCGTTCTCGTCTATCCAGTAGCTCGCGCAGATCCGGTGATAGCCGTCGGCGATCACGAGTGAGCGGTTCTTGACGAATGTTCCGCGAACCAGCAGGACCGGCGAGAGTTTGTCGCCATTCTTGACCTTGTCGAAATCCTTCGCCACGTGAGTGTTGTTCTTTTCGAGCACCGCGAGTCCGCTCGCTCGAAGCAGGTCTTTGGCTTCGTAGATCGTCGCGGTCGCTCCCCGCAGTAGTTCGACGAGGTTTTCCGCCATCGCCGCGTCACAGATCAGACTGAGATACGCGTTCGCGGCCGGAAAGTCGTGCTTGTCGGGTTCCAACTGCCAGTGTTCGCCTGCCATCGGGCCTCCTCGCTGAGAGCCTACCTAGCGCTGTTGAAGAGACCGCAAAGATTGTTTCTTGCCTCCTCGGAGAGTCGATACCCTAGAGCACAGCGAAGGAGATTCGATCGATGAAGCAGAGCACTTGGCGTCAGGGATTATTCACCGGCGTCGCACTGGTGACGCTCACGCTGGCGGTTGCCGTGCCAGCGAGCGCGGCTGGCGCGGCGTCGTCGCGACCCACGGCTCCGCGATCAGTGCACGCGCGCGCGCAGAACGTCTCGGCGTACGTCCGGTGGGCCAGGCCAACGTCCAGCGGTACCTCCACGATCAAGGGCTACGTCGTGACCGCGCACCCTTCGAGTCGAACCTGTAGGACGGCGTCAAGGAGTTGTGTCGTCAAGGGTCTGAAGGGTGGTTCGAGGTACTCCTTCACGGTCGTGGCGAAGAACTCATCCGGCGCAAGCCCGAGATCTCGATCATCGAACAAGGTGACGATTGCCCTTTCGAATGGCTTGGCCCGCGCCGCTTTTCTTACGGCGAACGCGAAGCTGCAGAGTTCGCTGACGATCGACATCACGGCGATTAACGCGTGGACGAGCACGACCACGGCCGCCCAACAGACCGCTGACCTGACAAACCTGCAAAATACGTTTAAGACTTTCACTGATACCCTCCGTAAGGACAAGTGGCCCTCGGCCGCAAAAGCGCACATCGCGGCCTACATCTCTGAGGTGAACGCCTTCGGCACGGACTACGTAGCGCTCTTCGGCGCGACGTCCGCCTCGAACGCGGCCCTCAGGGTCGACACGTTTCAAAGTGATGGCAACAAGGAGCTCGTAGGCGAGACTCTCGTGCGAGCAGATCTCAGACTCCCCCAGTTGATTTCTGGCCCCGTCGCTTCAACGTCAACGCCAGTAGCCATTGGGGCTGCGCAGATTGTCCATGACTTTTACGGCGACACCCTGTCGGCCACGGTCAGTCAGATTGTTGATCCGGCGACGGCGGGAACCAATTCGGGACTGCCCGACGCCGGCTACCGGTTTGTCGCGGTCGAACTCAATCTTTCGAACACGGGTCCCAGCAACGGGGAGGTCGATAGCAACGCCAACTTGGGATTGACCGTCGTCGGCAGCGATGGCCAGACGTACTCGGCTGATTTTGGCACGGTTTCACAGTGTACGAACTTCACGTTCGGAGAGTTTCAACTGCCGACGGGCGACGCCGCTACTGGCTGTGTTGTGTTTCAGCTTCCTACGGCGGTCACCGTCGCGTCCGTGCAGCTTTCCTTAGACGCTGGTTATCTCGACACGGTGGTTTGGACCGCCTAGTTACTGGTCCCGCTTGACGGGAACTTTGGAGCAGTGCGAGAGCTAGCCGGTTGACCTTAGGGAGAACTTCGAAGTAGATCGCGACGTTGCGTGAACTCCTCGGCGTCAATCTCTCCTCGCGCGAATCGTTCGTTCAAAATCTTGAGGGCGTCTGAAGGTTGCGGCGAAGGCGCGTCACTCGCGGGGGCGAGTCCATGATGAGTATGACGCGGCTGGCGCAACAGGGTCATCACCAACCACGCGGCCGCAGCCACGACGATCAGAATGAACAACAGCGTGAGCAGTCCTCGCCCCGACCCCATGCCGGGGTGTTGGTATCTGAATGGCATAAGTGACCTCTCGTTTGCTCCCTATCTAGTACTACGCCACCCAACGTCTCGTTGCAAGGTCAAGGCGCGCCAAAGGGGCGATTCTTAGCGCATTCTTCGCATTGGACTGCGGTGGGACACTTTTGTGAAAGCTTTGCGAAGGCGACGGTTAACTTGCTTTGGGTCCGTAACCCGCGCTGGTCAAAATTCTTCGCAGATCGAGGACTTCCTCCGCGTTGACGTCCTTGTGCCGGGGTCGCTCGAGAACCTCGGTTTCGTCGCCCAGCGTCATCGTGAATTTGCCGTCGTGCTTCTCTTCGACGGTTCCCACTGCTCCCATGAGCGAGAGAACGTCCTTCCACTCGAGGTTGTGGCTCACCGGGTGTTGAAAGATCTTGGTCAAAGTCGTGCGGTGGTGATTATTGAGGTGCACGGGCTCGGAACTCGTCGTCATGGAGACTCCCATCTGCACTCTCAGACTAACGCTGTTGGCGTACTTCGCTCGAGCCCTCGCTCCGACGTGCGCCGGGCCACTTCGCAGCTGCGCTCGTCCACTCCTTCAGCGCCGGTGATTGGAGAGACCCTCGATATCGTGGTCCCTCGAACGCGCGTTCTCGGTCAAGATAGAACGATGGGTGTTGTCGCAGGATCGAGAGTGATGGCCGGTGAAGGTATGAAGAGAAAGCATCGACGCCGGTGACCTCACGACTCGTCAGTGACGCCCAGGCAGTGAGTTCGCGGTGGCTCAATGAGCTAGATCTGGTGAGTCTCACCGAGCAGCGACTCGAAGCGTCGGGACTGCTCGACCCGGGCGTCGGCGTCGACGTCGTGGCCATTGGCAAGGCGTCGCGAGAGATGTCCGCGGCCGCGATCGCCATTCTCGGGACTCGACTTCGCCGTCGACTCACCATCTGCGACGAGGCGAGCGTCGCACTCAATGACCGAACACCCGACGTCGTCGTGGGCGAGCATCCAGTGCCGGGCGAAGGGAGTCTGAACGCGGGCGAAGCGCTGGTGGCTTTCCTCGAGGGACCGTCCCAGGCCGACGTCACACTTTTCTTACTGTCGGGTGGCGCGTCGAGCCTCTGTGTTCGACCCGAAACTCCAGTAACGCTCCAAGACCTTCGAGGTATCTGGGACGCGGCGATGATTTCGGGCATTGACATCACCACCCTCAACATGATCCGCGCGTCGAGCTCGGCGATTGCGGGCGGGGGAGTCCTTCGCCACGTACGCACCGCTCGCTCGCAGAGTCTCATTCTGGTCGACAACGTGATCTCGGGTGTCGAGTGGGTGGCGTCGGGTTTGACGTACGACTACCAACCCACGCGTGAGGAGGTGACGTCACTGATCGACCAGATTGGTCTCAGCGAGACGCCCTTGGGTCAGCGACTTCTTGAAGCCTCGGCCCATCGCGCTCACGCGCTGTTGTCTCCTGTCACTAGTCACCACGAGAACGCCGTTCTCGCGGACCCCGCGATGATGCTGGACTACGCCACCGCCGAGGCGCGGCGCCGTGGTTACCGCGTGCTCGACATGGGAAGTCACGTGCACGGTGACGTCGCGGTCGTCAGTGAACACTGGGCCGACGTACTTCGACGCGAGGTCGCGTCGAGCGACTCAGTGGCGGTGCTGGGCGTGGGCGAAGTCACCGTCCGAGTGCGCGGCGCGGGCACGGGCGGGCGGTGCCAAGAGTTCGCGTGGTACATGGCGAAAGTGTTGGCCGAACTCGATCGCGACGCCGCCTTCGTGGCCCGAGCGTCCGACGGTCGCGACTTCGTCGAAGGGGTGGGTGGCGCGTGGGTGGAGCGCTCGACCATGGAACGCGCGCTCAGTTCCGGCGTTAAGTGGCTGGCCGTAGCCCAGGCGAACGACAGCCACCCGGCGCTGCGCGCTCTGGGACAGTTGCTGGAAGGTGGTCACACGGGCTGGAATCTCTGCGACCTCTACGTCGCGCTGATGTAGCGAGTCGCGTCGGTGAACGAGGGACCGTTCGAGTCAGCGCGACGGCGCGGGAGTCTCGGGGTCCCCACTACTCAAACGTGGGCGCGGCGTAGGGTCCGCCGATGAAGTCGCGAACACCCGGACCGTCAGCCTCGCCGGACGCCGCAACGTCGCTGGCGTACTTCTCGGCGTCGTCCAACGGGAAGTAACCAATCGCGTTCGCTTCGTCGAGCGACATGATTCCTCGACTGTTCGCCGAGACGCCCCACACCACGCGAAAGCCGAGACGTGGCGTAGTTAGGGCAGCTTCGAAGAGGCGAGTGCAGTCACCCGGAGAGAGCCAGTTCCACAGTGAGCGTGCGTCGGTGGGTCGCGTCCGATACGAGCCAATACGCAAGCAGATTGCGTCGATACCGTGGCGGTCGTGGTAGAGACTGCAGAGGCTCTCGCTCGCGACCTTGGAGACACCGTAGAAACTGTCGGGTCGTGGATAGTAGTAGTCGGGGACCGTGACGCCGGTATTGCTTGGTTGGAATCCCACGGCGTGGTGGCTACTCGCGTAGATCACCCGAGGGACGCCGGCCCGTCGGGCCGCCTCGAGTACGACAAAGGTTCCGTTGATGTTGACGCTGAGGTACTCGTCCCACGAGTAGCCGCCGCTCGAAAGTCCGCCAAGGTGAATGACGACGCTGACGTCGCGGCAGGCTTCACTCATGGTGTCGAGATTGAGAAACGAACCAACGATCAACTCCGCACTTTCGCCCGCACTGAGTTCGGACTGCGCGGCGACGTCGAGCAAGCGAAGGTGGCGATCGGGTTGGGCCAAAGAGTGGCGAAGCATCGAGCCAATGGTGCCGGCGGCGCCCGTGATGAGTATTTTCTGTTCCATTGGGGTGGAGCTCCTCTCAGACTTAGTTGACACGAAGAAGGAGTGAGGCCCCAACGCGACTCACTAGCTTGAACGATCTACGCCAACGTTTCAACTATTCCACTGCTTTCGAAACGCCGCTACCACTCGTTGCGCCGCTATGAGGCTCGTGCGCGAGAGCAGTCCTAAGTGATAGAGATGCAGCTCCTCCATTCCGGCGTCAACGTAGCGACGAATTGTCTCGTCGACGAGCGTGTCATCAGACCACCCCTGGTCGACGCGC
>OCTA010003571.1_pt1 | contig 13786 bp, 8 predicted proteins | sample 1538991 | NCBI WGS metagenome assembly OCTA01 (sample SAMEA3539302, study PRJEB22396) | soil metagenome | biome: tundra; feature: field; material: soil | place: USA | collected 2010-05 | depth 0.15 m
GGATCTTCAACGAGATCACGTCTTTTGGCAGCGGCACCTGTGAAGCGCAGAAACTTGGCATTCCGGGCGCCAATCTGGGAGGCATTAGTTGCGGGTTGACATCGACCGAGTTGAGTGGATACTGGTCGCTCGGCGATCGCGGATATGCGCCATTCCAGGGTGGGACCAACGTTTTCTCCATCTCCGACTCGTTCGACATGGTTCGCGGCAACCACGACATCAAAGTCGGTGGAAACATTCGCGTCAATCAGATGAATGTGCAGGCCAGCGGTTTCCAGGACGGATTCTGGATCTTCACAGGCGATTGGGGTGGGGAACCCGCGGCCTCCTTACTTCTGGGATTCCCCGACTTGGCCATCCACGATCAAACCTTTAATGGCACAATTACCGGCCGCCGCTGGAAAATGTACCGCCCGTATGTGCAGGACGATTGGCGGGTGACCAAGGACTTGACCTTGAACCTCGGCTTGGCTTGGGCTCTGGTAACGCCCATCAGTGAGGCTGCCAACCGCCAAGCCAATTTTGTCTTATCCAGCCAGACCTTTGCCATTTCCGGACAGAACGCGGACTCCTGGGCCGGTATCAAGATGGACATGACGGCGCTGGAACCGCGCCTCGGATTGGCGTGGAAACCATGGGGCAGCCAGACAACCGTAATCCGCGGAGGCTATGCCATTTTCCACGATTCGTCCTGGAACCAGGGCGCGCAGGGCTTATGGCAGAACCCGCCCTACTACGCCGAGTCCGACGCATTCGCTTTCGGCGGCGGCTGTCCGTCCGCGACGTCAGCCTGCGCCACGACGTATAAGCAGACACCCTATCCAGCGCTTACCGTATCGCAGGGCTTCCCCATTTTCACGGCGCCTCCCGACCCTAATTCGTTCACAGGCACTATTCTTTCGCAAAACACCAATTTCAAGCAGGGACGGGTCCAGCAGTTCAACGTGAACGTGGAACACCAACTGCCGGGCCAGGTGGTGCTGACAGCCGGATATGCCGGATCTCGCGCGTCCCACATTCTGGTGGACGGCAATAACTTGAACCTGGGATCTCCCACAGCATGCGGTACCGTCTCCGGATACACGCTGGGTTGTGGCCCGGGCGGGTCGGCTTTCGGCCTTCCGGCGACTAACTTCCCCTTCTCGACAATCTCTAACATCAACGACGTGGGGATCGCTCACTATGATTCCCTCCAAATCAAGGCGGAGACGAAGAGCGCCCGGCACGGTCTGTATGCGTTGATTGGCTATACCTATTCCAGGAACAACGACACCGGCTACTCAGACGGCCTGGGTAGCAGCTTGGGAGCGACTTACTTCCCTCTGCCGGGTTGGCAACAGTTGGATTGGGGTCTGTCTCAAATCAATCTCAATCATGATTTCACCGCCAGTGTGATTTATGAATTGCCCTTCGGCAAGGATAAGAAGTTCGGTAGCTCCTGGAACGGCGCCACCAGCGCGATCCTGGGTAACTGGGAGATTACCGGGATAGAGAAAGCCATCTCCGGGTTCCCGATTTTCGTGGTGGCGAGCAATGGCTCCGGGGTCAACTTCCAGAACAATGGGAACAGCCTGATTCGCCCGAATCAGATTTGTAACCCGGTACCGGGCAATCAGAGCATCAACGAATGGTTTAACCCCAATTGTTTCGTCGCGCCGCCCACCGGCGAACTAGGGAACGCGTCCCGCGCTCCGGTGTCGGGCCCGCACTTTGTGAATACGGACTTCTCGGCCATCAAGCACTTCCTGCTGCCCTGGCGCGAGGGGATGCGGCTCGATTTCCGGTTCGAAGTCTTCAATCTGCTCAATCATCCGCAGTTCGGCACCCCCGGCAGCGGCATCTGCGCCTCTTGCCCGGAACTCGGTACACCGGGCTTCGGCGCGATTAACACCACGGTGAATAACCCGCGTTTGGTTCAGCTTGCGCTTAAGTTTTTGTTCTAAGCGTACCCGCGGCGCCGGGGGGCGCTGTCTGGCTATCGCACTAACGCTGCTGGCGATCGCCGCCGCGTGGTCCCAGCAGCGTCGCAAAGTCATCGTCAACGAAGATTGCTCCGGACCCGGCGGCAGCAACATGCAGACGCTGCTGACGATGATCCAGTGTCCGCAAGTCGAAGTGCTCGGCATCACCGTGGTGAGCGGAGACCAATGGCGCGATGAAGAACTGGCGCACACGCTGCGCCTGCTCGAAATCATTGGCCGCACGGACATCCCGGTATTCAGCGGCGCCGCATTCCCGCTGGTGCGTACCCGCGAGGAAGCTCAACTCTGGCAGGATCGCTACGGCAAAGTGGCGTACGCCGGTGCCTGGGACGACCGGTGGTGGCACGCGCCATCCGTGGTGCCGGCGCTGCCGGAAGGCCAGCCCTCCACCAAGCCGGCCGCCGAAGACGCTGTGCATTTCCTGGTGCGCATGGTGCATCTGTATCCGCACGATGTAACCATCTACGAAGGCGGACCCATGACTAACCTGGCGCTCGCCATCTCACTCGATCCGGAGTTTGCGGGGTTGGCGCGCGAACTGGTGTTCATGGGCGGAAGTCTGAATCCCCAGACGGATTACACGGAGTTTGCCACTAATCCGCGTCACGAGTTCAATTTCTGGTTCGATCCGGAGGCGGCGCACATCGTGTTGCGCGCGCCGTGGAAGAAGATTGTCTGCACACCCACGGACATTTCGATCAAGACCCGCCTGACGCGCGCCATGGTCAAGCGCATCGAAGCCGGCGGCGCCGCGCTGGCGCGTTATATCGCACGTTTCTACCAGGAAGGCCAGGGAGCCGACTTCATGTGGGACGAACTGGCCGCGGCCGCGTGGATCGACCCGACACTAATAACGAGGCGTGAGACTCGCTACATGAGCGTGGACATCGACCACGGCGCGGGATACGGCAACACACTGACCTGGATGGAGAAGGATAGGCCGAAGCTCGCCGCGCAGCCGGTCGAGATTCAATTGGAATTGGATGCGGAGAGGTTCTATGAGATGTTTGTCAATCTGATGGCTGCCCCCATTGCTGAAAAAGGCAAATAGCCGCTCAAGATGTGTTTACCTATCGCGGCGGCGCAGCCCGGCTGCCGTCTCGCAGCTCGAACACAAACTGCTGGATCTCACTCCGCTCGCGCTCTGTTTCCTGCCGCAACTGCTTCGACATCTGCTCATAAGCTTCGAGTTCCTGCCGGGCTTTCACCTTTTGCCCGGTCCGCTCGTAAGTTTGGCCCAGGCGGTAATGTGCCTCGTCCATCCGGGGACTGACTTCGATCGCCTTCCGGTACGCGGCGATGGCGTGGGCGTCATCGTTCTGGTCGGAATGTACAATGCCTAGTTGCAAGTAAGCCGCGCCCAGACTCGGATCGAGACGGACGGCCTTTTCCAGCAACTCCCGCACGCGCGCCGGCGTCTCGGAATCCTCCGGCCCTTTACGCTGCTTCCAGAGGCTGACCGCGTAATAATAATTGGCCCGGGCGTTATCGGGGTGAAGCTTAGCGAATCGCTCGAGCCTCTCCGCATAACCTTCCAACTTAGTGATTTCGATACTCTGCACTTTGCCCAAAAACATGTATGGGCCAGGATCGCCGGGATTCAGGTCACAGGCTTCGAAAAAGCGCCCCGCCGCCCGATCGTAATCGCCGCGCGCGTACCAGGCCGCGGCCAGACCCAGCAGCAGCCGCAGCGAACGCGGAAACAGGCGATGGCCCTTTAGGAAAACTTCCGTAGCCGGCTCGGTCGCGCGATGAATCAGTAACTCAGTCCCCCAGTCAAACAGGTTTGGCTCGCTCGCTTCCAGTTCAGCCGCCCGCTGATACTCGCGCACGGCTTCCAGCGCGTCTCCGCGCCTCTCCGCGGCGTAACCTAGCGTGTGATGCAGCTCGGCGGATGAGCCGGACGCGGAAGCGCTACCCGGTTCCTTGCTCAATGAAGCGGTTGCCTTAGCCAGCGCTTCGGTCGAACGCAGCACCGTGTCGGAGCCATGGCCGCCGCGGCTAATAGGGTCGGTCACACCCGCCACGATGAAGTTAGGTTCGTCGAAGAATGCATACTCGACGGTAAGATCGACCTTGCTCGTCTCTCCATCCCCAAGGATAATGGGACGGGCGGCGGCCTCGCCCGATCCGCCGCCTTCCGCGCGCAGCAGGTATGTGCCGGCCTGCAGTTCGGTAAAACGATAAGCTCCTGCCGGGTCCGTTTGTGCGGTCAGAGTTTGTCCCGTGGCCTTCATCTGCAGATACACGGTGGCTGCGCCAAGCGGGCGGCGGCGCGAATCTCGGACAGATCCCTGCAAGGTAGCTGAACCCTGTGACCGCTCGGGTTGTCCGTGAGCGGGCCCAGCGAACAACGCGACGGCCACCAAAACACAACGGTTCGCGCGGGAATGGGCCATGCTGATCGCCATTTTAGCAGGCCCATTCGACGGAGTGCGTCACCGCAATTGGTCCAGCGCCTTCTGCCCCTGCACGTGACCTGGATGCTGCCTCATCAGTTCGATGAGAACAGCCCGCGCCTTCTCCGGCGCGCCCTCCAGACTGTACACTCGCGCCAGGTTCAGGTAAGATTGGTCGAAGGCCGGCGCCACCCGGATGCACTCCTCGAACTTCGCAACGGCTTCGTCCCGCCGCTGGGTTCGCAGATAAAGCACGCCGAGATTGTTCAGGGCTTCGGCATAAGCAGGGCGAAGCTGCAAAGCCCTCCGCAGATACTCGTAGGCGCGCTCCGCATCGTCCGTCTGCGCAAACACCATCGCCAGGTTGTAGTTCGCCTCGGGATCTTGCGGTCTGGCAGCCAGCGCTCGCTCCAGCGTTTTCCGAGCTTCGTCCCAACGCTTTTGCAAGCGGTAGGCGTTCCCCAGATTTTCCAGCGCAATCCAGTAATCGGGACTTACCCGCAGCGCTTCCTGAAAGTGGCCGGCGGCCTCGTCCATGTGTCCCTCGCGCGTGGCCAGCAGGCCGAGATTGTTCCAGGCGTTTGGCAGCGTATCGGGATAGCTCGCACTGAGCTTCACCGCGCGTTCGAAGCTATCTCGCGCCTCGCGCGTCTTCTCCTGTTTCAGATAAACGCTCCCCAACCCGTAGTGGGCCTCGGCGCTCGCTGGATCGTCGCGCAGAGCCAGCCGGAATGCCGTTTCCGCTTGATCGAAATAGCCGCGCTGAAAGAACGCCGAACCTAAGGAGAGCGAGTTTCGCCCGAACTCATACGTCTCGCTAACGCCGCGAAACGGCAGCGCCTTTGCCAGACGTTCCGCGCTGGTTCGCGGAATCCGCCGGGAGTCTTCGTCCACATGCGCCGGGACGACCGGCCCCTGGTAAACCTTCACGATATCCCCTTTGCCGTCGATGAGGAACGATGTAGGAAGCTCTAAGTCGCGGTGCCGGTCGAACAGGTAACGATAAAGAATGTTGTAAGTGGCGGCTAAGTCCTCGGATTCATCGACGCGCACACTAAGCAGTTGCACACCCGGGACCGGCCAGTTGGCGCGCAGTGCGTCCGCGGAGCCCGCCGCGCGGAAATGCAGAAGCACCGGCTTGCCGCCAATCGCGGAAGGCGGAAACGCAGGCGCGGCTACAGGCGAGAGCAGCCAGGTCTCCACCGTCGCCGGCAGCGGTTCGCCTGTTTGCGGACCGGCCGCGGCCCGTACCGGCGTGGCGGCTCGGAACGGCTCCATGCGGGACGGCTCGGCGCCCTCCTCAACCCATACTCTATGGTTGAGCGGCACGCCCCGGATCTTCTGCACCAGGCCGCTCGGCCAGCGGATGGTCGCCCTCACGGGCCCCTTGGCGGGGCTCTTTGGAAAACCCAGGCCGAAGAATACCTCCTTGCTGTGCTGGGAAAGGAACCCCGACCCCGCCTGCAGCGTCTTGCTCTGCCGCCCCAATTCGGTTTCCACCGTGACTGTAGCGCCAATAGCATCGCGATTACTCTTCACGCCGCGCAACCGGAAAACGATGGATGGCGGCAACCGCTCCACGACGTTCTTCAGCAGCCGTAACTGTGGCGCATTGCGGTTCTTCAGGAACACTTCCTGCCGCCCGTCATGATCGAAATCCGCCAGCGCGAAGGCTCTGCCGTCTTCGATGAAGTCCAGCCCCACCGCGCCCGATATATCGGAAAACGTGCCATCCCGGTTGTTCGCGTATAAGACGTTGCGCTCGAATCCGCTCCACGTGTAATCGGCGCGGATCAGCTCATTAATAGCGTTCCAACCCTGTTCGTAATCGGGCGATGCCTTAGCTTCATCCGGCGACTTAGCCACTACCTGCCGCCAGAAAAAGCTGTTCAGGTCTTCCCGTAACGGGCCCGATAGCATGCCATTCGCAATATATAGGTCGCAGAAGCCGTCATGGTCGAAGTCCCAGGCGTCGCTCGACCACGACCATCGGCCCATCCCTACCTGAGCGGCTGCGGTGGCATCCTGGAACGCTCCGCCGCCGTTCCGGTAGAGCGAGTTGCCCATGGCGTGTTTGCGATAGGATGCGCGGACCGCCTCCGGCGCGTCCTTTTGAAAGCCGTCCTGCATCGAGATGCGTCCGCCCGCCGCGGTCCACATGTTAGCCACATATAGGTCGCCGGCGCCGTCATTGTCGTAGTCCAACCACGACACGCTCATGCCTGCGCCGACGTCTTCGACCCCTGCCTGCGCCGCGACGTCGGTGAACGTACCGTCGCCGTTGTTCCGGTATAAGTTCTTCCGGCCGAAGTCGTTCACCACATATAAGTCGGGCCATCCATCCCGGTTGTAATCGTTCCAGCCGCAGCAGAAGCTATAACGCGTATTGTTCCGGCTAAGGCCCGTTTCCGCCGTGACATCGCGAAACGTGCCATCCCCGTTGTTACGCATCATGAAATTGGGAGGCCCGTTCTCCGCGTTGTAGTAGGGCACCGGATACCTGTACTGATCCGCGCCCTGGTAATAAGAGTAGAGACAGAAGTAAATGTCCAGCCAGCCGTCGCGATTATAGTCGGCGGCGGCCGCTCCCGTGAAGGTTCCTTGCGGCGCGTTGGCAAAGCGAAACGCGCCGGGCTGGCGGCGGAATTTGCCGCCGCCCCGATTTAAGAAGAGCAGCGGACCGTTGGCGCGGACCACCACCAGATCCTGGCGCCCATCGTTGTCGAAGTCGGCAAAAAGCGCGCAGGCCGTGTTTTCCAGTATCCCGACGCCCGACCCTTCGGTGATGTCCTCGAATGTCCCATCGCCCCGGTTACGATAAAGCCGGTTGGGCAGCCCGGCCGGCTGGCAAACGTAGAGATCGTCGAACCCGTCGTCATCGATGTCGCCGGCGGACACTCCGTTGTGCCCGTAAATGTCGATGCCGCAGGCCCCATCCAGGACCGTGCGCCAGTAATCGACTCCGTGCAGCAACTGCCGGGAGTAGGAAGGATTGCCGCCGAAAGCCTGCGCGGCGAAGTCGGCATACCAGGGCGCGGCCGACCGGCTGCGTGTCTCATCCGCCGTCCGCCAGCGACGCAACCGATTTTCGCCCGATGGCCCGGCTTCCCAATCGAGCGACCACGCGCCCACACGTTGCTCGCGGTAAAAGTCCGGGCCGGCGCCCACCAGCTCATATCGTACGCGAGTCACGAGGCGTCCCGGAGCCACGCCGATGCGAGTCACTTGGAACTCGGCAGTCAGAATCTTTGAGTAACTACCCAACGTGGACCGCAACTCCCGAAGAAAAGCCTCCGGCCCAAGAGAGGCCTGAGGCGGGAAGGTGAGGCGGCGGATTTCCAGCGCCGGTCCCGGACGCACGACCCGGGATTCCATTTGTCGCAGCGGCGCGCCCTGAAAATCGGCCGCCAGGACTCTCTCGATGGCCTGAATCTGCCGCGGAGATTCCAGCAGACCGGAGCTCCATTGCGCCAGAATGGCGGCGATCCGGCCGTGATGCTTCTCCGCCGCGAAATCGTCGAGACCCGCGTCGACCTTAAGCCGCAAGGCATCCAGCGGCGTTTGCACACGATCATGAGGGTGCGGATGAAACTCGCCGGCGGGTGGGTTCTGCGCATCGAGAAGGCGGACGAAAGGCAATCCCAGACCGCGCAGGAGCGCCGCTCGCATGAGAAAGTTGCGTCTTGGAATGTCGCCCGCGGCGCTCACATGGGGAACCTGGCTCGCTACTGCTGGTCTTTCAACTCTTTCTTCATGTGCTTCAGCCCGGCTTTCAAATCGTCGGTGGCTTCGGCGAGCGACTCTGTGTCGTAGATGATGTGCGGCGTGAAGAAGACGATCAGCTCGTCGCGGGTGGTGGTTTTCGACTTGCTGCCGAAAGCCGCACCCAATATCGGAATCCGCTGCAAGAAAGGGATTCCGCTGGAATTCTCGGTGACGATTTCCGTGATGAACCCGCCGATGGCGAACGTATCGCCATCCTGCACCGTGATCTGCGTCTGGAAGCTCTTGTTCGAGAAGGACGGGGACGCACTGCTCGCGCTGTCGGTGATCCCGGCCGGCGCAGCGGTTGGCGCGCTGACCTGCTGATTGATGAGCATGGTGATGACGCCGCTGGAGTTGACGCGCGCGTTGACGACCAAGGTCGTGCCCGTGCTGACATTGGAGATGTTTTGTGCAAAATTCGTGGTGCCGTTGGTTTGAACTCCCGAAGCCACCGTAGAACTCACCGTGGGCACAGTTGTACCTACGTTCATCACGGCCGGGATGCTGTCGGTGGCGATCAGCGAGGGCTCGTTGATGGTTTTGACCTTGCCGGTGCTCTCCAATGCGGTTAGTTGCGCCAGCAATTCACGGCTGTGGCCTATCAGAATGCCGCCCGTCAGGGTTGTAAGTGTACCGGTGGCATTGCCTATCACGCTCCCGAGAAAGCCGCCGGCCTGTCCGGGCGCAGTGAGACCGCCGGGGGCTGCCGTCCCTTTGTTTTGCAGGTAAGATTGCACGCCATACTGGAAGACTCCGCTCAGGCTCACTTCGAAGATCTTGGCTTCCACCAGAATCTGCCGCGGCGGCACATCCAATTGCAGCAGCAGCCGTGAGATCTGCTCCCATTCCTCCGGAGTCGACTGCACCAGAATGGTATTGTCGAACGGGTTCGGGATGATGCGCGGGCCCTTGTAATTGGAGGCTCCCGTGCCGGAGGCGCCCAGATATGTGCCGGTCTGGTCCGGGGAACCGCTCGCTGCCGTGCCCGCCTGGGTCCCTGTCTGCGCCGCGGAGGTGCTCCCCATCATGCTCGTGAAGGGGTTCATCGTGCTTTGGTTGCCGCCGTACCCGCCCATGCCGCCGTATCCGCCCATGCCCCCGTAACCGCCCATGCCCCCGTAACCCGCACCGCCATAACCGCCGCCGCCGTAACCGCCGCCGCCGTAACCGCCCATGCCGCCGTAACCACCACCGCCGTAACCACCACCGCCGTAACCACCACCGCCGTAACCACCACCGCCAACCCCAGGCGCCATATTGCTCATCATGCCGCTCATCATGTTATTGCTCATTTGGCTCAACGCCATCAGAGCCATCGGGTTGCCGCTATACAGCGCCATGATGGCCATCGCCATCACGTCGGCTTTTCCGTACCTGAGCCGGTAGACGTAATTATCCACCGAGCCCGCCGGCGCCTTTACCGGGATATCCAACTTCTTCAGCCACTGCCCGACCTGGTCGAAGACGCCCGGATTGGGCGCCACCGCGATAATGGTGTTGATGCGGTCGATCGGCACGAACTTTACCGCGCTGGCCTTTTCGGAAAGCGAGACAGCTTTGAAAATGGACTCCAGTTGTTTCACCAGATCCGTGGGCCGGCCATTGTTGACGTCGAACAGGTGCACGCGCTGGCTCACGAAGGAGTCGCTGTCGAACAGCGCCAGCAGATCCATGGTGCGTTTCATGTTGCGGTTGTTGTCCTGCAGGATCAGCAGATTGGCCGGGTCGTAAGTGGCCACCGCGGCGCCCTCGCCCAGAAACGGCTGGATGAGCTTCAAGATCTCGCCGGCGGTGGCGTACTTCAGGAAAACCAGGTTCAACGACATGCGCTCATCGTCGGGGAAGTCCTTGCCGTTGATGGCCGGAGGGAGCGGCATCTGCGCCACATTCGCCACCGGCACTACCCGGTAGAGGTCGCCGACTTTCACCAGCGCCGCGCCGTTCACGCGCAGGATGGTTTCGAGCAGCGGCATCAGGTCGGCGGACTTCATTTCGCCGTAGGTGTGGATGGTGACGCTGCCTCCCTTGAAGCGCGGGTCCAGCAGGTAATTGATTTTCAACCGGCGCGCCACGATGTCGATCAGTTCCGCCAGCGACACGTTCTCCAGCATGAAGCCGCCGGTGTCGCTAAAGGTGGATCGCCGCGGGCCGGTCTGCGGGGTGGTGGATGGCGCGGACGGGGTCGCGGGACTCGCCGCCGCGGGTTGGAGCGGCCGCGGAGGGGCAGCCGGCGGGGTCTTTTGCTGCGCCGCGGCCACCCACAGTCCGCACCATGCCGCCAGTATCGCCGCCGTCACGATTCTGCTGGATCTCACCGCTTACTCCTTTTCCGCAGTACGGTTGGCCGTGCTGTTCTTCTGTTGGAGATCCCAAGTCTTCCGCTCGGTCTCATTCAACTCGGTCTTCTTGCGGACCCATGTGCGCTTTCCGAAAGGAGTGGCTTGCTCGAAGCGGATGGAGTCGCCCTGTTCCACAGCGGTCGTGCGCCCGCCCGCTGCGTTCTGCTTGTCCGTCGCGCTCTGCCCGATATCCACGGAATCCGCCGGCCACCGGGTCACGCCGAAGGGTGTCAGGCGATATGTCCAGACCTTGCCGGCTTTATCCGTCCAACGGTAGAACCCGGGCGTGGTTTCGATGGCGCCTTTCGGAATGCCGGTCACCGCCGGCGCCTTCTTGGTCTGCTTGGCGGCATTAGGTGGCGGGGGCGGCGAGGTGGTCTTGGCAGAATCTTGGGCCGCCAGACAGCCTGACAGGATGCACATACACACTAGAATTCTCATTCGCGATTACTCCTTTTTGGCGACCACTGCCGCAGCGGTGGTCTTACTTCTCACTTTCCCAATAACACCTCGAACCGAACGGGCTCGGCCTGATCACTTTGCGCATGCCGTCTGCGACGGTCCCGGCCGGCGAGGTATCGCCCGGCTGGCAGGCCTTGATGCCCGGGCTGAGATCTCCGCCCGGCGTGGCCGCCGCTGTCGCCACAGGTGGCGTTACGGGAGCAGCCGGTTTGGCGGCGGCCGCAGAGCCAGGCGCCGGCGGCGCGCCGGTGCTCCGGTCGAGTATCTCATCCAATTTCTTCGTGATGGTCTGGCCTTCCCACTCCAGCACGAGTTCCTCGTTGTTCACCGCCACCAGCTTGAACGCTCCCACTTTGTCGCCCGGCTGGTAGTCGCGATGCGGCCCTTTGGGGCCCTCGCTCATGATGGCCATCGGGCCATCGCCCAAATCCAGCACGCCGTGAAACAACGGCAGGGCCGGCATCGGAACGGGCTTCGGCACGGGCGGGGGTTCCACCACCACCACGGGATTGCGGTCTTTGGAGAACAGCATCTTCTGCGCGATGTCGTTATAGTCGGCCGCCCTGACCGTCACGGCGGCGGGCAGCGCAGGGTTTGGTGGCGGCGGCGCCGGCTGGATGGGCTTCAAGAGCACGGCCTGCTCGCGCGCGCGCGCTTCGGTCCATTCGCGGCGCAGATGTACCGCGCCCGCCGCGCTCAGCGCCAGCAGCGCCAGGTTCGCCGCTAACAATTTGCGTTTCACAGCGAGGCCGGTCCTTTCTTCTGCGGCACCAGCTTGCGCGGCACCACGCCCGATAGCCCCAGCCGCACCTGCACCGTCTTTTCCTTGGGGTTGCTGGCGGCCACCCGAATGTCGCTGGTGGCTACCATCTCGGGCCGGTTGGCGAGGTCCGTCATGAAATTAATGAATTGCTCGATGCGGCAGGTAAAAGACACCGCCACCACCACCTCACCATAATCGTCGGCCAGCGGGCGCACTTTCATTTCCTCGGCGCCGCGCACGTCGATGCCATCGTCCTTGCCCACCCGGCGGATGATCTCGAGCAACTGCGCCTGCGCCTGCGCGGCGGTGTCGGCCCGGATCATCCCTTTTTCCCGCGTGGCCAACTCGGCGGCAGCCTGCTTGTCGACTTTCTCTTTCCCCGGCACGGTGGACACCGCCGCGCGCAGTTTCGCCAGACGTGTCTCCGCCAGCGGGACCGAATCGTAAGCGGCCAGCACCTCCGGCCGCTTATCCGCCATGACCACAAAACGCAGCACCAGGACGAGCAACACCCCCGCCACCAGGACCAGCAGCGTGCGGCGGTCCAGCGTACCCGTGGTCATTTGCGCGGCCTCCGCTGGGTGTGCAGCCGGAAGATCTCTGCGTTTTGCACCTTACTGATGCCGTTGAATTCGGAATTATGAAACAACGGCGAGGCGTCCAGCACTTTGATCAGCGGCGCGGCCTGTTCAGCTTCGCCGACGATCAGGGCCGTGTCGCGCGAAAGCTCGATGGTGCTGGCCCAGGCCGGCAGCGGAAACAGCCGGCTCAGCTCGTTGATGGCGTCCAAATCCGAACGCGTGCGAGAGCGGAATTCATCCAGCAGGCGCGCGCGCGCGCGAGTACGGTCGATCTGTTGGTTGAGGGCCGCCGCCCGCGCCGCTTGGGGCCGCAATTGCGCGATTTCGGCGTCCAGCCCTTTCAGATATTGGCGCTGTTCATAATCCGGCCAAGCCAGGGTAGCGCCTAGTACGATGAGCAGCGCGGCCGCCACCACGGCGGTCGGAATGAAGATGCCGCGGGAAGCCGACTCGCGCCGCTCGGGGGGCAGCAGGTTGGCCGACGGCGCCAGCCGCGGACAGGCGCTCGCGAGGGCCGCTGCGTAAGGCAGCGGATTGCGCGCCAGATCGTTTTCCACCGGATTCACGCGCGGCGCCGGCAGCAGGCTTTCTAGAGGCAGCGGCGCCGTCTCGGGCGCCAGGCGCAGCTCGGCGGCGGCCATGGCCGCGGCTTTCTCTGGGGGCAAGTCGAACTCGGCCGAAAAAACGGGGCGCGCCCGGCTTTCGCCGTAAACCTCTACGGCGGAACCCGCGCCGCGGCCGATCGCCACGAAATCGCGCGGCGGAGGAGCGGCCAGCCGCATCGCGCCGTGAATCGCGGCCGCCACGAAAGTGAAGGAGCCGGTGGCGATGCCGGCCTCCGTGAAGAGCTCCAGGTAGCGATCCACCGTCTCGCGCCGCGCAATGCCCACTAGTACGCCGCCCTCGCCCAGCGGCGTCCAGCCGAACAGCACTTCCTGGTCGCCGTACGGGTTGATCCCATCCAACTGGAAGGCGATGGCCGCCTCCAGATCTTTGGCCTCGACGCCGCGCAGGGTAATCTGCCGCACGATGACTTCCGGCCTCGGCAGCAGCACGGTGGCGCTTAGATGCGGCGTGCCCAACCTTCCCAGCAAGGCGCTGTACTCCGCGCCCCACTGCGCCGCGGGACGTTCGCGAAAGCGCGCGATGGTGGTGCGCGCCAACACTTGCACCCCTGTAGGGCGCACGCGCGCGATGGCAATCTCCAGGTCCGGGCCGTCGATTTGAATCCCCGCGCCCGTGCCGAAAGCTGCCAACTGCCGGAGCTGAGAATAATACCCCAAACCGATGAGACGCACCGGCAAGGGGAAAAGACGAACCCCCAGTGGGGCAGGCCTCTAGGCCTGCGCGGGTCCTCCAGGACCCGCTCTTCGCCATCCTGGCCAACTCAGGTCAGGGGTGTCAAGGCCGCTCCAGCCCTTCAGGTACACCGCACGGCACGAGAAGAAGCCATCCGGCGCGATCTGGTGTTTCTTAAGCTTCTCTGCGAGTAGCT
>OCTA010003575.1_pt1 | contig 13782 bp, 25 predicted proteins | sample 1538991 | NCBI WGS metagenome assembly OCTA01 (sample SAMEA3539302, study PRJEB22396) | soil metagenome | biome: tundra; feature: field; material: soil | place: USA | collected 2010-05 | depth 0.15 m
TCCGGATCTCGGGGTTGAAATCGACCGGCGCGCAGCGGGCCTTCGCGGTGAGTTCCTACGCGGATTCGCCGCTGGTGGATTTCGAATTCAAGGATATCGAGATCGAGGCCAAGACGGCGGGGACCATAGCGAACGCGCAGGGCTGGAAGATGGAGGATATGCGGATTAAGACGGCGGATGGGAGTACGGTTACGGTGAACTAGGGGTGGGTCGGACTGGCGGAAACCGCTCCCTGACGGTCGTGGCTAGTCTTACCCATAGTGTAATGGAAATAGGGGCGGGAGGAGGCGGGGAGTGGCGGAGAGGTGGGGCGAAGTCGGGTAAGTGGTGGTAGCGGCGGGGGATAGCGGCGGCGAAGGGCGCGCCGCAAAGCGCCAGTTTCGCGCCACTACGATGCTAGAGATATTTTGGAATTCGGGCAGAAATGCCGGCGGCGCCAACCGGGAATCAATAAGATAGCGGAGTTTGCGGTGCGAGCCCGGCGAATGGTAGATAACCCCCATACAATTCAGGCAGATAGGCGGTCTGCGCCAGGATGTGTGGCGGGAAATCGGTGCGACATGCAGAATTTGAAAGTGGTGGGGTCGCGCGGTGGAAGAGTTTAATATATTAACGCCCTTACATCTTATCGAGATCGGCGGATTTCTTCCTGTATTGGAGGGTGAGAATTTGAAGATTGATGGCGGGGATTGAGGCGAGGGAGAGGCTGATGGTGGTGATCTTGAGGGACCACTGGAGTTCGGAGGTGGCGCCTTCCTTGGATGTCCAGGGGCGGCCGTATTTCTGGACGAGCAGTTCCTGGAGATGCTGGAAGAGGTAGACGAATCCTTCGGCCGGCTGTTGGGGCGAGAGGAGCACGCTGTCGAGGGTGCCGTCTTTGCCGGGGACGAAGTAGACGTGGAATATGGCGCCGGCCAGGTCGAACGCCTCGATATGGACGCGGGCGTGATTCACCTTCTCGGGCGGATCGAGGCGGGTGGCTTCGGGGATGGCCTGGAGAATTTGGGCATCGGTCATACCCCACCTGGCGGCGGTCCATCCGCCGGGATCGTCCGCGGCCATGGCACAGCCGGCGGCGAGCATCATATATATAGATAGGCGGAGAGGGGTCATGCGGGTAATTTCCTGCCATCGAAAACGAGGCTGAAGGTGCGGGTGGCGCCGTTGCCGGATTGTTGCAGGGAGGCGGAGTGGTGGCCAGGCTCGACGGGGCAGCCGGCGAGCATGCGGGTCAGGAGCGCGCCGCATTGAGCGTCGCGCATTTCTTGCAGGGAGCGGATCTGATTATCCAGGCCGATGATCATATCCAGATCTCGCTGCGCAACCACAGCGGGGGCCATGGTGCGGATTTGGCTTGCCACCCTATAAGAGTAGGTGTCACGGCTTCCCCTTCTCCACTTTGGCCAGACTCTTTTGCGGGGATTTTTCAGTTATCCACGCGTAGAAGATCACCAAGTTTGGTTCGACGGCTTTGATTGCCTTTTCGTCGCCGCTCTCGAGGATGGATTCCAGCATGTCATGCCAGGCCTGGTTACGGGGATTGTAGGCGCGCGGGTAAGAGGGTGGGCGCTGGCTGATGAGGGTCTCGCCAGGTTCGATGACGTGGCGGACCTTCCATTCGTCGCTGGTGAGGGCGAGAGCGAGATCGGCTTTGTCGTGTTTGACCGCGAGCGATTTCAGCCGTTCGATGACATCAGGCGGCGGATCCGCCCCATCTTCATATTGCCGGACTCTGGCGGTGCCTTTCCCAACAAAGCGGCCGAGTTCCTCCTGAGTCATGCCGGCGGCTTTCCGAATTTTCCTTACAATATTTTCCGTTTTCATCTTGACTATCGCTATCGCTAGCGTTAGTATTATCACAGTGGCTACCAGCGACAACCTCAAGGCCGACTCTATTGTACTCGCAGAGTACGACAAACGCAGGTGGTTAGTGCGCAATCGTGGCGTTTTTGCGGCGGTTGCCCGGCAACTGAGCAAGAAAAAGCGATGCTCTAAACAATTTGTACGCCTGGTTTTTTGGAACCAGCGGACGTCGGCACGGGTGGAGCGCGTGCTGCGGCGGATGCGGGCGCCGGGGTTCGAACCGGGTGGGAAGAAGATGGCGGCAGGATAGGCATCTCGATGTATTGGTGCGATTTGTAGCGATTGAGATATGTCCAGTTTTAGCCCAATTTCGGACAATCAGGCCCTTACAGGTTGCGGGGTTGACCCGCTAACGGACTCATTCTATTCGACTGCCGACCGTGTCCGAAAGGCGTTGAAACAGGACATGGCGGAGTGCCGGCTGTCGCGCGAAGAGGTAGCAATCCGGTTGTCTGTGCGCATGGGACGGATTGGGGTCGCGATCCTGGATGCCTACGTGGCGGAGAGCAAGCCTCACAAGTTTCCGGCGGAACTGATTCCGGCGTGGATTGAAGTCACGAGATCGCGGCGGATTTTGGACGTATTGTGCGCGGAGGTGGGGTTATCCATCGCGACCGAAGAGGACCAGGATTTTGCGGCATTGGGCCGGGCACATCTGAAGGCGCAGAAGTTAATGGCGAAGTTGGTGGGGAAGGTCTAAGTATGTTGATCGAGTGCATCATACGACGGCAGCGCGCGGAGTTGGAAGAGGATGCGCGGCGGGCGACGACGTATGCCGACTGGCAGCGGGCAATCGGCGGGGTGGTGGCGCTGGATGTGGTGCTACAGGACGATCTGCCGCACGCGATCTCGCGGTGTCCGTTGCCGGCGGGGGTGAAGTAAATGGCCTCGCGGGCGCTGGCGATGAGGGCTGAGGCGCAGGACGCGGCGGCCCTACGGATTGAGCGGGGAGAGGTTATCGCTATGCCGCCGGCGCAGTTGGCGCTGTGGAAGGCGAACGCCGATCCGCGGTGTGGCACATGCCGCGGCGGGGGCGCCAAGTTGAAGTACGGCGGGCTGCATCTCGGGGTCTGCGAGTGCGTGCTGCGCGAGGTGTTCCGGGCGTGCCTGGCGCGGTACCGCTATATCGATCGATGCGCGGCGATCACTTCGGGAAACTGGGTCTGCGTGGAATGGGCCGGCCTGGGTAACAGGGGTAAAGCGCGCGCCACGGCGCGGACCTGGGCGCGTCGGGACCAGGATTACGCGGCCGATTTCTATCTGGTGGCGAAGCGCCATCTGAGCGTGGAGTGGCAGGTGAAGGAAGCGCAGGCCCGCGCCGCCGCGCGAGGGGAAACCCTGACTGCGGCGGAAATCCTGCGGGTGGCGGAGACGGCGGAATCCGATTGGCGGCTGTTCGAGGTTTACGTGCTATTGGGCGTGTACTGGAAGGATTGTGCGCGGATCTTGCACATGAACCGGGGCAACTTCTTCTCCCGTGTCTACAACATACAACGCCGGCTGGGGAAGGTCTTTCTGACCCTGGAGCCCTACGCGCTATTTCCGCTGGACGAATATTTCTATTCGGTCGGGAAGCGAGGCGTGCAATGAGCGCGAGCCATGTCACGAAGCGGGAAGCGGCGGAATTGCTGGGGCGGAGCGTGCGCACGGTAGAGCGGCACGGGTGGGTGGAAAGCGGACGGGTGAACGTGGCGGAATTGCCGGTAGAAGCGCAGCGCGGGTTCTTGCAGCGGGGCAAGGTGGTGGAACTGGCGCCGGCCGCGATCACGGACCTGGGGCAGATGACGTTGAGTCTGACGGCGCCGGTGGGGCCGAATCTGAGCGTGGCGGACGGGATAGAGGCGGACCGGCGATACAAGGTCATCGAGCCGCTGCTGCATGCGGACCGATACCCATTGTTGTATGCGCAACACCGAACGAAGGCTGGAGTCGTGGCCTGGCTGGGTGGGCAGTACCAGGTCAAGCGGGCGACGATCTACCTGTGGTTGGCCAAGTTTCGCGCGGGCGGGCTGCCGTCGCTGGTGTCAAAAGACCGGAGCGATAAGGGCACATCGCGGCGCATGAACCTGGCGGCGATGGAGCTGCTGGTGGCGCTCTCCATGCCACGCAAGGGCAGCTACGGGGTCTATAGCTGCGCCGAGATGCTGCGCAACTACCAGGATGAGCGCTGCTGGCGCGCCGCCCACGCAGGCCGGCGCCTGGGCGATTTCGAGTGTGGCAAGTACAACCGCTATGTGAACGAAGACGGCAAGCTGCGCGCGGAGGCGCAGTTGCCGGAGGTATCGCGGGAGACGTTCCGGCGCTGGTTCGAGCGCATTCCGGAGTTCATTCGCGAGTTGTCGCGGAACGGGGAAGAGGCATTCCATAATACGCAGACCGTGATTTCGTATCGGGATCTGGAGGCGTTGGAACCGCTGGATTACGTGGTGATGGATCACCGGCTGCTGGATATCTTCTGTCTGGCCCCGGCGCCAGGCGGCGGGTGGCGGCTGGTACGGCCGTGGCTGACGGCCGCGATCGACATGTGTAGCCGCAAGTGGCTGGCGATCGCGATAGTGGAATCTCCGTCGAGCGATTCGATTGCGGTGTGCCTCAGAAAGAGCTTCATAGAGTACGGGCTGCCGGCCTCGTTGTATTGGGACAATGGCAAGGATTTCACTTGTGAATGGTTTGAGGGGAAGCAAGTAGCGCGTCGGCAAGATCGTGTGGAAGAGAGGTGGCGCGGCGTGCTGGACACGCTGAAAGTGCCGGTGCACCACGCCATCCCCTACAACGCGCGCGCCAAAATAATCGAGCCGAACTTCAAGCGGATTGCGAACTTCGACCGGACGCTGCCGGAGTGGTGCGGGCACAAACCGGGCGCGCGGCCGGAGCGTTTCGACGAGATGGTTGCGCAGCACGAAGCGTGGGTGGCGGGGACGGCGGAGGGCACGCCGTTCCGGACGATCGAACAGGTTGCGGCACTGTATAGCGACGCGATTGACGATTTAAACGAGCGCGAGATGGAAGGCGCCCGCGCGATGCGCAAAGTAAAGTGCGGCGGCGGCTACGCCTGGATGAGTCCCAACGAAAAGTGGGATTCGAAGATTGGCCGGGTGACACGGCGGACGGTGCCGGCGGACGTGCTGCACATGGTGTTCATGAAGCGCCGGAAGATCACGGTACAGCACGCCGAAGTGTGCGTGACTTTTAACGGCGAGCAGTTTCACTATCGCGCCGAGGGCCTGGCGCGGTTGAACGGGAAACAGGTAGAGCTGGCATACGATCCGTTGGACCTGGAGATGGCGGCGGTGTATTACGAGAGCCGGTTCGAGGGCATGGCCTACTGTGCGGCGTTGAGGCGCATGGGTGAAGACGCCTTCAAGGAAGACGAGCAGGAACGGCGCCGGTTATTGCGCCAGACCAAGGTATTTATCAAAGCGGCACATCGATTGGTCCCAGTCGCGGATCCAGAAACACGACTGAACCGCAGGCGTGAAGTACGCCCGGTGCGGACTGATGTGCTGCGCGTCGAGGCGCCAGGGGCGGTACAGGCGCCACTTCTCGAAGCGGCGGCGGCAAGGCGCGCCGATCTGGACCTTCGCTTCGAGGATTTACCGGCAGTGGTGGCCGTTGAGCAGACCGCGGCGCCGGTAGAAGACGACACTTTCAACTTCTTTTCATAAACAGGGGGCTGAGTATGAAACAGGCAGCGGAAGAAGTACGCGGGCAGGTGCTCGCGTATCTGGAACGCCGGCCGGATCTGACGGCGGCGGATTTGAGCGCACACACGAAGCTGGCGCAATCGACGTGCCGGCATTTCATGGATGGGCGCAATTTGATCACCGGACAGGACGGGACGGCGGCGGAATTCGCGCGCGTGCTGCGCCTGGCGGAGATGGGCGACATCCTGCCGGCCGGGGCCTCGCCGGTTGCGATCACGGAAGCGCATCCGGAGGCCGTGGCGCGGCTGCGCAAGGCCAAGGATTACTACCAGATCGAGACGGTCCACTGCGTGGCCACCACGCTGACGTACTGCGCGGAGAACGCTCTCATTGGCGTGGTAACGGGCGATTACGGGATCGGCAAGACGGAGGCGGTGAAGGCCTGGCGGCGCGGGCCGGGGCGGAAGCTGGCGTCTGTGGTGTACGAGTTCAACGAGTTCACGGCGAAAAATATTGTGAGCTTTGTGCAGGCGATCGCGTCGCTGCTGGACGTGCCGATCACGCTGGGATCCAACAATGGCGGCCGGGTGTTTGAGGCGGTTGTGGAAGCGCTGATTGATGCGCCTTGCCTGCTGATTTTGGACCAGTGCGAGACGGTGAGTCCGCGGGTGATGCAGATCGTGCGGCAGATACACGACAGGACGCGGGATGCGGGCGTGGGGATCGCGCTGCTGGCGAGTCCGGTGCTGATGGAGCGGCTGAAGGGGGCGCGGATCCGCGACCTGGGGGCGTTGAGTTCGCGGGTCGGGGTGTGGACCCAGTTGCGCGGATTGTCGGCCGCGGAAATGGGCTCGATTCTGAAGGCGGAAGGGATCTCGCGGGTGGATGACGACGCGTTCCGCATGTGGCATCGGGCGGTGGGCGGAAGCATGCGGCGGCTGATGTCGTCTGTGACCTTGATCCAGAGCAAGCACGCGGGCAAGGCAATCACGGAGCGGACGGTGGCGGGCGTGGCGGCGTCGCTGTGGGGCATGACGTTGGGCGTGCGGGCAGTGGGGGCGGTGGCGTAATGCAAGGGCTTCATGCGTCTCCGATGCGGCACACGGGAGCTTTCGCGACCGGCGCGGAAAACCCGCGATGGCGCGGCGGGCGGCACACGACGCGTAAGGGCTACGTGCGGCTGAAGACGCGGGTCGGATTGGGAAAGTACGAGCATCGGTTTGTGATGGAGCGGCTGCTGGCGCGGCCGATCGGGCTGATGTTCACGGGCGATGGGGAAATCCCGGCGGGGATGCATGTTCATCACTGCGACGGGGATCGCCGGCACAATTGCGAAGCGAACCTGATGTTGCTACAGGAGTGCATTCACAACGCGATCAGCCGGAGCTATCGCGCGTACCTGATGGCGCACTACGACGAATACGTGGAGATGATCGCGCGGGAGAACGAACCGGCGTGGGTCAGGGAGCAAACGGCATGATTTCGACTTGGATACTTTTGTTGGCTTCGATGCGGCCGGCGCCGCCGGATGCATCGCGCATCTTGGAGATGCAGCAGGCGCAGGCGATGGAGGCGAGGGCGCAACATCGCGAGATTGCGCGGGTGCAGCCCGAGAGTCATCTGACTGCGGCGGAAGAGGCGGCGAATCATCGGGCGGAGATCGGCCGCCTGGTGTCCGAGCTTCGCTCGGATTCGCAAGCTGAAGCTTGCGCCACCACGGTGGCGAAATGATGAGCGCGGTGCAAGAGGGGTGGACTCGGGTTTGGGTACACGCCTGGAAGAAGACGGTCCCGGTGCGCAGCTTCGCGGGGCATGAGCTTTGCGTGGCGCGGGATGACGCGGGCGCGTTCATGGTGTTCCATCGGCGGACCGGGTGGGTATTGCGATCGCGGGTGGACGAGGCGGTGGCGGTGAACCTGGCGGAAGGGTGGAGTGATCTCGACTGGGATTTTGACGAACAGGCGGAATGCCCGGCGAGCACGCGTGCGGGGCTGCTGCGATGACGCGAGTCGGGGAGATTGGCGCGCGGCTGAATGACGATCTAACGATCATCTTCAACAATATCGAGCGGGCGGCGGGGACGTTGGAAGCGGCGCATCCGGCAAGGGAAATACTGACGGAGATGCGGCACGCGGCGCAGCGGTGTACGTGGAACGCGGCGCAACTGCTGAGGGCTGGCGAGGTAATCGAATGAGCGGGATAACGAAGGCTGATGTGGTGGATTCGTTCAGCGAAGTGATCGACGCGCTGACGGCGCTCGCGGATCGCGAGGATCGCGAGATGGAGCTGATCGTGCGGACGGATGGGACGGCGTGCCTGATGGGCGCGGAGCTGATGACGCCGGCCGGGGAGTCGGCAACGGGCTTCGAAGAGGTGGCGCGTTTCGAGAGCTTCGACGAGCTTTGGGCGTATCTGCACGCGGAGGGGTAAATGGCGAAAACGGATAAGGCGAAAGCCGCGAGGGCGCTGAAGCAGGCGACGACGTATCTGGCGATCGCGTCGGCGATGCTGGCCGGCCGGCCTCGCCTGGAAGAGTGCGCGAACAAGCTGCTGAGCGGGGCGGCGCTGCTGGCCGAGGAGGTGGAACGTGGGAAGGCCTAAGAAGGCGGGCAGGGAGTTGGGCTCGATTGCGGACTGCACGGCGGCGATGGGCGAGCTGCTGACGGCGATCTGCGAAATCGAGGTACTGAAGGCGGAGCAGGATCTGGCGGTGGCGGCCGCGGGGCAGAAATTCGAGGGGCGGCTGGACGATGCGTGGGCGCGGCGGGGCGGCCTGGAGGCGGCGCTAGAGGCCTATTACTACGGGCATGTGAAGGACATCGAGGCGGCCGGGCGGAAGAGCCTGCAATTGGTGAACGGGGTAATGGGGCGGCGGGACAATCCGGCGGCGCTGAAGCCGTTGAACCGGAAGTGGACGTGGGCGGCGATTTTGCAGGCGGTGACGACGGGGCTGCCGGCGTGTGTACGGGCGAGGGCGCCGGAGTTGGACAGGGAGAAGTTGAAGACGCTGCCGGCCGAGGCGCTACGCGATCACGGGATGAAGGTGGAGAGCGGGGAGACGTTCTACATCGAGCCGGTGCGTTTGCCGGCGGACGGGGCGAAATGATCGAGCATCGGACGCGGGTGCGCGGTGGCCGCAGGATCGAGACATTCTCGATTAGCGTGGGGTCGGCAATCGGGCTGCTGGTGTTGCTCTTCTTGTTGTGTCTGGCGGTAGTGGGCATCTTTTGGGTGAAGGTATGAGGGGGATGGGCGCGGAGGATCCGGGGATGGTGGCCGCGGGCGGCCCGGGGCCGTTGTTTGATTCGCAAGCTGAAGCTTGCGCCACCACGGATCCGTTTGGGCGATCGAAGGTGACGCCGACGGCGGAAGAGCGGGTGATGGCGGGGGTGATCTGGCGGCATCAGGGGCGGGGCAATCCGATTCTGATTGCCACGCTGCAAAAGATTTTGGGGAAGAGCGAGCGCACGGTGAAGGGGATCAAACAGCAGTTGATTGTGACGCACAAGATGCGGATCGGCTCGCAGCGGGGCGGCGGCCAGGCGGGGTACTTCATGATTGCGGACGCGGTAGACCTGGCGGTGACGGTGGCGAGTTACCAGGGGCAAGTGGTGGAAATGTGGCGGGTGTTGCGCGTGTTGATGGAAGGGCACGAATTGCGGCGCCTGCATGGGCAGTTGGACTTAGAAACCAAGGAGTAAGTGGAGACATGGCAAAGAAGGTGGAACGAGCGAAGTGGGGAACGGCCGGCGGAACGATCACGATGTCGGACGAAGGGTTGAATTTGAATTTCACGCCAGGGCGGCCACGCATCTATGACGGGCTGCTGGAGCAATTGCTGGACGCGCCGAAAGGGTCGGTGTTGAAGTGCCTGCACGTCAAGGCGCGGTATTCGATCACGAAAGCGGCGCGGAGGGTGGGGTGCGTGGTGGCGTTCGCGCTGGCTGACGGCACGCTATACACGAAGATCACGGGGATGAGGACGGAAGCGGCTGTGCCGGCGGTCAACCTGGGAGCAAAAGCATGCCCCACCAACTTGATCCCGGTGATGAGGGCGCTGGTGAATGGGCCGATGACGGCCAAGGAATGCGCGCGGGTGCTGGGTGTGACCCCGATAGCGGTCAAGGGACTGCTGGATCAAGTGGTGCAGCGCGAGGCCGTGGAAGAAGACTGCGGAGTCTACCGGATCAAGGCCGCGAAGCAGGTGGCGTAAGGGTAACTCGCGATGGTGATGGGGGCGCGCAAATACCGGTTCACGGCGGAGTTGACGGAGGCCTTGCGGGAGGCTTACCGGGCTCCGAATAAGCGCGCTCTGTCCCAGCGGTTGCGGGTGTTGATGGGGCAGCGGCCGGGGTGGCCGCGGGGGGCGTGGTACGCGGAGGCGCAGCGGTTGGGGTTATCGATCGAGGAGCGGAGGGAGCGGTGGAGCGCGGCGGAAGATCGCGAGCTGCTGCTGCACCTGGGGACATGGACGGTGGCGGCGATCGCGCGGCGGCTGGGGCGGACGCGGACGGCGGTAGAGATGCGGGCGCGGCGGCTGGAGATGAGCTGGAAGGTCCGCGACGGGTTCACGGAACGGAGTTTAGCGGAGTGTCTCGGGGTGGCGCCGGCGAAGGTGGCGCAGTGGCTGGATGACAAGCTATTGAAGCCGCGGGCGGGCCGGATCCCGGAAGTGCAGGTGGTGCGATTCATTCGCACGCATCTCGACGCCTACGATCTGAGGCGTGTCGATCAAGTGTGGTTCAAATCCATGATGACGGCGAGGTTACAGAAATGCCAGGACTGACGGCGGGCTATCGGAAGCGGCTGTTTTCGGCGGTACACGCGGAGGGGGCGAAGCGCAAGATCGATCACGACGCGCTGCACGATATTGTGTGTGCGCGGTTCGGGGTGCACTCGATGGCGGACGTGACAGACGCGCAGTTGGCGGGGTTGTACCACGAATGGACGGGGCATGGGCTGAAGCGGCGGGCGGCGTTGCCGCGCAAGGGCGAGGCCGGGCGGAAGACGCTGGAGGCGCAGATTGTGAGCGGGGAGGAGCTGATCGCGCTGGGCCAGGAGTTTGCCAAGCGTGGGATCGGCGAGGCGGGGCGGGGGGACTTCGTGGCGCGGCAACTGCGGGGGCGGCGGGAGATACGGACGCGGCGCGACTGGGTGAAGGTGATTGGGGGATTGCGGGCGATGAATCGGCGGTTGGAAGTCCCCAAGGAGAAGGCGTGCTGACGGAAGGCGCGGTGCGAATGCTGCGGCGGGAAATCATCGAAAACGGGCGGTTTGCGGTGGCGCATGGGTTGGGCGATGGCCGGGCTGAGGAGGCGGCCGCCAACGCGCTTTCGGTGGTGTTGGAAGAGCGGCCGATGGGCGAGGCAGAAATCGGGAAGAAATCAAGGAGAGCTTATGGAGTGGAGTGACGTGAACGTGGTGTTGGCGATGGTGGTGGTTTTGGGGGCCGTGGCTGCGTTGGCGGTCGCGGTAGACCCGAAGCTCAGCGGATGGCTGGGCTGGCGTATCTGGGCGCATAGCTGCGCGCAGAAACAAGGACGGGCGGCGTACCGGGCGGCGAAGAAGCGGATCATCGGCGGAATGGACGCAATCGACGGTTTGCGGGACGACAAGACGGGGGCAGTCGAGTAAGGTGAGGGCAGGTATGAGCTGGGAAGCGCACGGAATGGCGGCGGGCATAGGCAAGCGGGCGTGGATGAGCAGGCGAGAATCCCGCAATGTGTGGGCTGATACACGCCGCCGGAACGTGCTGTAGTAGACGGTTTTGGAATGGTGACTAGAAATACAAAAAAGACCGAGAAGGTGTTGCCGGTACTGGTAGCGCAGGCTCGGGAAAACTTCCCTGGCGATGTGAATAAGCAGCGGACGGCGGCGCTACTGGCGTGGATCAACCTGGCGGGGATACCGGGGTGGACGCCTTCGATGGTGACGCGCGTGGAGCGGGCGATGCGGCTGCTGGCGGTGTTGTTGTTGGCGGTGGCGTTGGGGCGGGGCCAGACGACGGTGGCCGAGCCGCGGGTGATCGGGGCGACGGGGAAGCTGGCTACGGGGCAGATCCGGATTACGGCGACGACGATATTTGTTTCGCCGGCGGACGGGGAGACGGTGGGTACGTACCCGGTGTGGGTGCCGGTAGTGAACGGGGCGTGGAGCGTGGTATTGGAACCGAATGCACCGGCAACGGCGTACGCGGTGCACTACCAGTTGAGCGGGGCGGCCGCGCGGGATGAGTACTGGGTGGTGCCGTCGACGACGGCGACGCTGGGGAGGAAGGACGTGGTGGTGGCGTATCCGGCGGGGCCGAATCCGTGGATACAGCCGGGGCAGATTCTACAGGGCGCGGCCGCGTACGGCCAGGCGCTGGTGTGGAACGGGGCGAGCTGGGCGCCGGGGACGGTGTCGGGCGGCGGCGGGGGCGGCGGCGGACTGAACTACGCGGGGGTGTGGAGTTCGGGTTCGACGTACGCGGCCGAGGACGTGGTGTATTACGCGGGCTCGTCGTATGTGGCGTTGCAGGCGGGGACGGGCCGGACGCCGAACGTGTCGCCGACGTACTGGGCTGTGATGGCGGCCGGGGCTGCGGGGGCGCCGGGCGCGGCGGGGGCAACGGGAGCTACGGGTCCGCAGGGTCCGGCAGGCGGAGGGAGCGGGGTCGGAACGGTGCAATCGTACCTGTCGGGGCTGATTGCGGGGCCGGACACCACTCGGACGATCACTGGCGCAACGCACGGCCTGGCCGCGACGGGATGCCCTCTGATGGTGTCGTTTCGGGACGCGGGCTCGGGATCCCTGACGGCCGGGTACACGGTGGATCCAGGTACGTGTGATGTGACAGTGAGCTTTGCGAGTCCGGAGAGCAATTATTACGTGATCATGTTGGGCGTGGCGGGGACATCGGGGGGATCGGGATCTCCGCTCGCATTGTCTTCGTTGACTAACGGACAGTTGGCGGCTCTCACCAACGGACAGCTTGCAGCACTCACAAACTAAAGGGAATATTTGACATGAAAAAACTTATTCTGCTTTCCTGGCTGGTGGCCGGCGCCGCATCGGCTCAATGTCCGGCAGCACTTTCAACCCTCACCACGTCAACTAACCTATCGACTTCCGTTGACAGCAAAATGTGCTACCTGACGGGCAGTGGCGCCCCGTCAATGAATTGCACAACGGGGGCGGCCTTATACACGGACTCGGGGAATGGAAACTTCTACATCTGCACGGCGACAAATACCTGGACACTGAAAGGCGCGGCTGGCGCTGCCGGCGCCACTGGCGCGGCGGGACAGGGGTATACCTGGCGCGGCGCGTACGCGGGAGGGACCACCTACTCGGCCTATGACACGGTGAGCTACAGCGGTAGCAGCTACGTCTGCATTCTGGGATCGACCGGAAACCTGCCAACCAACGGGACGTATTTCGCGCTGGCAGCGTCGAAGGGCGACACGGGAGCATCGGGGTCAGGGACGGGAACGATCAACAGCGGAACGACGGGGCAAGTGGCGGCGTACACGGGCGCGGGGATTACGGTGGGCGGCGTGGGTCCGGGTACGACGGCGCAGGTGCTGCACGGCAATGCAGCGGGGCAGCCGAGTTATGGGTCTGTGAGCATGACCGCCGAGACGTGACAGGCACTCTCCCAGTGGTCAATGGCGGGACGGGGTTGGCCACACAGACGGCGCACGCGCTGTATGTTGGCAACGGGACTTCGGCTCCGACCGCCGTGGGCCTGGGCACCACGACGCAAGTGCTGCACGGCAACGCTTCGGCCGATCCGGCCTTCGGCGCTCTGGTGACCGCGGATCTCCCCAGCGGCGTGGCGCTGACGATTGCGAGTGGTACGGCGACATTAGGCACCGGTGCAATATCGGCCAATGCCTGCGCGTCAGTGGTGACTGTGACAGCGACGGGAGTGGCGGCGACGGATCGAATCGCCTATACGCCGAATGCAGACATCAGCGGGGTAACGGGGTACGGCGTGGCAAGCACGGACGGGCTGATCGTCTACCCCTGGCCAGACGCGGGGCACGTAAATTTCAAGGTCTGCAACTCTACCGGATTATCAATCACTCCGGGAGCGGTGACGTTGAACTGGGGAGCGGTGCGGTAAGCCAAATGCGAAAACTTTTGCTAGTTTCAATGCTCTCGCTGCTGGCCGCGCCGTCGTTTGCGGCAGTCACCTTACTGAATCACCAAGCCACAGGGATTAACATCTACGGTACCCAGACCACGCCCTCCTTCAACTCTTCCGGGGCGAGCCTGTTAGTCGTCGCCA
>OCTA010003577.1_pt1 | contig 13772 bp, 13 predicted proteins | sample 1538991 | NCBI WGS metagenome assembly OCTA01 (sample SAMEA3539302, study PRJEB22396) | soil metagenome | biome: tundra; feature: field; material: soil | place: USA | collected 2010-05 | depth 0.15 m
ATACGCCCACGAGATGAGCAGGATGCTGGCGCTGCCCCAAGGCGCGGCCGAGACCGGACCGATCCCGCGCGCACCGCCGGTTTCGACCAGCGGATGTCGGGGCAGGAACGGCGCCAGGTGGGCGGCGACGCAAATCGGTCCCATCCCGGGGCCGCCGCCGCCGTGCGGGATGCAGAAGGTCTTGTGCAGGTTGATGTGACAGACGTCGGCGCCCACGTCGGCCGGCCGGCAGAGGCCGACCTGCGCGTTCAGGTTGGCGCCGTCCATGTAGACCTGGCCACCGTGCTCGTGGATGATCGCCGTGATCTTCTGGATGCCCGCCTCGAACACGCCGTGCGTCGACGGGTAGGTCACCATCAGGGCCGCCAGGGCGTCGCGGTGGGCGCCGGCCTTGGCGGCCAGATCGACGAGGTCGACGTTGCCGCCGTCGTCGCAGGCGACCACCACCACGCGGTAGCCGGCCATCGCGGCGGAGGCCGGGTTGGTGCCGTGGGCCGACGACGGGATCAGACAGACGTCGCGCCGACCCTGGCCGCGGCTCTCGTGAAACGCGCGGATCACCAGCAGGCCGGCGTATTCCCCCTGTGAGCCCGCGTTCGGCTGCAGCGAGGTCGCGGCAAAGCCGGTGATGGCGCAGAGCATCCGTTCGAGGTCCGAGAAGATCGCGCGGTAGCCTTCCGCCTGCGCCGGCGGCGCGAACGGGTGCAGGCGCCCCCAGGCCGGCCAGGTCACCGGCATCATCTCGACCGTCGCATTGAGCTTCATCGTGCAGGAGCCGAGCGGGATCATCGCGTGCGTCAGCGAGAGGTCCCGGGCCTCGAGCCGCCGCATGTAGCGCAGCATCTCGGTCTCCGAGTGGTGGGTGTTGAAGACCGGATAGGCCAGGTAGCCGGTCTTCCGTGCCGTCGCCGCGTCCCAGGGGAGATCCACCTCCCGGGTCAGCGCCTCGACCGAAGGCAGGGGCGTCGATCTTCCAGCCCCGAAGGATTCGAAGAGCAGCGCCAGGTCCGCCACCGTGGTGGTCTCATCGAGCGAGATCGTGAGGGAGGTCTCCGACAGCCGGCGCAGATTCATACGCCGCGCCGCCGCGGCCGCGATGAAGCCGGCAATTTCCGTCGCGCTTCCATCCACCCGCACGGTGTCGAAGAAGTGCCGGTGGTGGACCCGCACGCCGAGCCGCTCGAGCCCGCGGGCCAGCACGGCACCGAGGCCGCCGACGCGCTCCCCGATCGCGCGCAGGCCGCGCGGCCCGTGGTAGACGGCGTACATTCCGGCCATCACCGCCAGCAGCACCTGCGCCGTGCAGATGTTGCTGGTCGCCTTCTCGCGCCGGATGTGTTGTTCGCGGGTCTGCAGCGCCATGCGCAGCGCGACGTTGCCGTGCGCGTCCTGCGAGACGCCGATGAGGCGGCCCGGAAGCTTGCGGGCCCATTCGGCGCGGGTGGCGAAGAAGGCGGCGTGCGGGCCGCCGTAGCCGAGCGGCACGCCGAACCGCTGCGCGCTGCCGATCGCGACGTCGGCGCCGATCTCGCCGGGCGACGCCAGCACCGTCAACGCCAGCAGATCGGTCGCCATCGCCACCAGCGCCCCGGCCGCGTGGGCTCGCTGGCAGACCCCGCGGAAATCGGGAAGCTCGCCGTCGGTGGCCGGATACTGGACCAGCGCGCCGAACACCTTGTCCGCGCCGAACTCGAACGCCGCCGCGTCGCCGACGCGCACCTCGATGCCGAGGGGCAGGGCGCGGGTGCGCAGCACGGCGATCGTCTGCGGGTGGCAGCCCGCCGAGACCAGGAAGACGCCGCCCCGGCTCTGATCGGCGGTGGCGGGCGCCAGCGCGTGCAGCATATGCATCGCCTCGGCCGCCGCCGTGCCCTCGTCGAGCAAGGACGCGTTCGCGATCGGAAGCCCGGTCAGATCGGCGATCAGGGTCTGAAAATTGAGCAGCGCCTCCAGGCGTCCCTGCGAGATCTCGGCCTGGTAGGGCGTGTACTGGGTGTACCAGCCCGGATTCTCCAGGATGTTCCGCTGGATCACGGGTGGCGTGAAGCAGTCCGAATAGCCCATCCCGATGAACGACTTCCAGATCTGATTCTTGGTCGAGAGCGCCCGCAGCTCGTCGAGCACCTCCGCCTCGCTGGCGGGCGGCGCCAGATCGAGCGGGCCCCGCAGACGGATCTCGGCCGGGACGGTCTGGTCGAGCAGGGCATCGAGGGAGCCGACGCCGAGCACGCGCAGCATCTCCGCCTCTTCGTCGACGTCGGGGCCGATGTGGCGCGCGGCGAAGAGATCGCGCACCCCCAGATCGACGGCCATTCCTGTCTACTCCCCCTGTTCGCGCAGGAAGGCCTGGTAGGCCGCGGCGTCGAGCAGACCGTCCAGCTCTTTGACATCACCGACGGCGAGCTGAATCATCCAGCCTTCGTCGTAGGGGTCTTCGTTCACGTATTCGGGAGAGTCCGCGAGGGGCGAGTTCACCTTGACGACCTTGCCCGACAGCGGCGCGAAAAGATCGGAGACCGCCTTGACCGACTCGACCGAGCCGAACACGTCGGCCTTCTTGACGGTCTCGCCCTCCTTGGGGAGATCGACCTGCGTCACGTCGCCCAGCTGCTCGACCGCAAAGCGGGTCACGCCGATGGTCGCCAGCTTCTGGCCGTCGCGGTCTTCGATCCGCGCCCACTCGTGATCCTTGGTGTAGTAGAGGTCATCCGGGTATTGGGCGCTCATGCTCTTCCTCGTTTTTTGTAGAAGGGACCTTTGACGATCTCGGCGGACACGGTCTTGCCGCGGCAGTCGATGAAAACGCGCGTTCCGGGGAGACCGAGCTCCGCGGGGAGATATCCCATCCCGACATTCTTCTCCAGCGTCGGCGCCGGGCCGCCCGAGGTCACGCGCCCGCGCTCGCGCCCGTCGGCGTCCGTGATCGCGTAGCCGTGGCGGGCGATTCCGCGTTCGGTCATGACGAAGCCCGCCAGCTTGCGCCGGACGCCCGCCGCTTTTTGCGCGCGCAGCGGGTCGCGGCCGATGAAGTCGGCGCCGTCCAGCTTGACCACCCAGCCGAGCCCCGCTTCGAGCGGGGTGGTCTCTTCATCCAGATCGTGGCCGTAGAGCGGCAGACGCGCTTCGAGGCGGAGCGTGTCGCGGGCACCCAGCCCGGCCGGTTTTCCACCCACCGGCGCCGCCGCCTCGAGCAGCCGATCCCAGAGCGTCTCGGCGTCGCGCGCGCCGCAGAAGATCTCGAAGCCGTCCTCGCCGGTGTAGCCGGTGCGGGCGATCGACGCGCGCAGGCCGGCGATTTCGCAGGCGGCGACGAACCCGAAGCTCGGTAGATCCTCGAGAGCGACCTGGGTCAGCGGCTGGAGAGCGCGCGCGGCGGCCGGTCCCTGAAACGCGATCAGAGCCGTCTCCGCCGACGCGTCGGCGACGTCGCACAGCGCGCCCGCCTGCTCGACGAACCAGGTCCGGTCCTTGTCGAGGTTTCCCGCGTTGACGACGGTGAGGTAGTGCTCGCTCGAGATCCGATAGACGATCAGGTCGTCGACGATGCCACCCGACGGAAGGCAGGCGACGGTGTAAAAGGCGCGACCGTCGGCGAGGCGCGAGACGTCGTTCGTGACCAGGCGTTGCACGGCCTCGCCGGCGCGCGGTCCGCGAAAGTGGATCTCCCCCATGTGGCAGACGTCGAAGACGCCGATCGCGCCGCGCGTCGCCCGGTGCTCGTCGATGATGCCGCCGGGGTAGCTGACGGGCATCGCCCAGCCGCCGAAGTCGACCATCTTCGCGCCGAGGCGAAGGTGAGCTTCGTAAAGCGGCGTCCGCTGCATCGGGCGGACATCCTGGAAGAAAGGTCGAGCGAATTCAAGCGACTGGCGAGGACGAAGTAACGAACAAAGCGCCGCGCCGAAAGGATCCGGAAACATTCGGGGGGCATACTGAATCTGGAGAGAGCGAACAGGGAGATGGGAGCAGACCGGGCGCGGACGGCGGGGGTCGTCGTTCCGCGCCCGGTCGGGGTTTCGGTTCAGGTTGGAAAAAAGGTCTAGAAAAGTTCGGATCGCGGGGAAATTTTTTCGCTAGAATCGAAGTTACCAAAGGGCGAGCAACACCGGGGAGGGTACGACGATGCAACTGCGTCACATCAGTCCGCGTTCGATTGATTGGATGGATGCGATGGATGAGGGGGCGGGAGGCCGCGGGTGGGAGAAGCTGGCGCCGGAAGAGCGCATCAAGCTGCTCCGCGAGCGCCGCGACGAGGGAGGTGGCTACGGCCAGAAGGGGGAACGCGCGAGCCCTCAGGGCTTCGGGTTCGCTTCGGCTTCCAGGTAAGCCACCAGAAGCTCTGCGGCGCGGTCCTGCGCCCGGCGAGCGTCGTTCGGATTCGGCACGTCGTTGACGATGATCGAAAACACGAGCGGTAGGCGTCCGGGCGAGCCCGCGAAACCGGAGAGACAGCTCACGTTGGCCAAGGTGCCCGTTTTGGCGCGAACGTAGCGCTCCGCCAGGGTTCCACCCATGCGGTGCGCGATCGTGCCGTCGGTGCCGGCGACCGCCAGCGACGCCAGGAACTCGGCCGAGATACGAAAATCCTGCGCGGCACCGCGCAGAACCGTTGCGATCTGCTCGGCCGAGAATCGGTTCGAATCGTAGAGGCCGGAGCCGTTCATCATCTGAAAGGAGCCGGTCTTGATCCCGAGGCCGCCCAGGTAGCGCGCGACCGCGGCCAGACCCTTGTCCCAGGTCCCCGGATGTCCGCCGATCTCCGCGCCCAGCGTGCGCAGGATCTGCTCGGCGGTGAAATTGTTGGAGCGCTTGTTGAGCTCCTGCGCCACCACCGCCAGCGGCGCCGAATCGTGCGCCGCGAGGGCGCGTAGGCCCTGCGCCGGGGCGACGCCGACCCGCACGCTGCCCCCGATCGCGATTCCGCGTCGCTCCAGCAGCTGGCGCAAGGTGTGTCCGAGGAAAAGCGAAGGCTGCGCGACCCGCCGGTAGACGGTGCGGGGATCGGAACCGAGCCGCACGCGCCCCGAGACGCTGACGCGCGTGCGGTTGCCCTCCTCCTTCGTTTCGACGCTCGGCGCGGCCGGGCCGCTGGTCGCCGTCACCACCCGACCGGCGATCGTAAAGTAGGGTGAGGCCGGATCGATCACCACGCGCGCGGGCGCGCCGGCCGTGGCGCCGGGGATGATCGTGACCGCGACGACGTTGCCGTCCAGCGACGCGGCGGACGAGGGGGCGCGCGACGCGGTGGACTCGGTCTTTTGATCGTAGGCGGGGGGAACGTATCCGCCCACGAACAGGCTGTCGTCGATCACCAGGGATCCGCGCACCTTGTGCAGACCGAGCGCCAGAAGATCGCCGACCATCGTCGCGAGGTCTTCGGCGGAGAGCGTCGGATCGCCCGAGCCACGCAGGTAGAGGTCGCCGTTGACCTCGCCGCCGGCCGGCAGAGGCGGCCCGCCCGGTGGGCCGACCACCGCCAGCGTCGTCCGCCAACGGTACTCGGGACCGAGAAGCGACAGAGCGGTCGCCGAGGTGACGATCTTGACGTTGGAGGCGGCGTTGAGCGGGGTCTTTTCGCCGTGGGCGTAGAGGATCTTGCCGCTGTCGGCCTCGAGGACGATCGCTGAAATCTTCGCCTTGGCCAGCGGGGGCGTGCTCCAGAGCTCGTCGAGTCGCGCGCCGAGCCACGCCCGGCGCGCGGCGGGATCGCTGGGCGGTTTCGGCAACTCGGCCGAAGGGCCCGGTCGGGGCGTCAGGCCCGGCAGCGGCCGTGGCCCGGTCCGCCCAGGGGTCGTCTCGGGCTCGGCGGGGGTGGGCGGCCCAGGGGCAGCCGGCGGCAACTGGGATCCGGCCGGGCGGGGTGCGACATGTGTGGGCTCGACGGGCTGGGCCCAGACGATCTGGCGCCCGGCGAATGCCCCCAGCGCAACGATGCCCAGGCCGAAGGCGCCGGGACGCACGCCGCGCGCAAATCGAGTGAGACCTGCCTGCCGCAATGCAGAACGACCCTAACACCGGGCGGGTAGCGGTTCTACTTTGGGCGACCTCCAGCCACCCGGAGCTACCTCAGCCGACCCGGAGCCACCTCAGCCGACCCAAAGCTACCTCAGCCGACCCGAAGCCACCTCAGCCGAGACAGTCCTACAAGTACGCATTTTTATTGAATAAGCCGTCGTTTTCGTGTCGCCAAATTGTAAACGGTGATACGGTTTCGGCGGGGGTAAGCATGAAACTTCTCACTGCTCAGCTCGCTGGGATGCTCTCTCTGACGATTCTCACTGTTGGTTGCGACCCCGGTGGTCCAGAGGATTCGACGACCACCACCACCAGCGACGTGCACAGTGGAGCCTTTCACCGGGAACCCTGCGATCACGGCGGATTTGGAAACCACGGCGGCGGCGGAACCAACGGCGCGGCGGGCAAGCTCGGCAGCGCGGGATCGAGCGGCGAGGCGGGCAAGCTCGGCAGCGCGGGATCGAGCGGCGAGGCGGGCAAGCTCGGCAGCGCCGGCACCTCCGGCGCGGCCGGCGCGGGCGGCTCCCTATCGTCTTGCCCGACGCGACCGAGCGGAATCGTGAGCTGGTGGCACGCCGACGGGAACTACAACGACGCCGTTGGATCGAACAACGGCACGACCGGTGGTGACGTCACCTTCGCCCCGGGCGAGATCAACCAGGGCTTTCAGCTCGACGGAACGACCGCCTCGAACGTGGTCGTACCCAATGCGGCCAGCCTCAACATCACCGGCGCCCTCACCATCGACGCCTGGATCAGCTCGCCCACCCTGGATGGACGCATCGTCGACAAGATCACCGCCTTCGCGGCCGATGGCTACCTGCTCGACGTGACGGGCGGCCAGCTCCGCATGATCGTGCAGGGGGACGGCATCAACAGCCCCTCGCCGCTGATCGAGGGGGTGCTCACCTATGTCGCTGGGGTCTACGACGGCGCGAGCTTCTCGCTCTATGTCAACGGAACCCTGGTGGCGACCAAGGCCACCGCGGTGACGGCGATTCCGGTGAACAGCAATCCCCTGCACATCGGCGCCGACTCGACGGGCTCGAGCAACTTCACGGGCCTGATCGACGAGCCGCGGATCTTCAACCGCGCCTTGTCGGCTACAGAGATCCAGGCCGTCTTCCAGGCCGAATCCGCCCACTGCCAGTAGTCGCGGCAGGCACGGGCCCTCTCGAAAGCCCCGCTTCCGGCAACTCTTCGCGCGGAGGTCCGGCGGCCTCCGCGCTAGACTGCGCGGCATGGATCTCTTCGCGCGGGCGGCGGCCCAGGATCGGCGCGGGCAGCCGCTCGCCGAGCGGATGCGACCGCGCACCCTGGCAGAGTTCGTCGGGCAGGCCCATGTCCTCGGACCCGGCAAGCTGCTGCGCCGCGCGCTGGAGGCGCGCGAGCTGCCGTCGCTCATCCTGTGGGGGCCACCGGGAACCGGCAAGACGACCCTCGGCCGGTTGCTGGCCGCCGAGGCCGGGGCCCGCTTCGTGGCGCTCTCCGCCGTCATGGCGGGCGTCAAGGATCTGCGCGAGGCGGTGGCCGAGGCGGCCGTCCGCCGCGACCAGCACGGCGAACGAACGGTGTTGTTCGTCGACGAGATCCACCGCTTCAACAAGGCGCAACAGGACGCCCTGCTGCCGCACGTCGAGGCCGGGACGGTCGTGTTGGTGGGCGCCACCACCGAGAACCCGTCCTTCGAGGTGAACGCGGCGCTCCTCTCGCGCGCCAAGGTGGTGGTGCTGCGCGCGCTCTCGGAGGCCGATCTGCGCGTGGTGATCGATCGCGCGCTCGGGGATCCGGAGCGCGGCTTCGGCGGGCGCGGGCTCGACGTCCCCGACGACGTGCGCGATCTCATCGCGCAGCAGGCGCGGGGCGACGCGCGCCGCGCGCTGGCGACCATCGAGGCGGCGGCCGCGGTGGCGGCGCCCGATCCGGACGGGAAGCTCGCGGTGACCGCGGCGGTGGTGGAGGAGGCGGCCCAGCAGCGGACGTTGCTGTACGACAAGGCCGGCGACGAGCACTACGGGGTGGTCAGCGCCTTCATCAAGAGCCTCCGCGGCAGCGATCCCGACGCGGCCGTCTACTGGATGGCGCGGATGATCGAGGCGGGCGAGGATCCGATGTTCGTCCTGCGGCGGCTCGTGATCTTCGCCGCCGAGGACGTCGGCATGGCCGATCCGCGGGCGCTTTCGGTGGCCACCGCGGCGCTCGATGCGTTTCGTCTGGTTGGCCTGCCCGAAGGAATCTTGCCGATGACCGAGGCCGCGCTCTATCTCGCCACCGCGCCCAAGAGCAACACGGCCGTGACGGCGTATGCGGCCGCCAAGGCCGACGTCGACGCCCACGGCGCGCTGCCCGTTCCCGCGCATCTGCGCAACGCCTCGAGCGGCACCGGCAAGGCGCTGGGCTGGGGGGCCGGGTACCAGTACCCGCACGACTTCGAAGGGCACCACGTCCGCGAGGAGTATCTGCCGGAGGCGCTCCGCGGCCACCGCTACTACACGCCCTCCGACTCCGGCGACGAGCGCGCGATCGCCGAGCGGCTGGCGCGCCTGCGCGGCAAGGACTGAAGAGGGGACCGTGCCCACCTATATCGCCTTGATGCGCGGGATCAACGTGAGCGGCCAGAAGATCATCAAGATGGAGCCGCTGCGGGCCTCGTTCGAGGCGCTGGGATTCAAGAACGTGAGGACCTACGTGCAGAGCGGGAACGGGGTGTTCGAGGCGAAGGCCGCGGCGCCGGCTGGAATTGCGGTCAAGATCGCCGATCGGATCGAGCGCGACTTCGGGTTCTTGGTCCCCGTGACGGTGGTGACCTCCGAAGAGATGGGCCGGGTGGTGCGGGAAAATCCCTTCCTCAAAGAGGCGGGCATCGACAGCGCGAAACTTCACGTCACCTTTCTCTCGGACGCGCCGGGGCCCTCGGGCTTGATGAAGATGCGCGCGTTGCCGGCGGGCCCCGACCGCCTGCACTGCCGCAGCCGATCGGTCTACCTGCACTGCCCGGGCGGCTACGGGAACAGCAAGCTCTCCAATAGCGCGATCGAGCGTGCGCTAGCGGTCGGCGCCACGACCCGCAACTGGAGGACGGTGACGACGCTTCACCAGATGGCGTCGTCCGGCCAGTCGGCGGGCGACTGAGGTGAGCGCCGAGGTTCATCTGGCGCAGGTCAACATCGCGCGCATGAACGCGCCGCTCGACAGCCCCGAGATGGCCGGCTTCGTCGCCCGAATCGACGAGATCAACGCCCTGGCCGACGCCAGTCCGGGTTTCGTCTGGCGTCTGCAGACCGGCACCACAGACGCCGGCGCGACGGGCACCTACCTTCGCCCCTACGACGACGACCGAATTCTCTTCAACCTATCGGTCTGGCGGACCGTCGAGGATCTGCGTGCCTATGCCTACCGGAGCGTCCACGCCGAGATCATGCGGCGCCGGCACGAATGGTTCGGAAAAATGTCACGCTCGATCCTGGCGCTCTGGTGGATCCGGTCGGGGCATGTTCCGTCGGTGGAGGAGGCCAAGGAACGCCTCGTTCACCTGGAGCAGAACGGCCCCACGCCGGCGGCGTTCACCTTCAAGGCTCTGTTCCCGCCCGGCTGAGTCGTTCTCGAGGCGGCTCCACGCCGGGGCGCGATCGAACGCCCAGGCGCTATCGAACGCTACAAAGGATTGCGTACGGCCAGCGGGGCCATGCGGCTGAAGTCGCGGTCGGCGGAGAGCAGCTCGCGGGCGCCGTGGTGCAGGGCCAGCGCGGCGATGCGGGCGTCGTGGATCTTGCCGCCCCGGATGCCGTTCGTCTTCACCAGATCCGCGAGAACCGGCCAGTAGCCGTCTTCTTCCGCCAGCAGGCGGAGCGTGGGGGATTCCCGCCAGCTCTCCAGCTGGACGAGGGCAGCTTCGACGGGCGTCGGCGACTTGAAGATGCGGGGATTGGTGACGATGGCCAGGAACTCGTGCACACAAGGCCAGGGGATCGCCCAGGCCGTCGTCCCCTCGGCGTACCCGCGCACGCAGCTTTGAGCCCGCCCGTGAAAGGTCGAGTCCCGCCGGTGGGCGTAGACGAGGATGTTGGTATCGATGGCGATCACCCGCCGCGTCCCTCGTAGGCGAGATCCCGAATGCGATCCCAGTCCGTCTCGTCGAGACCTTCCGTGAGTCCCCCCTCGCCATACGAGGCGTCGCGCAGCCGAAAGGTGGCGCGCGGCCGGTGCCGCTCCAGCACGGTCTCGAGCCCTTCGATGATCAGCTCCCGCAACGTCGTTCCGCGAGCCTGTGCCAACCGCTTGGCCTTCGCGAACAGGGCGTCCGGAAGGTCGATGCTGGTTCGCATGCATATACGCATATCATAAAATATGCGTATATGCTACACGGTCTTGCCGGCCGGCGCGGCGGCGGCGCGCATCGGATCAGTCCTCCGGATCCGCGACCTCGACGCGATTCCGGCCGGCGGCCTTGGCGCGGTACATCGCGGAGTCCGCCTGGCGCAGGAACGTGCTCTCGCGTCGGCGCTGGGTGCCTCCGGGCGCCAGGTGTTCGCGATAGGACGAGATGCCGATCGAGGCGGTGATGCGCGGGAGCGGCGTCGGGGTGTGGCGGTTCTCGGGATCCGAATCGAAGAACGCCGCCCCGGCGATGGCGGCGCGCAAGGTCTCGGCGGCCTGCGCCGCGCGGGCCAGGTCGGCGCCGGGCAGAATCACCACGAACTCGTCGCCCCCGTAGCGGGCCACCAGCGCCGCCGGCGGCGCGTTCTCGGCCAGCAGGCGGGCGACCTTGTGCAGCGTCCAGCTCCCCGCCAGGTGCCCGAAGATGTCGTTGACCGCCTTGAACCGGTCGAGATCGATGAACAGCATCGCCAGCTCGGTCCCCTCCCGGTCGGCGCGGGTGATCTCTTCCGCCAGGCGGGTGTGGAAATAGCGGCTGTTGGCCAGGCCGGTCAGGTCGTCCATCCGGGCCTGCGCCCGAGCGCGGATGGCGTCGAGCGCGTTCTGGATCGACGACGACATGTACGCGGCGAAGATGCGCAGCAGCTCCTTGTCGCGCGACGTGTAGGGCGTCCCCGAGCGCCGGTTGGCGAGCTGGAGGATGCCGCAGATCGATTCGCCCACCACGATCGGCACCGCGATGAGCGATTGGATCGATCCGATTTCAGGGGTCAGCGAGAGCAATGGATCGTCGGGCTCGAGGCGATCGGTCTGTGCGGGACGGCCGGTCGAGTAGACGCGGCCCGAGAATCCCCGGTCGCTGGGGACCCGCTTGCCGAGCACGCTTTCGACGCCGGGGCCGAACGCCGCGATGTAGGTCAGCCGCGGCGCGGGGGCCCCCGCCAGCTTGGCCCGCGGATCGTCGAGCAGGATGCCGCCCATTTCCGACGGTACGAAGTCGTTCGCGCGTTCTAGAATCTCGCGCAGGGCGGCGTCGAGCCGCACGTCCCAGTGTTCGGTGTCCGGGTCCCGCCGCGCCCGCACGAAAAAACGCGTGATCTCCTCGGGCGAGAGCGTGAAGATCGGACCCGGTGGAACGACCGGCGTCGGAACGGAGAGATCTTCTGTTCGGCGAATCGGAACGTCGGGGCGCGGGGCGTCGGGATCGGCCATGGCCAGCCCCAAGGTTACACGACGTCGGCGGCCTCGGGATCGAACGTCGTGCGGTAGGCGGCGCGCAGCCGCACCCGCCGCTCGAGATCGGCGATCACGACCTCGGCCACGTCGACGCCGTACAGCGCCGCGATCGCGTGGATGCCGCCGGGGGTGAAGACGTTCAGCTCCAGGATTCGATCGCCGACGATGTCGACCGCCACGAAGTAGAGGCCATCGGCCAGCAGCTTCGGCCTCAGGATGTCGCAGATGCGGGACTCGACCGGGCCGAAGTCGCATTTGCCGCGCACCGACGCGCCCGCCTTGGCGCCGTTCGTGCCGCTGACGGTGCGTCGGCGGTAGATGGCGACGCGATCGCCGACGCGGAGCGGCTCTGCGTTGAGCAGCAGCAGCCGCTTTTCGCCTTGCTCGGCCTCGGGCAGGTACTCTTGGGCCAGCGCGTAGCCCTGCTTGGTGACGGCGGTGATGATCTGATTCAGGTTCGAGACCTGGCGGCGCCGCAGATAAAAGACGTGCTCGCCGCCGCGCGGGGCGAGCGGCTTGAGCACCGCCGGCCCGTCGAGCCCGCGCAGAAACGCCTTGAGTCGGCTCTTCGAGCGCGACACCAGCGCGCGGGTGCGGACATCGGCGGGGAAATCGGCCAGGTACATCCGGCTGCCGGCCCGGCGCAGACCCTCGGGATCGTTGACCACCAGCGTGCCCGCCAGGCGCAGCCGCCAGCCGAAGTCGATGAGAGGCGCGCCGGGCCGCGCCTCGCCTTCACTGACGGGGTTGTAGCGCAGAAACACCACGTCGAAGCGGCCGAGGGTCTCTTCCTCGACCACCGCCTCCTCGGAGGCCAAGGCCCGCGCGTAGTCGGCCGGCGTGGCGTAGTCGGCCGCACGCACCCGGGTGGTGATTCCGAGAACGTTGTTGTCATCTAGAAAGGAGAGGTCGTCGACCGAGACGAATCTGACCTCGTGGCCCCGCCGGTGCGCGGCGAGCGCCAGGTAGACGCTGGTGAAAGTCGGCTGCTGGTTGTGAACGTCTGCGACGACGAAGCAGATGCGCACGCGCCTTGTCTCCTAGCCAGTCGAGGTGGCAAATGCCTGGCGGTATTTCTTGAGGATGTCGCTCAGGCGATCGAGGGGCAGCGCGGGGGCGACGTGGCCGGACTGTCCGCGCATCTCGTCGGCCATGCAGAGCGCGTTGATGATGGCCTCTTCGGTGCACTCGACCACCGCCTCGTAGAGCGGATCGCAGGCCTCGTCGAGCAGGACCTCCAGCGAGGCGACCATCTTGGAGGTCTGGCGGGGGACCACATTGGCGGTCGAGAAGGCGACCAGGATCTCGCCCGAGCCGTGCGCGGCGAACGATCCGGTCCGGCCGATCCCCAGCGCCGCCCGCTTGCAGAGGCGCACCAGCTGCGACGACAGCAGCGGGGTGTCGGTGGCGATGATGGTGATGATCGAGCCGGCGTTGCGCTCGCGCCGCGTCTGGGAATAGAGCGGCTCCAGCACCTCGCCCACCGGCGCGCCGTCGACGCGCAGGGACCGCATGACGCCGAAGTTCGACTGCACGAGGATGCCCACCGTGTATTCGTTCCCCGCGATGGCGACCCGCCGCGAGCTGGTCCCGATGCCGGCCTTGAAGTCGCAGGTGATGAGCCCGGTGCCGGCGCCCACCGAGCCTTCGGCGACCCGGCCGGGCGTCGCCTGCTCGATCGCGCGGTAGACGTGCTCGGAGCGGACGTGGCGGCCCACGGTGTCGTTCAACCAGGAGTCGTCGCATTCACCGACCAGCGGGATGACGACGTCGTCCTCGCCGCCGATGCGCGGCCACTTGCGCGTCATCCACTTCACGGCGGCGTCCGAGACCTTGCCGACCGCCATGGTGTTGGTGAGCAGGATCGGCGTCTCGAGCAGGCCCCATTCCTGGACCTGGGTAATCCCCGAGACCTCGCCCGCGCCGTTGAGCACGAAGCCGCCGGCGACGATTCGGTTCTCGAAGATGTCGGCGTGCGGGATCACGGCGGTGACGCCGGTCCGCACCGGTCCCTTGCCCACTTCGAGCGGCCCGTCGCCGATGATGACCGTCGTGTGGCCGACGCGGACGTCGCCGACGTCGGTGATGGCGTTGTGCTAGATCGGAAGAGCACACGTCTGAACTCCAGTCACTGACCAATCTCG
>OCTA010003578.1_pt1 | contig 13772 bp, 10 predicted proteins | sample 1538991 | NCBI WGS metagenome assembly OCTA01 (sample SAMEA3539302, study PRJEB22396) | soil metagenome | biome: tundra; feature: field; material: soil | place: USA | collected 2010-05 | depth 0.15 m
AGGCGCTCGCCGTCCACTCCCAGCAATCACCAAAAAACTGCGCTCCCCCGTTTTGGATCGTTTCTTCGGCCCGAGAAGGCATCAGTCTCCCAGAATCCAGCATGTTGCCCTCAAGGGACACCGCTTCCGCCGCAGCTTCCCACTCAAACTCGGTCGCCAGCCGCCGCCCCGCCCAGCGCGCGTACGCGTCCGCCTCAAAGTAGCTCAGGTGGCTCACTGGCGCTGCCGACATTTGCGCCAAACATCGTTCCCCCCGCAACGTAAACAGGCTCCAGTCTCCACTTTCGCTGCTCCAATAGAGCGGCGCACGCCAGCCATTCTGCTGCATCGCATCCCACCCCGCTGAAAGCCAGAGTTCCGGCTTGCGATAGCCACCATCCGCCATAAAGTCCGCGTACTCTCCGCACGTCACCAACCGGTCCGCAAGGGAATACGGCTCCAGCCACACTCGGTGCCGGGGAAGTTCGTTGTCGAAACAGAACCCTTCGCCGCTATTGCCCACCTCGTGCAGCCCTCCCTCGAATCCCAAAAAGCGCAACGCATTTGCGCCCCCCGAGCCTGCAGTTCCAGGTGCCTCTCCTGGGTGCGTCGAAAATCCATTCGGAGATTTGCGGCGCGAACCTCGAATGTCCGCTTTGAGAAACCGGACGTCTTCATCTTCCTGGCTCTTCATTTCAGGCATATAAATCGGCCGCAGCGGATTAGTGAAAAAAGCGTGCAAAATATCCGTCAGCAGCAATTCCTGGTGCTGTTCCTCGTGATTCACGCCCAATTCAATCGTCTTCAGGGTTTCCAGTTCCGGACTGCCCTCGAGAAGCCGCTCGAGCCCCTCGTCCACATGCTCCCGGTAGCTCAGGATTTCCTCCATCCCCGGCCGCGAAAACGACGCGCGCAGCTTCTTCTCCGGGAACTCGGCAAAGCTCCGGTAATAGCTGTTGAAAAGCCAGGGAAAGTCCAGATTAAACAGCTTGTATCCAGGCAGTTTTTCCCGCAAGACGAACGACTCGAAGAACCATGCTGTGTGGGCCAGGTGCCACTTGGCAGGCGATGACTCGGGACACGATTGCACCATCATGTCTTCCGGCGTTAGCGTCGCGCACAGGTCGAGCGTGCGCCTGCGTGTCGAGCGAAAACGCGCGCCAATGTCCAACTTCGCAATTGAGGAGGTTGCTGTGCTCATTCTTTTCGATTCCCGTCTGCCGTGAGGGTACCGGCTCAATTCAGACACCATTTACGTTGGGTTTCACAGGAGAGGGGACCTATGTGTCGTCCATCAGGGTTCCACCGTACCGCCTGTGAAATCCATCAATTCAGAATACTTGTCCTTGGGTTACTTCTCTCTTGGCAGGTGATGATCGAAGCATCTCATTCGTCTCGCTCCAAAAACTGGATATTGCTCCAAAATCGTGTTCCCTTTTCGATGTTCAAATCCGCTCATTTGGTGGTTTAATAATTCCAACTTAAGAGACGATCCGATAGTTTATCGCTCCGCCTCATTCTTGAGGAGGAAATATGCGCAGGTTTATGAAGCCCTGCACGCTGCTCGCGTTTGCCGTTTTGGCAGCCCTCATTGCAGCAGCCGTGGTGGGCCGCGCACAGGCTCCTGCGCTAAACGCCGCCACCACCCAGCCGACGCAAGTGGCGGGACATCCGATCGCACAGCCACCGCCCACTCCGGAAGAACTGGGCGATACCTTGGTCGTCCACGAGCGTTATCAGGAAGCGATCGAGTCCTACAAGAGTGCTCCGACCAAGTCCGCAATTGTGTGGAACAAGTTGGGGATCGCCTACCAAATGATGTTCAACTTGCAGGAGGCTACCCGGTGCTATCGTGAGTCGTTGAAAATAGACCCCAACAACCCTAATGTCCTCAACAACCTGGGCACTGTCTACGACTCCCTCAAAGAATACAAAGCTGCCGTGAAGATGTATCACAAGGCCCTCAAGATTAATCCAAGATCTCCCCTCGTGCTGAAGAATCTGGGGACCGATCTGCTTGCCCAGCATCAATATGAAAAAGGGTGGGCGTCTTACAAAGAGGCGTTGGCGATTGACCCCGAGATCTTCGGTGCTGAATCGGGTCCTAAAGTCCAAAATCCCGCCTCCGTCCAGCAACGCGGCGCAATGAATTACTACATGGCCAAAAGCTGTGCCCGTGCCGGCTTGAACGCCCGCGCTATCCAATACCTGCGCATGGCGCTCAACGAAGGATTTACGAATCCCCGGAAAATCGTCGCCGACGGGGAGTTCGCCAGCCTCCGTGGCGTGGCAGACTTCGAAAAGCTGCTGACAGACGAAAAAGCGCAGTAGCGTACATCTAATTAAGAAAAGAAATCGGTAAAACCGGCCACCTGCGTCCGGGCGTCGAAACAACCCACTCCTCAGAATCTGCAAATTAAGCCGATTGAGGAGTCCCCGCCGATTACTTGGGAGGCTTCCTTTCGTCTTATGATGGTAGTGGCTTCCCTATCCAGGGCCCACGCCTGTCCGGCTGTCCCGATCAACACGCCACCCCCAGCCGCGATTGCCTTGGAAGAGAGATGCCCGCCGAGGTCAATCCATTGCTGCCGACCCCGGCAACAAGGAGGGCCCATGTGCAGAATCGCCGCATTCCGGCTGCTGCCGCCTTCAGCGATCTTTGCGACCTTGGCCGTTGCATCCCAGTTAGTCGCGCAAATGGTTTTCGCCGCCCAGATTCCAGCCCTGCAGATTTCGCAGCAGGCGCCCACGTCGGTGCCTCGGCAACCTGACGTCTCGCAGTCTCTTCAACTCACTCCAGAAGATCGCGGAAACATGCTCCTCGCCGAAAAGCACTACCAGGCCGCCGTCGAAGCCTATAAAAAAGCTCCCCAGAACTCCGCCGATGTTTGGAACAGGATGGGCATCGCCTATCAGCAATTGTTCAATGTCAATGAGGCTTTGCGCTGCTTCCAGGTCTCCCTCAAGCTCAACCCCAGGAATGGCAACGTTCTCAACAATATTGGAACCATCTACGTCTCCTTAAAAAACTACCATACTGCGGAAGGGTACTATCGAAAGGCGCTCAAGCTCGAACCGCACTCCGCTCCAATTCTTAAGAATTATGGGACCGAACTTATGTTGCGGGGCAAGTACAAACAGGGCGGCCAGATGTACGCGGAAGCAATAGCCGAAGATCCAACCGCCTTTCAGGGCAGTTCCGGTTTTTCCATAGCAGACCCCACCTCTACCAGGGACCGGGGTGCCATGAACTACTACATGGCAAAAACCTGCGCGCGTGCCGGCATGAAAGTTGCAGCGATCGATTACCTCCGCAGGGCTCTGAGCGAGGGCTATGTCAATCCTCAAAAAATCATCGCAGACGACGAGTTCGCCAGCTTGCGTGGGACGCCAGATTTCGAGAAGCTCCTCGCGGCGCAGAAGCGCCCTTGAAGCCCTCGCCGATATACCCGCCTCTCTGTCTCAAGGGGCTCACATCCTCGATCGGCCTTTTCCGAGGGTCGTCCTCGTGAGCTCTTCATCCGTCTAACTTAAATAGGGCGATGCAATGTCGCCATTCGGAGACCCCGTGCAAATTCGTGTCCGCGCCGCAATATTGCCCGCAATTGCGTTCTGTTTGACGCTTATCGCAACTTATGACGCGTACCCGCAAGATGCAGGGTCGAGTCCTTTGACACAGGCTCCGGGCACCCCGAACGGCCAGCGCGGCGGCCGCGGAGGCGGCGGCTTCGGTGGCATGATGGGTGGCGGTCGCGGCACGGTGGGAACCGTAACTGCATTGGCTCCTGATCACTTCACCATCAAGACTGAAACCGGCGATGTCTATGCCGTGCACTTCAGCGTCAACACCCGCATGATGAAGCAGCTAGCGCAGCGGCGCGGCCCATCGGACGGCAGCGGAGAGCGCACGCCTCCGCAGCCAATCAAGCCCGCTGATATTAAGGTCGGCGATGTGATCGCAGCCGGCGGCGAAGTCGACCCATCCGCCAAGTCGGTTGGAGCAGTATTCGTCATGCTCATCGACCCCGAGCGCGCTAAACAGATGCGTGAGATGGAGGCCAACTACGGCAAGACCTGGCTGCTTGGCAAGGTGACCGCCATCGACGGCGTCAAGGTCACCATCGAAGGCGCCCGCGACAAGGCGTCCTACACTTTCACAGCCGATGAAAACACCACATTCCGCAAGCGCCGCGACCCCATCACCCTCGCCGATATGCAGGTCGGTGACATGGTCCGCGTCGAAGGCGCCCTCAAAGATGGGGGCTTCCTTGCCACCACGGTTGCTGTCATGGTCCGTCCGCCTCAGGGAGGAAATTCCACGACCGCGCCCGGCACCCCTCCCCAATAACCTCGCACGATGCATCCCCAGCGAAACCGGGTGCCGTCAACCTCCCATGAACATTCCGCCGTTCACATCCAGCACGTGTCCGGTGATGTATCCCGCCGCATCCGATGCAAGGAATGCTACTGACTGCGCAATCTCCAGGTCTGTTCCCGGCCGCCCCAGCGGAATCTGCGCCATCATCGCCCCGCGTTGCTTTTCGTCCAGCACCGCCGTCATCGGCGTTTCAATATATCCCGGCGCCACGGCATTCACCGTAATGCCGCGCGAAGCTACCTCGCGCGCCAGCGATCTCGTCAGCCCGATCAGCCCCGCCTTCGACGACGCGTAATTCACCTGGCCCGCCTGCCCCGTCCGCCCCACTACGCTCGTAATGTTGATGATCCGCCCCCAGCGATTCTTCAACATCGGCCGCAGCAGCGCCTGTGTCAGCAGAAATGCCCCTGTCAGGTTGGTGCCCAGCACATCGTCCCAGTCCGGCCGTTTCATTGCCATCATCAGCCCGTCGCGTGTGATGCCTGCGTTGTTGACCAGTATCTCCACTTTGCCGAAGCGCTCGATTACCGCCTTGGCTCCAGTCTTGATCGACTCCTCGCTCGCCACATCCAACGCAAACACCGCCGACTGCCCGCCGGCCGCCTCAATCTCCTTGGCCACTTCGCCAAGTTTGGTCTCGTTCCGCGCCGCCAGCGCCACGGTTGCCCCGGCCCGCGCGAGTTCTAACGCGCATGCCCGCCCAATTCCCTGCGAAGCCCCCGTCACCAGAGCAATTCTTCCTTGCAAGCTCGTCATTCTTCCGCCCGATCCCCGCGAAAACTCCGCGCCCTTCCGAAGCTCATTTTATATGGGCGCAGAAGTCGCCACTCTCAGCGCCCCATTCATCCCTGCCGGTCATCCGATCAGGCGAAATCGCATCCAGCGGCCAATGCATCATCTCAACGTTTCTCGCTCCGGTGACCGACACTTCCAGCTCAGTCTCGCCCGGTTTCAGCGTATACACGCGACTCGTTATCGCTTCTCTGCCGCCGATAAACGACTCGATCACCGACGCATCGAGAAACTGCCGTAATGCAGGTCGGGGCCACGGCAGTGAAGGCAAAGCAAACGAGACATCGCCGCATCGCACTTCACTCCCAGCCACGTCAATCACCATTTCCCAATCTTTGTTACCTCCGGTCAGCAGTCGCACGGTGACTGCTCCTGTGGACAACCCGATCGGCAATGAAAGCTCTCGCCGCAGCGTGGTCAGCTTCAATCGATAAGGCGTCCCCGCATGCAATGTCACGCGTCCAACCGCACCGCGCAGCTTCTCAATCTCTGCAGCCGGATGCATCTCAAGCTGCCCTTGCCCACCCACCTTCAGCACCCGCGGCAATGACATCGCGCCAGCCCACGCTGCCGCCGCAAACGCCCATTCAGGCCGTGTCTCTCGAATCCATCCCCACAAAACGCGCCGGCCTCCTGGTGCGAGAAAACTCTTGGGCGCGTAGTAGGCGCCATGGTCCAACACGCCAGTCCGCTTCGCCGTGTAACGATGCTCGTGCGGGTCGTATTCGCCGGTGGTCCAATACACTTTGCCCTCGGTTGAATAGAGCAGGCAATGATGCCCATCGACTTCGAAAAAGTCAGGGCACTCCCACATCTCGCCGCTGTCGCACGGATTAGCCGTTTCTAGGCCGTTCGGTTTTCCTGATGCAAGCGGATGCAGATATTCCCAATGGCGCAAATCCACTGAGCGGTAAAGCAGGACGCACCCGCCCTCGCCCCGTATCCCAGACCCGACGCCCAGATACCAGCCGTCCGCCTCGCGCCATGGACAAGGATCACGAAAACCAGTGACCTTCATGCCTGTGGGGGGTGTGGCAATCACTGGCTCAGGCCATTTCTTCCAACGCAGCAGACTCTCATCTTCGGCTGTCGCCAGCAATTGAGTCTCGCGCAGCTTGTCCGAGCCATCGTGAAGCGTGACCATTTCCGGAGGCGCATTCTGCACGCCTGTATAAATAAAACTCGGCACGCCATTGCATACCACTGCCGAACCGCTGAAGCATCCTTCGCTGTCTGCGCCGCCGGGCGCAGGCGCAAGCGCAATCGCCTCGTGATGCCAATGCACCATGTCCGCGCTGATAGCGTGGCCCCAGTGCATGTCACCCCACACCGCGCCATGAGGATTCAATTGGTAGAAGAGGTGATAATTCCCCTTCCACCATATAGGTCCGTTGGGATCGTTCATCCAGTTGTGCGGTGGCAGCAGGTGATACTCCGGTCGTCGCGAATCGCGGGCCACGTCATCAACAGAGTCTTGCGGCAAGCCAGGCGCCGCAAGACTCCAGCTTTGAGCGACTCGACCGAGCAGAAGCTCTGCAGCTGTTCCGCAACCAAGGGTCTTTAAGAATTCTCGACGTTCGAGAGCCATGCGAAGCGAACCTCTTACCTCGCAACTATATCGCGATGGACGTACTACCTCTCTTATCTACCCGCCTCGCTCGCCAACTTCTCCGCTCGCGCCATCGCATCCAGCCTGCTCTGCCTTTGTGCGTCCATGTCGGCGGGCCGCCAATTGCTGGTGGACATGCGCTTTGCATAGTCCTCCATGCGCTGCCCGAAATCCTGGCCAATCGAATTCACGGCAGCCTGTGCTTGGGGCAACACGGCATGGAAGTGTGCAATCTCCTCCTGCGCGCGCTCTGGATGATACCCAAGCCGGTCCCCGCTTTGCATGGCGTCAACCACGATGTCTGGTGGCGAAGACACAGGCCACGTCTGGTTCAGAGAATCATAGGCGTCGCGCAGTCGTGTCATCGCGCCCCCAAAGCCATCCAGTTCGTCGCGGCGCGCGATCAGACCTGCCGCGCGGCGCACCTCGATTGAGATTCTGGCTGAAGCGCTCGTCTCCGGCACCGGAATAATCGTGGTCAGCGTGTTGCCTTCGAAACTCCAGCCATTCTTGCCCAGTGTTCCTGCCTGCTTGACTGCAACTCCGTTTACCGTGACTGCGGCGGGCGGCCAGTCAGCGGGCAGGCGCAATTCATAACCGCGCGTCTTCAACATGCCGGGGTAAGCGCCCTCGACCGGACCGATGTCTACCTTGAGGGTATCGCCCGTCTGTGTTGCCTTGATGGGAGTACGAGCAAACTCGCCTCGCTGGTAATCAACCGAGCTGCTCGAGTCCTCATAAACCGAGTAGCTTGAACTGCTCCCTGCCTTGAGCGGCCAGACATTCACGATAAGTGGGTCCACGGGTTTCTCGCCGGTGTGCAGCATCGGAGTCTGCATCGGCACGATCGCACCCGCCTTGAGATACACCGGTGTCTGGCTGATGGAGAAGTCGCGCTGCACGGTGCTTGGTCCCGTGAAGTGCTTGCCCGTGGGCCACTCGATCCACTCGCCCTCCGGCAGCCAAACCTGCTCAGTTGCCAGGCCGGAAACCTTGTCTGCGGCCGTCACCACCGGAGCGGCCAACATCTGTTCGCCAAAAAGATACTCGTCCTTGTTGGAGTAGGCCGCATCTTGTTCCGGCCAGTCGTAATAGAGCGGGTGCAAAAATGCCACGCCGGTATCGTACGTACGTCGCGCCTCGGTGTAGATGTAGGGCTGGAGCGCGTATCGCAACTGAAACGTCGATCGCAATATGGAGGAATAGGGCTCAGGATACGCCCAGATGCGCCGCTCCGAATCCGGATTCTTGGTCGTGTGGGTACGCAGAATAGGACTGAACGCGCCGAATTGTACCCAACGCGTAAATAGCTCCGGTTCCACTGCCCCGGGCATATGGCCGCCGATATCGTGGCTCCAGTAGGCATAACCAACATTGGCCGCAGTCTGTGTAAACCACGGCTGGAATGCCAAGGAAGGCCATACCGAGACCGTGTCTCCTGAAAACCCGATCTGGTAGCGATGGTTGCCCAGCCCGCCCCAACGGTGGAAGAGTAGCGGACGCTTTCCCTCTCGCTGCTGATCGGTGAAGTGAAGGTAATTCAGCCACCATGTGTTGTTCACGCCGGGCAGCTTGGTGTCGAGTTCCTGCTGCCAATCCAGCCACCAGAAGTCGATGCCCTGCTTCTCCAGCGGATGCAGGATCAGATTGAAGTAGTTCGTTGCCCAGACCTTATTGGTGGGGTCGAACGGCACGTATTTCTTTGTGGCCGGATCGATTCCCGTGGCGCGCGCCATCTCCGCGTAGTGGTCTTCCCACGGCTGGATGCCCGACGCCGGATGCAGATTCAAGCTGGTCTTCAGCCCGTCCGCATGCATCTTGCTCAGTAGTCCCGGGGGATCGGGAAAGAGCAGCTTGTTCCAGCTGTAGCCTGTCCAGCCTTTGGCGTGGCCGCTTGCATCCTGCTCGTGAAAGTTCCCGCCGAAAATGGGGTGCCAATCCATATCGATGACGAACACATCGAGCGGCGTGTCGTTCTCGCGGAAGCCGTGAATAATCTCTTCGATCTCCTGGTCGCCGTAAGCCCAATACCTCGACCACCATGCCCCGAACGCGAATCGGGGCGGCAGCGGAATCCTGCCCGCCACCTTCACATAATCGCCAAGCGCTTTGCGATAGTTGGGGCCGTAACCGAAGAAATACCAGTCTCGCCGTTCGCCCGCGGGACGCTCCATCACCCACGGCCAGGGACTCTTCATGCCAGCCAGGAAACGGAAGTCAGCGGAATCGAAAAGTGGCCGCGTAGTGTCGTCTTCAATCGCCCACCCGGAGCGGGAGATGAACCCATTGCCGATGGGTTCTTTGGTCTTCTCGCCCAGCGCGCCGTCAAGAGTGCGCGTCGTGCCTCTCAGGTTCTGGAGATCGATCGTCCCCGGACGCCATGTGAACGGCTTGCCGTCCACCACAAGCGACAGAGCAAGATTGTCATGCGTGAAGGGTTCAGCACCCGTCCCCAGGTAGGTCAGCGTCACCGCATCCGTCTTGATGGTGAGTCGATGGCCGTTGTCCGCCAGGTCTTTTGAGTAACGAGGCACGGGGAGGTGTCGGTTCAGAAAGACGAATGAGGCGTGATCCTCAAACTTGCCGTCGGCGGCCCATTCAATGCGAATCAACTCCGGCGTGAGCACCGTAAACCTGGTCTTGCCCAGTATCACCACCGCCTTCGGATCGGCCACCGGATTGTAAAGGCCTTCGTCCGACGATGCATGCAAAGCCGACGGCGCTGTTGCCGTCGCAGGCGCTTTGATGATTCCGCTTGCGGACTGGGCGCGGGCTGACGCGGACGTAAGCGCTGTTGTTCCTAAGATTCCCCCGAATACGAGAACGGCTGCGGCAAAGTGATGCAAGGTGATTTGCATTGGGCCCCCTTCTTGTTTTCACTACAGTGGGAAGGCTACCACCGAACCCGTCAAAAACACATTCAAGGCTCTAATTCTCAAGCGTCAGCATCGCCCCGGTTAAGATCCCTCCTCGCTCTTTCAATCATTCGGTTCGATGAGACGGCAAATCCCCTCGCCTTCAGGACTGATTCGCTGTTTTCCGAATCCAAAATAAGTCGCAAACAGACCCGCCGCCGTCGCCGGACAGTTTTGCTCCTGGGCATGACCTGCCCCACATTACCTGATCGCTTTTCAGCGCTGGAGCAGGTCGATCGGCTGGGTGAAATCCGTGACGCGGATGTGCCGTGCAAGCGAAGGATGCTTGCGCTGCAGAGCCAGAAACATCTCCCACGCAACGCGACGGTAACTGAAATGGCCAGCCGGGGCAGAACGAAGTTCTGAGATGTATTGCGCCTCGGCGAAATCCATCTTGAACAAGCACCGCACGCGTGTGGCCAGGGGAAGCAGATAGAGCGCGGACAAGGCAGCTTCGGGAGCCTGACCTGCATTAACTTGCCTGCTGGCGGCATGGGCCGCCTCGATGGCAGCCTGGTAGTCGCCCATCACACCGGCCTCGGCAAGACCGGCGGCATCACCAGAATTCGGCGTTTCGTATCCGTGCCGGGCTGTGAAGCCCTGCTTGATCTGAACGCAGCGCCGATGCCGGTGCATGTCGCGGAAACCCCCAATGTCCATCAGGATGTCGAAACGCAGTGCGGCCCCGGCATGAAATGCGCGAAGGGCCTCATCGTGCCGGCCCCGATGACGCAGCCCAACTTCGATGATCTCGTTCACGCGCGCCTCGGGCAGGCTCGAGACTACGTCGCGCACCTGACGATACGGATGATCGCTCGCCCAGTAGATGAGCGTTGCCGCGAGTTCCACCTCCAGGGTTTCCGTTCGTTCCACCAGGTCCACAACCGGTGCCGCTGCGAGAGGCGCCCCCTGAAGCACCTCGGCCGCAACTCGTTCGAGTTCGCCTCGCGTCTCAATCAGATACTGGTTCGGTTCGGCATACTTCACCAGCGTCGGGGCTGTGCGCACTTCCCGGTTCAGCAGATTGCCGGCCTCGGCGGCAAGCTCGGGAGCAGCTTCGGCTACCTTCGCGACAAAAGCCGTACCGGCCTGGGCGTTTACATTCCAGGCCGGTCCGGTTGCAGCGTCGCGGAGCTTCTGGCCCAGGTCGCGGACTTCAGCAATGGGGTGCGAGAGCAAGCGCGCGACCTGCGTTTCGAGGGTGCGGGCGTTGACGATCTGGCCGAGCGAAGTGTTCGTGGCCAGGGGCAGCAGATACCGGGCCACATCAAACGCCCGCGCCTTCAGAGTGCGCTCGTAGGCCTCTGGTTTCATCACCTCCGGTTTGGCTACGCGCTCGCGCAAAGCATTCAGAACCGCCCCGGTGGTCCGCTGGTAGACGCCAAAAAGATCGTCAACTGTCTCGGCATACAAGTGGGCCGAGGCGCTATCTTCACCAAATTCAGGAAAATACCAGCCGGATTTGTGGAAGTTCTGGTACCGCGTGGAGCGTTCCTGCCCATCCCAGCGCTGCTCATCTACCAGAACGATGGCGGCCAGCAGGCTGAGGCGCTCCACGGCGAAGGCGATGTGGGCAAGATCAGCGATCGAGCGGTGACCGTATTGAAAATAAAAGGTATTAAGGAACTGCTCGGCGCGCTGTGCACTGATCTCGGTCAGCGACTCGCGCATTGAGAGAGCGGAGCTCGAGTACTTGGCCATCGCATAGGCCAGCACTTCGGGGTCCGCCCCGTGAACTGCAAAAACGTCGGTCTGGTTGCGCGCGCCTGTGGGGAGAAAAGATTCACTGGACATTCGTGTGGGCTCGCGAACAGAATACGTCATCGAGGGCAATGGGAAGCGGCGATTCCCAGCGCCCGGTCGATCCGTCATAAAATAATAAGAGGCGGAGAAGCGGCGAATGCGGGAGATCAAAGTTCGGACTTCGCAGCGGCCGAGACCGTTGCCTCCGGGACGCTGGGCGATGACCCAGCGATGGAACGATCTCCTTTTTGCGCATTGGCAAGCCCCGCCGGGAGCCGTCGGGCGACTCCTGCCCGACGGCCTGCAAGTGGACACATTTCAGGGATCCGCGTGGCTCGGCGTGGTGCCGTTTTGGATGGACCGCATCAAGATTCGCGGTGTTCCGCCTATCCCCGGCGCGCGCAGTTTTCCTGAATTAAATCTCCGCACCTATGTTCGGGACCAGCACACAGGAATGCAGGGAGTGTATTTCTTCTCCCTCGATGCCAGTAATCTGCTCGCGGTCGCTGGCGCACGCACCTTCTACCATTTGCCCTATTACTGGGCGGAGATGCGGATTGAGCAGCAATCGGAACGGGATTTCGCCTTCTACAGCCGAAGGCGATTCGCCAGCAAGCCCGTGATCTTCAAGGCGCGCTATCGCGGACTGGGCCCTACGCGAAAGCTGGCCGAGAGCCGCAACGGAACCCTCGAATATTTCCTGACCGAACGCTACTACCTCTTTTCTCACAACCGCAGTGGAGAACTGGTCCGGGCCGGCATTCACCACGTGCCTTGGCCGCTCGAAGATGCAGAGGCGGAAATCGAGCGCAACGACCTGGCCGAAGCCATTGGGATTCAGCTTCCGGATCAGAAGCCGGTGCTGCATTATTCGCGTCGCCTCGCAGTCTATCTGTGGCCGGCGGAACTCGTCCGCCCCGCATTGGCGACGCGCAGAACGCCCGTGGTGGTTACCCCTTCGGCGTAAAACGCAATGCGTTTGGAATCACTGGTCCCGCCACCAGCCCCGGTCCCCTTTCCATCACCCGCGCTTAGATAGGTCCACAGTGAAGCTATCGAGAACCGCAGGAACCGCCGTCGAATTCGCCAGGTCTACGCCCAGGGCTTGAACCTCAATGCTCGCTGCATCGATCGTGATTCGCAGAAAGCCGTAATCTGTATCGTTGTATTGCTCAAGCGTGATGGTATTGCCCTGCCCGTCGGGTTCCGTTTGCTGACCAGGAGTTGGCTTCTTACCTGCTGCATCGGTCTTGAGCTTCGACAAATTGTAGTAACCGCCGTTGCCCGCCACGATGAAAGGAATTTGTTGTCCATCAGCCTTCATGGTGCGCGTGTACCTCTCATAAAGATGGGCATGGCCTGAGAGCACAAGGTCGGGTCGGATGCCGGCTTGTTCGCAGCAACTGTCGATCTGTTGCAGCATCGCTGCGCTGGGAAAATGGTCGCTCGCACCAGTGAAGGGCGGGTGATGCACAGCGAGAATCAGCGCTTCAGGATTCTTGTTCCCAGCGTCCGCTTTCCGCGCAGCCAGGGCCGCGGCCAATTGCTCTTGAAGAAATGTGACCTGGTCGTTGCCAATCGTCGTGCCGCCCAATACGCCGACACTCTCGCCGGTATTTGAATAAAGCCCGATGATGCGCGTGAACGGCGCGGTAAGCACAAAGTAAACACCCGGCTGAACCATGGTTGTGCGCGAAAAGCCGGAAATTGCAGCCACCGGTGCAGCAGCGCAGAAATTATCGAAAAATCCTTCCAGAGAGTAACTCACGGGTTCCTTCTTGAACATCACTCCATCGTGATTACCGGGAATCGCAAAGATCGGCGCGTCATAATTTCGATAAGGATCGTAAAACTGTTCTGGATAGTACTGTTCCTGCCCGAAGTAATACACAACGTCCCCGAGATGAAAGAAGAACGCGGGCAGCCCCGTGGCATAAGTCTTGTTCCCCCGGTCAGCGGTCATGGCATCGCCCACGGCCAGTTGCGGTTCCGCCTTCACCACTCCGCCTGTGTCGCCCACTGCGTGAAATACCAGTTTTCCCGCCGATTCTATCTGCGCCAAAATGCTAGCTGGTAGAACCGCGCTCAAATCAAACACCGGCGGCTGAACCCTTGGTGCCGGAATCGCGTCGATCGTCTGTTCTGCCTGGAGCTTCGCGTCTGCTTCAATCTCTCCGGCGCTATAAGTGAAGAAGTTATCAGCAGTATAGGTCGGGTTGGCAAATGTAAAGCCATTAGGTGTCATAAGGGAAAGTCCTCGCGGAATTGACTTAGAGCGTGTTTCATAAACATTTCCGCAGAGTGATCCAGAGGCAGGCGAGATAGAAGAAAGCCCGGTAGGTGGAGAGCAGATGTT
>OCTA010003580.1_pt1 | contig 13767 bp, 16 predicted proteins | sample 1538991 | NCBI WGS metagenome assembly OCTA01 (sample SAMEA3539302, study PRJEB22396) | soil metagenome | biome: tundra; feature: field; material: soil | place: USA | collected 2010-05 | depth 0.15 m
GGTAGTACTCCAGGTACGAGACCAGATAGTCCCGAGCCCGATCGGTATTGAACCGCGCCAACGCGAGGCAATAGCCCTTCCCCGCGAAACAGACGTCACTGCGGACCAGGAGCCGCCCAATGTGATCGTCGAGCTCCCTCATTCCCCGCAGCGCGGAAAGCCAGGCGCCGACGAGTCTCGGGCGCCAGTCGAAGTACGAGAGCAAGCTCGTCACCACCGAAGAATTGATCTCGTCGCGCAGGGAAGCGAGCGCCTTCTGAATCGCTTCGGCGTCCGTGCCGCCAAGGAGGTGCATGTACAGAGGGAGTTCCCCGCGCCGAAGAGCGTCTGAAAGATTGGGCGTTCCACTGACCCACTTGTTCCGCAGCGCTTCACCAATCGGCTCGTCGCTCACCGGAACTGCGAGGTCGGCGAATGGCGATGCGTGACGCACCGTCGCTCCGACGTGATGAAGCTCCACAGGGGTTCTGACGCGATCCACGTCTGAATCCTACGGCTCGACGTCGAGGGCTGCAATCTTGACGAAACATGGGCCTGAGTAGCTCGACGGCGAATGAGCGAATCGCTTGCCTGCGTGGCCATCGCATGGCCATCCTTCACCCATGGCCATCGAGCGCCCCAACAGCTTTCACCTGCTCCGCTCCGACGACGAGCTGAAGCTTTTCAAGCTGCTGGCGGAACGCGACGGGCCCAACGCCCCGGACTACCTGCGCAAGCTGATTCGCATGGTGCCGAGCACCAACTCGCCGACCGTCGCGCAGGTCACCAGGCTCGCGGCGACGCTCGGAAGCCTGAGCCGCGCCGGCAAGATCGATCTCGGAGAACTGTTCGAAGCCCACTCCGACGCGGTCAAGCTGGCCAAGTCGAACGTCGAGGACACTAGGAAGAAGAAGGCGAAGTGAGCCCATGAATGGTGGCAGCGGTCGCGTCGAGGGCCCGCGCCGACTTGAACATGAGGTGTTCAAGTGCTAACTTTCGGCAGTGATCGCGAGCTTCGCGGACCGCGGCACCGAAGACATCTTCAACGGCAGGAGCACCAAGGCAGCACGACGGATCCCGAAGGACCTCTGGCGGATCGCTGCACGAAAGCTCTCGGCGCTCGACTACGCCACTGACCTGCGCGACGTAGCCACACCCGGCAATAACCTGGAGAAGCTCAAGGGCGCCCTCGCCAGCAAGTACAGCATCCGCGTCAACGATCAGTTCCGCATCGTCTTCAACTTCGACCGGGGCGAGGCGACGAACGTGACGATCACCGACTACCACCGCTGAGGAAGGAGCGCGCCATGAGACTGCCAACCCACCGAGCCCCCACGCCTCCGGGCGAGATCCTGCTGGAGGAATGGCTCAAGCCCATGAAGCTGACGCAGCTCGCGCTGGCCAAGAAGATGGGCGTCGACATCCAGCTGGTCAACGGAATCGTCAACGGTCGCCGTTCCCTCACCGCCAAGACGGCGCTCCTCCTGGCCAAGGTGCTGAAGACGACGCCCGAGTTCTGGCTCAACTCGCAGATGGCGGTGGATCTGTGGCACGCCCAGCAGGAGCTGAAGGACGAGCGGCATTCTCGTCGCAAGAGCGCGTGAACCGTCGGAGATGGAAGGGGTCTGCATGAAGTTCGTGCGAGCAGCCACCATCGAGGAGGTCCTCCGAGTCTCGCCCGAGGACGAGTCCACTCGAGACATCGTCCGCGCTTGTCCCGCATTCGGCGTCTGGTCGTTGGGTCGGGAGGACATCGGCAACATCGGGGCTCAGTTGCCGAGCGGCGAGATGGGCACCGTCTCTTCCCTCTTCGCCGAGTGGAAGGCCTGGCTCCGCTCTCCCGATCCACGTGTCGTCTGGAGCGCCGACGTGTACGGAGCCTTCGTTCAATTGTTGCGCGAGGGCGAGTCTTTCTCCGTGCGCCCCGTCGTCCTCGGTTCATCGATGCAGATCCTCGACGGCAGGCATCGCCTCTTCGCCGCCTTCGAGTTTCTGGGCGAGCACGGGAGCGAACGGAACTTCGAGGTCTATTGGGATCGCGTGCCGTGAGGGCCAACCCCTCGACTGGTGGGGGGTGCAGGGTGCACGGGGGTGTAGCCGGAGCAGGTTGATTCTCGACGCCGCGTCGCCTCGATGACGAACGTTCGCTTCCCATCTTGCGCGACCGATGGCACGGACGCAGACTGGCGACGGTCACGAGTCGCCACCCAGACCGTTGAGCCGAGAGGCGAAGCGGGTCGACTGGATGGCTTCCGCCATTTTGTTTCCGAAAAGGAGACTTCACCCTCACGAAAGGACATTCCATATGAACGACTTCAATCATTCCACTTCACCATCGACCAAGCTGACAAGGCTTGGCTCCCAATCCGCTTCTCCGCTTTCTTCTTCACCATCAGCGAGCAACGACGTGGAGTTCTCCGACGAAGACGACGGCGATCAGTCGAACGCCGACCTCGACAGCGTGCGGGTCGACCCCTCGCTCCCGGTCATCCGCCTCGATCAAGACCTTCACGTCATCGTGGAGCAGGCGATGCGAGCGGTAGCAACCGACCCCCTGCTCTTCAGCAAGGGCGACCAGCTCGTTCGCATCCTCACGGAAGGCGGGTCGCCGAGGCTCGTTGCGCTCGGTAGCGCGCAACTGCGCGAGGTCTTATCCGTTCGCGCCCGATGGACGAAGGACGATCCAGTACACCCGCCGGCTGGCGTGGCGACGGCGCTGATCAAGCGAGGCGCCTGGAACCACATCCGCGAGCTTCGCGCCCTGACTGCCTTCCCCGTCCTATCGGCGCACGGCGAGCTGAGAACCGAGGAAGGGTACGACGACTCGACTCGCACGCTTTTCCGTGCAGCTTGCGAGGTCTCGGTGCGGGAGAGGCCCACCCAAAAGGATGCCCGAGCCGCGTGCGCTCTCCTGCTCGGTCTCGTCTCCGACTTCCCCTTCGTCGGTGCGGCGCACCGGAGTGCCTGGCTGGCGGCTCTCCTGACGCCCCTGTCGCGCTTCATGCACGACGGGAACACGCCTCTCGTCGTCATCCAAGCCAACATGCCGGGCAGCGGCAAGAGCACCCTGGCGCAGCTGATCGCGACCATCGTCAACGGCGGTTCCGCTCCCGTCATGGCCTGTGAGAAGGGCGAGCCCAATCGAAAGGAGATCCTCTCCAAGCTGCGAGGAGCGCCGTCGGTGGCCTTGATCGACAACGTGGTCGGACGCTTCGGCGGTCCGAACATGGCCACGCTCATCACGGCGCGATCCTTCGAGGATCGATCGCTCGGGCATCTCAAGACCTTGTCGGCGCCGAACGACACGACCTGGATGATGACCGGGAATCGGATCACCTTGGCGCAGGACATGGCGCGCCGCTGCCTGCACATTCGCCTGCAATGCAACGAAGAGAAGCCTCATCTGCGCGACGGCTTCAAGTACCCGAACCTGATGGACCACGCTCGCGAGCACCGAGGCGAGTTGCTTTCGGCGGCGCTGACCATCCTGAAGGCGTACGCGGTCGCCGGGATGTCCGAGGTGGAACTGGAACCATGGGGATCCTTCGAAGAGTGGTCTCGGATCGTTCGTGGCGCTCTTGTTTGGTGCCGTCTCCCGGACCCTGCCTCGACTCGCCACGAGCTGGAAGATGAAGCCGAGGAAGGCGTCACCGAGCACGCGCGACTCGTCGAAGCCTGGGAGCAGTTGCAGATGGCCATGGGGCGCAAGATCGGCAGCACGGTCAAGGACGCGCTCGCTTTTCTCGAGCGCAAGCCTGATGCGGCTCCCTTGCTACGCGAGGTGCTCGACGGCATGAGGCGTGGCAAGTCGGACCCCGACCCGCTCATCATCGCGCGACGACTTCGAGAAGCCAAGGACAGGAACATCGGCGGCAAGATGCTGCGCTCGACGGGCAACCCGAAGGAAGCGCTCCGCTGGTGCGTCGCGGCGGTCCAGTCGTGAACGGTCCGCGTTCGTGACGCAAGCCGCTGTCGACTGGCACGCCTCGCGCTCACCCAGCGAGGGCTTCGTCGCCTCTAACCCTTCCATTCCCTAGATGCGGGTACTAGGTCTTCGGGTCGTTGCCACCGGAGTCCGAGACCGGCGGCTTTACTCGGTACACCTCATTGCTTTGGGGAACCTGCTCTTGGAGCATCTCCGACCAGGGCAACGGACCCAGCTGAACCCATTCGATAGCCCAAAGTAAATGAGCCAAGGCGGCACCCCATGGCGCCGTGGGAACCTGACCTATAACCCACAGGCACCCGTCGAACATGAACGGACAAGTGACGCGTTGCCCATCTTCGACGTGGTGCACCGGAAGCATTAGCCAGTTTCCGGCAACAAGCGCGTCGGGGCTAGTCTGGCGAACGTCCGTGCTCAGCTCGACAGCGGATCCGATGGCGTTCATGTTATCGCTATCTACGTGGCGCGCCCAGATCGCGCTGTAGTACGGATTTCGAAAAGTAGGCCAGCCGGGTCCAAAATTGATTGTTAGCGGTGCGGCGATATTGATGCCTTGTGCTAGCTGATTGAGAGGCACCCGGGTCCGTGGCACGCTCTTGATCTGTCGGACCTGCATGATGGCTTTCGACAGGGACTGTCCCCCGTCCCCCTTCAGGTGAAGGGTATGCTTGGCTTCGAGGTACGCCAAGACCGCCTCCGCCGGGACGTTCTCTTTGCGCGATAGGTCGGTGCGCTCCAAGGCTCGCAGGGTGGGGAAACGCTGAGCGTCAAAGATGATGATGTCGTCGCCGGCTCGCTGACCATTCCTCGCCACCACGTAGCCCCGGCACACTCCGAAGCGAAGCGGCAGCACTTCTCGAAGCACCGTGGCAACTGCAACCTCGAACTCGTCGCCGTAGTCGAAATTGTGGGTCGTCTTGATGGCGTCGAACTCGACCTGAAAGCGCTTGGCGATGTCGCCTAGCCAGTTGTCGTAAACCATGTAGGAAATGTTACCTGGGCGCCGGGTTGAGGACGATATACCTTATCGTCCCATCCTCGATTGAGGCTCGGAAGAGGCCCGCCCGGATCCCCCTCTCCAGGGCAGCGCGGAGGTGCTTGGGTCGCTTGACTCGCTCGGGAACTTTCAGACTGTTCTGAATGTCGCGCATCGACGCCCCGTGAGGACACTGGGCGCTACATGCGCGGTCATGCTCTGACATTGCCTGATGGCAGGATTGATAGGCTACATTGTAGGCGTCCCATTCGTATTTCCAGTCGTCCCACAAGATGCGTCCGGGCCAGACAGGTCGTTCTCCCAAGTCGTGTTTTGGTCGGCGTGGTACGCCCGGCAAAACGGGGGGTGGAGGACGACAGGCGGCGCACTGCCAGTGGGTCAAGAGCTGGTGCAGCGGCTCGGCAAGTCGACGCGCTGAGCGCGTCAAGTCGAGGAAACGCTCTTCCCAGTAGTCCTTCCAGGAGTCCTCGCGGTCAGGTGGTCCCATCCCTTACCTGAATGTAACGGTTTCCCATCGAGTCACGTGGAGGATGGAGGGGGTATGAAAAACACCAAGCGCTCCGGCGCCAAACTGTCCGTCCACGCTGCCTCGGTCATCGCCCATACGACGATCTACCGGATGCAGCGCCCCCCCCAGGTCCCTTACAAGGCCTTGCACAAGGCCATCGTGGCGGGGCTGCGGTCTCCCCAGCCTTTGGCGTCTCAAAGGGGACGGGGAGTCCGCTCATGAGCGCCTCCGACGCCCGCCGCAATCGACGCCTCGCCAACAAGGGTCAAGCCCCCAAGCTGCCCGAGATGCCGCCCGAGCAAGCCGCCGCCCTGGCGGCGCTGCTGGAGCACGTGGCGCCCCTCTCCCGAGCAGACCAGGAAGCCCATGGGGTGTTCCGTCAACCGGACGGCACTATCAAGATCGACTTTCCGCGCGCCAAGGGCTGCCAGTACGACGAGAGCTGAGCCCTGTTCAATGGGTCCGGTCGAAAGATACTGAACCGTAGAATCGCCCGACGGACGCACGCGCGCCGGACAACAAGTGAGTGAGCGCCGACAGGGCGGCTCTTCGGGCACCAATGCTCGGAGCGCCGCCCTTCGTGTTTTGTGAGCCTGCCCTATTGGCGACTCGCATTCCAAACATGCACACAGACACAGGGAGAACAATCATGATCATCCGGTTCGACACTCTCAGAGACGCCAGGAACATTTGGGGGCAACTCATAACAGCCGGGGTAGTGGCCACGACCCCGCACAAGAAAGGGCCTAACTCGTGGGTCGTCGAAATCGCCGCTGCCGACGACGCGGCGTTTGCGCTTTTGCGTCAGGTTGTCCGCAAGGAACACGAGGTGACTGCCCAGCGGTGGCGAGCGGAGGCTCTCGAAGAGCGCCTTTTGATCCGGCAGGCGGAACTGGACCGCGCGTTCGCCATGATCGTTAGCGCACTGACGCCGCTCGTTTCTGACGAGGCAAGGACGCTGGCGGCGCCGACGATCAACGCTGCTTAGACACAGAAGCGGCTCGCCCTGCGAGCCCACGACGGGAGGCGGTTCTTCGAGCTGATGAGGCTCGGGGAACCGCCTTCGCATTTTGTACGCGGGCAATCTCGCTCGCCTTACAGAGAGGTATTCACAATGAAAAACAAACTCGTAGTCGTTCCCGGTATCGAAACACTCATTCGCCCATCGCCAGGCTTCGCGAAGAAGGAGCTGTCTCACTACAAGCTCGACCTTCTCGCCCTGTGCGGCTTCGGGTGCACTTATTGCAGCAGCAACGCGGGCAACTACCTGCGCATCAATCGCGAGAAGTTCGCGGACCTGACGGAGAAGCAGCTCGGAGAGCGTACCTATCCCGCGGAGGACCCGTCCCTCAGCTTCGTTTGGTCAGACGTCATCGAAAGGCTGAAGGCGGAGCTTTCCACGAAGCCCAAGCGTTGGGGCGAGGGCAAGACCTTGGTCTTCTCGATGCTCACGGATGGCTTCAGCCCCTACCTCCTCAAGAACGGCGTTACGGAGGAAGCCCTGAGGCTGGTGGTCGAGAAGACGTCCTTCAGGGTGCGCGTGCTGACGAAGAACGCCGTGGTCGGCTCGGACAATTGGATCCGTTTCTTCCAGTCGCATCCTGACCGTTTCGTCGTGGGGCTCTCGATTGGCACGCGGGACGATCAATGGGCGAGGCGAATTGAGATCGGCACCTCGACGCCATCCGCGCGACTGCGAGCGCTGACTAACCTCCAAGCGGCGGGCGTCCCGACATATGGGATGCTGTGCCCCGTCTTTCCCGATGTGTTTCTCGAAGGGCGCCTCGACGAGCTGGTCGACAAGATCAGCCCGTTGGTGGCGGAACATGTCTGGGCAGAACCCTACAACGACCGCGCCAATTGGCGCGTGGTCGCGGCAGGCTACGCGCCGGGGGAGACAGGAGGGAAGTGGCTCTCCGAGGTCTACGAACGCGGCAACAAGGCGGCGTGGAGTCAATATGCGACCGACCTCTATGAATGCCTTCGCGATCGTGCTCGCCGTGAGGGATGGCTCGCCAAGCTGCGCTACTTGCTCTACGAGGACATGATCACGGAGGAAGACGCGCCCGTTTTTCAGGGCCTGGAAGGCGTCCTCTTGCAGAGCAAGCCGACTGCGTCGGGGCAAAGTCAGAACCCGTTCATCGCGAGGCTCGCGCCGTCTGCGAAAACGACGGTGACCTCCGAATCCGCGTAGGCTTTAGCGGCGAAGGTCGAACGGTCCCGGAGACTCGGCGCTCCGGGACTGCCGTTCATCCTGAACTTCGGCACACGGCTCGAAGCAGAGCGAGTCGATCGTGGCAGCGCTTTCGAGAAGCCGTCGTTGAGCGCGTCAATTCCGACTTGAGGTCGGTTAGCACCTGTTTCGGATCGACGAGTTCGGGTTCTTCCTCGGCTTTGCGAAGCCCAAGATCGAGCAAGAGGGCGAACCCCGTTTCGTCATCGAGGTCTGGATGGTCCCCAAAGAAGTCTTCGAGCCTCTGGCGAAGTCTTTCACCAATCGGGAACCCGACATAGTTCTCGACGTGTCGATGCTCGGTGAAGGTCTGAGCGGGGTCGCGAAGTATGCCCTTCTCCGAGACAGATTGCGCCATCGATCGCTTGTTCGCCTCCAGTTGGGTTCGCGTCAGCTCGGGCTGCCTGTTTTTAGCGGCTCGGTTCATGACCTTGATCCCTTCCCGCAAAACGGCGTGAAGGAGGTCGACCTCTTCGTTGAAAGTCGGGTTGTGCTCCCAGAGTCGGTCCATCGCCCCTCGTTCGCCTTCGTCGAGGATGATTCGAAAGTGAGTTGGGAATAGCTTGTTCGTCACGTGAGTCCTTTCATGACGCGTCGTTGGCGTGACGGTCCTTCCCTCGATGTTGAAGTATTGCCAGGTGAAGTTCGTCTTCGCTGACGCTCCCCCTTGTTGCAGGGAGAATGCACGCCACGTTGGTGGAGACCAACGAGAGCCTTCGTGGGCTGCCTACGGGCTTTTGGACGTCGAAAGGCCACTACCCAGCCAGGGTGTCGTGAGCGAATTTCGTAAATTCATCCAGAACCCTTCACTGGCCCGTGCTGCGAGAGGAGGGAGCCGACCGCTCTTCTTCGTGCCTCTGGGGTTACGGGAACGGCGGTCCACTGGATATCGGTAGAGATGTGTGTCGTGTGGATACGACGGGTCATCGGTAATTGCAGCATAATCGGAGCTGTCGTTAGGGCTCTATGGTAGGAGATAGCTACCTCGCCCTATCCGCCCCTTCCCTCCTCCTCCATTGGTAGTATTGAGAGTGATATAGGCCTATATTATTATAATAAATAAGATCCTTACCACCCTCGCTATATAGGTTAGCAGGAGAAACAATCATGCGCACCTCAGTAAGTTCCACATTTAGATCCTTCGTTTTGAATAAGTATCCAGCCCTAATCGGAAACGATCCCTGGCTCCGATTCTTTCGCCATCTTTGCTTCGGAAGCTTCTTCGACCAAGAGACGCACCAGCTTGTCTTGCCGGTCAAGACCATCGCCGAAGATTTTTACCAGCAGCCGTATCAGCGCTCCTTCAACGGCAAGCTGAAGCTGGAACAGTTCCGCGATCACGTCCTACCGGCGCTGGCTTGGTCGGAGCATGCTTTCCACGTCCCGAACTCCTATAAGGGGAAGGCGAGACGGATCACCTGCCTGGGCTTCGATACCGAGATGCTGGAGGCGCTGCGTCAAGAATGTGTCGCTCCTTCCGAATCGCAGGTCGACTTCGTCAGCGGGCGAGCTCACCAACGCAAGGATCGCTACCGCGAGGCTGCCGCTGCCACGTCGGAATACCAGAGCGCTCTGGCCCAGCTGTCGCTCAACCCGACGCAGCGCAAGATCCTCGACTACTTGGGGGAGATCAACTCCGGGCATCTCCTGCTCCGAAAAGTAAGGGAAAACGAGGAAGCGGTCCGGAAGGCCATCGAGTCCCTACCTGCCGAGGCTCAGGAGTTGCAGCGCCGCATTCTCGCCAGCGTCGCGCAGAATCCCAATGTCTACTACCTTCCGTCCGATCGAGGACGCACCTGTCGACTCTCGGCACAAGGTGAATCCATTCTGGGGCTCAAGAGCGAGATTCGAAAAGCGGCGACCCAAGGATGGGTGGAGTGTGATCTCCGTTCCAGCCAATTCGCGATTCTTGCCGCCAAACTGAAGGCACCAGTGTCCCAGGCGCTCATCGAATCGGGAGAGAGCCTCTGGCGATCCTTCTACAGACATACCCATGCGATCGAATGTGATCCTCCAGGAGTCATCAAGCAGGTATTCAAGGAAGCTCTCTATTCTATCTGCTACGGCAAGAGCGTTCAGAACATTGCCTACTTCCTGCAAGGCGCAAGGATAACTCACTTCATGAGCCACCCCATCGTTCAGGAACTGCTGCGCCTCCGAAGGGGATGGTTCGCCGAGATTCGACAGGCGGGGGGTGCCTTCGATGTCTGGGGCAACTGGGTGGCACTCGATCGAACCCGCGATCCGGCAACCGGAAAGGCGGTTCGCTGGCAAGGCGCCGTGGCAGCGGCGATCATTCAAAGCATCGAGTTGGAAATCATCGCCCCCATCTTCGACGTGGCGCTAAAACATGGCAAGTCATATCAGTTCCGCATCTGCCTGTTTCAACATGATGGAGGAACCCTATCCTTCAATGACAAGAAAAAAATCCCGAGAGCCCAGAGCGGGACGCGGAGTATCAAGCGACTCATTCCTTCGATAATGAGGAGCGTCAGTGCTCCGAATGCGGATCGAACATGGACGGCGCTGTCATGTGCGATAGTCCGCTACTACGCGACGGGATCTGCGACCAGTGCGTCGGGCAACGTCTTCGCGACGTAGCCGCGTCCGAAGTAGGGTGCGCCGGGAACGAACCTCCGTCACATGTCGTACGAGTCGTGCGCCTTGGCGAGGATCAGGATGCCACATTCGAGCACCACCCTTCGGTACCAGCCGTGTGGATTCGCAAAGGGCAAGCCGCGTTCGACCTGCCCTACTTCGATCCCACTGGATACACGGACGAGATGCTGGTCAAGAAGCTCAAGACGTACGGCACATTCTCTTGACGGTTCTCCGGTATCGGATCCGCCTCGGGATCACGCAGGCCAGACGGACGAAGGGCACTCGCCGGAGGCCACGGGCGACCTCCTTCCCCAAGGCGCACGGACCTCGCTCCGCCTGCATTGAGCCAGAGCGGTACCTGGTCCCGACGCTGAGGGACGCGCGTACCTCCTTGTCGAGCGGACAATTACGCCTTGGGTTTTCCGGGCGATCTATGAATATCGGGGCATTCATGGAAGACGCCCATAACCCGAGGAGCCTTTCCATGACGAATTCGAAACCATCATCACTACCATCCACCCCTATCTGGCAAGCCGAGAAACACCTTCAGAGCGGAGACCGCATCTGGATTCTGACCGACGTGCAGAGCTACGGATCCTCGTACTACCCGTGGTCCGATCCGCAAGCACTATTCCGAATCGGTGTTTACGATCTACGAACTCGGAAGGTGGGTCTGGCCAACTTCGGTCGCGATCTCGCCTTCGCCTTGCTCAAAGCCTCCCTGCCGCCCCCACCCTGGAAGATGCCCCTGCCCTGTGGGGTGGCCATCCATCGTGTCGGTCACGACCACGAGCCGAAGGGACGCTACCTTGTCAGCGTGAAGCCGGTCCCCATCGAGCCCGAGTGGTACTCCGTCCTTCCAGGGGCCATGAGGATGTTCTTTCAGACGGCGCACTGCGCGAACTCCGAGCTGGGCATGTGGGACGACCTCGTCGCCCGCGCTGCCAGGGAGAACGCCATCGAATCGGTGGCTCTGCGGAAGACAGTCCCCTTCTCGGCGGGCGACATTCGCACCGCCATCGGCGATCCGGAAGCGGAGGTGACCTCAGTGCTTCAAAAGCTCGTCGACGATGGAAAGCTCCTGGTGTCGGGCCAGAAGCGCGGCACGAGGTATCGCTTGGCGTAGTCCCGACGAGTGGCGTTCTCATGCGTTGTCGGCACCCAGAAAGCGCTCCACCAGCGCGGCGGTCATCGGCGGCATCTCCTGCATGGGATAGTGTCCACTCTCGGCGAGAGACACGACCTCCAGGTGGTCGCAAATCGGCGTGAGGTTCCGCACGACCGCATCGCGTTGCATGGGCGGCGCATCGTGGTCGCCCGTGATGGCAAGCACCGGGATCGACGCCTTCACGTCCGGCTTGGGAAGCCCAGTTCGCGCGAACATCGAGACGTATGCCGCTGCCGCCTCCGGCTCGGCGGTGTCGAGCCAGCGCGACGCCTTGTACGTCGCCCATCCCTTCGACAACCGCTTGCCAAAGCGATCGCGGAGTGCTGCCGTTCGCGTCGAACGATCGCTTCGCGCGAGAGCCCGCGACATTTCCATTCGCTCCTCGTCGGCGCCGAAGCCGCGTGGCGGCGGGGGTGTTATCAAGACCGCTCGCTCGACGCGGTTTGCGAAGTGCTGCGACAGGTGCAGTGCGACGAGGGCGCTCATGGAGTGGCCCACCATCGCGAATCTCGCCCAGTTCAGGCTGTCTGCAAGGGCGAGCACGTCAGCCGTTGCTTCGACCAGAGTGAAACTGCCAGACAGGCCCCGTGACCGTCCGTAGCCCCGTAGATCGGCGAAGGCCCACGTGAAGCGCTCGACGTCGAGATAGATGCGGGCAGCATCCCAGGTAGATGTATCGCACATCCAATCGTTGAGGACGATGACCCTACGGGAGCCAGAGCCCATGAGGTCGTACCCGAGGACATCATTCTGGTGCGTCACCGCGAGCAGTATTGGCTCGCGTGCGTCGCTCGGTCAAACGACGTGTGATGCGGAACCGGAACCATCCAGCTCGGCATCGGGCTGCGACGACAGACCCACCGAGGCGGCTACACCGCCGCTGTGTACGTCGTCGCTCGCTTCTGCCCCTTGGCCTTCAGCTTCTTCTTCGCGAGCCCTTCCTTCAGCACGCGGGGCATCTCCTTCGACGCCATCCCCAGGTTCGCGCGGATCGCTTCCGCGCGGAGACCGTTCTTGTTCTTCTTCACAAGTGCCACCACCTGGTCGAGCGCCTTGGCGATGTCCTCGGGCGAGCGCCTCTTCAGCCGACCGGACTTCCTGCCGTTCGAGTTTGTCGGTGCTGTCGCTGCAGTTGGAGCGGCTTTCGCTTTCGGAGGACGACCCGGTCCTCGTCGCGCGCCCCCATCGGTCTTGCCGACAAGCTCGTCAAGGGATGCTCCTCGGACGGCGGCGAGGACGGAAGAGGCGAATGTGGCGGCGAGATCGTTGAGACTGCTACGGAGCGACGACATGATTGGCGATCAGAGCGTGGCAGTCGCAAGTAGTCAACTTCTTCGTCGTCAGATCCCGGCTTCAGGACCGTAGAACTGGGTGTCCTCCCGAAAGCCGCCCTGCCCCCTTCCCACGACTCGGAAGTCTTCGATCAGCTCCATGGAATGCACGTACTTCACCATCTTGAAGCCCAGCTGCGTCTCGACGCGGAGCCGGCAAGGCGCGCCGTGCGGAATCGGAAGCCGCTCGCCGTTCATCTCGTAGGCGAGGATCGTCTGCGAGTGGCGCGCCAGTTCGAGATCGATCGTCTCATAGTAAGGCTGGCCCGGCTCATGCTCGTCGAAGGCGTGGAACACGATGTACTTGGCGTTGGGGAGGGGCTCGCATGCTCCCAGGAGATCGGCGAGCGCGACGCCCGTCCATGCGGCGACGCCGGACCATCCCTGGATGCAATGGTGCTTGGTGATCTGGCTTCGCATCGGCATCGCGCGTAAATCGACGAGCGAAAGCTCCAGCGGAGTCTTGACCAGCCCGCAGACCTTGAGACGCCACTCGACGAAGTTCGAGCTCGCCAGCTCCTGATACCGTGCGCCAGTCGGAGGGTACCCGTTGACGCGGAAGAACCCCACGTCGCTCGCGGAATAGTTCTGCCGGGACGTCGCGTGATGAAGCAGCACTTGCTGCACGGGTCTCGTTGCCGCGCCGAGCAACCGCTGCACCAGCTCGGGATGCTTGAGCGAGAACTTGGTGGCCCACACGTGAAGGATCGCGACGACGACCAGCCCCGCCATGCCGACGGCGATCGACAGGCTCGCGAGCGCGTCATGACCGTGAACGATCCACGCCATGTTGCGCGGGAAGTCGTCAAGGACTACGAGCGCGACGTGACCGACCGTGAAGACGGTCATGGCGACGAGGCCCAAGAAGTGAAGGCTTCGCGCTGGCTGGCGCCCTCCGAAGATGCGGAGGTACCAGGGAGAGCGCGCCGCCACGGCGGGCGACATCGCGGCTCCCGTGGCCATCAGTAGCGGCGCGAGGACGAAGACGACGCCAGCGTACGTCA
>OCTA010003581.1_pt1 | contig 13763 bp, 15 predicted proteins | sample 1538991 | NCBI WGS metagenome assembly OCTA01 (sample SAMEA3539302, study PRJEB22396) | soil metagenome | biome: tundra; feature: field; material: soil | place: USA | collected 2010-05 | depth 0.15 m
CCGCGACCCCAGTAGCAAAGGAGATCTCGATGCCGCCAGCGAAGAACACCTCGCTTTAACTGCCGTCGGCGAGAAGCTCGGCGCCTCCTCCAAGGTCCACATATCGGACGCGCCGGTGAACGCGGAACAGGAAGTGTTGACCTCCGCCGCCAGAGACATCGCTGACCGTTCTCGGGAGTGGGCCGTGCTGCCGTTCAAGATTGGAGAGTCGCTCATAGCCGCCGTTCCGAGCGTCGATGTCGAGCGCCACGACCCCTGAGTTGCGGCCAAGGGCAACCCCGACGTTCGCTTCAGGCCAGTCGTGCCACCACGATCTGATCTGCTTCCCGTCAGTTGAGGCACGCTGCGCCCATGCTCTGATGCGCGGGTGTTTCCCGATGTGCTCGCACTTGTGCCCCTCCGAGCACGAGCAGGCGTCGCCCATCGGTATGTGCAGAGGAACGACACGCCAGCCCCGAGCAGCCAGATCGAGCGCCGCGATGACCATCGCTTCCGGCCGCGCGGTCACAACGCGCCTCCGACGATCGGCAGCGGTCGGGAGCGCGATTGAACTACAGCATGGCTTGTGACGGGCGACGGCGGCCGATGAGGGCCTTCTCCATCACCCTCCGATTCGTCGCTCGGACCGTCCCGGCTGGCGCTTGATGCTCCCCGCGTGCGTGCGCGGCGCTCGCGTGACGGTCCTCGGCGCGCAACGCGCGAACTCGGCGATCTCACGCTCACGGCCGCGCTGGCAGCACGCGGACGACGCTCTTGTACGGGAGAATGACCAAGAGGACGCACGGGCCGTCCTTCGACTTTGATGACGTCCGCACCCCAGCCTTCGGGTGGCTCCGGCGGAGGCTCGACGACCTCATGGAGCGACCGAAGGTCCGAGCGCGCGTCCAGCCGCGCCCCCAGGGTGCTGACCCATGTGGAGCGCCAGCGACACGATCGCGTCGAGCTGGCAGCGCACGACGTGCGATCTGACGCGCGAGTACGGCGACCGGCCGTCCCTGAACCTACCCAGCCAGCGGTCCACTTCATCGGCGGGCAGCAGCGGCCACCGCGCGTGGAGGGTCGCGCGCAACACTCGTAGCTCCCTCGGCCGGTACGGCGACGGTTCGACACCACGGGCGGCGCCGCCAGGCACGCGCAGAGCGCGAAGCGCGAAGCGCAAGCAGGGTGGCTGCGTCGATCACTCCGTGGCGATAGCACCAGTCCGAGAAGGCGAGCAAGATCGCGCGCTCCTTTCGGACGGTCGCGATGCTGCGCCCGGTGGCGGCACGCGCGTCAAGCAGCCTCCGGACACTCGCGGCATCGATGCGCGACGCATCGCCGCCAACCACGGACTCAAGCTCGCGGAGCACGCGCAGCGACGCTCGCCGACGATCAGGCGACAGAGACGCGAGGCGATCGATCTCGTAGCCGCTCAGCGCCGAGGCCATGCCGACACGATGACGCGCGCAGCGGACACAAAGGCGCTGCCGAGTAGCCGTGGTCCGGGTCAGCGATCTACCCGCCAACGCGAGTTTCCCCGTAATGCCGTCGCGCACCGCTCGCGCGCGCGGCAGTCTGGTGTAGGCGCGCAGGTCGAGAGCGCGCGACCCTGGCGGAATGGGGGGCGGGTCGGAACGGGCTGGTCGCTCGCGAGCCACCGGCGTCCGCGCCAAAGCGCCGTTGACGCACCCTCAAATGCGAGACGCTGTTGACCCCGACGTTGACCCGACCCACATCTCTGCCGCCGCTCGCCGCTCCAAGCGACAGAAAGATGCTCATTTGCAGCACCTTCCCCAGAGCCGACGCCCGGACTCGAAACGGGGACCCCTTCATTACGAGTTCTGAGCGTGAGGTTCGGAGGGGTTCGGCTGGTGTCGAATCGCCCGAGATTGGTGAGGTTCGGTCTCTCTGTCTTTCGGCTGAGTTCGGATAGCGGGTTGCCCCAAAGGTTGCCCCGCGCCCCTGAGCGCAAGCAGCGCGGGTCGCCCCCGCCCGGCTGTCTGCTTACGCACCGCGTTGGCCCTGGGCAAGAGCGGCACATCATGGCGCCGCCGGACGCAAGCTTTCCGCGATCTGCGCGAATTCGCTCAGTGCCGCCTCGAGGTCCTCGACGATCTCCTGCGCGAGCACGTCCGGCGGCGGCAGATTCGTCGAGTCCTCAAGCGATTCGTCGCGTAGCCAGATCAGATCGAGGCTGACCTTGTCGCGCTGCAGCAGCTCGTCGTAGGAGAACGGCTTGAACCGCTCGCTCTCGGCGCGCTTGCCGCGATCCCCGGGCTGGTAGGTGGCAATGAAGTCCTCGAGGTGCTCGTAGCGCAGGGGGTTCTGCTCGCCCATCGGGGTTCACCCCCGCTCGCGCGGGGACGACAGGGGCTGCGTGACGACCGAGGACGTCCCGCTGGTTTCACCCCCGCTCGCGCGGGGACGACAGATGCCCCAACTGTTACCGCCCCCACCGCTCATGGGTTCACCCCCGCTCGCGCGGGGACGACCCCGATCTCCGTGCCGCCTTCCTGCGCGGCTTCGGTCCACCCCCACGCGCGTGGGGACGACATTGAGATCCCGCGTCCTCGGTGCACAGAGCTCGGTCCACCCCCACGCGCGTGGGGACGACGACGACGTCACTTGGGTCCTGCTGGACGATCGCGGTCCACCCCCACGCGCGTGGGGACGACAAACTGGCGGTGGGTGTCGCCGCCGGCATCTGCGGTCCACCCCCACGCGCGTGGGGACGACATTGGATTGGCGGTTGCCATGCCTCAGCCTACCGGTCCACCCCCACGCGCGTGGGGACGACGCAGCCTCGGCACGGCGTGAGGAGTTGCCTCACGGTCCACCCCCACGCGCGTGGGGACGACCAGTAGGAGCTGAGCAGACCGCCCGTCCAGTCCGGTCCACCCCCACGCGCGTGGGGACGACATCTTCCCGACGCCTGGGATGTCACGGCTCCACGGTCCACCCCCACGCGCGTGGGGACGACGCGACGCTGACGTAGCGGCCGGTCGCTGGATCCGGTCCACCCCCACGCGCGTGGGGACGACACTTCGCCGGTCGCACTAATTTGCCTGGATTTTCAATGTTCGCGCCCGTCGGACTGCGTGCCGCGGGGCCTAGAAGTGTCGGTTCGACTCTAATCCGCTGCGGTAGTGCGCGCCTTGGATGGCTCCTCCAGTTTTGAGATGTGATCGCACTCGGCGAGCAGAACCTGGAGCGCGGTCCTCGCGACACCGGACGCGCGCAATGTTTGGACCGCGTTGGCGAGCTCCACGGGATTTGCCGGGCCCTTGTCCGGGGTGATCAAGGACACGCGGACATCGGCGACGGCGTCCCGCTGCTCTCGGCTGATTGGCCGAATCGGGACGACATGATCGAGTTCGAGGACCACCTCGGCCCAGCCGTTACCCGCGGGCTCCGCGGAGGACGCCCGCGCTCGATCGGAGGCGGGCGACACGCGTGCAATGCCGGCGATGGCCGAATAACCGCGGTTCCGCGCGGCGTCAATCAGGCGGGCCAACACTTCGGCGAGCGTACGGCTGTCTCCCGCGGCCGTGTGCGGATCATGGAGCATGACGCCTTGATTTCTCGCGAGTGCAGCCAACGTCATCGTGCCGCCCGTCAAGCGCATTGTGCAGAGCCAGCGAGGCGGGTGGGCGAGAAGCCCGCGCGCGGGTGACGCAAGCGGCGCGAGGAACCCAAGGTCGAAGAGCAGGTTGTGCGCGACCACGATGCCGGCGCCAACGTACGGGTTCAGATCAGCGATCACTCGCCTCAACAGATCGTGTCCGTCGTCTGTTTCCCACGCGAGGTCTGCAACCTCTTGGCACTGATCGTCGAGAACCACGGCGGCCATCTGGGTCAGCTCGTGGCGCGCCGGGTCAAGTCCCGTCGTCTCGGTATCGATCACAACCCAATCGCGACCGACGACCACCAACTGCTCTTCCGACAGCCCCGGCGAGCACCAGCTGGGCGTGGCAGCCGAGAGCGGGCGGGTTGGGCGCGAAGCTCGATGAGTCACGCGGTAGCTCAGCTCTCCTTCGGCGGGAGCCGGACGAGCGCGAAACCCTCGATGTCCACGAGCTCGCGCGAGCGATCACCGTGCTGACGCAGCTCGAAGCCTTGCTCGTTTTCGCTCGCGCCGGTCACCATCAGGCATGCCCCAGCGCCACGATGTGCACACACGCGTTGCCATAGGCGATCTCGCACCGCAGCAGAGACGTCTCCGACGAACACGCCCCCGCGCGGCTGTAAGAGCCATCGGGTCAGGTCGCCGCGGAGGCTCTGTGAGACGCGCTCAATCGAGATCACGATCAGGGCCATCGCGCCCCTCGGGTGAGTAGTTAAGGCCGCCGCGGACCAGTCCGTCGTGATCCCAGAGTCCGCCCGGACGTGCCAAGTCTGCCTCGGCCGCGCGGAAACCCGCGTCGATCTCGGCACGCTCGGACCCGAGGTCGAACAACGCGGCCAGGTCATCGACGATCCGCCCGAGCAGCCGCGAGCGGTGAAACTGATCGCGAAGCATGTGCCGGGCTGCGCTCTCGACCTCAATCGCGCCGCTCTCGACGGCTCGAAATGCCGCCGGCACGGATGTCTCCGTCTTATAGAGATCGGCCACGTCGTACACGAACGACAGCGCCTTGCCGGTGTGCACGAAACCAAGCCCCGGGCTGTAGCCCGCGCTTACGATCGCGGCGTGACAGATCCCGTAGAGGCAGCTGTTCGCAGCCGAGAGAGCCCGATTGATCGCCGTCGCGCTGGACCACTCGGCGCGCTCGTAGCGCCGTCCTTGCCAAGAGACGCCGGTCTGCTGACTCCACGCCCGATAGGCGTCACGAACGCGAGCGCCTTCGTGTCCGCGGATCTGCTGCAGCGTCAGCTCGGGTGGAAGCGGCTGATCGAAGCGCATCGCATACATGCGGCGCACGACGACGATGCGACGGGCGGGATCGGCGACGATCTCGGCCTGGCGGAGCAGATGGCGACCGCTGCGCGTGTCGCCGATCCCGCTCGCGTAGAGCCGAACGCCTTCCTCGCCCGCCCATACGACAGTGCATCCGCACTCGGCGGCGTTCACCATCGCCCTGTGCGTCACGGTCATCCCCGGACCGAGTAGTAGGAGCGAGAGGTTGGCGATCGGGATGGGAAGTCGACCTAGCTAGCTCGTTGACGAACATCACGGAGCGGTCATCCTGCTCCAGCCTGCCCCGTTCGAGGAACAGAAAGCTCCCCGAATCCCGAACCTTGGGAAGCAGGCGCAGGTCGTCGATGCGCATCGCTACCCCGCCGGACCGATGCTGAGCAGGCCGCACCCATAGGCCTTTGCGGGACCGATCCCGTCCCGCAATGCCTTATGGAAGAGGTCTTGATCTGTGACGATGAGAGCGCCCTCGAAAAGAACCGGGCGCACATAGACGCGCGCTGTCTGGCCCGTCCGTCCGGCCAACGGCGGGAGCGCGAGAATCCGGACGCCGTCGCCCGGCCCGACGCCTGAGAGCGAGAACCCGCCCAGTTCACCACGTCGCACCAGCCAGGCGTGGCGCCCAGCGTCGGTCGCCAGCGCGACTCGACGACTGTTGCGCGGAGCCGGCTCGTGGTCTTCAGCGATACGCGTCTTGCGGCTCGGGTTTGCGACGAGGTAAAAGCGCAGCCGGTGACCGTCCCGGACCTGCTCGAGAAGAGCATCGATCTCTTTTGACTCGTGCGCGAGAACGTAGCCTTCGGGCAGCTGGGCCCATTCGGGCTGGACGTTTGATTGCACGAGTGCGATCGGCGGATCTGAGCGCGGCTCAAGGCGGAACAGAACACCGAACTCCACCCGCGCCGCACCGCCGTTGTGCTGCGGAAACGCTCGCATCAGGGTTCGGTGCAACCCGGTGATATCCGCGAGGTCGCTGATGACGAGCAGATCGCGGGGATGCAAGCGCAGACGACTGAGGAACGTCATGTGCTCCGACCCCGAGCGACACGGACCGATTGCACTCGCCGCGCACGGAATGCGCGCTCCTGGAATGCGGCGCCGCACGGTTGATCTTGGGTCTCGATCGACCCGTCGGCGTCCTCGAGCAGAAGCTCGATGTCCTCACCCTGTGCGAGCAGCTGAGACTGGTGCGTCGGGAGGGGACACCACGGCTGCGCCAGCGCTTTCTCGAGCGGCCCGTCGAAGATCGCCCCGTTGTTTACCAGGGGCCCGGCCGGAGGGCACGAGCGCCGCCCGAGTGAGAGCAACCAGCGCGGGGCGATCAGCGCTTGGAGCAGTTCGGTGAGCAGCGCCGCGTCGGCGCTCTCGAGCCCGGCTACGAACGCGGCGTCCTGAAGGTAGAACCGCTCGGTCTGAATTCCACGGCCTCGCGCACCGCTGGCCACGGCAACTCCCGCGTCGTCGGCCGCGCCTACGGTGTGATAGTCGCGAAGCACCGCTCCCGGTCGTTCCACCCGAACCCCAAACCGCATCGAAGCGAGGTCGTCTACCGGTTTGTCGCGGCCTCGCCCGAGAGCGGCGCAGAGCATCCCGGTCACGCCCGACTTCGATGGTGCAAGCTCGGTGCCCCGCGTCTCGAAGCGACTCGAGGTCCCCCAGGACTGCAGGGGGCCAGCCAGCCAGATTCGCAGCGTAAGCGGTGTCACGGAGTATGAGACGCGTAGTCGAGGAGGTCGTCGAGGCACCGCGCGTCGCCGATGGTCGTGCCCTCGGCACGCTCGACGACGTCCGGTCCGGCGCACAACAGCGTCGATTCGACCTTGTCCTGCGGTCGCGCATACATCCGTTCGAGGGCAGTGAACTCGCTTACCATCAGGCGGGTCGACTGAACCGCAAGGTCAACGGTTACGTTGCGAGCGTCAACTGGCTTGAGGAACGCATTCGCGAGGCTCCATGCGCCGCTCGCGCGACGAACGGCAAGGACCGACGTCGGGAGGTTCCGCGCCGCGAACGTGTTCTGCTTCCCTGTTGGAATTGCTGTGACGAACGCCCTGGCAAAGCCAGCAACAGCCGCGCTCAGGTCGCCGGCATCGCTCGTGCTGCCGAGGTTCTTGGCGAGCTGGTCGGTGTCGAGCGCCGCGTACCGGTACAGGCAGCTCGCGTTGAACTGCACGGTCCCGATCATGTCGGCGCCTTCGGTGTCGTCCGGCTGGAGATCGTCCACGGCGGTGTAGTAGTCGTACTCGGGGGCGAGGCGATGGGTACCGATCGCGTGTGCCACCTGGCAGGCGGCATCAACGTTTCCCTCTGGCAGCTCGGCGACCATCCGTCCGAACAGCGCCACGTCCAACGCGTCACCCGGTGAGGTCATCGCGGTCTTGATCCGGCTCGCCGCGTCTTTGGGAAGCTTGTTCTTTGACTGCGTCTGACGACTGGCGCTCGCTGGTTTCTCGCCGGTGTCGGTGTCCAGGGACGAGGGCAGCTCGTCGAGGTCGCTGCTGTAGTCCCTGGCGACAGCCGCGAGCGTGTCGAGGTCGGCGTCGCGGAAGAACAGCAGCTGACCGGTCTTGACCTCGGCCCCGTCGGCTGCTTGCTTGAGGCTCAGCCCGAGCGGCTCGGCTTCCAACACAACGGCCGCCCGGTGGCGCGCCGTCTCGGGGTCCAGTGAGGGATCGGCTGCCAGGAGCCGGTCAACAATCTCCTGATGCGCTCGCTTGGTACGCGTGCCGGTCGCGATGTCGCTCAGCTCGTTGCGGAACTGCATTCGGATCGCGCGCTTCCACGATTGGCTGCTGACTCGCGCGCGGCGAACGCCACCGAACACGCACTCTTTCGGCGCGCCTGTGTCGTCGCGGTTGAGGTTGGCCGGGGCGAAGCTCTGGATCGCGTGGAGCTCGAGGATCACGTCTTTCCCTTCGGCGCATCGTCAAATTCGGTTCCGGATTGCGCCCAGAAGTCGTATGCCCAGCGCTTCTGCACCGGCCTGGCGTCATATCCCCATCTGCCGAGATCGCGAACGAGGCTCGCGACGTCGAGCAAATGGCCGTCGCCTCCGAGCAGAACAATCGCCCTACGCAGGTGCACGTCGAGGTCTTCGCGCTCAGCGCCGAGGATGCTCCGAAACAACGCCTCGGCAGCCGTCGGCCGCGTCGCTCGGAGGGGTCGACAGTCGGTTCCAAACGATCTGCGTCCCGAGGATGCGGAAGCGCTGGTCGTGGGCGCCACGGCAGGACGGCCAAACGCGGCGAGCGACGCGACCATTAGCGCGTCGTCGAGCAGACGACCGAGCTGGGGGGTCATCCGGGGAGGCAACCCGTCCTCATCGGGTGGGAAATGGATCAGGCCCAGGAGCGCCGCGTCGGCCCCTGCCACATCGCCGAAGCGGTGGCCGACCCCGCGTCGAAGCTCGGCGAACGCCCGCAGCGCCTCCGGCGCGTGGCGTTCAGCGCGTGGCTCAAGCGCGTGCAGCCGAGCATGAAGCTGACCCGCGATCGAATCACGCGCGGCCATCCCCGGACTTGACGTCGTGCTGGTCATGCGGCCTGCGGCGTTAGGGGTGCCAGGCGTCTGAGCTGGGCGCGAAACCGGTCGGCTGCGAGCGCGAGCGCGCGGGCCTGGCGAGGGTCCGACACGTCTTGTGAATCGATCGCGTCGAACGCCGCCCACGCATGCCGGCGGACCGTTCGCACCCACTGTTGGGAGACAAGACTCGAGTTTGTCGGAACTTCGACAGTGCTGGACAATTCATGAAGGTAGCCCGTGAAGTCTCCGCCGAGCGCCGCCCAGTACGGCGCCTGCCACCGCGCCGCGGCCTGAGTCTTCACCTCGACACCCATGGCGTGAGTGAACTTGCCGATCGCGGACCCGATCGCCTTCGCGCCGATGTGCGCCTGCTCAAACGCCCACGTCACCCGATCTATCAGGTCGAGATCTTCGAGCAAGCGTGAGCTCACCGGCAGCAACGCGCTCTGCGCATCGGCGACTTTTCCCTGCTCGATCCACAGGCCGACGGCGAGCATCTGCGGATGACGCGGCGGATCCAGGGACTCGAACGTCCTCACGGCCTGCCTGATGGCAGTCGGGTGGCCTTCGTCTGACAATCCGTGGAGAACGGCGTCCGCGGCGCGCCAGAGCCGTCGGCTCGAAGGGGGCCGAACGATCTTCGGCCCCTCCTTGGTCTGGTGAACTGGAACATATGGGTCCGACGGCGGGTCGTCGAGCAGCTTTAAGTGCTGGTGCAGACGGCACCGTCGTACCGCGCCGTCGGGATCGCGGAGGACCAGCACGGCGCGGGAGCGCCATGTCAGTCGATCGAGCAATCCGTACGGAACCGTGCCCACCTTGTCGGGCTCGTGGTCGTTGTCGCGCTCCCAGATCGGAGCGTCGCTGGGAACGTCGCGCCCCGGCGCCGGGTAGTCAGAACAGTTGCCGACGAGCGTCTCCCACAGCGTGGTCCCGTGGACAAGGACGATTATCGGCTTAGTGCCAGGTGAGTCCGTTCGGTTGAACGGCTTCGATACCCCCCCGCGGGGCTGGTAGAGCAACGTAGTGAGCAGCGCGCGCGCCGTCGCCGCCGGCGAGAGCTCCGGGGGGCGATCGTCGCGATGATGGTCGAACAACGTGACGTTGTTGCCCGATGCCCACTCGAGCTTGAGCACCGCGATCGACTTATCTGAGGCGTCGTCGCCGATCGGCTTCTGCATGAACGGCCGTAGTGGATGGAAGAGATCAAAGCGCCCGCGCCAGCGCTCAAGGTAAATCGCCACCTTTGCTTGGGCCGAGCCGGGGTCTTGCAACCAGCGAATACGCTCAGATTTGCCGGCTGGGCCGCGCAGCGCGCTCTGAAGCACCGCGACGAGAAAGCGCGTGACCGCGACGCGCTCGGGTGCGAACCCAATCGCCAGATCCCGAAAGGCGGTTGCGTTCGCAAAGACGTTCTCGAGTGAGACGTCGCGCACCTGGCCGTCGAGGTCATACACAGGCAACCACGGCTCGTCGAGGAGGTTGAAGGTCATGACGCCGTCTCCACGATGACGCCCTCGTGGGGATCGAGCCGCAGCGGCAGGGCGACGCGGTCCCCGGAGGGCGCCGCGACAGGAATGGCTCGGCCATCAGCATCGACCTCGATCAAGAAGTGATGTCGTAGGCGAGCGTTGTCACGCCACGCCGGCGGGCGAAAGAGATCCACCATGCTCAGGATCGGGTGTACCACGTTCGGTTGGGAGAGCGATACGGATCGCAACAGCAACTCGGTCGCTTCGTTGCCGCGCGGTCGGTGCCGGCTGCGCGGCAACTCGTCAGGTCGGAGTACGACGACGTTGAGCGACGGGCGTTCTGACCAGCGGGTCGCGGCCGAGTTGCGTGCCGTGGACATCGGTTCGTCTGGATCCTGCAACGGGTCCGACGTCGTCTCCCAGGGAGGCTCCTCGGCCCGGGGGTGCCCCACAGCGGCTCGCTCCGCCCAGCCGCCGTGCTGACGCTTTAGCTCGGCGGCTTGCGCGTCGAGCTTGCGCAGCACGTCTTGCTCGCGTGGGTCCGCGGTGATCTCGTCGGGCGAGCTGTCGTACACCGACCCGATCAAGGCGTCGAGGTCATCCGGCTCGCTGATAGCAGCGCGCCCCCGCAACGCGACTCGGGTTCGAACAAGGATGGCTGGGACGTAGACGGCGTCGGCAGCCTGAGGACGAGCACGATCAACCGCATCGCCTGGGGTGTCGAGCAGGACCAGCCGAGGCGCCTGATGAAGCTCGGGACGCTGTCGACCCGTGTGACGATGGACCCGTCCCGCGCACTGGATCAACAAGTCGACAGCAGTCAGATCCGAGAGCATCACGTCGAAGTCCAGGTCCAGCGACTGCTCGATGACCTGGGTGGCCACGACGATCAAGGACGCAGGCGGCACTGGGCGTGCGTCGTCCAGCGGTCCAAGTGACTCCAGCAGCCGGCGCTCGATCGGTTCACGCTCGAGAGGCCGAAGACGGGCGTGCAGGAGCACCAACCCAACGCGGGGCTCGGCAACGGCGCGCAGCGCCCGGTAGCGCGCCTGCGCGGCCGCAACCGTGTTGCAGACGACCGCGACACATCCGCCGTGCCCTGCCTCGTATAGCGCTCGGCGAGCGACGCGCTCGGGATCGTCGACCACGTCGCAGCCTTCGAGGATGATCTTCCTGCCCGGTCTGTCGTCCGTCACAACGATCGACTTGACCTGACCTCTCGTCGCGAACGTGACCCGCGGATATGCGAGCGAACCGGTCGGTTTCGACAGCGCGCAAGACGGGACAGCAGCGTCCAAGCCCGAGCGAAACGCCTCGACCAACTCCCCGCGCCGCGACGCCGGCAGGGTCGCCGACAGAAGCACCACAGTGCAATCCAGCGCCGCGAGCCAACTGACGAGCCGCGCGAGCAGCAGGCCCGTGTAGGTGTCGTAGGCATGAACCTCGTCGACCACCACGACCTTGCCCTGAAGACCCCAAACGCGTACGGGGTAATGCCGAGCATTGAGCACGCTGAGCAACGCCTGGTCGATCGTGCCGACCGCGAGCGGACTCAGGAGACCGCGGCGACTCTGGGCAAACCAAGCCTGCGCCTCGACGTCGCGCGCGTCCCGCTCATCGATGCCGACGCCGGACGGGAACGGCACGTCCTCGTCGAGATGCACGCCACCATGCAACAGCCGCACGCTCTCCGAGCTCGACGGCCACAGCCGTGTCACGAAGCGTTTGACGCGTCCGTGGAGCTGCGCAGCGGTCGCACGGGTCGGCATGCCGACGTACAGTCCGCGAGCACCACACGTAAGCGCGCGATACGCAGCCCAGAGCGCAGCCTCGGTCTTGCCCGCTCCAGTGCGATCCTCGACGATCACGAGCGCGGGGAGATCGAGCCCATCAAGAGCCTCGATCAGCGCGGCTTGCGTCGCACGCGGGCTGCGGCCGAACAAGCCGGGGAAGTCCTGGCCTTCGGGTACGAGCGGAACGCTCCAAGCCGCGTCGCGCACGGCGTCCGTGGCTAGTTGCTTCGAGCCGGGTCGCTTCCCATCGGTAACCGGGAACCGTGTTGCATCGGACGCAATCCAGTCCGAGATGCTCACGAGACCTGCAACCGCGACCAGGACCGCGCCATCCTCCGCGTCAAGCTCCGGCAGAGCGCCAACGCCGGTTTCCAGGGCCAAGTCGTCAACGATCTGCTGCTGGACGGGGACCCACGCCTTCGCCTCTCGCAGCACGCGCCGGGACGCGCGCCTGACGTCGCTACTCGGTCGGGGCACGGCGTGGTGGCCGGAGATGGTGGCCACGATCCGCTCTGCCTCACGTCGTCGCATTCCCCTATTTCCAAGCCAATCAACGACGATCGCACCGCTCACCGCGTCGTGACGGAGCTTCTCCGCAGTGCCTCCGTCCTTCGCAAGCACCGGATCAAGAAGGCGAGCGGCAAGCTCCGGGACCTGCATCTGAAATGGTGGGCTGGCCTTGCCCACATCGTGAGCCTCGGCCAGAAACGAAACCCACGCGCGTACGCACGCCTCGTCACCACCCAGACGGGCCGCGTACCACCCACGCTGACGCGGCGTAAGCGCGCGATCCCACAATCGCGAGGCCACCGCTCCAGCGTCGCGCAAATGCACGTTGAGGGGCAAGAAGCTTTCACCAGGACCCGTCTTGGCCCAGAAGAGACCGGCTGAACCGGCCACGTCAAGGCTGTCTTCTCCGGCGCTCACCGTGCGACACTACCGCTCGCAGACCCCGAAAGCGGACCCACGCGTGAGAATCGCTCTGGGCGAGGGCGGGGTCACGAAGGGAAGCGGGCGTCACCGGCTGGCCCTCGTCGAACCAGGGCCGAGATCTGCTCAGCCCGGCGCAGTCCCTCGGCGCGGATCCCGCCGAGCTCCCGTGAGCGTTCCTTGGGTTCTTGCGGTGATCGTCTGGTTGCCGGCGCGGCGTGCCAATCGTCCTGACGGCTCTCGGCGTCGGCGACACCTCACTCCGCCTGTCCGACGAAGGTCCCTGGGTTCCCGCGGTGATCCCAACAGGGGGAGCGAGCGATCGACGAACCACGCGCTTGCCCTCGGGCTGAGCCGAGGTGTCTCGCGCCAAACGCTAGCTCGCCAGCCGACGCCAAATAGCCGATCCTCACGAAGGCGATGGCGGACTTCCCATAAATCCCCCCTATCGCGCTGTGCCCCGTCCGGGTGCGAGGCTGAAGGCCCAGGGCACACCTGATGGGGCCCGGGTCGACCGCGATCGATCGCGGCGGGATCCGTCTCGCCTCGTTTGCGACACATGGTGGCCAGCGGTCGCTAGGATCATCCGCCCCAAGCGCAACGACGCAAAGAGCATGCTCGACCAATTACGCCGCGACATCAAGACCCGCCTCGGCGAGCTGCTCTCAGCGGCCGTCGACGCTGCTGCTGCTAGCGCGAGACGCAGGGTATAGGTCGCGTGAGGCAGAGCTTGAGATCGCGAGTGAGCACGTCGGGTGCCCACTTCAAGACCTGGCGTGGCTTCACGCTCCGAGAGCTAGCGTCAAATCGATAGACGGCATCTCGCATCGCCCTTCCACGCGCGGAAGCAGAGGGGCGCCCGAATTGCTCGGCATTCGACCTCGAGCAAACAGCGACATCGCGGTTCATAGGCATGCGCCTTGAGCGTCCTCCGCGGAGCCGTAATCGGCGACTGTCGCCTCGCCTCGCCGAGCGATCGTCTCACCGGCGCCAGTCGACGCTGCCGGTTTGTCGTCCTTTGCGGGACGTTATCAAGGTCGGCGAGCGCTGCTTCGTTGCCACGGCGAAGCAGAAGCGACCGCGATCCTTGAACCCCAGAGCTCTAGACCGACCGGCGCGCCGAGATATCGGGGGGAGCGCCGCCCGGCGCTC
>OCTA010003582.1_pt1 | contig 13761 bp, 10 predicted proteins | sample 1538991 | NCBI WGS metagenome assembly OCTA01 (sample SAMEA3539302, study PRJEB22396) | soil metagenome | biome: tundra; feature: field; material: soil | place: USA | collected 2010-05 | depth 0.15 m
CGGCCTCAGCGATGTCCTCGCGTCGGACCATATAGAAAGCAACGCCAAATCCTCGGCCATCTCTCTCGAAAGCGCCCCCGGCCTCGACGTTCTGGCATCCGGTCCCGTGCCGCCGTACCCGGCCGAGTTGCTGGGCTCCGAACAAATGCGCCGCGCCGTAAATCTGTGGCGGCAGGAGTACGCCTTCATCATTATGGACGCGGCGCCGCTGCTTCCCGTCACGGATGCCGCTCTGCTCAGCAACCTTTCCGATCTCACCCTGGTGGTCGCGCGCGACAAGGTGACAACGCGGCAGTCGCTTGAACGCAGCTGCCGCTTACTCCAGAACCAGGGGCAGCAGAAGATCGGCATCGTATTCAACGCTGTCCAAAGCTCTACTCATAAGTTTTATGGCTACGGTTACGAATACTCAAGTTAGGCAAACGCTTCCACCCGGTCAGGGCTCTGTAAGGAGGTGCTTGTGTCGGCAAGCGATCGTAGCTTGCACATTACTCGTTGCGCTGGCGGTCGTGCCCGCGTTTGCGCAAAAGGAAAGCCTGCTTGTCGGGCCGGGCGATTTGGTGCACGTGCTGGTGTACGACACGCCTGAAATGGAACAGGTGGTCCGTGTGAACGACGCTGGCGTTATCGCGCTCGCCTACATCGGCGAGATAAAGGTGAGCGAATTGACTCCCGCCGCCGCCGGCCGTCTTATCGAGAAGGCGCTTGTCGATAAGAACGTGATGAAGCGCCCGCAAGTTACTTTTACCGTCGATCAGTATGCGACTCAAAATGTCTCCGTCATGGGCCAGGTCCAAACTCCGGGTGTTTACCCCATCACCACCTCTCTGCCCGTTCTCAAAGTCCTCTCGCTCGCCAATGGCTTGACAGACCTTGCCGACCGTAACATCGTTATCGAGCGGCACAGCGATCCGAGCCAGCGTGTCAGCTACTTCCTTTCGAACAACGGCAACGATGCTTTTGCCAGGAGCGTGCTCGTTTATCCGGGCGACACAGTCCTGGTATCGAAAGCCGGATTGGTCTACGTGCTCGGTGACGTCGGCCGCCCAGGCGGTTATCCGATCTCGACAAATAACGCTCAGATGACCGTTCTGCAGGCTATAGCCATGGCCGGGTCCGCCAATAAGACATCCCAATCGTCTAACGTGCGGCTGATCCGGCGAGATTCTCATGGGCAGCGGAATGACACGGTGGTTCCACTTGCGGCCATGGAGAAGGGCAGGCAACCGGACATAACGCTCGAGCCCGACGACGTCCTGTATGTTCCATTCAGTTGGATGAAGAACGTGGCCATGAGCGCCTCGACGATTGCGGGACAAACTGGATCGGCGGCGATCTATCTCGCCAAATAGGCGATATCGGAAACCGTATCATATCAAACATTTTTGTAATGCCTACTACTTACCATTTGCTGACTGAAGGTGAGCCCTTTTCGGAGTTTAAGGGCGGCGCCATCTCACGCTGGTGTGCAAACGTTTTGCGCGACGATTCGGAAGCGGTTGTCGTTACTCCTTTTGCCGACGAGAGTTGGGGGTTTCCCAAAAACCGGGTCATCGCGATCGCGGAATTGCAAACGTATGCGCGGTTTAGGAAAGGGGTGGGACGCTATTGCCCGCGCGCCATTCGCCGTGTCGTGCTCGGGCGGATCTTCAAAAGCTTTCTGGCGCGTCTAAAACCCGGCGACATCGTGTGGCAACATAACAGGCCGGAGTTCGCTTCCGTGTTGGAACGCGGGGTGCATGCCGCCGGCGGGCGACTTGTACTCCACATGCAAAACTCGCATCTCCTCCATTGGGTGCGCACAGCATCCCGGATGGAACTGGATCACATAGTATTTTGCAGCAACTTCTTGAAGCAGGAAGCGGAATACAATTGCGGCTCCATGGCGAATGCGGCGGTCCTGTACAACGGCGCCGATCAAAAGTTATTCTATCCGCCAATGCAGCCGCGGGAGAGCAAACCGGAACCCGTTATTCTGCTGGCAAGCCGCTTAGTGCCCGACAAAGGAATACACATCTTCCTAGAGGCAATGAAGCTGCTTCAGAGGCGCGGGGTTCTGGCGCGCGCGAGGATTATCGGAGTATCGGGTTTCGGAGGCAGCTCCGACACGGACTATGTCCGCCGGCTTCGCACCGAAGCGCCCCCAAGCGTTGGTTTTGAGGGATACTGCGTTGGCGCCGAGCTGGCCGAGAAGTTTCGCGAGGCGGATGTATTCTGCTTGCCTTCCATTTGGAACGATCCGTTTCCATTGACTACGCTCGAAGCCATGGCGAGCGGCTTGCCTATCGTGGCCACCCAGAGCGGCGGGATTCCGGAGGCTGTTCAAGGCGGCAGCGGAATGCTGGTTCCCCGCGGCTCCGTGGACGATCTCGCGAACGCCCTGGAACTCCTGGTCCGGAACTCCGAAATGCGTTCCGCGATGGGACAAAGCGGCTACCGGAGTTTTAAGCAGAATTTTACCTGGACGGCGGTTCGTCGTGAATACACTGCTTTGCTGCAATCTTTGACTACATGCTCAAATTTGGCGCACAGCGTTTAAGAAGCAGTGCGCTGCTGCGCGATTCGGCGTGGTTGTTTGGAGGGCAGGGTCTTTCGCTAATTGTTCAGGGATCGTACTTCATTCTCTTGGCAAGGCTACTAGGCACGCGGGAGTATGGCGTTCTCGCTGCGGTCACCGCTCTGATAACGCTTGTTAGCCAGTACAGCACGTTGGGGTCTGGCTATGTCCTTGTCAAATACGTCAGCCAGAAGCCAACTCACTTTCGCAAGTATTGGGGCAACGTCATCACCGTGACGGCGATCTGTGGGTCATTGCTCATCGTCGGCCTGACTAGTCTGGCGCCGCGCATATTGAAGGGAACCTCCTGGAAGCTGGTGTTCCTGCTCGCCTGTTCCGAGTGCTTATGCAATCAAGTCACCCTTTGTTGCAGTCAAGTATTCCAGGCATTCCAGGTGATGCGGCTGACTGCCGCGGTAAGTCTGCTGGCGAATGCGTGCCGGCTAATCGTTGTCGCGGGAATGCTTACCTGGCTGCGCCATGCGGATGCCTTGCAATGGGCGCGCGCCTCTCTCTCCGTATCGCTGATCGCGGTCGGCATTGCAATTACGATTGTCACGGTTCGCTTCGGCTTCCCAACCTTAAATGGAAGGCTATTCTTCGCTCGTTTTTTGGAAGGAACGGTGTTTGCCGTTTCAGGATCGACGACGGCGGCCTACAACGATCTCGACAAGGCAATGCTCGGTCATTACGGGATGACGGTTGGCGCGGGTATTTACACGATGGCATACCGCGTTGTCGATATCTGCTCAACGCCAATCAGGGCCATCCACGCGGCGGCCTTCCCGAGATTCTTTCGCCTGGGAATGGGGGGCGCGGCGAATACCGAGCCCTTCGCCAGGAAGATTCTAAATAAGACGTCGCTCATAGGAGCGGCCGCCGCCGCCGGAATGTTGCTCTGCAGCCCGCTGATTCCGCTGTTTGTGGGCCGCGGATTCAGCGCTTCGGTGGACGCCCTGCGCTGGTTATGTTTGATTCCCCTTTTCCGCTCGTTTCATTTAAGCGCGGGGGATGCGATAACGGGCGCCGGTTTTCAAGGCTGCAGAACGGTGTATCAATTTATTGCCACTGCCGCTAACTTTGCCATGAACGCCTATCTGATACCGCGTTATTCCTGGCAAGGCGCCGCTTGGGCCAGTCTTGTGACGGACGGCGGTTTAGGAGCGGCCAGCTGGATCACGCTTCGCATTCTGTCGCGCCGGCAGTGCGCCGACCGACGACTCATTGAGCCTGCCTGTTGATGACTCCGCTTCTGATCTACCGAGACCGTCTGTTGCCGATATCGGAGACCTTCATTCAGGCGCAGGCGTCCGCGCTGAAGAGATTCCGGCCGCAATTCGCCGGGCTTCGACGAGTCGCTCCCAGTCTGCCGTTCAACGAGGACCCTATCGTCGTAACGACTCGCTGTGCCCCCGCTTCGCACGTTTTAGCGGCCGCGTATGCCGCGACCGGAGTGGCTCCGGCGTTCACGCGGCGGGCCCAAGCGGTGGGAGCCAAGCTCATTCACGCCCACTTCGCTCCGGACGGTGCGCACGCCATGCGGTTAGCGGAACGTTTAGGGCTGCCGCTGGTCGTGACCCTGCATGGCTACGACGTGACGGTCAGATGCGAGTTTGCAAACAAATACGCAAAGCTCTGGGAAAGAGCGTCGCTGTTTATCTGCGTTTCGGAATTTATCAAGCGGAAAGCGCTGGAAGCTGGATTCCCGGATGCCAAGTTGCGGGTTCATCACATCGGCATCGACTGTTCGAAGTTTCTTCCCGGGAACGGCAAGCGCGATGAAAACCGGATTCTATTCATCGGTCGCCTGATAGAGAAGAAGGGACTGCCGTTTCTGTTGAACGCCATGCGGGACGTTCAAAACAAGCGGCCGAGGACGGTCCTGCAGGTGATAGGAGACGGACCGGACAGGAAAGACCTGGAAGCGATGGCGGCACAGAAACGAATCAACTGTGAATTTGTAGGCTCAAAATCCGCCGAAGCCGTCCGGGCGTCACTCGGCGGTTGTGCAGTTCTATGCGCGCCAAGCCTGACGGCCCAAAACGGCGACAGTGAAGGTCTTCCAACGGTTGTCCTGGAGGCGCAAGCGATGGGGATACCGGTGGTCAGCACCTATCATGCCGGCATTCCCGAAGCCGTGCTGTCTGAAGAGACGGGGCTGCTAGTGCCGGAGCACGATGTAGCGAAAATGAGCGAAGCCCTGCTGCGTTATCTTTGTGACTGGGAATTTGCACGAACATCCGGCGCCCGCGGGGCCGAGTGGGTTCGCGACCGGTTCGATCTTACCCGTCAGACACAAGCGCTTGAGTCTATCTATGACCAAGTCGCATGTTAGCGATTTCTCATTCAACTAGCTCAAAAACATAGGTCGAATTATGAACATTCTTGTTACGGGAGGCGCCGGGTATATTGGCAGTCACGCCGCAAAATGCCTCGCTCTGGCTGGTCACAGTCCGGTGGTGTATGACAACCTGAGCCGGGGCAATAAGTGGGCGGTTCGCTGGGGGCCTTTCGTGCACGGGGAACTCAACGATAAGGAGAAGCTGTTTCATACCCTGAAGCACTACGGCATAGACGCGGTGTTGCACTTCGCCGCATCCGCCTATATTGGGGAGTCCATGCGGGAGCCTGGTTCATACTTTCAAAACAACTCTGTCAATTCCTTGAACCTGCTGGAAGTTATGAAAGCGGCTCGAGTCAATCGAATTGTCTTCTCATCGACGTGCGCCATTTATGGCGATCCCGAAGCTATTCCGATTGCCGAAGACCATCCGCGGGCGCCTGTAAGTCCGTATGGCGAATCGAAGCTGTTCGTGGAAAAACTGCTTCACTGGTTTGGCAAGCTGCACGGCTTGCAGTGGGTAGCGCTCCGCTATTTCAATGCCTCTGGCGCGGACCCCGAAGGCGAAATTGGGGAGTGCCACTGTCCCGAGACTCATTTAATCCCGCTTGTCCTGGAAGCCGCTCTCGATCAAGCGAGCCCTGTTTCGATTTTTGGCGTTGACTACCCCACACCCGATGGAACGGCGGTGCGGGATTATATTCACGTTTCGGATCTCGCCAGCGCTCACCTCAAGGCGCTCGACTACCTGGTCGCTAACGGGAAGAGCCGGGCCTTCAATCTTGGCACTGGCTGCGGCCACTCCATCCGGGAAGTCATCGACGCCGCGTTTTTCGTGACTGGGCACCGCCCCGCTGTCATAGAAGCAAGGCGGCGCGAAGGCGATCCGGCGCTCTTGATTGCCGACGCAAAACTCGCAAACCGAGAGCTGGGCTGGCATCCGCAGCAGTCTAGTTTACCGAGCATCGTTTCTTCCGCCTGGTCCTGGCGCATGGCAAACGAATCCAGGATGTTGGCGCGGGCTGTCGCCGTATGAGTAACTCCGCTATCGCTCTTGGCGCTTTGTTATTCCTTAGCGCGGCCGGGACGTTCGCGGCGCTAGACAGTCAGCCCGTTCGCGAGCGCTATCTAGCGGAAGCGCAAGTAACCACAACCACGAAGCTTCCCATATCGAGGGATTTTCAGGGGCTGTCTCACGAATGGGGCGTCGCCGAGAGGATCATGGGCTCCTCCACTTCAACGCACAGCGTTAACCATGCATACCGCCAGCTTCTCTCAAACCTCACGGCGTATGGATCGGGGCCGATCATGATCCGCGTCGGCGGGAGCAGCACGGACGGCATCAGGACTGTGAACGCGGATACCATAACACCATTTGCGGAACTCGCACAAGCAAACGGCTGCCGCTTCGCGTTAGGGGTGAATTACGGCAAGGACGATTTGGAGCTTGCTAAACGCCAGAGCCTGGACTACGTGAAGTACATGCCGCCAGGGTCTCTCGAAGCTATCGAAATCGGGAACGAACCCGAAAACTACAGCGGGGATGGTCATCGGTCCACTCAGTATACGTTTGCCGCATACGTCAACTCGATAACAACGTGGACGCGTGAACTCTCAGCCTTACTGCCGGCTGGAGTTACTATCATGGGGCCCGCGTGGGGAAGGCTGTGGATGCTGAACGATCTTCCCTCCTATGAGGTGAAAGAGCGGCCTTTTGTGAAGCTGATCTCGCATCACTTCTATGCGGGCACCCGCTGCGGCGACAAGAAGAACCCCCCGGATTTTCTATTGCAGCCCGATTCGTCCACCGCCGGCGCGTTCGCCATGGTTCCGTTTGTCGATTTGACTCATCGCAATGGCTTGCGGTTTCGGGTAGGCGAACTAAACTCGATATCCTGCGCCGGCGAAGCGGGCCTGAGCGATACGTTTTCGGCTAGTCTCTGGGCGATCGACACGATGTTCGAGTTTGCGCGGATTGGAGTGGATGGCGTCAATTGGCACACCGGGGCAGGCACTCCGTACGACGCTTTTATTTTCGATGCGATCCACGACGCCAGCCCAACCACATACCGCTTGAAATCGGTTAGGCCGCTGTACTACGCCATGCTTTTCTTTCAGCGGGCGACGGCTAACCATTCGAGCCTGATTCCAATAGAAACTCGGACACACGGGAATGTAAAAGTCTGGGGAACGCTCGACGATAGCGGCACGATTCGCATAACTATCATCAACAAGGAAGATACGCCTGGACTTATCGCAATCGGTCTGAGCGGTTATGGACGCGGCGCGGTCGCCAGATTAACTGCGCCGAGCGATAGGTCTACCGAGGGCATAACTCTGGCTGGACAAACGTTTGATTCAAGCGTCGATGGCAGACCGGTTGGCGCCGAGGTCATCGAACAGATTAATTGCAAGGCATCGAAGTACGAAATAAACGTCCCGGCCTTTAGCGCTGCCATTGTGACGGTGTCGCGTTAATACGGCATCGCTCCCCGCCGTCACGGCACTGTAAAGCGTTTAGTACGCGCTTTAGCAAGCGCCGATTGAGAAAGAAAGAGACTATCCAGTGCCTAAAGTGAGCGCGTTGATACCGACCCGGAATCGGCCGGTCCTGGTTGAACGGGCCATTCGAAGCGTTCTGACGCAGACGTATTGGGATCTGGAAGTGATTGTCGTCATTGACGGCCCAGATTCGGCAACGGTACGAGCGTTAAGCGCGATTGACGACCACCGGTTGCGAATAATTCCGCTGGAAACAAGCGTTGGGGGCGCTGAGGCCCGTAATGTCGCCGCGCGCGCGGCCCGCGGGGAATGGGTGGCGTATTTGGACGATGACGACGAATGGCTCCCCAACAAAGTGGCAGCTCAACTCCAGGTTGCAGAGGCATCGAATCGAAGGGATAGCGCCCTGGTAGTTTCTAAATTCCTTTTCCGCTGTCCGGGGAAGCCAGATGGGATACGTCCGCGCAGGCTGCCTGCGAAGAACGAACGCCTTTGTGAATACATGTTCGACTTCTCCTGCAGCTTCCAGACATCGACGTTCTTCTGCGCACGGGAACTGATGATGCGCATTCCCTTTAGCAAGGGACTGAAAGGCCATCAGGATCTGGATTGGTTTCTGCGCGCTACGGAGCAGCCCGATACGGAGTTCCGCATTGTCGAAGAGGCGCTCAGCGTCTATCATGTCCCGACCGGACGGGAGAGCGTGGGGCGTAGTTTCAACTGGAGATCGAGTCTGGCCTGGGGCAAAGCCGAGCGCCGGCGAATGACTGGCTTGGGGTACTCGCGGTTCGTAGTAAGCTGCTGCGCCGTCAGGGCAGTTGAAGAAAAGGAGCGGTTCCGGGCGCTTCCTCGATTGCTTTACGAATGCGCACTGGTGGGGTCGCCTTCCCCGAAAACGATCGGTCTTTTGTTTCTGGTTCTATTTCTAAACCCGGATGTTCGCCGCAAACTCCGCGACTTACTTTTCCCGCCGCCGCGAGGCCCAATAACATATGATTTCCGTTCTTATCCTCACGCGTAATGAAGAACAGGACCTTCCCGGGTGTCTTAAATCGGTGGAGTGGTCGGACGATATTCACGTCTACGATTCACTAAGCACCGACAGCACTCTCGAAATCGCGCGCGCGCACGGCGCCGCAATAACCAGCCGCGCCTTCGACGATTGGGCGAGCCATCAGAACTGGGGCCTTCGAAACATAACATTCAAGCATCCCTGGGTGCTTTACATCGACGCGGATGAACGTCCTTCGAAAGAATTGTGCGCCGAAATGCTTACGGCCGCGGAAGCGCCTGGGGCGCATGTCGCATTCCAAGTGGAACGCCGCGACTTCTTCCGCGACACCTGGCTGCGCCACGTTCAATCGACGCCGTTCTACATCCGGCTCTTCCGCCCTGAGTGCATGCGCTACGAACGTCTCGTTAATCCAGTGTCTATCCTGGACGGACCGGTAGGATCGCTGCCGGGATATTTAGATCATTTTCCGTTCAGCAAGGGGCTGAGTCATTGGATCGATCGCCACAATAAATACAGCGCCTTCGAAGCGATGGAAAGCCTGAAGGACGGCGCGCTTGAACGGCCCAGTTGGAAGACAGCCATCTTCGGAAAAGAGTTTCGTGTGAGACGGCAGCACCAGAAGCGGCTTTTCTATTCGTTCCCGGCTCGCCCGGTCGTGCGGTTCTTCGCTCTATACCTCGCCAAGCGCGGCTTCCTGGACGGAAGGGCGGGCCTAACGTATGCGCTGCTGCAGGCGATCTACGAGTTTTTTATCGTCGAGAAAACGCGCGAGTTGCAAAGAGGAGCGGCCAATCGAACCGTTCTTCCGGAAATAGAATCGCTCGGGACGCCGTCATGGGCCAGGCGGATATCGGCAAAGTGACGGCGACACCGAACACAGTATCGGCGACTGCTTACAGGCCGGAAATCGACGGCTTGCGGGCGATCGCAATTCTCGCCGTGGTGCTGTTTCATTCCGGCGTGCCATTTACTAAAGGAGGCTTCGCGGGTGTCGATATCTTCTTCGTCATTTCCGGATACTTAATCGGTTCGCACGTCTACCGGGACTTGCAGTCAGGCAGGTTCTCGTTCAAGTCCTTCTACGCCAAGCGGGCAAAAAGGATTCTCCCCGCCTTGTTCGTCGTGCTGTTCTTCTGTCTGCTAGCAGGATCCGCTTTGCTGTCGGCGGCTGAACTGCGAACGCTTGCCGAGAGCGCCCTGGCCACGCTCTTTTCGTGTTCGAACCTATATTTTCGTTACAAGTTGGATTACTTCAATCCTACGGCCAGCATTCACCCGCTGCTGATGACGTGGTCGCTGGGCGTGGAAGAGCAGTTTTATATCTTTCTGCCGATGGTGATGATACTGCTTTTCCGTTTTGTTCGCAGGCATATGTTTGCGGCGGTCGGTCTCCTGGTCGGCGTGTCGCTCGTCGTCTCCATCGTACTCACTCGCACGAATCCACAGAGCGCATTCTTTATATTGCCGACTCGCGCGTGGGAGTTGGGGGCTGGAATCATGCTCGCCCTCAGGTTGAGTTCCCGGAAGATAAGCGTACCGCTGCAGACGGGGCTTTCCATCGCCGGCGCGATTCTTTTGACGGCCGCCATCGCTTGCATGGGAGAGACAGTTCCGTTCCCGGGTATTGCGGCGGCTGTCCCGGTAACCGGCGCCGTCCTGCTTATCTATACGCCCGAAAGCTTCATCTCACGACGGGTGTTGGCCAGCATGCCGTTTCGAACCATTGGCATGATTTCCTATTCCTGGTATCTGTGGCACTGGCCACTGTTGAGCTTTGCGCACTTGATATCCACGGGCTCCTTAGCGACTTCTACCGCGCTCGCCCTGGATTGTCTATCGCTCGCCGCGGCGTTCCTGTCCTGGAAGTTTGTCGAAGTGCCGGCCCGCTCCGTGCGTTGGATGCCGTCCGAAACACTGCTTCGATATGCCGCGGTTGCGGCTGCGATGTGTCTGCCGTTCCTGCTGGCGCTCCGCTCCGGCGGCTGGCCTTCGCGTTTCCTGAACATAAGCGGGATTGAGCAACACGCCGCCATTCAACGGCGGCATCCTTGTCTCGCACCCTACGGCGAGCATGAGCCTCGGTCGGCGGGCGATTGCAGTCAGGCCGGACAGCCTTCCGTCGCGCTCTGGGGAGACAGTCACGCGGAGGCGCTGCTGCCCGCTGTCGCGGAGCTTGCCAGGTCAGAGCACATTGGCTTACACGTCTTCGTTAAAACCGTCTGCCCTCCCTTGTCGCGGGTAACTCATATCCAGACGAAGCGGCCGCTGCTGGGTGGAGAATGTGCTTCGTTCAATACCCAGGTACTTGATCGAATCAAGAACGACGGCGGCGTCGAGGCGGTGATCTTAGCGGCGGATTGGAGCGCCGGGATCATCGAAGCCCAGGCGCACGAGGGAGGACTTAGCCCTTCCGACGAAAACGCCGGCGCGGGAAATTTAGACCCGAACACCGCGGAATTACTGCATACAGGCATCGAGACGACCGTCGATCAACTTATGGCGTCGGGCAAACGGGTGATTCTCATCGAGGATGTTCCGGATTTTCACTTTCAACCGGTCGAGCGCTTGCGGGGCGAGTTGATACCGCTGCGGCGTAGTTTGGGACAATTCCTTGCGCCGAGTATCGCGACCGCGATCTTTCAAGAGTCCAGAACAAGCGCCGTCAGTAAGGCCGACACCGCCGCATCCAAAGTGTTGTTGGAGGTCGCTCGAAACAGGGCAAGCGTGCTGCTTGTCGATCCTAAGTCCACGCTATGCGACCACAGCGACTGTTACGCGGTCGATGCAAAAGGCGAGTTGTTGTACGCCGACGACGCTCATCTCTCGGCGGATGGCGCCCGCCGCGTTCTGCGCGAAGTGTTATTAGTCCGACCGTGATATGAGGAGCACGTTACATGGCGCGATCTGAGATCAGAGCTTTAACCGGACTGCGGGGCGTCGCCGCCTGCCTGGTCGTTCTGTACCACTACTTTGAGGCCTGAACATGCCACGGCCCATGCACAACTTCATTCGACATGGCTACCTCTCGGTCGATCCTTTTTTTGTGTTGAGCGGCTTTGTGATGGCATTAACCTACGGCGCGGCGTTCGCGGGCGAATTCAGCGGCGAAGCCTACGGCGGCTTCTTGTATAAGCGCCTGGGAAGAGTCTATCCGCTCTATCTGATCGCAAGCTTAGTGATGCTCGTCCTGCTGCTGGCGGGGATCGTTCCTGGATCTCACCCTTCCGGAGCTACGCTGGCATTCAACGTTTTTCTCGCGCAGGCGTGGGGATTCGCGGACAGCATAGACAGCCCAGGCTGGTCGATCAGCACGGAGTTCGGCGCCTATTTGCTGTTCCCGGTTCTAGTGACATTTCTGTTGCGGGGGCGGCTCACCAGAGCTCTACTGGGAATCGCAGCGGCCCTCGCAACTCTCGCGTTTATCGCGGCGCGATCCATCGACCAACTCCACCAGGCGACCGGCGGTGCGCACCGCAGTGGTCCGCTCGATGTATTTGGGGCGGGAACTCCGTATCCCTTGCTGCGCTGCGTGGCTGGCTTTGCGCTGGGGCTGGCCGCATTTCGCCTCGCTGGTCTTCCAAGCGTTAGACGGGCGATGGGAAATCGGTTCATCGGCGACGCAATCGCGGCAACCATTATTTGGGCGCTGCTAGTCCGGGGTGTCGATCTCCTCATTGTGCCGCTGTTCACCGCCCTGGTGATCGCGTTGCCATCGGAGGCCAGCGCGACCGCGAAGTTTCTCGGCTCGAAAAGCGTCTACTTTCTCGGTTTGATTTCGTATTCGCTTTACCTTGTGCACGTTCCACTGAAGGCGCTTCTTAAGGTTCCGCTCAAGATACTCCTCGATCACATGCATGTGCCGTTTGCCCAATCCGTTTCTGGATGCCTGTTACTAATACCATGCGTCGCACTGGCGGCAATCACTTACTATTCGATCGAAAAGCCAGCGCGCAACTGGTCCCGCCAAATCGCGGGGCTGCGACGTCCGCGCCTGGTGGCTGAACTTAGCTCACCGTAACCGCGAACACCTTACCGCCTTCAATCTTCTTCTCCATTCATGACTTCACCGCTTGCCTTCCAACGGGGCCACTCGTCCGCCAAGTTACCCCTGAGGAACTATCCCGTCGCCTATATACTTTCGCTGCTGCTGCTTGTGTTCTCCGTAAGGACGACATTTTCTTTTGAATCCGGGTCCGGCAATGTGACCCTCGGCGGCAAGTCCGTCGGAATCGTACAGACCATGTCCGACACCGACACCCTTCAGAACAGAATCCAGCTTGGTTTCGTTTTGAGCATAACCGCATTGCTTATCGCCAAGCGCGGCCGTCAAGTCATGGAAGAGATGCGGCGCAACAAAGTAATCACTTTGAGCGCCGTTTTGGCCTTGGCTTCCACGGCCTGGTCACAAGAGCCCGCGCGAACGGCGCTATTTGCGACTTACCTGGCGTTGGATATCCTGTTTGCGTTTTATTTAGTCTCCCGTTTTACTCCAGACGAACTGCTGCGGCTCTTCAGCGTTACGGGCGTCCTCGCCGTGCTGTCTTCTATCTGTATGGCGCTGCTCTTGCCAAAATACGGAATCGATTTTAAGGCGCCTGGCGGTCCATGGCAAGGGCTCTTTACACACAAGAATGCCTGCGCAATCGAGCTAACGTTCTTCTTGTGCGCAATGCTCTTCAGCGCCGCCAGAGGTTACAGCAAGATCTATCGACTGTTGTTTATAGCGGCCGCGGTTGGCACGATCATTAAGACTCAATCGCGGACGGGCTGGCTGGGGGTAGGCCTTTTACTTCTCTTTGCCGCCAGTTTTCACATTCTAAAGAGATTCCCGCGCAAGGACCAAATCTTGCTGGCGATCATCATTGTTGCGGCCGGAGGCGCTCTGATTTCGTTGTCCGTCGATTACTTTCCGCAAGCGCTCACTGTGCTCGGGAAAGATTCGACCATGAGCGGTCGAACCTCAATTTGGTATTACGTTCTGCTCTCGATATGGAAACGGCCACTGCTCGGGTACGGCTTCTCCGCTTTTTGGCTGGGGATGAAGGGCGAATCCGCGAACGTGATAACCGGCTTTGGGTTTCTTCAGAATCACGCGCAGAACGGCCTTCTGGATGTGTGGCTGCAGACCGGCGCTATTGGCATGGCGATTGTTGTGATCTGGCTGTTTCAGGCGCTTCGGAACGCGGTACGAACGCTCCGGCCACAGTCTCCGAACTATGTAGGGTGGTACTTGGGCGTGCTGCTGATGACCCTGTTTTATAACATAGGCGAGCGGACACTGTTAGTTCCGGACGACCTCTCTTTCATTGTCATGGTGGTAGCCGCGGCGGGATTGGCGACTGAGGC
>OCTA010003585.1_pt1 | contig 13755 bp, 11 predicted proteins | sample 1538991 | NCBI WGS metagenome assembly OCTA01 (sample SAMEA3539302, study PRJEB22396) | soil metagenome | biome: tundra; feature: field; material: soil | place: USA | collected 2010-05 | depth 0.15 m
ATACCAGATGGCTATGCAGGTTGGTGGAATTCAAAACCACGATGATCGCGTCCGGACGCGGCGTTCCCGGCATCTGTCCGGTCAAGACATCGACCGCCACCTTCTCATCTTCAGATTTGGGAGTCAGACTGTAGACGCCGGGCAGATCGATCAGCGCGACCTCATGGCCTTCCGAGTCGCGCACGTATCCCGTGTGGTGTTCGACCGTGACGCCGGGAAAATTGCCGACTTTCTGGCGCAGACGGGTGAGCCGGTTGAAGAGGGTGGTCTTGCCGGAATTGGGAGGGCCGACGACCGCCACCGTGCGATACGACGTGCTGAGGGATTCATCCCTGGGCCGCGCTACCGCATGGCAACTCATTGTCGAGGCGCCCATGCGTTAGTCCCCAAACACAGGGGCTCCGGCCAGTTCCACGTGGATGTGGCGTGACAGGTCGCGGCGCATGGCAACTTCGGTGCCTTCCACCCGGTACACTCGGGGATCTCCACCCGGGCTGCTGCGCGCGACCGTGACTTCCAGGCCGGGCACGAAACCCAGGTTCATGAGATGTTCCGCTACCGGAGGAGAAAGTTCTAAATCGGCGAGGATGGCCTTCTCTCCGACGTGCAGATCGGCGAGGGCGCTGGCCTGGCGCTTAGGCTGTTTCTTATGACGGCCGAATATGAAGTTGAAAATCATTTTCAATTCCAACTCTATTCTAACTCTTTCCCAGAGTTCGGCAACGACCAAAGTCACAGCAGTTTGTGACGTGCGAACATCGGGGAGAACTCGAGTCTGGGCCTTCCGAAATGGGCCGGGTAGGCCCCTGGCCAGGCCCGCTCCGGCTTCAGTGCGCATTCACCCTGACCCGGAACGTCTTCACCGGAGCTACGTTGGATTCCCATGGCCGGCGGTATTCCAGGGTAAGCGATGCCATCCCCGCGGAAACGGCGGTCAGCCGGAACTCCTGCGTGACCGGCGTGCCTACAGCATGGCCGTTTTGACCGGTCTTCTTGGTAGAACTCTTCACCAGTCTGAGAGGCAACGGATCGCCTTCTATCGCCCAACTGTAACCGGTTGACGGGTTGCTCGTCAGCCGGAGCACCAGGGTGTCACCGGCGGGAAGTTCAATATCTTTTCCGTTGTCCTGATCAGCGATGGCGATTACGGAGGAAGTGCTCTTCTGCTGAGCACCTGGCGATTGCGGCGGTTGCGCCACGAGCATCAAAGAGAAAAGCAGCAAGTGCACGACGACGATCGCAATGCGAGTCATTGGACGCTTTCTTTCTGTTATAAAGTTTTGATGGCTGTCGGCATGAGAGTGATCGCTCGCGGAAAAATTGTCAATCGAAACCACAATCGCTCCGCCGCTTTCCCTTTGCCTGAGAGCAACACCGGCCGAAAAGGCCGCCCGATTGAACGGTTAATGAGGACCGCAGCCGGATGATCGTGGCACTTGCGCAGGCGCTGTCGCACGGACACATGCTCATCGCGTGGACGATCTTCCTGATGAGCTACCTCGTGTTCGCGCTGGGCCGCCTGCCCGGCACCAAGATCGACCGGCCGGCGATGGCGATCATCGGCGCAGTGCTCATGTTTGTCTTCGGCGTTTTTACGCCAGCGCAGGCCATCGCCAGCATCGATTTCTCGACCCTGGTGTTGCTCTTCTCCATGATGCTGATTGTCGCCAGCCTGCACCTGGCCGGTTTTTTCCAGTGGGTGTCGCACCTGGTGATCGAGCATCTCTCACCGCAACACCTTTTGCCGGGCGTCATCTTCACCAGCGGCATCTTGTCGGCGTTTCTGGTGAATGACGTGGTCTGCCTGGTAATGGCTCCGCTTCTTCTGGGCATTTGTAAACGCATGAAGCTGCAGCCGCTGCCCTATCTGCTCGGCTTGGCGACAGCCTCCAACATCGGCAGCGCGGCCACCATCACCGGCAATCCGCAGAACATGCTAATCGGATCGGTGTCGGGCATTTCTTATCGCGATTTCGTGGCGCACCTCGGACCGGTGGCGCTCATCGGCCTGTTCGTGGATTGGGCGCTGCTCCATTTGATCTTCCTGCGGAACGAAATCGCAGCCGCACCACCATTACCTGACAAAACAGCGGTGCAGAATCAACCACCCGAAGCCTATCTGGCATGGCCGCTGACGGTCACACTCGCTGTGTTAGCTGGATTCCTGCTGGGATTTTCGCCGCCACTGGTCGCCGCCGCAGGAGGCGCGCTGTTGCTGGTGCAGCGCCACCGGGAGCCAAAAGCGATCTACGGCGATGTCGATTGGTCGCTGCTGATGCTGTTTCTCGGCTTGTTCTTACTTCTCGGCGGCGCCGAGCAAGCCGGAATTACGCAGGAACTACTCACCGCCGCCGAGCGCCTGAACTTACACAACAGCGTGATCTTCGCCGCGGTGGTGACGCTGCTGTCAAACATCACCAGCAACGTTCCGACTGTGATGTTGCTGAAGGGGCTGGTACCGCAGTTTCACGATGCGCGCAGTGCATGGCTCTTGCTGGCAATGTCCAGCACGCTGGCGGGTAATCTGACCATCACCGGTTCGGTGGCCAATATTATCGTGGTGGAAAAAGCCCGGGCTGAGGCTCACATCAGCTTCGTTGAGTACATGAAAATCGGTGTGCCAGTGACCCTGATCACGCTGGCGATCGGTCTGCTGTGGCTGCACTTCGTGCATTACTGATGGATGTGTTCGCAGAATTGGACGGATCATAGATTTATGAATTGTCATTACGAGCGCCGGGTTTTGGCGCGAGGAATCCGCTTTTTTCTTAACCATCCACAAGCAGATCCCTCGCTCTGCTCGCGATGACAAAAACCGAGGGAAATGTTCCTCGACTCTGCGGACCTCAATAGGAATAAAGAATGGGAGAAGGAGGGGTAGGTAGCTCCCCTCCCTTCACGAGCGCTCCGTCGCAGCCGCTACTCGACGTAGGGCTTCCAGGTACCGTTATCTAATTCCATCAGAACAATGCTGGCCTTGGTTGGTGGCGCGCCATAAAAATCTGCGCCGTAGGTCTTGATGAGAGTGGCACGGTCCCAACCGGAAAAGCTCTTTACCAGGCTTCCGGAAGCGTCAAACGCAGTCCCCAGGCGATTGGGTTCCCACTTCCAGGAATATTCCACCCGAGCCAGATGCGGCTTGATCATGGTGACGCTGGCCACGTCCACCAGCTTGCGCTCGGCCAACGGAACCACATATGTGACCGTCCCGTCGCGATTGCTCGCCTTCTGCACACCCTTGATGGTGCTCAACACGTTTTCGCCGGCGGGCGTCAGGTCGACAATCAACGAACTGGAACCCTTCGCCTTCGGCTTGGTCACAATGACGCCGGTCTTGGCCAGCAGCTTGTAGTGCGGATCCTGCGGCTTCTCGTTGACGGTGGAGACTACGGTCCCGGTGCTGAAACGGATGGTCGCCGGGCCCTGCTGGTCCAATATCCTGGTGACCGTGCTAGTCGCGAGCGGTGCGGTAAGAACGTCGCGCGCGCCTTTCACAAAGTAGAAAATGGTTCCACCAACCACCAAGATCAATCCCGCAATCAACACTATTGGCATAAAGCCGGAGCCCTTGCCTTCCATCGCGACTTCCGCGGCAAACAGCTCGGGTTCGTTGGAGACGGGGGGGACGGGTTGCGCTTTTACATCCTCGTTGGTTTTCGGTTCCATGACGGTCGGCATTGCTGACACCTCCGATGTGGACATGCTGCCAGCCGCGAGTACCAAAGCAAGCCGCGGAAAGAACTCGCCAATGGCCTTCGCAAACGGCACGGGCTTTGTTCCCATGCCGGGCTGCAGGCAGCCTTAAACAATTCCAGTATGGACCCTATAAACAAGGACGCAGTGAGCTTGATCACTTCTTACTGTGAGCAGTGAACCCGCTGCGCTGGCGCGTTACGACAGGCGGTCGAAAGTTGGTGCCTCAAGTTGATGTTGAGGACGAACCAGTTCTTATGACTTGTACGGGCTGGGGCCGAGCTTCTGAACTTGCTCGGTGAAGCTGCTTACAACTTGGGCGAATCTTGGGCCTTCTGCCGCCGAAACCCATTCCAGGTGAAAGCGCTCTTCTTCGAGTCCGAAATCGGCCAGCATCAGGCGGAGAGCGTCCGCTCTTTTCTCAGCCTTCATGTTGCCGTCCTGGTAGTGGCAGTCGCCGGGATGACAGCCGCACATGAGGACGCCGTCGGCGCCCTTGGTCAGCGCCTCGATCACCAGGTTGGGATGGACCATGCCCGAGCACATCACGCGAATCATGCGGATGCTGGGCGGGTACTGGATGCGCGAAACGCCAGCCAAATCGGCGCCGGCATAGGAGCACCAGTTGCAACAGAAAGCGAGGATCAAAGGTTGAAAGTTATCTTCCATCACGCCACCTCCAGGGCTGCCTCAATCTGGGCCCTGATTTGATCGAGGGTAAATCCCCGCACGAGTATGCCGTTCTTGGGACAGGTCGCCTGGCAGCATCCGCAGCCTTTGCAGGTGCTCTCATTGGTCTCGACGACTTTCTTAACCGACCCCTGCCACATGTATTCGAGCAAGGTGATCGACTTGAACGGACACGTGTCCACGCAGTAAGCGCATCCATCGCAGTTCTCGTCCACCACTTGCGAGATGTTCGCCTCCAGTTCCAGGCTGTCCTGAACGAGCACGGCGGCTGCTCGTGCCGATGCCGCCTGGGCTTGCAGGATGGATTCCTCGAGGCTCTTCGGAGAATGCGCCAGTCCACACAAGAAGACGCCGTCGGTCATGAAGTCCACTGGCCGCAGCTTCATGTGGGCTTCCAGGAAGAAGCCCTCGCTGTTCAATGGGACCTTAAGAAACTGTGCCAGGGTGCGGTTCTCTTCATGCGGATGAATGCCCGCCGACAGAACCACCAGGTCGGCCGAGATCAACATTGCCATGCCCAGGGTTTGGTCGAAGACGGTGACCTTAAGTGCATGGGAGTTCCGCGATACCTCGGGTTTGCGGTCTTCGTCATAGCGCACAAAGACGACGCCCTGCTGGCGTGCCTTGGTGTAGTAGCTCTCTTTGAAGCCGTAGGTGCGAATGTCCCGGTAAAGAACGTACACATTCGTCTCGGGGGAAAGCGTCTTCATGCGCAGGGCGTTCTTGATGGCGTCAGCGCAACAAACGCGGGAACAGTAGGGATGATCGGCCTCTCGTGATCCCACGCACTGGATCATGACGACGGTCTTTGCGGGCTGGTTCTTTTCCCCGGCCAGGAAGCCGTTTCCAGAAGCGAGGTGTGCTTCGAGATCGCGTTGCGTGATGACACCATCGTCCTGTCCGTACAAGTATTCTCTTGGCTGGTACTGCTTCGCACCCGTAGCTACGATTACGACCCCGTGCTCGACTTCAGTGGTCTCACCGTTGGCCGCGATTCTCGTCTTGAAGTTGCCGATGGAGCCTTCGATGTTTTCGATGACCGCGCCCGCAAACAGATGGATTCTGCTGTTCTGTTGGATTTCGTCGCGCAGGCGCACTAATTCTTCCTGTGGCCTTTCTCCGTTGAGTAAGTAATGGAGGTACCGCAGATTACCGCCAAGCTCATTCTCTTTCTCCACCAGATACACATCGGACCCTTGGCGGGCCAGCGTCAAAGCGGCGGTCATGCCCGAGATCCCGCCACCAATGACCAGCGCGGATTTCTGGATTCTGATCCGCTGTCGCTGGAGTGGCTGTAGCAGGCGAGACTTGGCCACGGCCATTCTGAGCAGATCTTTTGACTTCTGCGTGGCCTTTTCCGGCTCATGCATGTGGACCCAGGAGCACTGGTCGCGGATGTTGGCCATCTCAAAGAGATAGGGATTGAGTCCAGCTTCGGCCATGGTGTTGCGGAAGAGCGGCTCGTGGGTTCGCGGGGTGCAGGAGGCCACCACCACGCGATTCAGATCGTGTTCCGCAATCTTCTCCTTGATCCGGTCCTGGGCATCGTTGGAGCAGGTATAGAGATTGTTCTCCGCATACACGACGTTGGACAGTGTTTTCGCATATTCCACGACGTTCGGGACATCGACCACGCCGGCGATATTGGTCCCGCAGTGGCAGACAAAGACTCCGATGCGAGGCTCTTGTCCCTTCACATCTTTTTCGGGTGGGTAGAGCCTGGGCGTGATCAGCGTGCCTCTGGCATCATTCAAGAGTGAGAGCACCTCGGCTGCCGCTGCCGAAGCCTGCATCACGGTTTCCGGAATGTCTTTGGGTTCGACAAACGGCCCGGCGACGTAAATTCCTTGCCGAGACGATTCCGCGGGCTGGAATGAGGAGGTCCCGCAAAAATTGAATTCGTTGAGCGCAATTCCGAAGCGGTCGGCAAGAACCTTAACATCCTTCGGAGGCTGCATGCCCACCGAGAGAACAACCAAGTCGTACTCCTGCGATAGCTTTCTGTCGTTTTCGCCCAGATATTGGACGATCAGGTTTCGGCTGCCAGGGACTTCCTCGATTTTCGGCACGCGAGAACGGATATAGCGCACACCGAGATCTTGCGCCCGGTGGTAATACTGCTCGAAGCCCTTGCCGAAGGCGCGCAGGTCCATGAAGAAGATGTCGCATTGCAGACCTTCGCCGAGATGCTCTTTGGCGATGATGGCTTCTTTGGTGGCATACATACAGCAGACGGACGAACAGTAGTCGTGGTCGAAATCTCGCGAACCAACGCACTGCAGGAAGGCAATCCGCTTCGGCTCCTGCCGGTCGAAGGGTCGGAGCACATGGCCGGAGTAGGGTCCGGAGGCGGACAGAATCCGCTCGAACTCCAGGGCCGTGAGCACATTCGGAAAGCGGCCATAACCCAGGTCTTTCTTCAACCGGGCATCGAAGATCTCGTATCCAGGCGCGAGGACGACAGCCCCTACGTTCAGCTCAAGATCCTGTTCTGTTTGCAGGTAGTCGATCGCGTGGGCCTCGCACGCGGTCTCGCAGAGATGACAATCGCAGCAGACCCCGCACTCAAGACAGCGTTTAGCTTCGGCGATTGCCTGCCCCGGCGTATAGCCTATGTGGACCTCGTCGAAGCTCAGGCGGCGGGTTGCGGCGTCTAGGGCGGGTACGGGAATTTCACGTTGCATCAGTACGCCCGCGGTGTCCACAGTGTAGGCAGTGTGATACGGTCCTTCCAGTTCGCGGCCCGCGCGGAGATCCTGGCCATTGAGCCAGCGGTCGATAGAGTTGGCCGCCTTTTTGCCGGCGAGCATCGCCGTAACCACCACGTCGGGACCGGTGACGCAATCTCCACCCGCAAAAACGCCAGGCAATTCTGTCGCCAGCGTCTGCGGGTCGGCATGCAGCGTTCCCCACTTCGTAGTTGCCAAACCGAGTCGTTCTCCGAGGGCGCTGACGTCGGGGACTTGGCCAATCGTGGCCACAACAGCGTCGCAAGGAATCACAAATTCCGATCCCGGAATTGGCTCCGGAGCCGGCCGTCCACTGGCATCGGGACGACCAAGTTTCATCTTCAGACACTGCAGGCCAGCTACGTGTCCGCCGTCGCCCGATTGGAATGATTTAGGTGCGGCCAGGAACATCAACTCGATGCCTTCGCGCGCAGCGTCTTCGATCTCGCGATGATCGGCGGGCATCTCGGCACGCGTGCGCCGATAGACGATGGTTACCTTGTCCGCTCCACAACGAACCGCAGTGCGCGCGGCATCGAGAGCAGAATTCCCTCCGCCAATCACGAGCACGCGTCGGCCCGGCAACATTGGGCCTTCGAGGTTGACGCGGCGCAGGAACTCCACCCCGCCGGTGACCCCCGGCATGCTCTCCCCAGGGATGCCGAGTCTCCGCTCGACGTGCGCCCCAATGGCGATGAATACCGCCGAGTAGCTCTTCCGCAGTTCCTCCAGCGTGACCCCACTGCCCACGGGAGTGTTCAGCAGAATATCGATTCCCAGAGAACGCATGCGGTCCAACTCAGCGTTCAACAAGGGACGCGGTAGCCGGAAAGACGGAATACCCACCGCCAACATTCCTCCCGCAACCGGGAGCGCTTCGAAGATCGTCGCGCCATAGCCTTTCTGGCGGAGTTCATAGGCACACAGCAAGCCAGCGGGCCCGGATCCCACGATGGCAATCTTCTCTGCACGACCGGGTACCGTCGGTTGTGGCAGTTTGTAATCGGGAACGCTATCGGTAACGAAACGCTTCAACGCCGGCAAATTAACCGCATCGTCCACGTTGGAACGGGTGCAGCCGGCTGTGCACGGATGCGTACATATCCGGCCACAGATTGACGGGATCGGATTGTCGCGCAGAATGACTTGGAGTGCTTCGTCGAAGCGTCCCTGTGCGATCAGGGTCACATAGCCCTGTCCGCTTTGGTGAATGGGGCATGCGGCCTCGCAGGGAGATGTCCCGCGACGCGTAATGGCGAAGATGTTTGGAACAGCTTGGGGGAACGGGCGGTAGATGGCCTTTCGCTCGCCCAGCCCATGATCGAACTCGGACGGCAGCGTGACTGGACACTCTGTCGTGCAAGCGCCGCAGCCCGTGCATTTCGACGAGATCACAAAGCGTGGCTGCTGCTTGATCCGGATCGTGAAATTTCCCGGCATCCCATCGACGTGTTCCACCTCACTCAAGGTGAGGATTTCGATGTCCTTGTGCTTGCCGATCTCGACCAGGCGCGGCGCCATGGTGCACATGGCGCAATCGTTGGTGGGAAAAGTTTTGTCGAGCTGCGCCATGACCCCGCCAATGGCAGCGCCGCGCTCGGACAAATACACCTTGATGCCACCGTTGGCCAGATCGAGGGCGGCCTGCATACCACCGATACCGCCTCCTACGACCAGGGCAGCGCCCACGGGCGGGGTCTTGGGATCGTTAGACGGCATGGGGGACCACCTCCGCTGCCGGCGCTTGCTGCCCGGCTCTCTGCCTGACCGCCAGGAAATACAGGGCTAGCGGCCGATAGACCATGTGGGCCCACTTGCCAAACGACATCTCCACCAGCAGCATGGGCGTGGCGATGACAATGTGCAGGGCGTACAGCAAATGACAGGTGAGCCCAAAGCCGGCATAGCGGAAAATGTGTGCCGCCAGACCGCTGAGCACCGTCGACACCAGCAAGATGGGAAAGGCCAGGTCCTGAAACCGAGTCTCTTTGTAGATCTCCTTCTGCGCTCGCAGCCGGCCTAGAAAAATCTCTCCCATGCCGTAGAGGATGAGACCCGTCGCCAGGTATCCGAGCCACCGCTGGGGATTGTAGAAGGGGTATAGGTTGTCGGTTTGAAACCACTTCAGTCCGAACACCTTGATGGTGAGCATCATCACTGTGCCTAGGGCCAGGCACCAATGGCCGAGCCACCGGCCCCGGTCTGGGCACTTCCGCATCAGGGAGTGCGTCACCGACTGTTCCACGTAGGTCCCGAACTCGGCCACATAGGCAGAGAATGGAATATGCGCCCGCTCGTCTGCACTCATAGTGAGCCGCCAGATACGGAAGACACGCGATAACACTAAGAACAGTGGAAGGAGGGCCACCGTCAGCGTGTAGTAAATGATGAGCGGGAACATGTGCTCCAAGCCAAGCGGCGTGGTGACAAGCTGACCAGCCGGCATCTTCACGTACCACAGGTGATAGCCGAGGATCAGCAGAAAGGTGAGTGCGGCCACGAAGATCAACGAACCCATGTACCACGCCGTGGACTGGAGCAGCTTGGGGGCGATGCCCGTCCAGTCGTACTGCGCACTCAGAAAGCGCCGCAGGGTGAGCATGGAGATTCTGGGCTCCGACTGCCGCGGGCAGGCAGCCGAGCAGTCGCCACAATCATGGCAGAGCCACGGATCCAGGCTTTTGACCAGCGGCTGCCTCAGTCCCAGCAGGGCGAAGCGAATGCTCCTGCGGGGGAAGGTCGCACCGCCGTCCACCAGATCGCAGGTAAGGGTGCAACTCCCACACTGGTAGCAGCCGGTAGGATCGAACTTTCCGTAGCGGCGGATGTCGGCCAACAACGTGGGATCGCAAACCGAAAGTGTTTCCACTGCCATAGATCACCTTACTTGCGGAGCTGCAGCTATTGCGTCGTCACCGCAACTGCGTTCACTACTCTCCGCGCGTAAACCAGAAATTGTCCTTCTTCTTCCGCTACGCAGATCTCAAATTTGTCGTTTCGATAGGCCTCTCCCGCCTGAAGGGCTTCCTCCGAACTGGCGTAGGGCCGCCCGTCCCACATGAACTTTTTGCCATCGCGGACCAGGGAAATATTTGGCTTCATAGATTCAAACTCCGACGCAAAATTACGCGCTGGCTTGGCATTGGCATAGCTCTCCTCGTGGGGCTGTGGCGCGGGGAAAATACTCGCGCACCAGCCACTCCGCCGCTTGAGGCACGGCGTCGCTGATGGCTTTCGAGAAACCTTGGGAGATCTGTTCCGGCAGTGGCCCCGTCTGGCAGGCCAGCACACGTACTTCGACCCCGCAACTTTCTTGCAACTCGCGCAGCAGGTTGGAGGTGGGCAACTGGTGCAGCGAGAAATCGTCGAGCTTGACGAAGGGGATCTCGGCAGGATCGATCTCGAATATCTCCCCTTGAGTGCGCCCGGCATCGATTGCGTCCAGAATTAGCAACCGCTGTGGACGCGCGGAACTCAGGCAGAGAGTGAATAACAGCTTGCGCACGCCCGTGCCGACGTCGAGCAAGCAAACCGCTTCGGGCACTGGGTAGTGTGACTCGAGATAGTCAACTACCGCGCACCCGAAGCCGTCATCTCCGAACAGAATGTTCCCGCAGCCGAGCACCAGGGTCGGCTTCCGGCAGAACTCGGGAAGATCGCGTGGATCGATCTCCCGCATGTGCTACCTCCTCTTTCGCTGCCCTCAGTTGGCAAGCGAGTCAAGCAATTTGCCGTCCGCGCTGAAGATATCCAGCTTGACCGACAGCTTTCCGTCCAGCCGGTGGGTCGCACAGGACAAGCATGGATCGTAGGCGCGGATCGACATTTCTACTGTGTTCAGCACTCCCTGGTCGTACACGCCGTTATGGATCAAACTCTTGGCGGCCTGCGTGACCGACATATTGATGGGAGCGTTGTTGTGGGTGGTGCCCACAATCAGGTTGACGTTGGTGATCATGCCGTCGGCATCGGTGGTGTAGTCGTGGATGAGCGTGCCGCGCGGCGCTTCGGTGACGCCTACGCCTCGCGCTGCCCGCGGCGTAACCTTCACCCGGGTCTCGGTGCTGATGATCTCGGGATCGTCCAGCAAGCGGACGGTATTTTCGGCGTTGTAGAGCAACTCGATCAGCCGCGCCCAGTGATAGAGCAGGGTGAGCTGTGCCGGCCGCCCGAACTTCGCGCGAAACTCCTCCAGTTCGGTCTGCGCCAGCGGCGTGTCGATATAGTCGCAGGTGTTGATGCGCGCCAGGGTGTTGGCACGATAAACGCCCTTGGGGTTTTCGGCATCCATGGAGAAACCTTCTCCCCACTGTTTGGCATAGGGGAACTTCAAGTAGCTCCACGGCTCGATGTGCTCGGAGATGAACTCCGTATAGCGGTCGTACGGAAAGTCCTGGTATGCACCGGTTGGGGTCATCAGGCGAAGCTTTCCGTCGTAGAGGTTGAGCGCCCCGTCCTCCTTGACCGTGCCGATGAAGCCGGTCGTGATAACTCCCAGCGACTTCACCACGTCGAGGTATTTGGGGAAGACGTTCTCCTTGGCAAAAGCAATGGAGAACTTGGCCAGTTCCAGCGCGTCATCGGCCTGCTTGCGCAACTGATCGCGCTCGCCAGCAGCCAACGGTTTGCTGAATCCACCAGGAACCGCCGCCTGGGGATGAATCGCCTTGCCCGCCAGGACTTCCAGCATCTTGGCGCACATGTGGCGCACCTTTACCACTTGCCGGGCAATGTCGGGAGCTGCCTGCAGCACGCCGATGACATTGCGAACCGAATAAGGCGCATCCGGCCCCAGCAGGAAGTCGGCTCCCGCCAGGAAGTAGAAGTGCAGGATGTGCTCTTCCATGAAGGCAATGCTGTTGCACAGCTCGCGCAACTTCTTGCCAGCCGGGGGCGGCTCGACTCCAAAGACCGCGTCGCAAGCCTTGGCCGAGGCCAGGTGATGCGACCACGGACAGACCCCGCAAATGCGCGGCGTGATGCGCGGCATGTCTTCTACCGGACGGCCCAGGCAGAATTTTTCGAAGCCGCGCAGTTCAATGACGTTCACCCGGGCGGTGTCCACGTTGCCGGCATCGTTGAGCTGAATGGTTATCTTGGCGTGGCCCTCGATGCGGGTGACAGGTTGAATGACCAGTGTCTTTGACATGGATCACCTCCGGGGCAGCGGCCGCAGACGGCCGGCGCCAGCAAAACGGTTGAAGGTTGCGGCCCGGTCCGGAATCTGTTTCGGATCGAGGCCGATGGAGGAGAGTGCTCCCATCATGTCCACCATGGGATTGGCTTTGTCCGACATCGGGCCAAAGCAACCCTCACAGGGCATGTAGGCGCGGATGCAGCGCGGGTTACCGTCACTGCCACCGCAACCGGCGCGCGTCGCCGGCCCCAGGCACAGGATGCCCTGCTCCATCAGGCAGCGCATTTCGCTCAGCGGCGCTCCCGGCACGAAGTCCGGCGCTTCCAGTCGGCGCTTCAGCGTCGAGACTGCCTTCTTTTCGCGCTTGGTGGGACACTCATCGCAAACGCTCTTCGTCGCCAGCACGGGCAGAGGCTTGCCTTCCAGAAGCGCAACCAGCGCTCCGGCCACCATCTCGGGCGTGGTTGGACATCCCGGCAGATAGGCATCCACCGGCACCACCTCATGGACGGCATATACCCGGTCGGTGAGCGCGGGAATCTGCTCGTTGGGTATGCCATTTTTCTCGGTGGTGACGCTGTCGCGATAAACCTTCTCCAGCATTTCTTGCGTGCTGAACTGGTTGGCAAGGGCAGGTATGCCGCCAAAGCAGGCACAAGAACCCAGAGAGATCAGGATCTTGCACTTCTTGCGCATCTCCTGCGCCAGTTTCTTGTGCTCCTCGCTGCGGATTCCTCCCGATATAAGTCCGACATCCGCGGCGGGAATTTCCATCTCCGTACCTTCGCCAGTCTGACCAAAGAGCTTGTGGTCCATCAGGACTGGCATGTGTACGATTTCTACTTGCTTCAGTACGTCGAGGAGCGGTTCACCTATATCGAGGATGGTTACCTCGCAGCCTCCGCATATGGCGAACCATTCTTCGGCAAGTCGAGCTGCCATGCTGAACCTCCCTTACACACTTGAATTAGTGCTGCTCTGTTGTCGTTTCCCACGAACTGTGATTACTGCCTTCGACCGGTCCTAGGCCGCGCTGCGATAACTCTTTCGGGTAAGCCAGAGCTGGCGAGTTTTTGCAAACGGCGGTCAGGGGAACTTCCACAAGCCACTCTCGGCATGTTTGACGTGCGTCAGCAAACGGAAACCGCTGGGCTCGGCGCGCCGTAGTTGCAAACGTGCTGCTAGTTATCCGTCCAAGCTGTACAAGGGGTCAGTGACCCAGGTCACGCATCGATGTTAGCGAACGTACGTTCGAGAGTTGAGGTGGCCCAAGGACCCGCTGGCTGGTTTTCTTGAAACCCTTGCTGGGTGCTGATTTGGGCCCAGTCTAATGGGCGGCATCGATCGTCACAGGTCCTTGTGATCTGGACCCGAAACAAGCAAGGAGTGGGTTCATACCGCCCTTGCCCTTGGTGGGGTGGCGAAGAGACGGCACGGTTCCCCGCGCGCCTTGACCATCACGTCGAGGTGTGTCGCTCGTCACAGCCTCTTGTAACAAAGCAATGG
>OCTA010003586.1_pt1 | contig 13754 bp, 20 predicted proteins | sample 1538991 | NCBI WGS metagenome assembly OCTA01 (sample SAMEA3539302, study PRJEB22396) | soil metagenome | biome: tundra; feature: field; material: soil | place: USA | collected 2010-05 | depth 0.15 m
GGCTGGGCGCCGACGTTCGGACGTAACCGTGGTGTCCGGAGCGAATTGGCTCCACCTATATAGCGATGGACGCGCTCCGAGAATCTGCGAGATCCGGCCGGACCTCGCACTGAGCCCGGACAGGCGCGCGATCTCCGCCCGCGACATACCCGCCGCATCGGCGGCCAGCATAAGCGCTCGCCGGCGAGCGTAGGCTCGCTCTAGCCCGGCGCATAGCGTCGCGCACGCCGCAAGCTCGCCGGCGATAGCGTCGCGCGTGGCGTCCCCGCTAGTCATCGCTCACCCGCTTCGCTCGCCCGCATGGCGGCCAGATACGCACCGACCGCGCGCTCGAGCGCGAAGCAGTCGGCATCCGATCGCACGCCGAACGCGTCCATAGCGTCCGCAAGCGCGAGCCGCTGGCGACGCCATAACGGCGCGTTGGTAGCGGTCGCGGCACCGACACCTAGTAGTGGTTGGTAGTTAGTCATCGCTCACCCTAGCCTTTCCCGTTCGACGCCAGTGCGCAACAACGTGCCGCGCCTTTACGGTGCGCATTGCGTGCGAGCCGTTGAGCGCGACGACGATCAGCACGCCGCCCACGCCGTGGTCCTGTTCGACGCGCGCCAGATATGGCAGTCCGTCGTCGATCCGCACGAGATCGCCCGTGCGTATGTTGGATAGCTTCACGTCATCACCGGGTGATACGCGACCGCCCAGCCATCAATATCCGTGTCCGTGCCGTCCGGATTTTCATCTAGCGAGTAGGACGCCACGACCACGTAATAACCGTGCCGCGCGAGGATGTCTCGCTCTAGACGTCCCCCGATGTACTCGCTCTCATGCATGATTGGCCCCGAGTAGCCGTACTGGCCGCTGTAGCCGTCAAGCAGTGTCCAGCTATCGTCGTCAAGTTCGCTATCGAATACCGCCGGCGCGTAGAGCGACTCCGGCGCATCCGTGATGCTACCGTCCTCGTGAACCTGCACGGGGCAGTCAAAGTCCATTCGCTCATTGAGTGACTGCGCTACGTTTGTCATCTTTCCCGCCTCTCATTAGTGGGCTCATCAGGGCGGGGGATCCCGCCGACGGGCGCGCATCCGCGCCCGTTTCGCCTGTAGCGCTGCCAAGGCGCCATAGTGACTAGGCGCGCGGCGCCTTCACGAGCGACGCGAGCAGCACTAGCCCGATAAACTCGCCCGTATCGGGCGCGCCGACGTAGCAGTGTCCCATTGTCCCATTAGGCGGGCACCCGTGCGGCGATATCTTGACGACAATGGCGCCGGGCGCGAGCGAGGTGCGCGCGTCCCATATGTCGCATCCGGCCGGCGCGTATGCGTACCGTTGCGCGGCTCGCGCCTTCGCTGCATCCTTAGTCTTGCGCTCCTGCGCGTACGTGCTCATAGTTCTACCTCCGTTAGTAGTGGGCTCATCAGTGCCGCGCTCGCGGCCTCCTCGCGCTCGCCCTTTGATGGCGTGCGCTCGACGCGCCGCGCTTCAAGCTCGCGGACGCTCTTCCGTGCCGCTGCGAGGTCCGCGTCTTCCTGCCGCGCACGTCCGCGCGCACGCACTGGCGCTAGCACTGCGTCTCCGTCATAGCCTGCGAGTGTGTCCGCGTCTGTGAGTGTGCCTTGCGCTGTGAGCCACGGATAATCCGCGCCGCGCGGGTATTTGTGCTCGCGAGTGTGCGCAGTCTGGTGTGCGAAATCGTCGCGCCCGTCATATTCCGCGATGATGGCGCTAGGGTCGATGGCGAAAAGGCGCGCCATCCAGACTCCGTGCTCGCCATAGGTCGCAGCGATCGCGCGCTCGCTCGCGTACCCAAAGCCACCGCGCCCGCTTGCGTGCCGTCCGCTGCCCGGCCCGTGATGGTCTCCTAAGTATTCGAGGTAGACCGTAAAGCCGCGCGCACGCTTCCGCGAGCCGCACGCTTGCACGTCCGCATAGATGCTCGGAGGAGTCATCGAGCGGATGTCCTGCGCCGTTAGGTTGTCTGCGTGAATCTTCATAATCTCGCCTTCCGTTAGTGGGCTCATCAGTGCCGCAGGTAGCGGCAGACAGGCGCGCGCATCGCGCCTGTTTCGCCCTAGCGCTAGTGAATCCAGCGCAGTCCGCGCGTCGCCGCCTCCTCGCGCATCGCGCGATCGACGCCGCGCCGCGATTGCTCCGCCACTAAGCGACGCAGCTCCGCGGTCGGTACGTACGGCGCCTCTAGCGTCTCGCGTGCGCGTCGTGTGGCCGCGTCTAGGGCCGGATCATCTAGCAGATACTCTACGCCGCTAGGTATCGGCAGGACGGCTAGCGCGTCGCGGTCGCGCTGATCGACGACGCCGCTTAGGTCGGTCGCAAGCGCCGCGGCGTCGGCGGCGAGCTGCGCATCCTCGCGCCTAATGCGCTGCATAGGCGTCACGTTCGCATCCGCTTGCGCGTACGGCAGGATGCGCGCTTCAATCTCTGCGATCGCCGCCGCGTCATCGGCAAGCGCGGCGAGACTGCCGCCGCACTCGCGTCCGCTGTATGTGTAGCCGATTGCATCGCGGTACAGCTCGATCCAGTACCGCCCGCCGCGCGACTCCCACCGTGCAATCATCGTCCGATTGACCGTCTCAGGCGCCTCCCATCGGCGCGCTGAAGTCTTCGCCCGGTACATAGCCAAGCTCGATCAGCTGCGCGCGACTGTACGGCGTCGCTTCGATGTTCGATATGTCATCGGCGAGACCGAAGATAACGCCGACTGTGCGCGGCTTAGGCTCTCTGCGCTCGTCTGCGATCGTAGCGTCGACAAGCGCCAGAATCTCTGTCCAGCGCTCGTCTGTCGCATCGTCGCTGCACTGCGCATCCTGATCAGCGAAGCGGTCTAGCTCATCGCGCAAGTGCATAGCTACCTGCGTAGTCGCAGAATCGCGCGAGTCTGGGTCGGTCTCAAACACATACGGGTCACTGTTCGGCATATAGCCTGCCATCGCAACAGTCACCACATAGAACGTCTGAGAATCGGCCGGAGTAAATATCCCGATATCGTCCGCCGCGCTCCGGTACTTATCGGGCGCGCGTTCGTCGCAATCGTCTACTGATTGACCCGCGTGGTTGCCGGTACCGCCGCAGACACATAGCTCACTATCGTCATCGGCGTCGGCGTCGTCCGCCCACTTATGTAGTTCGGCTTCGCACGCTTGCGTGAACGTCTCGCTAACGCCTTCCTCCCAAGCGGTCGCTAGTGCGTCTGTCACATCGGCGCCCGGATCGTCAAGCCCGGTCACGTCGCGCGTTAGGCTTAGCGGCGTCGGATCGCCCGCCATTTCGCCGCTAAGGTCCGGCATGTTCGGCAGGCGATCGTCCGCCGCGGGGTCGCCAGCGTCCAGCATTGCGAGCGTCTGACGGTATCCGTTCGTATCTCCATTGCCGTCGCACGTCCATGACGCCGCACACTTTGCGGCGTCTACGCCAAGCTCGCGCGCTTCCGCCTCCCATTCCTCTAGCTGCGCGTCGCATAGCTCGCCGATGTGGTCGAGTACGATCGCGAACACTTCCGACCGCTCGCCCGCTTGCGCGCGCATCGTAGCCTGATCGATTGTCTCGGCACACTCCACTAGTGCTTCATCCGTAGCCGCGCGACGGTTGCCGCTTGACGTACGCCACGCGTCAAGCGCGGACGTGTAGACGTCAACGCCATCGTTGGCGAATTCGTTCGCGACGTCGCTAGCGTCGCTACTGTCCGTAGCCTCACTAATTGCGTCGAGTGACTCGACTAGGTACGCGTAGCGGTAATCGTCGGGCAGGATGTCCCCATCGTCGTGCACGCGATAGACTAGTCCGTGTAGCTCGCTCTCACGTTCCTCACGGACGCGCCAATAGTGGCCGTCGGCCGTTTCCGGCTCGCGCCGTGCGACCTCAAACGCGCTGCGAAGGTCGCGCGCAACCCGCCGCGCGCTATAGCTAATCTGGTCAAACATGATTTAGCCTCTCTGTAGTGATGTCTCGCCGATCGGCCCGGTACTGTTCGTCGAGCTCCGCATGATCAGCGAGCGATAGCGGCGCAGTCGCCGCAAGGTCGGCCGCTAGATCGTCATCGATGCGTGAGCGTTCGCAGTAGTTCCGCGTGGCGTCCGTCTTAGCCGACCTCCGGCGCGCAGAACGCGCGTTCTACTTCCGCGAGGTATGCGCGATGCTTCGCAGTCTGCGCGACTTGCGCGGAGTAGAGGTCGCACGACTTCGCGCTACCGTCGAGTACTGCGAATACCGCGTCGGCGTGAAGGTCGGCAGTGGTGTAGGTATCGGTGCTGTAGCGGTGGGATTGCTTGCGGCTCGTTAGTCTAGTCATGGTTCCTTCTCTCGGGTCGTTTGTAAGCATGGGCAAAGCGTACCGCCCTAAGCATCGCTATGCAAGGGCTCTGGACGAACGTACTAGCAGGAGGTCGCGCCAGTGTTTACGGATATGCTCGCGCGCCACGTCACAAAGGTCGTGACGCACAGCACCGTCGCAGCGTTCGCTGTGAAGGGAGCGACTCGCATGGCCGTCCGCGAGCCCATCCGCAAGTTGCGCCGCGATGCCATGAAGTCTCGATCCTCCTCACCCGGTATGTCCAAGCCAAGCTTCATGCCTCAGCCACCACGTGCGCAGTCATCGCAGGCAAGTCAACAGTCGAGCGGCTCTCAACGTCGTGGCCATACCCTCGCACCTCCACTACCCAAGCCTAAGCGACCAGCATCCTTCTAATGCCGACGCCTGCACGCCGTCGTCTCACCCATCGCAGAGGTACGAGCAGCCCGCACACCAAGCGGTCTACAGGTACTAGCGGCGTGAAGCGTAGGGCCTCACAGCGACTACGTACAACCAAGCGTAGGGCAGGGCGTAGCAGCTAGCCCACTGCATCACTCCCCCACGACTACCGACCGCCCACATGGCGTCAATCGCTGCCACCATGGCGTCCATGACACCCCTGCCGTCCCGTGTGGAAAAAAGCTCAGTCGAGGGAAGGCGAACCCTGGAAGTGAGAGTCGCCCTCCCACTTAGCGGCGTCACCGCGCGTGCGGCGCGCGAGCGCGCGTGCCCGATGGTGGGCGCCGAATAGCGCCGTCATCGCTCGTCCACTCCGAGCTCGTCGGTGTAGACCTCGCGGGTTTCGTCGATCGTGAGTCCGTGGCGCTCGACGATCTCGAGGATCTGGGCCGCTGCGTAGTGGGTTAGCCAGTCGTATTTGACTCTTTGCGCCGGCGTGAGGACTTCGTAGTCGTCGGGGAACTGGTCTAGGCACTGCGCCGAGAACTCGGCGATGCTGCGCAGCTCCGCATGGGCGACTCGGTCCATTAGATCACCATGTGGATGATGGCGATCCACATTGGGGCGACGAGGATGCAGAGGACGGTCATGCCCACCCAGCCGGTCCAGGTGACGGGGCCTTCGCTCTCAACGTGGCTGCGCCGCCGGCGCTGTGGCGGCCGTTTCCGGCCGACGCCCGAGGCGGTCCACAATGCTGAGCGCACCGGGTAACGCACCTTGCGATAGGAGCGCGGCTGTACTGAGCGGCGGGCTCTGCGGATAGGGTGGTAGAGGAACATGCCGTCACCGTACCGCAGAGCCCGCGAATGTCAAGGCAAACTGGACGAATAGAGGACGGCATGGCGCGTGTCCCGAACATCGAGAAACCCCCCGGCATCAAAGAGCCCTACCTTGGCATGTGGCGTCTCGCGCTCGCTGACCTCAAGGACTCCGGCCTGTGGCGTGGAACGGTCCGCCCGCTGCTCTGCGAGTACATCGACTGTTACCGCCTCGCCCACGAGCACCGCGCGATCGCCGAGACCGCCGTGCAGACCATCCACCACCGCGCTAATAAGGCCGCCGGTGAGGAGGCGTGGGACGAGGTGCTCCCCGCCGGCGTGCGCCGCAGCACAGAGTCCAACCTCGACAGTCTTCATCCCGGTTTCGCGAGCGCCGACCGCGAGATGAAGCGCGCGATCGCGCTCGCCAACGAGCTCGGCCTCACCCCCAAGGCCCGGAAGGCGCTCGCCGTTGAGGCCGCCGAAGCCCCTAGCGAGCCATCCGTAATTGGCCGTCTCGATGAACTCGCGCAAGTCCGCCGGCGCCGCTCGGCTTAGCGTCGAGGTCTTCGAGGAGGCGTGTTGCGAGCTACTCAGCCTCGACAACGGCCTCCCGTTCGTCCTCGAGTCCTACGAACGCCTCATCGTCGCTGACCTCCTAACGGGGATTCGCGAGCTGCACGTCCGCATCCCTGAGGAGAACGGCAAGACGACGCTCCTCGCGGCAATCGCGCTCATCCACCTTCTCACCACCCCCGACCCTCGCGTTGTGATCGGCGCTCGCAACAAGGACCAGGCTAAGATCCTCTTCAACCAGGCCGTCAAGATGGTGCAGGGCAACGCCACGCTCGAGCGTCGGCTCGACATTCGGGACGGCACGAACGAGATCCGGATCCTGGGCATGAAGGGTGGCGCCGGCATCCGCGTCATCCCGGCTGACGCCCTGACCGCCCACGGCGGCATCAACACGCTCGTCATCCTCGACGAGATGCACGCGCTGCCCGGTATCGAACTGTACCGAACACTTGCCGGCAAGATCGGCAAACGGTTGGGGCAGCTCATTACCATCTCGACGGCGGGCGAGCCTGACAGCGAGTACGAGGTGCTGTGGCAGAACATCGTCGAGCGCTCGACCTCGATCGGGCGTTGCGACGAAAGCGACGGTCCTTGGTGGCCTCGCGCGACCCGCTACGTCGGCCCGCAGCACATCGCGTGGTGCTGGGCGCTCGAGAAGGGCGACGACCACGAGGACTTGGCGCTCGTCAAGCTCGCGAACCCGGCGTCGTGGATCACCGTCCAAACACTGCAAGCCAAGCGCGACCTACCGGGCTGGGAGCTGGCGCACTGGCTCAAGGTCGTCTGCAACGTCCCGACTCGCGATCAGGTGCTCCGATTCCTGGCGGAGGGCGATTGGGACGACGCGAACGTGTCTGAGGATTGTCCCGAGATCCCCGAGGGTGTCCCGATCATCCTCGGCGCGGATTGGGGGCTCAGCGACGACGCGACCGCGTTCTGTCCGCTGTGGTTCAGTGAGGGCGCGATGATGTTGCTCGGCAGGTTGGAGGTTCTCGCCCCACCGCGCGACGGACACGACCTCACGCACAACGACATCAAGGCCAGGCTGGTCGCGATAAACGCGCGCAACCCGATTACCTGCATCGCCCACGACGAATCGATGGGCGGAAAGATCCTGACCGGCCTCCTGTCGGAGTGGTTCCCCGAGGCCGACATCGTTCCCGTCTCGCCGGCGGACGCCAACGTCGCCCCGCTCCACTTCAACGACCAGCTCCGCGGCGGGCGTATCAAACACACCGGCGACCCGGAACTCAAACGGCACTTGATGAACGCGGTTCGCGTGCCGATCAAGAACGACCCGGAAAACTACCGGATCGACCGCCTCAAGCACAGTCGCCACGCGCCGCACCTCCGCGCCATACGCGAGATGGACGGCGCGGTCGCCGCCGTCAACGCAGTGTGGGGCGCCGTTGGTCGCGAGCCAGTTGACGAGCCGTTTGTGTTATTCCTAGGTTAGATGACGCAGGCGCTCACTGTAGAAATAGGCGAAACGGCGGGACGGCTCACCGTGACGGGGTTTACGTTGACGCCGCAGGGGCGCCGCGCGCTGGCCTGTGAGTGCTCGTGTGGTGGCGCGGTAATCATCACGCCGACCAAGTTCCGCAGCGGTCACACGCGCTCGTGTGGCTGTCTGAGGCGTGAGGTAACGGCGGCTACGTGGACGACACACGGGCACACCGCGGGCGGCACGACACGTACGTACCGGATCTGGTCTAACATGCGGACCCGATGTACCAACCCGCACGTTGAGGCCTACGCGAACTACGGCGGCCGGGGGATCACGGTCTGCGAGCGCTGGGCAAGTTTTGAGAATTTCCTCGCCGACATGGGCGAGTGTCCCGGCGTCCTAACCCTCGAGCGTAACAATAACGCTCTCGGGTACTCGCCCGGCAACTGTCGTTGGGCCTCACGCGTAGAACAAGCCGCCAACCGTCGTCATCGGAGGTGGCTCAAGAAGCCGTAACCCTCTTTCGATCGGAGTCCGTATGGCAACGCCTGCACCGCAGTACCCAGCGGGTGTGCTCCTCGACGCCACCGGCAATCCGATGTCCGGCTCCGCGCCACACGCGCTGTGGGATCGGCAGCAGACCCCTGGCGGCGCTTACCTGCCGGAAGGGTACGGCCCGACGACCATCATTATCGAGTCGGGTGGAGGTCGCATCGAACTCACCGAGGACGACAAACAACGCACGATCTCCTACGCGGACGTCTACGCTACACAGGTCGCGGTCGCGACGGTCATCAACAAGCTCGTGCGCCAGATCAGCACGATTCCCCTCAAGGTATACCAGCCGCCGGCGCGAAACGCCTCGCAGAACGGCAAACCGAAGCATCCGGAGACGATCGAGGACCAGAATCACCCTCTCGTCAGCCTTTTGCACAACCCGTCACCCGGATACGGCGCCGTGAGCCTCAAAGAGTGGATTTCGCTGCCCCTTTTCGTCCACGGCGGCGGTGTGGTGGCGAAGTTTCGCGGAAACGGCTACGGCGAGGTGCCGACACAGCTTTTCCCGCTCGATTGGCGCTATTTGCAGGCGTGGGCGCGTATCGGCACTCCCGTACTGATGTGGGCGTCGGTTCAGACCGGCCAGATGCATTTCCTCGCCCCGTCGGAGGCCATTTACACCGCCTGGTCGTCGCCGGCGGGCTCTAATGGCGCATGGCTCTGCACGAGCCCGCTACAGCAGCTCGGGACCACCATCAAGATCGACGAGGCGGCCCAGCGCTACGCCACATCCCATTTCAAGCACGCCGCGCGACCGGGCCTCATCGTCACTCTCCCGCCGGAGGCGAACGTCCGGCAGAACCCGAAGATCGTCGAGCGCGTCGAGGCCCAGACCGACGAGGGTTTCGCGGGTGTCGATAAGGCGTGGAAGACTATGGTGCTGGGTGGCGGCGCCGAAGCGAAGCCGTTTGGGCAGACCGCCGAGGAGGCGCAGCTCACCACGACTCGCGCGTGGGATTGGGCCGAAATCCGCGACCTGTACGACCTTCCGCCGACCGGCGACACAAACAACCCGGAAGCGGACGCGCAGCTCTACAAAACGACCCTCCGCGTGCATTTCGCGATGATCGCCGATCGCCTCAACGCCCAACTCGTCCGCCCCGAGAAGGAATGGCGCGACGCCGGTATCTTCATCAAGGCCGACATGAGCGAGGTGCTCTGGGGTGATCCGCTCGTGCTTTCCGACAAGATGGTGGCGGAGGTGCTCTCCGAGATTCGCTCGGTGGACGAGGCGCGCGTCCCGCTCGGCCTACAGCCCCGCGGCGGCAACGCCGACAAGCTGCCGTCCGAGTTGACCGACCCGCCGCCGCCAGGCGCGGACCCGAACGCGCCCCCCGGCGCCGCCGGCGCCGCTGCGCCTGCGGATCCCGCGATGCAGGCAGCCACGCTCGAAGCGCGCTCCATCAAGGCGATCAACAATGTCTAGCCCATGATCGTCCATTTCCTGCACTTCTTCTTCGCCCAGCCCGGACAGCCGTGGTATCAGGCGGCGGTGTGGGGAAACGTGGTCGCGATCGCCCCGTGCGGCATTATCGCGTTCCTGTGGGGCCGCGCCGTCGAGCGCCGCCACCTCCTCCACCTCAAGCACGGCAACATGCTCCTCGAGGAGTTGCACCACCTGGCGCACACGGGCGAGCCCCACCCTCGAGTGACGGCGCGTCTAGCGGCTGGCGAGGCGCACACGTCAGTAGGACCAAACTTACCGTAGTGTCGCGGGGCCGCCGAGCCCTCCGCGGGTCGCTCCGCGTACCAATCAGCGTTCTATCCACTCGGCCCGCGCACCCGGAGGTGCACTACATGTTCCCCAAGTTCCTCACCACGTATGACAAAACTGACGACGGAGGTTCCGGAGGTACGGCAACTACCGTCGTCGTGGAGCCGGCCACTGCTGCCGACGAGTCACGTCAGCAGCACACGGTTCCGCTCGTCGAGCTACAGAAGGAACGCAAGTCCAAGAAAGACCTCGAGGCGCGACTTGCCGCCGCCGAGAAGACGATCGCCGACACGGAGGCTGCCAGTCTGTCGGAGAACGAGCAGCTCAAGGCGAAGCTCGCGGCTGCCGACGCTAAGGCTGCGCAGCACGAGGCCGAGACGGCTGTCACCGCGAAGTCGAACCTCGTCCGCACTGCCGCATCCACCAAAGGCTTCACAGACGCCGAGGACGCCATCGCGCAGTTGAGCGCGCTGGGCGAACTCGCCGCCATCGAAACGGCTGCTGAGGCCGACGCCGCAGTTGCGGCGCTCGCGACCGCCAAGCCGTACCTTCTCCGCACCGAACCCGCCGCCGGCGACAAGCTCACGATCGAGCAGATCCTCGCGAACGGGCTCAGCCTTGACCAGCAGTCGGGGGTCACGCGCGCAGCCGGCGATGACGGAGTCACCCTGACTAGGGCGCAGATGCTCGCCCTGTCCTCCGATCAGATGGAGGAACTGATGACGAAACACCCCGAGAAGTTCCAACGCAGCGTCGAAGCTCAGAAGCCCTAGCACCCGCATCACTCGCGCTCGCAGGCGCGTAATCCTGTGCATCGGTAACGGCAGACGACACATGCCGGGGAGTTCACTATTCCCCGGAGGGGTGATCCCTCCACACACCCAAAAAGGAGGGACACCCCTGTGTCCGTAGACCTTTTCATCCCTGCCATTTGGTCTGGTAAGATCAACCGGCGCCTCAAGATCGCTCTCGCGTACGGTTCCGCATACTGCGTGAACCACGACTACGAGGGCGACATCGCCGAGTACGGCGATTCCGTCAAGATTCACGCGATCAGTGACCCGACGATCTCCGACTACACCAAGAACTCGACGGACCTGTCGAGCCCCGAGGTGCTGTCGGCGAGTGAGGCTATCCTGCTAATCGACCAGGGCGATTACTTCAACTTCATCGTTGACGATATCGACAAGCGTCAAGTCCAGCCGCAGTTCACCGCCGAGGCGATGGACCGCGCTGGGTACGGGCTTGCCCTCGAGGTCGATCAGTACGTCGCGGGTCTGATGCTCGCCGCCATCGTGGCGGCCGGCAACGACTCGTTCGGCGAGGCGATCGCTCCCGTCGTGAGCACCGCCGTTTCCCCGCTGCCGATTCACGGCGCCGGGCAGTACCAGGAGGTCGCCGACGTGACCGCGACCGCGGCCTACGAGTTCTTCGTAGACCTCGGCACGGCGCTCGACAACCAGAAGATCCCGCGCTCGCTCGATCGCTTCGTGATCGTGCCCCCGTGGCTGCTGGGCGAGTTGTCCAAGGACTACCGTTTCGTCGGCATCAACGGCGCGAGCGGCAACACCATCCTCGCGGATGGGTTTGCGGGTAGCCCCGAGCAGAACGGCCTCGCAGGACGCGCGGCCGGCTTCAACGTCATCGCGTCCCTCGACGTGCCGACCGGCACGTTCAACGGCACGTCGGCGGACAAGGTTGGCGCGGGTACGGCCAACGGCAAGTACTCCGCGGTTGTCGCGGGCGTGCCGTCGGCCACGTCGTTCGCGAACCAGATCATCGAGACCGAGGCGTACCGAAGCCACAAGGCGTTCGGCGACGTGCTCCGTGGACTACACGTCTACGGCTGCAAGGTCACGAACGCGTCGCGTCTCGTCGCGGCCTACGTCGCGCAGGGTAGCTAGTCCAGCTTCCCGGCATGACAGTGTTCTCTCGCGCCGGGATACCCGGTGACGGCGCCGCGACCGTCGTCACCCTTTGCTCCCCGCCCACGACTCGTAACGTCGTCGGGCGGGGGGCTCTAACTTCCACATGGAGGCCTGCATGAACATATACAAGACGGCCGTAGATAAGGCCCGCGAGGCGCTCGCGCAGGCCGAAGTGCTGATCGACGACGCCATCGAAGGACTCGACGAGTTCGTCGAACAGCACGAACCCCTTGAGCCGGTGTACACCGCCGAGCCCGTCCTACCGCCGGCAGAGCCGACGGCGGACGTGCTCGAGCCATCGCCGGCGGAGCCTGCCGTTCACGAGCAGGCCGATCCTTCCGCGGACACGGCGGGAGACTTGGCTCCGGCAACGGAGTCCCTGCCCGCAAGCGCGGAAAAGTCCCCGAGCGCGTAGCTCGGACACCCCCGCCCGGCTTGTCATTAGTTAGGGCGTTGCCCGGACCGGGCGGGGGTACTCAGCGGGGTGGAGCAGTCTGGTAGCTCGTTGCCCTCATCCGGCAAAGGTCGCAGGTTCAAGTCCTGCCCCCGCTATTTCGTAAGAGAGGAGTCGCCGTGCCAAATCAGCAATTCCTCGAACTAGCCTCGGCCCCTTCTAGCCCGGCGGAGGGCTGGTTCTACTACGATACGACCCTCCACGAGTTCGGCTACTACAACGGCACCGCATGGGTGTACGGCGGCGGTGTCGGTCCTACGGGTGCCGACGGCCCGACCGGTCCCACAGGTCCGACAGGCCCCACAGGCGCCGACGGCGCCTACGGTGGTCCGACTGGTCCGACAGGCCCGACAGGACCGACAGGCGCCTACGGTGGCCCGACTGGCCCGAGCGGCCCGACCGGCCCCACCGGTCCCACGGGCGCTGATGGCGAGCTGCCGTCAGTCGGCGATTCGGTCATCGTCGATCGAACCTATGGTGCCGACTACACACCTAGCGCGACGTTCTCGACGTTCGTCGTGGCGCAGTGTTACGTAGGTGCCTCTTATACCTGTGAGCTTTACATCAACGGGTCGGCACAGTCACCAACGACTGGTTACGTCCTCTATGGTGGCGATGCCGGCGGCGTTTACCCACTGTCGTTTATCGTGCCCGCCAACGAGACGTACCAGGTCTACAACAACACGCCAGGGCAGGACGGGGGGACCATGCACACGACCGAGCAGACGCTCGGTGGTGCGGGTACTGATGGCCCCACCGGTCCCACGGGCGCTGATGGCCCCACAGGCGCCGACGGCGCGAGCGGACCGACCGGGCCGACAGGCCCGACTGGCGCCGACGGCGCGACAGGTCCGACAGGCCCGACCGGCGGCACTGGCGCCTCGGGTATAGGACCCACCGGCCCAACTGGCCCTACCGGCGCGGCTGGCGCTACGGGTGGCACCGGCCCAACTGGCCCGACTGGCGCGACTGGCCCTACAGGGGGCGCCGGCACCGCTGGACAGTCGTTCACATGGAAGGGTGCCTGGTCCGCAATCGTCACTTACAGTCTCGATGACGCCGTCATGGGCTCCGACGGATCGGCTTACATCTCGATCCAGAACGTCAACCTCGCTAACGATCCAACGACCCCGACGCCTCTCTGGTGGTCTCAGTCGGTTATCCACGGCGCGGTGGGCCCTACTGGACCTACGGGTAGTAGCGTCACCGGACCGACCGGGCCGACCGGCCCGACCGGGAACGCGGGGGCAACCGGGAGTACGGGCGCGGCGGGTGTTACAGGGCCGACCGGCCCGACGGGTGGCGCGGGCTCGACCGGCGGCACCGGCACGAGCGGACCGACAGGCCCGACCGGCGCTACGGGTGGCACCGGCTCCACAGGCCCGACAGGCCCTACGGGCGCCGCTTCAACCGTTCCCGGCCCGACCGGCCCGACTGGCCCCACTGGTGGCACGGGCGCCTCGGGCACCGGCCCGACCGGCCCTACGGGTGGGACCGGCGCAACTGGCGGCACCGGCACGAGCGGACCGACAGGCCCGACCGGCGCTACGGGTGGCACCG
>OCTA010003587.1_pt1 | contig 13753 bp, 13 predicted proteins | sample 1538991 | NCBI WGS metagenome assembly OCTA01 (sample SAMEA3539302, study PRJEB22396) | soil metagenome | biome: tundra; feature: field; material: soil | place: USA | collected 2010-05 | depth 0.15 m
GTGGTGAGCTGATACCCCGCTGCGGTGTCCACGCCGCCCGCGAGCGCGTTGACGGTGCTGACGTCGGCCGTCGTGGCGTTCTGCGCTTTGGTCAGGCGGCCGGCCACCGCGCTGCCGGCCCCGGCCGCGCGGTCAGGGAAGGCGGCCGCGTAGCCGGCCGACAGGTCGCGCTCGTCTTCCAGCGCCTGGGTGAGCTGTACCATCGCGGTGTTGAGCTGGGCCAGGTGCTGGACGCGCCCGGCGGCGCTCCAGTTACTGACGTCACCGTAGATCTGCAGCGAGCCGAGGATCGCCGCGGTCAGGGTCGGGACCGCGATCACGGCCACCAGCCGCCAGCGCACCCGCCAGTTGGTCAGCGCGAACCGTGACCGAGCCGAAGCTGGCTGGCGCGGCGGGGCCCCGGCCGGACGGCCGGTGACGGGCAGGGCCGTGGGCATGGCGGAGCCGGTACCCCCTTGGCCTCCAGCGTCCGGGTATCCCGCCGGGGACGATGCCGCCGGGCCACCCTGACCTCCTGGCGCCGCCAGGGCCTGGCCCATGGCGGGCTGGGGGCCCGTTGACCGGGCGTCCCGGCGGCCGCTCGCGGCTGAGTCGTCCGCGCCGCCTCCCGCTAGAAGCCCTGAACCTCCCCCGGCGGCTTGGCTTCCGTTGACAGGCCCGGCGTCACCAGCTGTCTCGCCGATATTCGCCGCCGATCGTCTACGCACTACGTTCGCACCTCGCATCGGCCAACCTGACCTGTACGTATGCCGGGTTGTCAGTACACAAGCCAGACAACATACGCACCCCTCTTTCCCTCCGCAACGATCGCCGCTGCTCGGGTCAACAGAGCGGCCAAGGCCACACTCTCGTGTTACAAAACGGGTAAGGACATATAATCATCTTCTGGGTGCGCGCCACGGGCATTCAGTAGTAAACCGGCGAGATCTTCACGACGTACGTTACCGCGCCGTCTGCTGAGCCATGATCGTGTGCGCCTCGGCGCTATTCGGTGACTGCATAGTAACTCCCTGCAATCCATGACGTCCCGGGATACCGTCACGAACTACTCGCCGGACTCCCCCGGTTACGCCGAGTTGGCATCGCGCCCCCCTTCCGCCTGCCGCAGCCGTCTGGCATGCGCACGCCGCAGCCCTCGCCTACGCCCCCACCTGCCCAAAAACGCGAGGACCGCCCAGGCGGACGGCCCCGGAGGCTATCTAATCAGCCCATAATGATGTCAGATCAGGTCCTTATTGTTTAGCTCATTAGGGTGAGCGTACAAGCGCGGCGACCACCCGGTATGACTACCCGCCCAGGCCAAGTTCACGCGCGATAAGCATGCGCTGGACTTCCGATGTTCCCTCGCCAATCTCCAGGATCTTCGCATCACGGTAAAAGCGCCCAACGGGAGAATCGTTCATGAAGCCGTAGCCGCCGAATACCTGGGTCGCGGCCCGCGCGTTGTCCATGGCCGCGTTCGAGGCGGTCAGCTTGGCGATCGCCGACTCCTTCTTGATCGGCTCGCCCGCCACCAGCCGGGCCGCGGCGTCGTACCAGGCCAGCCGGGCCGCGTGCACCCGCGCCTCCATGTCGGCGATGGTGAACTGGATCGCCTGGTGCTGCTCCAGCCGGCGGCCGAACGCTTCCCGCTGCCTGGCGTACCTGACGCATTCATCGACGCAGCCCTGCGCCAGGCCGGTGGCCAGCGCCGCGATCGCCACCCGGCCCTCGTCCAGGATCCGCAGGAACTGGGCGTACCCCCGGCCGCGCTCGCCGAGCAGGTTCTCCGCCGGGACCCGGCATCCGGTGATGGACAGCTCGCGCGTATCGGAAGCGCACCACCCCACCTTGGAATACTCCGGACCTGGGACAAATCCGGGGGTTCCGTTCGGAATAATGATTGACGAGATCTCCTTGCCGCCGCGATCGTCCCGGCCGGTGATCGCCAGGACCGTCACCAGCGAGGTGATCGACGTCCCTGAGTTGGTGATGAACGCCTTAGTCCCGTCCACCACCCACTCCCCGTCCTCGAGCCGGGCCGTGGTCCGCATGCCGCCGGGGATATCGGACCCGCCACCTGGCTCGGTGAGGCCGAAGGCGGCCAGCCGCTCGCCCGCGCACAACTCGGGCAGCCAGCGCTGGCGCTGCTTGCCGGTGCCGAACAGGTAGACAGGCATGGCGCCGAGCGACACCCCGGCCTCCAGCGTGATGGCGACCGAGGAGTCCACCCGGGCTAGTTCCTCCAGCGCCAGGCCGAGCGCGAAATAGTCGCCGCCCATACCGCCGTACTCTTCGCCGAAAGGCAGCCCGAACAGGCCGAGCTTGCCCATCTTGGCCACGATGTCGTAGGGGAACTCACCGCGTTGGTAATAGCCGCCGATGACCGGCGCCACCACGTCGCGGGCGAACTCGGCGACGGTGGCCCGCAGGTCCTGCTGCTCCGTCGTCAGCTGATAACTGACCATGTCATCACCTTCGCACAGCCCGCTGCGAACTCCCAGCCGCGGCGGTAGTCTAACGTGGGCCCGAATACCCAGACATGAGAGCGAGAATATGGCCAGCCTGAGCTGCCCAGATTGCGGCGTCAAGGTCCAGCCGGAGGATCTGATCTGCTTCCGGTGCGGCGCGAACCTGCCGCATACCGCTGAACCTGACGATGACCTGCCGACACCGACCATCTCCCAGCGGTTCATCGCGGCCGGGTCCGACCCCTTGAATCCGGCGGTCTTCTGCCCGAACTGCGGTGCCCCGGTATCCGACGCCGCCGACGTGGTCTGCCTGACCTGCGGAGACCCGCTGCCGACCGGTCGGCGCCGGCGTATCTCGCCCGTGGTCATGCGGATCACCTTCCCCACCGGCAACGTGGACATCCCGGCCGGAACCTCGGTCCTGCTCGGCCGGGACCCGGCCGAGTCCCTGGTCGCCGCGGCCTTTGACCGCTTCGACAACGTGTCGCGGCGGCACGCCACCGTCCAGGTCGACGACTTCGGGCACGCCTCGATCAGGGACGAGAACTCGACCAACGGCACCTACGTCAACGACGACCGGGTGCTGCCTGGTAACGAGGTCCGGCTGGTCGACGGGGACCGGGTGCGGCTGGCCGCGGACGTGACCGGCGACGTGTCCCTGCCGCAGGCCGAGCCCGACCCCTCCGGCCTCAGCCGCAACGGCATGGCCTAAAACGGAGGCTGCCTCCCCATTACGTATGATCGTCTCAGGGATCCCCTGAGGGTGATCTGCTGACGATTCGGGGGCTTAGCGTGCCGCATGTCATGCTCTCCTGGCAGTACGCGCTCTCCATCGCCGGCGGCCTGGCGGTGGTGGCGCTGGCGGCCAGGGCGCTGTGGGGGCGCCGGATCGGCGTGGTCGCGGAAGCCGCGCTGTTGTTCGGGTTGTACGGCCTGTGGCAGTTCGCCGCCTCGTTCACGGTGATGAGCCAGGCCGGGGCCATGGGGCGGGCCCGCTGGCTGTGGCACGCCGAGCGGGTGGCGCACCTGCCCAGCGAGGCGAGCGTGCAGCGGATCTTCCTGCCCCACCCGGCGCTGGTGCAGGCCTTCGACCTGTACTACGACATCTTGCACTTCCCGATGCTGGGCGCGTGCCTGGTCTGGCTGTACGTCCGGCACCGGGACCGCTACCCCGCCATCAGGAACACCGTGGCCCTGTTCACCGGGGCCAGCCTGCTCATCCAGCTGATCCCGGTGGCGCCGCCGCGGCTGCTAGCCGGCACCGGCCTGGTCGACACCGCGGCGCGCTACGGCCAGTCCGTCTACTCCTGGCACGGCGGCTTCGACGGGGACCAGTACTCGGCCATGCCGTCGGTCCACGTCGGGTGGGCGCTCATCGTGGCCGTCGCGGTGATCACGGTGTCCCGCCGCCGGTGGCGCTGGCTGGCCGCGGGCTACCCCGCGCTCACCACGCTCGTGGTGGTGGTGACGGCCAATCACTTCTGGCTCGACGGAATTGTCGCGGGGCTGCTGGTGGCGCTGGTGCTGGCTGGGCAGCGCCTGGCGCGGAGGCTGCGGCGGGGTCCCGGCCGCGAGCCGCGTTCAGGGCCGCGGCCTGAGTCTGTGCGCGGCGAAATGTCCGTGCGATCATGACGCCATGGCTGACCTTGAGGTGATCCAGTTCCGGCCCGAGCCCGCGCAGTACGCGTGGACGTTCGGCGGCGCCGCGCCGGTGATGCGGATCCGGACGCCCGCGGTGCTCCGGGTGTACACCGAGGACTGCTTCGCCGGGCGGGTGCGCGGCGAGCAGGACCTGGTCTCGCAGGTGTGCGAGTTCCCCTTCCTCAACCCGCAGACCGGGCCGTTCTACCTCGAGGGCGCCGAGCCTGGCGACACCGTGGCGGTGCACTTCGTGTCGATCGAGCCGGCCAGGTCGTGGGCGGCGTCCACGACCGTGCCGTTGTTCGGCGCGCTGACCGGGACGCACCTGACCGCGCTGCTGCAGGACCCGCTGCCCGAGCTGGTGTGGCTGTGGCAGCTGGACGCGGCCGCGCGGACCTGCCGGTTCAGCGCGCGGCGGAGCTCGTTCGAGGTGGACCTGCCGATGGAGCCGATGCACGGCACGGTCGGGGTGGCACCGGCGAACCTGGAGGTGCGCAGCGCGCTGGTACCCGACGCGTTCGGCGGGAACATGGACACGCCGGAGATGCGCGCTGGGGTCACCTGCTACCTCGGCGTCAACACCTCGGGCGCGCTGCTGTCCCTGGGCGACGGGCACGCGCGCCAGGGCGAGGGCGAGACCTGCGGGGTCGCGGTCGAGTGCGCCATGAACACGGTCCTGGTGGTGGACCTGATCAAGGGCGTGCCCTGCCCGTGGCCGCGGCTGGAATCCGACACGCACATCATGTCGGCCGGTTCGGCGCGGCCGCTGGAGGACGCGTTCCGCATCGCCCAGCACGACATGGTGACCTGGGTGGCTTCGCTGTGCGGGCTGGACCCGCTGGACGCCTACCAGCTGGTCACCCAGACGGTGGAATCGCCGCTGGCCAACGTGTGCGACACCAACTACACCTCGATCGCCAAGATGGCCAAGCGCTACCTGAGCCCGGGCGGCGCGATGGACGGTGCCCACGCCCGGCTGCGGGAGCTGGCCCGCGACTACCGCTAGCTAGTTTTAGCTCTTACTGAGCGTTTGATAAATACTCCAGGTTCCGGCGGCCTCGATACCGCGCTCTGCGCTCGCTCCTGCGTGGTGGCCTGGTCCCGGGCTGATGCCGGTGTGCGTCGTGGTATGCCAGCGCCCATTGGTAGGCCGGGCTCTGGAAAAGATCGTGGAAGATCCGGCTTCCGCGGAAGATCCGGGCAACGGGGGGGTACCTTTCTTTCCACTGAAGCCGGATCTTCCGCGATAATTGCCCTCATTTCGTACTGGTGAGCGAATCGTGATTCGGGTGGGGCGGGGCGGGCTGGTGAGGCAGCACGGGGGCGGGGATGGGCTGCGGAGGCTGCGCCAGGCGGCCGCGGTGCAGCGGATCAGGTGCAGCGGATCAGGTTCAGCGGATCAGGTGCAGCGGGTCCATTTATCAGACGCTCACTTAGCGCTCGCTGTCGAGCATGGCCACCTGGGCGGCCTCGTACCTGTCCCCCGCTACCGCCTCGGCCGGCACGGCGGCCTCGATCCCGGCGAGGTCGTCCGTGCTCAGCGTCAGGTCCAGCGCGTGCAGCGCCTCGGTCAGGCGGTCCCGGCGCTTGGTCCCGATGAGCGGGATGATGTCGTCGCCGCGCGAGGCCACCCACGCGATCGCCAGCTGGGCGGCGCTGACCTCGCGGGCTTCGGCGATCGCCTCGAGCGCGGCCAGCAGCTCCAGGTTCCTGACGTGGTTCTCCTCGGCGAACCGGGGGAAGCGGGTGCGCGGGTCACCCGGGGCCAGCCGGGCGGTGCCGCTGCTCAGCAGGCCGCGGGACAGGATCCCGTAGGCGGTCACGCTGATGCCGAGCTCCCGCACGGTGGGCAGGATCCGCGCCTCGATACCCCGGCTCATCAGCGAGTACTCGATCTGCAGCGCGGACACGGGGTGCACCGCGTGGGCCCGGCGGATGGTGTCGGCACCCATCTCCGATAGGCCGAGGTAGCGGACATAGCCCGCCTTGATCATCTCCGCGACGGCCCCGACCGTGTCCTCGATAGGCACCCGCGGGTCGAGCCGGGCGGGCTGGTACAGGTCGACGTAGTCGGTGCCGAGCCGGGTCAGGGTGTAGGCCAGCGAGTTCTTCACCGCGGCAGGGCTGGCGTCGTGGCCGATGAACGCGCCGGAGGGGTCCCGCTGGCCGCCGAACTTCACCTGAATGAACACGCTCTCCCGGGGGGTCCCGCGCAGCGCGTCGCGGAGCAGCAGCTCGTTGTGGCCCATGCCGTAAAAGTCACCGGTGTCGAGCAGCGTAATGCCGGCGTCGATCGCGGTGCGGATCGTGACGATGCTCTCGTGGTCGTCGGCCTGGCCGTAGATGCCGGACATGCCCATCAGGCCAAGTCCGGCCCGGGACACAACCGGACCGCCCCGGCCGAGCGTGGTCGTCTCCATCATGACTGCACCCTACCCGCGGGCCAGCTCGGCGGCGGATAGGGTCGGGTGGCGTGACGTCGATCATTCTTGCCTCGGCCTCGCCGGCCAGGCTGGCGGTGCTGCGCGCGGCCGGGCTCGAGCCGAAGGTCATGGTCAGCGGCACCGACGAGAGCGCCTTCTCAGCCGGCACCCCCGCTGAACTGGTGGGCCTGCTGGCCCAGGCCAAGGCGGCCGCGGTTGCCTCCGGCCTGCCGGACGGGCTGGTGATCGGCTGCGATTCCCTGCTCGACCTGGACGGGCGCGCGCTGGGCAAGCCCGCCTCGGCCGCGCAGGCGGCCGACCGCTGGCGCGAGATGTCCGGCCGGACCGGCACCCTGGTCACCGGGCACTGCGTGATCAACGCCGCCACCGGCCAGCGCGCCGCTGCGGTGGCCGCGACGCGGGTCAGGTTCGGCACGCCGTCGGAGCAGGAGATCGCGGCCTATGTCGCATCCGGGGAGCCGCTCGCCGTGGCCGGGGCGTTCACGCTGGACGGACGCGGCGGCTGGTTCGTGGAGGGGATCGACGGCGACCACGGCACCGTGCTCGGCCTCTCCCTGCCCCTGCTCCGCCGCCTCCTAGCCGACCTCGGCATCGCCGTTACCTCCCTGTGGGCCTGAGCCCGGCTGGCACCGCTGGGGCGGGGGCGGGGTGGGCGCACTACCCTGGAGGGAGCGCACTGGTAACAAGCGAACCGACCCGGACGGATGCATGGAACCCGAACCCACCGTGCTGGACAGCCTCCGCAAGGCGATCGAGGCCATACCCGACGATGTGCCGCTCCGCCTGCACCTGGCCACGCTGCTGCTGGCGGCGGGCCAGCGCGACGAGGCCGTCCGGCACCTCGGCGCCGTCCTGCAGCGCGACCCAGGGAACACGCAGGCCCTGAGCTTGCTGACGGGCCCGGTGCGGCCCCCGGAGCCAGCTGGTACCGCAGCGCCGCCTCCGTCCGATTCTGCTGTCATTTCTCCCGAACGGACCGGGGTGCTTCCGCCGCGTCCCCCGGCGGCTCCCGGGGAAGGCGCCGGTGAGGCGGGCAAGGCGTCCAAGTACGACTGGTCCCAGGCCGAAGACGAGCTGCGCGACGTGCTACCCGCCATGTTCGTCGGAGAGGGCGGCGCGGCGGACTCGACCTCGGCGGGTATCGACGAGGCGGACGCGTACGACCCCGAGCACACCGGGCTCACGCTCGCGGACGTGGCCGGGATGACCGAGGTGAAGGCGCGCCTGGAGGCGGCGTTCCTGGCCCCGATGCGCAACCCGGAGCTGCGCCGGCTGTACGGCAAGTCACTGCGCGGCGGACTCCTGCTGTACGGACCGCCGGGGTGCGGCAAGACCTTCATCGCCCGGGCGGTGGCGGGCGAGCTCGGCGCCCGGTTCATCGCGGTGTCGTTCGCGGACATCATCGACATGTTCGTGGGGCAGAGCGAGCGGAACATTCACGAGCTGTTCGAGATCGCCCGCCGCAACGCACCGTGCGTGGTGTTCCTCGACGAGGTGGACGCGATCGGGCAGAAGCGCTCGCAGCTGCGGCACACGCCGATGCGCAGCGCGGTCAACCAGCTGCTGCTTGAGCTGGACGACATCTCGGGCAACAACGAGGGCGTCTTCCTGCTGGCGGCGACCAACCACCCGTGGGACGTGGACAGCGCGCTGCGCCGGCCCGGCCGTTTCGACCGGACGCTGCTGGTCCTGCCGCCGGACGCAAGCGCGCGCGAGGGGGTGTTCCGCTACCACCTGAAGGACCGCCCGGTGGCCGGCATCGACCTGGCCAAGCTGGCCAAGCAGACTGATGGCTACTCCGGCGCCGATATCGCGCACATCTGCGAGACGGCGGCCGAGCGGGCCCTGATGGATTCGGTCCGCCGCGGCGAGCCGCGGATGATCGGCACACCCGACCTCGATGCGGCGATCGCCGAGGTCAAGCCATCGCTTGGCGCCTGGTTCGATACCGCCCGCAACGTGGCGCTGTTCGCCAACGAGGGCGGAACCTACGATGACCTGGCCGCCTACCTGCGCAAGCGCCGCCTGATTTGAGTCAGCGCCAGTGATTGAGCTGCGGCAGGAGCTGGCGCGGGCTTCGGCGATGCTTGACGTCAGGCGCTTCGAGGAGGCCTCCGCGCTGCTGGCCCGGGTGGTGTCCGCGGAACCGGAGAGCAGCCGGGCCTGGTGCCTGATGGCCCGCGCGCACCTGGGCGGGGATCGCTACACGGACGCGGTCGCCGCCGCCAACCGGGCGGTGGCCCTCGATCCCGCCGACGAGTGGCCGCACCGCCTGGCCAGCAACGCCCTGGTCCACCTGGCCAGCTACCCGGCCGCGCTGCGGGCGGCCTACGAGGCGTGCAGGCTCGCGCCCAGCTACTGGCAGACGCACGTCTGCGCCGCCCAGGCCGCCCTGGCGGCCCAGCGGTTCGACATCGCCGCCGAGGCGGCGGCGCGGGCCCGCGGCCTGGCCCCGAACGAGCCTGACGTGCATTTCCTCTCCGGCAAGGTGAGCCTGGCCCGCGGCGATCTGCCGCAAGCGCGGGAACACCAGGAACGAGCCCTCGCGCTCGATCCCGCGCACAGCGGCGCGATGAACGAGCTCGGCCGGATCAGGCTCAGGCGGCATGACACGGCGGGCGCGATCAGGCACTTCATCAGCGCGGCCCGCGCCGCCCCGGACGAGCGCATCTACGGCAGGAACATCGACGTGGTGCTGCTGCGCACGGTGTCAAGGACGATCTACGTGTTCACGCTGATCGCGCTGATCCTCATCTGGATCCCGGCGGTCACTCGGGTGGACCGGTTGCCCTTCGTGATCGGCCTCGGCGCCCTGGTCCTGGTCACCATCGCCTGCTTCGCCTGGATGGTGCTGCGGCTCCCGCGTCAGGCGCGGCTGCTGGTCCGCCGGACGCTGCGCGCTCCGCGGGTCGCGGCGGCGCTGGCCCTGGCGGTGGGCGGGGTCGCCGTCGCGTTCGGCGTCGTCGCCTTCACCCCGGCCGGTGACCTGGCCCAGGTGCTCCCGGTCGCGGTCGTCATCACCGTGGTCGCGCGGCTGGCCGCGTTCGCCGCCCTTCGCGGCGCCGCCCGCAGGCCCTAGCCTCGAGGGCCCTAGCCTCGAGGGCCCTAGCCCTGCAGGCCCTTGCCGGGGCGCGCTCGCCGGGGCCTGATCACGCCAGCGCAGCCCTCGCACGGACGGCAGAGCCAGGACGGCGGCGCTGCTGAGCAGGCCGTACGCGGCTCCGACGCCGAAGACCACCGGGGCACCGAGCACCGAAGCCAGCGGGCCGTCGATCGCGTACCCGATCACGCCGACGCCGTAGGCGGGGAACAGCGTGAGCGAATTGACCCGGGCGAGCCGGTCGGCTGGCACCTGCTGCTGCAGGGCCGTGCCGAAGAAGGTACTGGACAGCGCGGCGCCGGCTCCGCAGGCGAACGCGGCCGCGCCGACCCATCCCGCGGCCGCGTGCAGGGCCATCGGGATGTCCGGCAGCGCGTAGCAGAAGGTGCCGGCGGTCGCGAACACGTACCCCAGGCCGGTGGCGCTGTCCCCGCTGTCCAGCACCGCCCAGGCGATGGCCACCGTGGACATGGACGAGCCAAGCAGGGAGGTCACGTAGCCGGCGTAGTACCGGCGGAAGTTCCGCTCGGCCAGCAGGCCGGCCCGGCGGCGCAGCCATTCACTCCTCACGGCACCGGATCCTGACACCCTGCGCCCAGCGGTGGCAATGGTAGGTGCTCAATAAAATTGAGCGTACCTGAATCAACCTTGAATGACGATGAGGTCGAAAACTGCGGTAAGCCCCAGCAGATCGCAGCCGTCAAAATTTTTTCACCTCCACTCAGCTTTATTGAGCCACCAGCCTCAACCACCCCGCAAACGCGCTCGCTGGTTCCGGGGCGACGATCTCCCCCGGGGTCCTAGCCCTCCTCGACCAGATCGTGGATAGTTGCCTCCGGAATCCGATGGCAACTATCCACGATCATGGCTCGAGCGGCTTCACTGTGGGGGCACGACCGTTTTACGGCTGGCTTTTGTGGTCGTGCCACGCGTCACCACGAGCGCATCGTGCCGCACGCAGGTAATCCAGGCTGCGCATCACCCGCCGCGGCGAGTTAAGATACATCTCGTTCAATATCTCGTGCCGGAAGGGGATGCCATGCAGGCGATCGACGAGGGTGCGGAGGGTCCCGGGGGCGCAGGGGGTCCCGGGAGCCTGGAGGACGCCAAGGACATCGAGGGGCCCGCCACCCGGGCGTCTGACCGGGAGAGGGACGCAGTGGTGCAGCGGGTGCAGGAGGCGTTCGCCGAGGGGCGGCTGGACGACACCGAGTTCGACGAGCGGATGCGGGCCGCGCTGACCGCCCGCACGCACGCGGACCTCGACGCCGCGCTGGCCGACCTGCCCGCGGCGACGGCCGGGACTGGGCCGGCGCGGGCGGTGGCGGGCCGCGGGCCCGGCCGGTTCGCGATCGCGCTGAAGAGCTCGGTCCGGCGGTCCGGGCGCTGGCGGGTGCCCGAGCGCTACACGACCGTCGTCTACAAGGGCGGCGGCTGGCTCGACCTGCGCGCGGCCGAGCTCAGCGGCCCGGTCACCACGTTCCTCGCGGTGGCCTACAAGTCCACGGTGACGATCCTGGTCCCGCCGGGAGTGCGGGTCGAGATGACCGGCTTCGGCGTCACCCAGGGACTGTCGGACGACCAGGACCCCGGCTACCGGCTGCCCGCCGACGCCCCGGTGATACACGTGCGGGGCGTCGCCTACAAGGGCACCGTCGAGGTCACGACGCGTCCGCCCGAGCGTCCGGCGCTGTCCCGGTAGCCGCTGCGCCGGCAGCCACCGCGCCGGCCCCGATCCGCCGCCCGCTGAGCCGGGCGCCGGGATGGAGCGCGGTCAGCTGCGCGGCGAGATCCTGGCCGGCGTTCGTCAGGCCGACGTCGCCGAGCGCGGCCAGGCCGTCGAGGATGAACACGGCGCTGACCGTGGCGCCGGTGATCCGGGTGCGGACGCACTGCCGCCAGTTCCAGCACCGGCAGGTCACGCCGGCGTCGTCGCGCCACACCACCTCGCCGGGTTCGGGGTACTCGGTCACGGGCTGCCCCTCGCGGATGGTGTCGAACGGCTCGCCCCCGGCCGCGCGCACCAGCCGGGCCGGGCCGCGGTACTCGCCGAGGTCTTCGCCGCCGATCGGCAGCAGGTGCTTCACCGACATCGCGTTGTAGATGTCGGTGAGCCGGTCGATCCGCGGCAGCCCGGCCTCGACCCGGCGCATCAGCGCCTCCACGCTGGGCCTGGTCCGTTTCGGCTTGGCCCCGAAGGCCTGGTAGGCGTCCCGCCAGGCGGCGACAGGCTCGAGCTCGCTGGCGACCCGGCCGGCCAGCGCGGCCCGGGCGGAGACCTCGGCCTCGCTCAGCAGCGCCTCGGTGGCCTGGTCAGAAGGTCCTGGCTGCAGGCCCTCGGCGACGATGATCAAGGCGGCGTAATCCGGGCGCAGATCGGTGACCGGCCCGTCGATCGCGGCCAGATCGAGCCAGCCCCGGGCGGCTGGGCCGGCGGCCCGCTCCATGTTCACCAGCATCGACCGAAACTATAGTGCACCTGAGCTGGTCAAGGACGCCGCGGACGGTGCGCCAGGCGCGGCCCGGCCCGGTCGGCATGGCAAGATGGGCGCCGTGACATGGAAAGCCCCAGATGTGGAGCGGCCGGATGGCCCGCTGACCGGCCCCGAGCGCCCGATGCTGCAGGCGTTCCTTGACTGGCACCGGGCGACGCTGCTGTACAAGTGCGGCGGGCTGACCGGCGCCCAGCTCGCCGCGCACACCGTGCCGCCCTCGGGTCTGTCCCTGCTCGGGCTGATACGGCACATGACGAAGGTCGAGCGCACCTGGTTCCGCCAGAGGTTCGCGGGTGAGCCCGTCGGCCCTCCGTTCGGCGAGGACAAGGCGGCCGACTTCGAGCGGGTCGACCCAGCCCGGGCCGCCGCCGACTACGCCCGGCTGACCGAGGAGTTCAAGCACGCCGACGCGGCCGTGGCGAACGCGTCGCTGGACGACACGTTCAGCCACGACGGCGAGCTCATGTCGCTACGGCTGATCTACCTGCACATGATCGAGGAGTACGCCCGGCACCTCGGCCACGCCGACCTGCTCCGCGAGCAGATCGACGGCGCCACCGGCGAATGACCGCGCCGGTTACCAGGCGGCCCAGAAGGCTTCCTGACCAGGTGGAAAACCAGGTAGTGGGGTAAACCGGCCGGGATCCGGGCCGCCGACGCGCAGCCAGCCGAACTGGATGGTCTGGACGAGGGCGTACTGGCCCGTCTCGTCGAGCGACAGTACCTGGCTGGCGCTGTTCAGGATGTTCCATTCTGGCTCGTCGCTATAGCGGGCCGTTTGCGTGCGGAGCACACGGACCAGCCTGCCGCTGCTCGCCCTCATCTGGAGGATCTGCGCGCCCGCCACGCTGCGACGTTGAGCAACGAATCGGTAACGAGATGTTTTGGCATCACGGGTCGAGGACGGCGGGCCGGCCGGTGTAGACGGCGCGGGGTCGCAGCGGGCCGTCGCCCTCGTACGCCTCGAGGGCGTGGGCGATCCAGCCCGCGGTGCGGGCGACCGCGAAGATCGCCTCCCCGGCGCCGGTGACCATGCCCGCCACCCGGGCCAGGGTGGCGATGGCAAAGTCGATGTTCGGCGCGGGCAGCGACTTTCGCCTGACCTCCGCGAGCACGGCCTCGGCCACCGCGAGCGGCCCGGACTTCGGCGCCGCCCGGCGGACCAGGCCGAGCAGCACGATGGCCCGCGGGTCGCCGTTCCGGTACACGAAATGACCGAAGCCAGGGACCTTCTCGCCCCGCCGCAGCAATTCGCCGACCACCCGGGGAACATCGTCCGGGCCGCGGGCGGCGGCCAGCAGCGTCTCCGCGCCGAGCGACGCGCCGCCGTGCAAGGGCACCGCTCATCGCGCCCAGGCCGGTCCCGACCACGGCGTACGGGTCCGCCCGCACCGACGCGGCCACCCGGGCGGCCAGCGTGGAGGCAGCGAGCTCATGGTCCGCCAGCAGCACGAGCGCGGCGGACAGCGCCCGCAACAGCTCGGGAGCCGAGCGCCGTCCGCACATCCGGGACCACAGGCGTTCGGCGATCGGTGCGTCAGAGCCGGCCGGGGCGGATGGGACGAAGGGGAAAGAAGGAGATCGGAAGAGCGTCGTGTAGGGAAAGAGTGTAGATCTCGGTGG
>OCTA010003588.1_pt1 | contig 13752 bp, 13 predicted proteins | sample 1538991 | NCBI WGS metagenome assembly OCTA01 (sample SAMEA3539302, study PRJEB22396) | soil metagenome | biome: tundra; feature: field; material: soil | place: USA | collected 2010-05 | depth 0.15 m
GTGAGCTGCGCCAGCGCCTCCGGGATCGCCGTCAACTGGTTGCCGCCGAGATAGAGGTGCTGGAGGTTCGTGAGCTGTGCCAGCGCCTCCGGGATCGCCTTCAACTGGTTGCCGCTGAGATAGAGGTACTGGAGGTTGGTGAGCTGCGCCAGCGCCTCCGGGATTGCCGTCAACTGGTTGCCATCGAGATGGAGGTACTGGAGGTTGGTGAGTTGGGCCAGTGCCTTCGGGATCGCCGTCAACTTGTTGAGGCTGAGGTTGAGGCGCTGGAGGTTGGTGAGCTGCGCCAGCTCCTCCGGGATCACCGTCAACTGGTTGCCATCGAGATCGAGGCGCTGGAGGTTGGTGAGCTGCGCCAGCGCCTCCGGGATCGCCGTCAACTGGTTGTGATCGAGATTGAGGGACTGGAGGTTGGTGAGCTGCGCCAGCGCCTCCGGAATCGCCGTCAACTGGTTGCCACTGAGATCGAGGGACTGGAGGTTGGTGAGCTGCGCCAGCGCCTCCGGGATCGCCGTCAACTGGTTGTATCGGAGATCGAGGGACTGGAGGTTGGTGAGCTGCGCCAGCGCCTCCGGGATCGCCGTCAACTGGTTGTATCGGAGATCGAGGGACTGGAGGTTGGTGAGCTGCGCCAGCGCCTCCGGGATCGCCGTCAACTGGTTGTATCGGAGATCGAGGGACTGGAGGTTGGTGAGCTGCGCCAGCGCCTCCGGGATCGCCGTCAACTGGTTGTATCGGAGATCGAGGGACTGGAGGTTGGTGAGCTGCGCCAGCGCCTCCGGGATCGCCGTCAACTGGTTGTATCGGAGATCGAGGGACTGGAGGTTGGTGAGCTGCGCCAGCGCCTCCGGGATCGCCGTCAACTGGTTGCCACCGAGGTCGAGGGTCTGGAGGCTGGTGAGCTGCGCCAGCGCCTCCGGGATCGCCGTCAACTGGTTGCCACCGAGGTCGAGGGTCTGGAGGCTGGTGAGCTGCGCCAGCGCCTCCGGGATCGCCGTCAACTGGTTGTTACTGAGGTTGAGGGACTGGAGGTTGGCGAGCTGCGCCAGCGCCTCCGGGATCGCCGTCAACTGGTTGCCACCGAGATGGAGGTACTGGAGGTTGGTGAGCTGCGCAAGCGCCTCCGGGACCGCCGTCAACTGGTTGCCACGGAGATCGAGGGACTGGAGGTTGGTGAGCTGCGCAAGCGCCTCCGGGATCGCCGTCAACTGGTTGTCATGGAGATCGAGGTACTTGAGGTTGGTGAGCTGCGCCAGCGCCTCCGGGATCGCCGTCAACTGGTTGCCACTGAGATTGAGGGATTTGCTTTGCTTGCGACGTGCAGCTTCAATTCGATCATCTGGCGTCATAAACTCTAGCCCCGATACTGTTCAGTTACCAGGCATCTGAAGTGGGACAGACGATCGTGTTGTGTCGTCTGCTTCGGCGCACCAAAGGCAGACCACGAAAAGCGATGGTCTGCCCCACAAAGTCAACAGTATGGCTGCTGCGAACTTGTTTTGCCAATAGGGGAGAACAACAGCAAGTCGCGGATTGCCCCCTCGGCCAGCCTACCACCGCTCCACGATTCGCGCCAATCATCAGGCTCAGTCCCGGCGCAGGCAATCCGCGGCGCTGGCGAACAACACGGCGCGCGCCGCTGGACGCGGGCCCCGGCTGCCGCATTTCGGAGCAGGTTCGACCTGGCTAACTCTGTGGATTGCGGGGTCCGGAAGCAAGACCGCAGGCTGCAACTGCGATATTTTCCAGAAGCTACGACGTGCGGTGGGTGATATCCCTTGGAATTGAACGCCGATGAAAGTGAAAGCACGTGAGTGGGGCAAAACTCGACACAGAAGCCGCAGCCTTTGCAGCGTTCGATGGTGATGAAGACAGAACCTTTGGCCATTCAGGGGAAGGCAGGCACGCCAATGGCCACGCGGAATCAGCGTCGTTGACGCCATGCCAACGTGGTGCGGCGGCGGCGCGACCGTGAATGCAGACGCCGGAAAACGGGCGCTTCGGACGCAATCGCCGCAGAATAGAAATGTCCCCTTTTAGCAAGCTAGAAATGTCCGTGTGATTTCTAAGCGGCCGCTCCCAATCTCTCTTGCGGTCATGGTGTTGCCGAATACCCCCAAAGAATTATTTCCCTTGACAACCCCCGCGGATCTATCGCATACTACCCCCATTGGGTGAGCCGATTAGAAATCGGTCTCAAACTTCAACCCCAATCGGAGGTTTCTAAACATGCGAAGCGTTTGCACGATCGTCGTTGCCGTTTTTCTCCTCGGTGTTGGCCCGCTGTTGGCAGCCAACAACGCCACTATCGTTGGTCTGCCACATTCCACGAATGCGCCGGCCGTAGCACCAGACAGTGTGAATGTGGGCTTTCTTACCACCAGCGTCCTGGCCGGGATAACAGACCCCCAGGGTATTGTTCCTTGTTTCAATTGCGTTTCCGGCCCGGACATTCAGACTTTGCTGATCGCGCTTCCGCTGGGGGCCGTTTTCGAAGGCAGCTCAATTACGATCATGGTCACCGGCGACGATCTATTTTATGGAGGCAACGCGGCCTTCACATACAGCATCAAAGCAAATCCCACCGTTGCGCCGATTCTGACCGGAACGGTTAGTGGCACGGTCTCTCCGGGCATCTGGTTTGCGCAGTTCCCAATAACCGCACCCGCGACCGGGTACTATATCCTGGAGGGAGACATAGCTACCGGGCAGGGTCTGAAGCAGCACTCCATGGTCTCGGCGCACCTGCTCATCGGAGCAGCACCGGCGAACTAACCCGGCGCAAAAGCGTCTGACATTTCAAACGAGATTTCCGCCGCCGATACCGGTGTAGCTTTGCCGGCACGACGGCGGATATCGTCTGGATGTTTCCGTCCGTATCCACAGCTTCCACCCACGCCAGATCGGGCGCCGTAAGCGCCTAACCCATCAAGAACCGATCCACTTCAACCCGCGTGGGCGCCGACGCTTGCGCTCCCAGGCGCGTCACCGAAATAGCGGCGGCGGCGTTGGCGAACACGACGGCGCGCTCTATCGGCTGCCCTTCCGCCAATGCCACGGCCAGTGCGGCGTTGAAGGTATCGCCGGCCGCCGTCGAATCGCGCACTTCCACCGGAAACGCGGGCGTATGGAAGCATCCGGTATCGCCGCAGTAGTAGGAACCTCGATCGCCCAGCTTCAACACCACGCTGCGCGGTCCTAGTTTCCGCAAAGCTTCGGCAAGTTCCGGAGCCTCCTCGCGCGAAACGCGCGCCGGAGGGCGCCCCAGCAATATCAGCGCTTCGTTTTCGTTGGGAGTCAGGATATCCACGCGCGCCAGCAATGCGGCGGGCAAGGGCTGCGCCGGCGCCGGATCGAGCATCGTGTGCAGGCCTTCTTCGCGCGCCAGGGCCAGCGCGGCCGCCACCGTGTCGAGCGGCGTCTCCAACTGGAACAGCGCGAGGCTTGCGCCGCGAAAGACCTTGCGCATGGCTTCCACATCCGCCGCGGCCAGCGCGTAATTGGCGCCCGAAGCCACTACGATGGAATTCTGGCCCTGCCTGTCCACCCAGATGAGGGCCACGCCGGTGGCCTGCGATTTGGTGGCGTGCACGGCGCTCACATCCACTCCAGCGGCCGCCAGGCTGGCCTTCAGGTGGTCGGCGAAGACGTCGTACCCCACCCGCCCGATCAGGCGCACGGCAACCGCGCCGGCCCCCAGCTTGCCTGCCGCGCAGGCCTGGTTGGCGCCCTTGCCGCCGGGGATCATCTGGAAATCCCGGCCCAGCACGGTCTCGCCGGGCACGGGCAGGCGGTCGACCGACACCACGAAGTCCATGTTCAGGCTGCCGACGACCACCAGAGCGGGTATCATCTTGCCATCATCTTGCCATCATCTTGCAAGGTCGATGCCCAGTTTTTTCAGTTCTTCGGAATAGTATTTGCGGTGCAGCAGGTCCCACTCCTCGCTGCCCTCGGGAATCTCGCGCTTCTGCGAGCGGATCTTCTGCCGGGCAAAGCGGTCCACTTTCTCCTCGGCAGTCAGAACCTCGGTGATGTCGCGGACGATTTCGAGCCGCACTTCGTTGAGGTCTTTCTTCATCCGCAACTCCCGCGTCTTGCGCAGCGCCACGATGATCTTGTGGGACATGTCGGTGATCTTGTCGCGCGACAGCTTCATCTGGTCGTGGGTGTCGCGTCCGGAAGCGCGGATGACCTTGCGTTCCGCGATCATGGTGTTCTTGACCTTGCGGAACATTTCCTGGTAACTGACGCCTTCGCGGCGCATGTAATCGCTGTACTGCTGCAGAATCTCGCGCACCTCGTCGTTGAGGCGGTCCTCGACCGCTAGTTCCCCGGTGATGACATTGGTGACGATCTCCGCGACGGCCTGCGGATTGCTTGTTTCAATGGAAGCAGGCGTGAGTTTCTTCACCAATTCACGGGAGAGATAGGCGATGAATTCCCTGGGGAGCAACATCCTGTATGTTTTCTGACCGGCGAAACTTGTAGTTTACCAAATCCCGCGGTCGGCGGTCGGCTTTCAGCGTGCCGCTGCCGCGTTTCTGTCCGGTGCACTCAAGCTGCGCGCGCGGAAACGGGAGATCGTCTGGCGGTGCAGATCCGCCACCTGCCGGCCAGGTCAAATAGGGAACGCTTGGCGGAGTCGCGGAAAAGATCGGCCTCCGATGCCCGATGTCATGCTGGCGCGCCTGGTGCGGTACGAGCACGTCCAGGTGTCGCTGGACGACCCGCGATTCACGGCGGCCATGGCGGACTTCCCGCTCGTGGACCTCACGGGGAAGCGCTGAACCTTGAAAGAGCTGCGCCGCAGCGTGGTGCTCGTCAATTTCTGGGCCACCTGGCGTCCGCCCTGCCGCCAAAAAAAGTCTCGTGTACGACCGCGGCAACTCGGCAACTCGCCCGCTCTGGCATATTCTCGGATCTTCTAGTATCATAGTCGCGGGAGGAAGCCTATGCTGCAAATCCGCTCCACCGTCAAACTGGACGACATCGAAGCCGTCTTAAAAGCCGTCGCCCACCGGCACAATGCCAATGTGACGGTGGTCAGCCACCTCGGGCAGCCGCATCACGTAGAAGTGGCCGGCGGACCACGGGAGGCTCTCGTCTTCACCTTTTATCATCCCAAGCTGCATACGGCCCTGTTAGCCGCCGATATCCGGTTCGCCGGGTTTCTGCCTTGCCGTGTGGCCGCCTGGCCGGAGGAGGACGGCGTCATGTTGCAAACCCTCACGCCTTCGGAGTTTTGCCGCATTCTGGGGCGCTCGGATCTGGAGCCGCTGGCAGTGCCGCTGGATGGTGTGTTGCGGGGAATTCTCGAAGACGCCGCCACGCCGCTCACGGTCTCCGCCAGGACGCGCCCCGGAGTGGAGACCTCCCGCTGGGGCGCCACCGAGGACCAGGTGAACATGCAGGCCACCGTGCCCCAACGGATCGATTACCGCGGCACCAAAATCGAGGACGAAGCCGGCACCGGCGCACACGATTCCCCCGGCGGATAACCGTCAATGCGGCCGCGCCGCGCCGAAGGTGAACCACGCGCGGATCACTTGCAGCCGGTCGTTCACGTCCGCCGTCGCCACAAAGGCGGGCTGCGCCGGCGTGCCGAAGCGCAGATCCATGGCTTCCACGCGCGTGGCGCCTTGCGGATCGGCTAACGGTATGGTGCGCTCGAGCGGGAACTGTGAGAATTTGAAAAAATCGCGAAATTCAGGTGAATTATTGGCCGCTTGGATGGCAGCGCCGGGTTCAGCTTTGTAGGAAATGACGGCGCGCGATGGGTCGAATTCTTCCAGTAGACTGAAATCCACGACACCATAAAACTCGGGCGCTTCCACCAATCCGCGCCACGCCAGGGGATTCACCGGTCCGGGCAGCGCCGCCACGCGCTGGGGCGCTCGGCCGGCGTAAGTACGGGAATCCAGCGTGGCCACCGCGCGCGCATGCAGCGCCCCACGCCCGGCGTTGTAGAGCGCCAGAAACAGCAGCGCGAAGATGGCAAATCCGCGGCCTGTGTTTTTCGTACGCGCGCCGATTTCCGCGTTCACCAGGCGCGCAATCAGCGGCCCCGCGAGGCCCGCCAGCAGCACCCCCCAAATCCAAAGATCCACCACCGAGGTGAGGTCCAGATGGAACCAGCGCCCGGAGAACGGCAGCAGAAAGCGGATGCCGTAGACGTTGGTGTAGTCGAGCAGCAGGTGCGACGCTACCGCCGCCAGCGAGATGGCGTACGCCCCCAGCCACCGGAACGGTTTGCGGGTGAACAGCCGCACCGCCAACACCGGCAGCAGTGCCATCACCGGCCAGGCGGCCAGCGAATGCGTCAGGTGGCGATGGTAGTTCAGGTAGTTGAGCGATCCCCCGGCGAGCGTCACGATATCGATATCGGGGGCGTTGGCAGCCAGCACCAGAATCCAGGGAGCCTGCTCCGAAAAGCGGTTTAGCCCGGCGCGTCCCAGGAACAGGCCGGTAGCCGAATGCGTTAGGGGATCCATGAAGGCCGAAGGCAGGATTATATCATTGTGTATCGTTGTTTATCGTTGTTTATCATTATTTATCATTGTCTATAGTGGGGAAGGAAAGCAGGCGGGCTCCCGATACCGCTCCGAGCCCGCCTAAGGTAAACTTAAAACACCAGCCGCACTCAGGCGGCCGAGAGTCCCAAAGGGGGACGCAGCACCCTGGCTGGCTTGCGTTTGGGCACTATCGCCACGGCCGGGGGGCGATCGTTGCACATCGTACCGCCGAAATATTCATCCAAGGGGAAAAGACTATGGGGTTCCAGTTCCCGGAAAACCCGCCCCAATTTCTGCTCTATTTTGTAAAGTATGTGAAAGAATGTGCCCCGGTCGATTTCCAGCCGCCAACAGCAAAGTTTCCACTCCGCCCCTAGCAGGTAATGGAAGCGGAAAACATCGTACTCCAAGGGGCTGAGCGCGTTGCGGCTGACCAGACAGAAATCGGCGATATACTCTTCCACTTTGCGGCCGTAGGTAATGCGGTTGTCCTTTCCGTTGCAGAATTCGAGCTGCACCCGGCTGAGGTGCCTGTCCTTGCTGACGCAGTCTCGAAAGCGCCCGTAGCAGGCGCGAAATACGGCTCGAAAGACGCAATTACAGGGAACCTCCCGGTCGTTACGGCCCGGGCGCAATCCATAACCATGGCAATGCGTGCAGGTCGTCTTAGCGAGCGCAATCGTTTGTGATCGATCCCAGTTCATTGATTGAAACGTCCTCTCGGCGCCCCTCCATCGGGTAGGGCAGCCGAAAACTTGTTTCAAATTTATCCCCGGGCCGAAAATCGTCAAGCGAATTCCGCACATATTTCGTAATATTCGTCGAGACCATATGAACGCTATAGTACGTATGTTATTCTCATACATTATGTTATGGTACATAAGGAATATATCAGAAATAATCGGAATACTAGACCGAATATTTACGAATATTGTGCTTTTCCGTTGTATCTATTTCCGGCAGAAATAGGGTGAGGGAAATCGCCCAAGTGGACTTCCGGCTTCTACAGATTCGGCTCGTCTCCCACGTCCGCGCCCGCGTGCGCAACGGCGAGATCAGCGAACGCAGCTTGGCCCGGCTGACCGGAATTTCGCAGCCGCATATCCATAACGTGTTGAAGGGGGCCCGCCTGCTCTCGACCGACATGGCCGACCAGATTCTCCAGCGCCTCCGCATCGATCTGGCGGACCTGATGACCGCCGGCGAAGACGGCGCCACCCCCTGCGTCCCGCCAAGCCAGGAACCCGCGGATTCGGGCGCATGCCGTACGGTTCCTCTGCTGGATGGCTGGATCGGGCCGGAATATCCGTATCCCCAGGCAACCGGGCGGGACCGATATCCATTCCCCGCGGCGGAGGTCGAGCGCCTGGAGTCGCCCGTGGCCGCCCGGTTGGCGCCAGACCCGCTCCGCCCGCCCATCTTCAGCGGCCGCGGCGTGGTTCTGCTGGATCGCTCGGAGCGGGCCCGCCTCGATCCCGACGACGAAGGCTACTTCGCGTTGGACTTGTCCGCCGGAGGCATGATCGGGTTGGTGCGGCGCGACAGGCGGCATTTGCATCTGTGGATCTGCCACGCGGCGGTGTGGCATTCCATCCCCCTCCCGGACCGCGACCCTCTCGATGTGATCCAGGGACGCGTCAGCCTGCTGGTGCGGCATTTGTAAGGCCCATCTGTAAAGGCCGCTTGTTAGATATTGATATCCGGGTGCCGCCCGCCTATCCTGGTAACTGTGAAAGCCAAATGGGGTTTCAAAGCCTCCAGCGCCGCCAGCTCTTCCCGGCCCGGCAACGTCCGCCTCACGAAACTGGCTAGAAGCCTGGACGCACTGGCCCGCAAGGACGAGATCCACATCCGCAAAGCGGGCGAGATTGGTTCTCTGCGCCGCCAGGCGGCCCTGGAGTTGCATGGCATCTGCGGCGATTTCGTGCGCGGCTTGAACCAATTGCTTTCCGAGATCGAGCTGGAATTCCAGCCGGAGCACTACGGGCCGGAAAACTTCCAGGATGAGGGCATCAATCTTTTCCAGATCAACGCCCGCGGCCGCATCCTGCAGATCAAATTCGAAGCCACCCCGGAGTTGATCTCCACCGAAGATTTCCGCGTGCCGTACATCCTGTTCGGAGCGGTCCGCTGCTTCAACCAGCAATTGCTGGAAAAGGACCTCATCGAAGAGCAGTTGTTGTTTTACACTATCGAAAAGTCCCGCCATCTCTGGCGGTTCTTCGACGCGCGCACCTATCGCTCCGGCCCGTTCGACGCGCAGTATTTGACCGGCCTCATGGAGCATCTGGTCTAGGAGGCTCGCACAATACAGTGACTGCGGGACCGCCGTTGTGGCGCACGCTTCAGCGTGCCGCGGCGAACTTCAGTTCGCCGTCTGGCCGTGGGCTGAAGCCCACGGCAGCACCCGTATTGCGCGAAGCTCCGTAGTTGGGACAGGTCTCCTGGCCGGTCTCCTGGCCTGTCCTTCTGCCACGCCGAACGCGCTCGACCACCGCCAATCTTCTCCTCTGCTCACCAGAACCCGCCACCGCCGGATTCTGCTCAATATAGCGAACGATATCGACCAACTCCTGCGGCCGCCGCACCAATGATCGTACGATTCGTCTTGCCAAGACGGCAAGCCCGTTGCGCCCAATGATGCGCAAACATGGCATTGGCCTGGCGCGCCGAATAATTCTTGATGGCTTTGGTGATCCTTGACAGACGGGCTTCCGGATAGATCAAAACGTGAACGTGATTGACCATCGGGACCCATGCCCGCAAGTGGTATAAACCAAGCTGGTATAAACCAAGCTGCCGCTCACATAGCGGAGCGCATCGGCAGCGACCTGCTCCGCCCGTTCATCACCGTTTCATAATGGAGCCATCGGGGACCGGTGACAGCTCCATCCAACTTCTGGCCCATGCAAACGCCACGTGAGAAACAGAGCAGCACCCTCAGGTTGCCAGTGTGGCAGATGCCGTTCGTGGTAACTCACGACGCATTGATAACACAAAGATGGACAGGCCAGGAGGCCTGTCCCACCTAAGTGAACAGTGTTGGGTCTAGGACCGCTTACTGACGTGCGCGGCTCAGTATGTTTCCGAGCCGCGACCATTCCGAGCCGCGACCATAAGGGAGCGGTAGTACTGCGGACCGCCCGGCGTAATTTCTTCCCGGTTGGCACACCATCCCGGCGCTGCAGATCAAACTATGTAACAGATTATACACGCCTTGATCTTCGCTTCCCGCGCTTCGCATCAACCTTGCTACAGCAAACCGGACGGACCATCCTGTCTTCTGCTCCCGGTCCCGATGGCGCGCTTGGAGGGAAGAAATGCATTTAAGCCGGCAGTTGATGCTCTCCTTGTTTGGCGGTGTGGCTCTGGTGTCCATGGTCTTCGCCCTGTATCAAGCTGCCGCGGAGATGCTTGCCATGAGATCCGAGGTCCAGCGCCAGTCGGTGGTATTGGCCGAGAGCCAGCAGCGCGCGGCCGAACAAGTGCTTCAAGACGGCTTTCCCGGTGAACTGCAGGCATTGGTTGGCCAATTTCAGAACCACGAGCGCATGGCGGGCGTAGCGATCTACGGAGCGGACGGACAGCCGCTCGCCATCATCCCCGGCTTGGCGGATCGTCTTTCGGGAACCCCGCCGGCCGTCGCCCGCGCTGCGCGAGGGACGCGTAAGCGGCGAGTTCTTCCGGTCGCGTGCTCCGCTTCCGGCCAGCCGCCCCCCAAAGAGATCTTCCGTCCGCTGACCCGCGAAATGGCGAGCCTGGCGATCAGTCTGCACGTGGCGCGCGCCGCAGCCGAACGGGAGGCCCGCCGGCGGGATGCCGCCTCGTCGCAGTGGACCGCCGGGAGGTTGCGCATTTCGATACAGGGTAAACTGAAAGGAAGCCGCCTGTTCGCGGTCTCCAATCGCAAACCCTACGAAACACCCGCGTCAAGGTTGGCCGTTCTCCAGTGCGGGCTGGCAGGCGAAACCGCCTGCCCCACCACACTCACCTCTGCCGTCGTCGTCAGCGTGCCCTCGTCGCAACCGGATCGTTCAGGCGCACGTTCCCTTTCAATGTGGGGTAAGTGTAGCCGAAAAGATCGGACATCGCGTTGACACTACTATCGCAAGCATGGTTCAGGCACGGCAATCCCAAACCTCCCTCTATCGACTTAAGCAAAGAAAAGTGAGTGTAGAACGTGTTGCTCGACACGCCATGGCTTCCGTAATTCGTATCCACGATCAGAAGAACCTTATTCACAGTCGGCGAGATGCTGTAGTCGTCTTCATCCCACAGTACAACAATGGCACTCTGGCCCTGGCTCCAGACCGAAGAATGTTTGATCGCAGTGACAATTCGCCTGACGGCGACATCGCCAAGCTGCATGAGGGCGGGGTTGAGGCCTGCCTGAGTGCCGTTGTCATTCGGATCGTAGTTGCAAAACGGACCGGCATTACCGCGCCCATGCTGATCGTTGCATTGATTTGGCGCGATAAAGGAGTATGCCGGCACGGAGCCGGACTGCAGGTCGGCGTACAGGCCGCCCGAACCATCGAAACCGGCACTATTGCTCAGGTCGCTGCCCGGCTGGACGCCTTCCTGCACGCTGCTAAAGTAGACGAATGGATTGTGCTTGGACGCGTAGAGGCTGACGATATCGCTCGACGTTAAAGCAGGCGTGAGAGCCGGCGTGATCGCGCTGAAGTTGGTGTTGTTGGTAAACAGGCCGTCGCTGTAGTTTACGGTGTCGGCGCCCCCGGGCGGCAGGCTTTCCTGATAGCTTTTCCAGGTGCGCCCTGTTTCCGCGAGCTGATCGGCGATCGTCTTTCCAACCGTGTTGGCGGCCGCCGCGATGGATTGAACTCCGTCAATATTGTTGACGCCGGGAGTACCGCTGGTCTCATTGGTGGTGTCCACCGCAACCGTCTGGCCGTCCGTCCCGGTGCCTGAGATGGGACAGATACTTGGGGACGCAGGGCTATCGGTGTTGGCGGTCCCTGAAGCGAGGTTGGTAGTGCAGGAAAAGTCGTGCCAGTCCGGATTATTGTCGCTCAGCACGCCGAAGTTCGAACCGCCGACGACTTCGAGATAGTTGGTCAAACTAGGATGCGCGACTGCGAAGTAGTTTGTAGCCGAATTTGCGAGGCCGGCCAGGTCGTTGATGTACGGCAGGTTTGGATTGTTCACGATCTGGCCGTAGCCGTGATTCTCCATCATGATCACCCAGACGTGGTCCAGATGCGGTACGCCCGACGGAACGGGACCTTCGGCGGCGAACGCCGCGCCGGCCGTTACGACAGCTAAGAAGCTCAACAGCGTGGTTCTTATTCTCACTCTGCACTCACCTTTCCTTTGGATAGAAGAATATTTGGACGATGCCTCACAAACGCCGTGAGCCGTCCTCAGGGGAATGTAGCAAGACGATAATGTCTACTTGGTTACGAATGAATAAAATCTCGGTGAATTTCTGCGCCGCGCCCGCACGAAGCCCGTGGCGCACGCTTCAGCGTGCCGCGGCGAACTTCAGTTCGCCGTGCCTCGCAGGTTTTATCTCCCTTAGTCGAAAAGAATATTGAAGTGGCAGCACCGACACCAGCATCTTGGCTTCCAGCATGGTGACATGAACAGCTTGGCGCGTATATGCGCGCTTCTGAGGCGCGGTATGCGCGACAAGACTCCCGGTGGCACGAAAAAAGTTCTCGGATTTGCGAAAGCTCGGTGCGGTACCGCACGCTTCCGGGAAAGATCGTGTATTATACAAATAATGCGTGGCCGGTTTGTTCCTGGGTTCTGGGTTCTGCTGGTGCTCTTCTTCACTTCCGCTGGTGGCGCGTTTGCCGAGCCGCCCTCACCAAATGCGGATACGCAACATCTTTGCGTTGCGCAGGCAGAAGGCTTTCTCAGCGCCCGGCTGGGGCGTTGGCAACAGCGGCTCAACCTCGCGGACTGGAAAATCTCGGTCGTGATGGCGCGCGCGAGCGGTCTGAAACCCAATACGTTGGGCAACATCCACTGGGACGACAAGCAAAGGACAGCCGTGATTCGCGTGCTGGATGCTTCCGAATACCAGGTTTCGTGCCGCGAGGCCCTGCCGGACATGGAGATGACGCTGGTACACGAACTGGTTCACCTGGAGCTTTCTTCCTTGCCGCGGTCCGCAGACAGCCGGCGCGAAGAGGAATTCGCAGTCAACCGCATCGCCGACGCACTGGTGCGCCTCGACCGGCAGGACGGACGGACCGCCGCGCTGTACTCTAAGCCAGATACGCCACGCTCTCGCGCGGATGCTCCCGCGCCAACATGGTAAGCCGGTAGTCCTTCACGTGCGTCACTAGAAAGTTTTGCCGCACCTGCTGGTAGCCTACCGGACCCGGCATGTTGATTCTTCACGCTGTGCGCCAGCCAAAGCAGGAACTCGTGGACCGCGGCGGGCCCCGACAATCGATATCGTGCGCAAGTCGCTGCCGCCGCTCCGGCCTTGATGGTGCTGGCATCGGGCAACACGGCGAACGCATCCTCGTCACTGACGTCGTCCCCCAGATTAGACCGTCAGGTCGGGAGTTCCTTTTCGCCTGCCCGGATTGACGCGAAACAGCGCGCCGTTGCGCGCCGTGGCCGTGTAAACGGTTTGCTGAATCCGATCCCGATCCCCTACCGCAGCCAGGCGGTGGTGTGCGCTGGCAGTCAACCCTTTGCACTCCACGACAGCTCCGGAGGCCGGCTGAAGCTCCAGCGCGAGCTCTTCGCAAAGCCGCCCCAACGCCTCGCGGCTGGCCGACGCGACCGGCTCGACGCAGCGGAGATGGCGGCCAAAGATCTCCGGCCCGCGGCGCGGCGGATCCCCGCCGATCGGCGCCAGGGTGCCGTCGAAGTCCAAGAAAAGTGAGATCGGTCTGGCGGAGCCGGTGCGGGAGCGGACATCGCCATATATGCGCACGCCCGGTAAGCTACACTCCTTCGACCGTCGCGCGGCGCTCCAGCTTGCCCCAGCCCACCACACGGCCGCGCACCGCGTAGATCAAGGACTTGGCCACCACGTAGTACATCAACTCGCGGTAATAGATGCGCTGAAAGAACAGCAACGTCAAATCCCACGGCTTTTCCCCTTCCAGCCAATAGGCTATCAGTCCGGTCAGTAACTCCAGCACGAAAAAGGCGAGATAGAACGTCAGTACGATGCGCCAGTTGCCGGCGAACAGCGCCACGATCATGGCCAGCTCGGCGAAGGGCGAGAGCGCCGAAAGCAGCACCTGAA
>OCTA010003592.1_pt1 | contig 13750 bp, 7 predicted proteins | sample 1538991 | NCBI WGS metagenome assembly OCTA01 (sample SAMEA3539302, study PRJEB22396) | soil metagenome | biome: tundra; feature: field; material: soil | place: USA | collected 2010-05 | depth 0.15 m
TCGTACTGGTCCGACTCGCTGCCACCGGGCAGCCGGACCAGGCTGATCCCGGCGCTGCGCAGCAGCCCGGGGACCTGGCTGTCCAGCAGGCTCCCGTCGTAGGTCGAGCCGTTGATCCCGATGGCGGTGCCGGGCACCGTGGCCAGCGACTGGGCCGGGGTCACGGTGATCTGGTCGGCCGACGCGGCCAGCCCGGCCCCCGCGGCCGACGGGACCAGCCCGGCGGCCATGCTCGCGGTGCCGGTGCCCGCCGCCGCGAGAACCCCGGCCAGCGGGACGATGAGCGACATGGTCACGATCCGCCGCCGCGTGCGGCGGGAGAGCCGTGCTGGCCAGAAATGGGGCAGCCGGTCATGCACGGGCATCGGTTCCTCCTCGAGTCGACACCGCCTGCCGCCGCGGCCGGGCCCTGGGCCGGGCGCCACCAGAGATGACGCCCGGCCGCCAAGCGGACCGTGTCGGGTTGGGCCGGTGCGCCCGTCGCGGCTATATGCCAGCCCCGGCGGCCACTGACCCGAGCGGAACGTATCCGAGGGGGCCGCCTGCCGGTCAAGGCCGGCCCGGCCCGGCGGCGCATCCGCCCGCCTTTCCGCTGATCACCGGCAGCGAAGGCGCGTTAAGGCGATGAAAATACCTGAAACCAGTCCGGCCGCAATGCGGCCATGCCAGGGGATGACCTGTGCGGATCCGGCCCGTAGGGAAAGCCCTATTGTCTCGGCGAATCGCTGGTCAACTCGCCGGCCACGCGATGAAGCTTATGACGTCGGCCGAAAATCCCGGCCGCATCTGATCGTCCAGGACATCACCCAGGCATCGGGGCGCACCATGACATCCGACCCAGCGTCGCCGCTGACGGCCGGGGTGGCCTGGCCGGAACGCCGGGTCGGCCTGTTCCCGGGCGGCCAGCTGATCCCAGCGGGATCGGGGCTGGAGTTCACCCCGTCGGTGCCCAGCGTGGCCCGGATCTACGACCACCTCCTGGGCGGCAAGGACAATTACCCCTCCGACCGGGCCGCCGCGCAGATGATGCTCGGGAAGTTCCCCGAGATCAGCCAGATCGCCCAGGCGAACCGGGCGTTCCTCACCCGCGCGGTCCGCCACGTCGCCATCGGGCGGGTTACCCAGTTCGTCGACCTCGGGGCCGGCCTGCCGGCCCGACGTAACGTGCACGAGACCGCCCGTGAGGTCGCGCGGGGCGTGCGTGTCGCCTACGTCGACCGCGACCCGATGGTGCTCGCGCACGCCCGGGCGATGCTGGCGGTGGACGACCGGATAGCCGTGGTGGCCGGGGACCTGGGCCAGCCCGCCGCGCTCCTAGCCAGTCCGGACCTGGTGTCCACGATCGACTTCCGCCAGCCGGTGAGCGTGCTGGCGGTCGCGGTCCTGCACTTCCTGCCGCCCGCCGCGGCCGACGCGCTGGTAGCGGCGGTCAAGGACCGGATGGTTCCCGGCAGCTATCTCGTCATCAGCGCGGGCACCTCCACCGGCACCGACCCCGGGCTGATCACCGAGGTCCGGGCCGCCTACGGCAGGGCGGCCCAGGTCACCGCCCGCAGCGAAGCGGAGATCCTCGCCTGGTTCGACGGGCTCAGCCTCGTCCGGCCCGGCCTCACCGACGTACGGGCATGGCGGACTGCCACCCCGCGGGATTCCGTCCCGCCCTGGCCCTCGCGCGCCCGGTTCCTGGCCGGCGTGGCCCGGAAGCCTGGACCGGCCCGCCCTCCTGGCATCTAGCGTGGTTCCCGGTCCTCGCAGCTCATGGCGGTGCCAGCAGCCGGCTCCAGCACCCGGGCGAAGCCCGGCACCGCTCCCCCGTCGGCGAGCACACAGCCGGGCAACGTTCCATCCACCCCTGGCGGCCGGTAGACGGTCACGCCGCGCCGGGCCCGAAGCGCGGTGCTGTCCAGCGCATGTTCCTCGAGCCGGGCGCGGCGAACCAGCGGGTTAGGGTCCCAAGGATGGCTCCCACCGCACCCGGCAGTAGGGTTCCGCCATGACTCAGCGAGATGTAATTCCGGGTATTGAGGCAGGTTGGGCGCTCGCGCTCGAACCAGTCGCGGGGCGTATCCGGGCGATGGGCGACTTCCTGCGCGGGGAGATCGCCGCGGGGCGGCGGTACCTGCCCGCCGGGGACCGCGTGCTGCGCGCGTTCCAGCAACCGCTGAGCGATGTGCGGGTGCTGATCATGGGCCAGGACCCCTACCCCACCCCGGGAAACCCGGTCGGCCTCAGCTTCTCGGTCGCACCCGAGGTGCGGCGGCTGCCGCCCAGCCTGATCAACATCTTCCGGGAGTACTCCGAGGATCTCGGCTACCCCACGCCAACCAGCGGCGATCTCATGCCCTGGGCAGAGCGGGGCGTACTGCTGCTGAACCGGGTCCTCACCGTGGCGCCCGGCCAGCCTGGCTCGCATCGTGGCCAGGGCTGGGAAGAGGTGACTGAGCAGGCCATCCGGGCGCTGGCGGCCCGGCCGGAGCCGCTCGTGGCGATCCTGTGGGGACGCGACGCCCGGAGCCTGGCGCCGCTGCTTGATGGCGTGCCGCTGATCGAGTCGGCCCACCCCAGCCCGAACTCCGCCGACCGCGGGTTCTTCGGCTCCCGGCCGTTCAGCCGGGCCAATGCCCTCCTGGAAGCCCGCGGCGCTCCCCCCATCGACTGGAAGCTGCCGTAGCCTCAGCCACCCCCGCCCCACCCCCGGGATTCCATGATCACGAAGGATCCGCGCCTCATAGAGCCGACAGGAATCCTTCGTGATCATGGACCCGTCAGCCGCCCGCGAGCGATTGCAGGTGGGACTCGTATCCGGCGCCGTACGGGGTGGGGTCCCCGACCCAGTCGGTGACCAGCGCCGGGCCCTGGGAGCAGTCCCAGTTGTTCCAGGTCCACGCCAGGTAGCTGATGTGCTCGCTGTCCAGCCAGGTCATCAGCGGGTTGATGTAAGTGTCCGCGCAGTCGTTCTCGCCCATCTCGCCCGCGATGACCGGCACAGCGGCCGCGACCGGGGCGATCTGGCTGGTCCAGCACGACTGCGTGCTGCACGTGTTGAAGTTGTACGAGTGCCAGGAGGCGGCCAGGTTGTGGTCGGGATCCGTGGGCTCGTGGGCCAGCCACTGGGTCAGGTCGTTGGAGTACTCAATGCCGCCCAGCATGATCACGTTGTTCGCGCCGGCCGCGCGGACGGCGTTCACCAGGGTCTGCATCCCGGCGACGGTGTAGGAGATGCCGACGCAGGAGCTGCCGCCCGACAGCCAGCACTGCCAGCCCTCGGTCTCGTTGAAGTTGTCGGCCCGCGACGGGTACGGCTCGTTGAACAGGTCGAAGATCACTGCGTCGTTGCCCTTGAACGCGGTGGCCACCGACGTCCAGAACGGGACCGCCTGCGCCGCGTCCGGCATCGGCTTCTGGCAGGTGGCCTGCGCCGACGGGCAGCCCGACGAGGTGCCCGTGTACACACCGTCGGTCCAGTGCAGGTCCAGGATCGCGACGATGCCGTTGTCGTTCAGCAGGCTGACGTACGCCTTCACGGCGGCCTGGTACGTGGCGCCGGCGTAGGCGGCGTTCACGTAGGACTCGCCGTTCCAGCAGGCCTCGTTGAGCGGAACCCGGACCGAAGTGATGCCCCAGCCCTTCATCGCGGTGATCGACGCCTGGTCCATCGGGCCGTTCCACAGTCCGGTGCCCTGCACGCAGGCGAACTCGCCGCCCGACCGGTCCACCCCGTGCAGCACCACCTGGCTGCCACCGGCGTTCACCAGCTCATTCCCGGAGACATGCAGCTGCGGTGCGGTGCTCGTGGCCGATACCGCCGCCACCGCCACCGGCGCCGAGGTGGCGGTCGCGCCCGCGCTGTCGAACGCCTCCGCGGTCAGCACGTAGTACCCGGCGGGCACGCTTGGCCAGCTGACGGTGTACGGGCTGGCGGTGGCGGTGCCGAGCAGCACTGGGGTGTGCGAGGTGCCGGGCAGCGTGGAGGCCTCGAAGAACTCGACCTTGGAGATCGACGCGGTCGGCTCGCTGGCGCTCGCCGTGATCGACGCGGCTGATCCCGGCGTCAGCGCGGCGCCCGATGCCGGGCTGGTGATGTTGACCGACGGCACCTGCGCGGCGCCGTTGCACGCGTAGCCGTTGACCGTGAAGTAGGTGGGCACGGCGTTGGTCGAGCCGACCGTGCCGGTGAAGCCGAGCGAGACGGAGCCGCCGGTGCCCAGCGCGCCGTTGTAGCTCTCGCTGGTCACCGTGACGTACTGGCCGTTCTGCGTGTAGGTGCCGCTCCAGCCGCCGCTGATCTGCTGCGCGTTCGGGAACGTGAAGGCCAGCGCCCAGCTGGTGATCGGCGCCCCGTTGTTGGTGACCGTGATGCCGGCCTGGAAACCGCCCGGCCAGCTGTTCACCACCGAGTACGCCACCGTGCAGGTAGACGCCGCGCTGGCCGTCCCCGGCCCCGCCACCGCCGCGAGCGCACCCGCCACCAGCGCGAACGCGCCCAGCGCGCGGGTCAGCGTCCGGGCACGCACCCACCGGCGACGCATCAGGATCTTCCTCACTGCTACCTCCTCAGCCGGGGCGCTCGCGGGCCACCAGGTGGGCAGCGTCCCGGTCCGGACGTTAGGTGTGAGCCTGAAGCCCGGCAAGGCGGCTGCCCCTGCCCCCCGGGGAAGCCGGCGTTATCGCAGGACAAGACCAATAAGCCGCAACGTTTCCACGGCCCTCATGTGTAAATTTCGCCCCGCGGCCGCCGCGGCCGGGCGCAGAACCCAGTCGGCGCGGGACATGGAAGTGGCGGGCTCCCGCAGCACATACGGGAGCCCGCCACGATCAGTGGGGCTGCCTATCTCCGGGGACGCTCAGCCTCCGGGGAAGGCCAGCCTCAGGGCAGGGTGAGCAGGTGGGCTTTGTACCCCGCGCCGTAGTTGGTGGGCGTGCCGGTGTAGTCGCTGATCAGGCCGGGACCCGAGGAGCAGTTGAAGTCAGCGTTCCAGGCCCAGGCCAGGTAGCTGGTGTGCGAGGAGTCCAGGAAGGCCATCAGCGAACTGATGAATCCGGAGGCGCAGTCGTTCTCGCCGATCTCCCCGGCGATCACCGGGACGGACGCGATCACGGACGCGACCGTGGTGTTCCAGCAGGACGAGCTGATGCACGCGTTGAAGTTGTAGTCGTGGAAGGACGCGGCCAGGTTGTGGTCGGGGTCGGTCGGCTCGTTGGCCAGCCATGAGCTCAGGTCGTTGGAGTACTCCTCACCACCGAGCATGAGGACGTTGTTCGCGCCGGTGGAGCGGACCGCGTTGACCATGGACTGCATCCCGGCCACCTGGTAGCCGATGCCCGGGCAGGTGCCGCCGGACAGCCAGCAGGTCCAGCCGCTGGCCGTGCTGCCGGTTGCCCGCGACGCGTAGGGCTCGTTGAACAGGTCGAAGATGACCGCGTCGTTGCCCTTGAAGGTGTTCGCCACCGACGTCCAGAAGGGGATCGCCTGGGCGGCGTCTGGCATCGGCTTCTGGCAGGTGGCCGTCGCCGCCGCGCAGCCTGACGAGGGTCCGGTGTACACCCCGTCAGTCCAGTGCAGGTCCAGGATCGCCACCATGCCGTTGGAGTTCAGCAGGCTGACGTAGGCCTTGATGGCGTTGATGTAGTTGGCGCCCGCGTCGGCCGCCGTGACGTACGACTCGGCGTTCCAGCACGCTTCGTTGAGCGGGACCCGGACCGCGTTGACGTTCCAGGTCTTCATCGCGGTGATCGACGCCTGGTCGCTCGGGCCGTCGAAGATGCCGTTGCCCTGGACGCACGCGTACTCGGTGCCCGACCGGTCCACGCCGTGCAGCTGCACCTGGGTGCCGCTGGCGTTGACCAGTTTGTTCCCTGACACGTGCAGCTGCGGGGCCGGGCCACCGCTGGGTGCGGTGGACGTCGGAGTGGGTGTCGGGGTCGGTGACGTGGTGGTTGGTGTCGGGGTCGGTGAGGTGGCGGTCGGCGTCGGTGACGCGGAGGCGCCGTTGCAGGCCACGCCGTTGAGGGTGAAGGCGGTGGGGGCGGTGTTGGTGCCGCTGTAGCTGAAGTTGGCGCCGATGGAGGTGGCGGCGCCGGTGGCCAGTGATCCGTTCCAGGAGGCGTTGGTCACGGTGATGTTCTGGCCGGACTGGCTCCAGTTGCCGCTCCAGCCCTGGGTCAGTGCCTGGTTGCCGCTGTAGGAGTAGGCCAGGGTCCAGCTGGTGATCGCGGTGCCGGTGTTGGTGATGGTGACCGCGGCGGTGAACCCGGTGCTCCACTGATTCACTGTGTAGCCCACCTGGCAGACAACTGCCGCGCTGGCCTGGGTGGCGGCCACCGCGGCGAGCCCGGCACAGCCGAGCCCGGCGGCTGCGGCCAGGCTGGCCACGTACCTGGCCCGGCTGACCGCCCGGGGCTTCCGGAGTCTCATGACATACACCTCCATGAGGAAAGGCGCAGCCGTCGGTGGCCGCGCGGGTAAATCTGTGGACTGCACTTACCGGATGCCCTCAAGAAATGCCTCCTGCCGACTCACGGTTGATCACAGGCATCGCTGCCCGGCTTCGCAATCATAGGATGGGCTAACGGACGACAGCGCGACCATAACTTTCTTCACTAAACCGGTCAAGCAAGCTGTCCATAATGAAAATATGCGCACTAATTTCATGCTCTGTCGCGAGAGGGCCAACGTCGCCTTGACGGCGCCACGTCGCCGACGTCACGATCCTGCTGCGCGCGGCGCCGCGCGCACTGGCGCGCGTGACCACCCGGCGGCGACGCGCCGGACTGGCACGGCGGCGGATGCGGCGCCGCGCGCCCGCGCGGGTCGTGACCCTGGCCGTGACCCTGGCCGTGACCCTGGCCGTGGCCGGTCGTGGAAGGGCCCCGCCAGGACCGGAGGAAATGGCTATTTTCCTGCTGTCCGTTCCAGCTGTCCGGGCGCCCCGGCTGCCGTGCCTATCAGCGATGAAATTTTCACGGTGCGGCCTTATCACTTTCGCTGGCCTTGACTCCGCGCGGCGAGGGAGTAACTCTCTATCTTCTGACCGAGGAGGCGCACATGTCCGGGGCGGCACTAAGCATGAGGAAACCGCACAGGCTGGCCGCGGGCCTGCTGGCCGCATCCCTGGTGGCCGGCTGCACGCTGGGCAGCAGCCAGCCCGTGTTCAAGCGCGTCGGCCCGTTAGTCACGCTGCACGTCGGCGTCTACGGCCGCCCCGGCTACCAGCAGTCGGGCCTCTACGCCGAGTACGAGCGGCTGCACCCGAACATAAAGATCGTCCAGGATGACACCCCGCAGCAGGCCAGCTACTGGACGGCGACGGCGGCCGACCTGAAATCCGGTCACGCGCTCGACGACATCCAGGCCGTCCCGGTCGCGGACATCTCCGAGGTCACCGGGCCGCTGTCCACCGACTTCGTGCCGCTGAACACCCTCGGCGGAGTCTCCGCTGGCAGCAGCACGTTCGCCGACGACTGGCTGCCGTGGGTCGCGCAGCAGGCGACCAACCAGGCGGGCACCACGTACGCGCTTGGCGCCGAGATCGGCCCGATCGCCACCTGCTACCGGTCCGACCTGCTCGCCGAGGCGGGCCTGCCGACCCAGCCCGCGGTGCTCGCCCGGGACTGGTCGACCTGGCCGGGTTACCTCGCGCTCGGCCGGCTGTTCAAGGCGCACATCCCGCACGGTCCCGCATTCACCGACTCCGTCACCAGCCTCTACAACGCGATGGCCGGCCAGGCCAAGGAGCAGTACTACAGCCCGTCCGGCCGCCTCGTGGTCGGCAGCAACCCGGCGATCAAGACTGCCTGGGGCACCGCGGTGCAGGCGGCGCAGGACGGGCTGAGCGCGAAGCTCACCCCGCAATCGGCCGCCTGGGACACGGGCGTGGCCCGCGAATCGTTCGCCACGGTCATCTGCCCAGCCTGGATGCTGCCCACCATCAGCCAGCTGGCCGGGCCGCTGGGCTCCGGCAAGTGGAACGTGACCGCCGCGCCCGGCGGCGCCGGCAACTCCGGCGGGTTCTACCTGGCGCTACCGAAGACGGGCAGGCACCAGCAGGCGGCCTTCCAGCTCGCCGACTTCCTCGCCGGCGAGCAGGCGGGCATCGACCTGTTCCGCACCCAGGGTGATTTCCCGGCCAACTTCGCGGCCGTCACTGCGATCAACGCCGCCACCAGCGGCTACTTCAGTGGCGCCCACGTCGGCAAGATCTTCGGCCAGTCGGCGGACCGGACGCCGAGCACCATCCTCGGCCCCGCCAGCGACGCGATCCGCGGGGAGCTGGACAGCGATCTGTCGCAGGTCGAGGTCGGCCGGATGGGCTCGGACAGCGCCTGGCAGGCAGCGCTCCGGCAGGCCACCGCCGCGTCCGCGCAACCGCCCACCGGTCAGTAACAGGCACCCATCCCGCCGGGCGGCGGGTCCGGCTGGCTGAAAGGTTCACATCCTGGCGGCCGAGCCCAGCCCTGCGGCTGCCCCCGTCCCCCAGCCCCCACCGAGGCTGGCCGCGAGCCCGCCGGCCACCGCGAGCCGGCCGCTTCGCGCTGGTCACAGCCGCGACGCCGGTCCGGCCACCGGGCGGCCATGACCGCGCGGAGCGCGGGTCGCCGCCGGTCGCCGCGGAGTGGCCGCCGCGGCGGCCACTTCACGGCTGAAAGAGCCGAACTTAGACTCCGGCCGAATGTGAAAGCGCCTTCCGCGACCTCACGCGTCGCCGTGGCCGACCCGGGAGCGCCGCCACCCCCTTTGGCTGCCTGGCCCCGTGCCACCTGCGGCAGCCCGACCCGCGAGGAGGAAGCGGATGCGAACGTTAACGGGAAGATCCCGTCTCCGGGCGCTGGCTAGCGGCCTGGCTGCCGGGGCGCTGCTGGGCGGGATGCTGGCCAGCGCCGGCACCGCGTCGGCGGCCGTCATTCATCCCGCGGCCGCCGCGCAGCACGCGGCGCCGGCCAGCCAGGCGGCCCCGGCTCGCCAGGCGGCCACGTCAGGGCCTTCCTGCCTGGTCACCTACACGGTGAATCAGTGGAGCACCGGCTTCACCGCGGCGGTCACCATCGAGAACACCGGTCCCGCGATCACCAGCTGGACGCTGGCCTACGCCTACTCCGGCAATCAGGCCCTCTCCCAGGGCTGGAGCGGCAACTGGACCCAGTCGGGCAAGAGCGTCACGGTGACCAACGCGAGCTGGAACGGCAGCCTGGCCAGCAACGGCTCCACCCAGATCGGCGCTAACTTCAGCTACAGCGGCACCAACACCGCACCGACGACGTTCACGCTCAACGGCACCACCTGCAACGGCGGCACGTCGCCGTCGCCGAGCCCGTCGGCATCGGCATCGGCGTCAGCGTCAGCGTCAGCGTCAGCGTCAGCGTCGCCGTCGCCGAGCGCCTCGGCGAGTTCATCACCGCCGCCCACGCCCGGCGCGGCACCGATGGTGTCGATCACCAGCCCGACCGCCGGGGAGATCTTCACCCCCGGCTCAGCCATCACCCTCCAGGCCAGCCCGGTAACCGGCTCGGGTTCGATCACGAGTGTCTCGTTCTACGAGAGCACCACCGCGGCCAATGACACGCTGATCGGTGTCGCCACCGCCAGCCCGTGGGCCGTCCAGTGGGCAAGCGTGCCAGCCGGCAGCTACTCGCTGACCGCGGTGGCGAGCAACGGCACCGAGAGCCTCACCTCCTACCCAGTCGCGATCACCGTCGAGTCGCCGACCGTCGTGCTGAACCCGAACTCAATCGCGGTCCAGCAGGGCGGTACCGGAACGTTCGGCGTGGCCCTGTCGGCGCAGCCGTCGGCGAGCGTGACGGTCTCCGTCGCGCAAAACAGCGGCGGCGACGCTGACCTGTCGGTTTCCTCCGGCGCGTCGCTCACCTTCACCACCTCGAACTGGAGCGTGCCGCAGACCGTCACGGTCGCGTCGGGCAAAACCGCGGCCGACGGTGGGGCTCAGGGAACCTTCACCGCCTCGGCGACGGGGTACAGCTCCGGCTCGACAACGGTCACCGAGGCGCTGCCCACCGGGTCCGCGTCCGCGTACGACAGCTGGTTCCTCAACCTGTACGACACGATCATGAACCCGAACAACGGGTACTTCAGCCCCAAGGGCATCCCGTACCACTCGGTGGAGACGCTCATCGTCGAGGCCCCTGACTACGGCCACGAGACCACGTCAGAGACCTACAGCTACTACCTCTGGCTGACGTCGGACTACGGCGGGGTCACCGGGAACTGGACGCCGTTCAACAACGCCTGGGCCAACATGCAGGAGTACATGATCCCGACCGCGTCCGAGCAGCCGGGGCAGAGCACCTACAACCCGGCCGCCCCGGCGGAGTACGGCCCGGATGAGGCGGCCCCCAGCGATTACCCGGTCGCGCTGAACTCCTCCGTGCCGGTCGGCTCCGACCCGCTCTCCGCCGAGCTCGCGTCCACCTACGGCACGTCTAACATCTACGCGCCCATGTGGATCATGGACACCGACAACAGGTACGGCTTCGGCCAGTGCGAGGACACCACGTCCACGCCGAGCTTCGTCAACAGCTACCAGCGCGGCCCGATGGAGTCGGTGTGGGACACGATCCCGCAGCCCGACTGCGACATGCTGAAGTTCGGCGGGCCCAACGGTTTCCTGGACCTGTTCAACAACGGCGGTGGCAGCTTCGCGTCGCAGTACAAGTACACCGACGCACCCGATGCCGACGCGCGGCTGATCCAGGCCGCCTACATCGCCGACACCTTCGCCAAGGCGCAGGGCAAGTCGTCGGCGATCTCCGGCACCCTGGCCGACGCGGCCAAGCTGGGCGACTACCTGCGGTATTCCATGTTCGACAAGTACTTCAAGCAGATCAGCGCCGCGTGCAGCCAGGACGGCTCGGTGGCCTGCCCGGCCGGTACCAGCAAGTCGAACGAGGACACCTACCTGCTGTCCTGGTACTACGCCTGGGGCGGCGCCACCACCGGCGCCTGGTCCTGGCGGATCAGCGGCGAGGCGATCCACGAGGGGTACCAGGACCCGGTCACGGCGTATGCCCTGTCCACCGACACCAACCTGATCCCGCTCTCACCGACAGCGAAGTCGGACTGGTCCACGAGCCTGACCACGGAGCTGAATTTCTTCCAGTGGCTGCAGTCGTCCCAGGGCGGGATCGCGGGCGGTGTCACCAACAACTGGGGCGGCAACTACGGCGATGTGTCGAAGCCCCCGTCCGGTGACACCACGTTCGACGGCATGTACTACACCTCCGATCCCGAGTATGAGAACCCGCCGAGCAACCAGTGGTTCGGATACCAGACCTGGCCGATGGAGCGGCTCGCCGAGTACTACTACGACAGCGGCAACGCACAGGCAGGAGCGATCCTGGCCAAGTGGGTGAGCTGGGCCGAATCGGTCAGCTCGTTCAACACGACTACCGGTGCGATCTGCCTGCCAGGCACCCTTACCTGGTCCGGGCAGCCGAGCGAGAGCTACACCTCCGGCGCTACCGCGCCGCCCGCCAACACCAGCCTGAGCGTCTCCGTGTCAGGTTGCTCGGCGGATCTCGGGGTATCGGGCTCGCTGGCCAAGGTGTACGAGTACTACGCGGCCAAGTCCGGCAACACCACCGCCGAGACCGCCGCGCAGAACATCATCGATGTCATCCACAAGTTCTACGCTGACTCGCTCGGCTACTCCGCGCCCGAGACGAGGACCGACTACAGCAACTTCACCAGCGCCTACAACACCACCAATTACGAGGGCGTTTACATTCCCTCCAGCTGGACCGGAAAGTACCCAGGTGGGATCCCGCTCAGCTCGTCCACCAATACCTTCCTGTCCATCCGCCCGTGGTACATCGGCGATCCCCAATGGTCCAAGGTGCAGGCGTACCTGAACGGCGGGAGCGCCCCGACCTTCAATTACCACAGGTTCTGGGCGGAGGTGGATATCGCCACGGCGTTCGAGTCGTTCGCGCAGCTGTTCCCCACTGTGGCGCCGCCGTCCGGCTTCTGACCAGGCAAAACGAACGATAACCGGAACACCGATCTGAAAGCAGAGCGCCCTCCCGGGTCCTGACCGGCCCGGGAGGGCTCTCCCGCCCCGAGGAATGAAACTGGTGCCTGCGATGCGTCGCTGCCGCGCGGTAATCGTGCTTCTATTCGCGGTGGTGGCCGCCGCCGGCTGCGGCGGAGCTCCGCACCCGGCCGGCCCGCTGCCCGGCGTCACCGGCAAGTTCGGCACCGATCCCGTGCTCACCATCCCCAACGGGTCACCGTCCAAGCAGCTGACCGTGCAGACCGTCATCCAGGGAAACGGCCCGGTCGTCCAGTCCGGCGACTACGTGCTGTTCAACGTCGAGGGCAAGGTCTGGGCCGGGGACCGGGAGGTCGTGGACAGCTACACCGACCGGCAGCCGCAGGCCCTGCCGCTGCGCTCCGCGCTCCCGGCCTGGCGCCACCTGGCTGGCCAGCGGATTGGCAGCAGGGTGCTGATGGTGGTGCCGCCCAAGTACGGCTTCGGCTCCCAGGGCGACCCGCAGGCCAGCATCATGGGCACCGACACGCTGGTCTTCGTTTTCGATCTGCTCGACGCGTTGCGGACCAGCGCCCACGCTGAGGGAACCACTGTCCCGTACCACCCGGGCGCGGCCATGCCGCGCGTCTCGTGGGGCAAGCGCGGCCCCGTCATCACTGTGCCGTCCAAGGTGGCACCCCCGGCGAAGCTCGTCTCCACGGTGCTCATCCGCGGCCACGGGCGCCCCATCGTGAACGGCCAGACCGTCGTCGCCCAGTACTCCGGGGTCGTCTGGTCCTCCGGCCAGGAGTTCGACTCGTCATGGACCCGCGGCTTCCCCGAGTCGTTCGTGCTCGGTGCCGGCCAGGTCCTGGCCGGCTGGGAACAGGGCCTGGCTGGTGTCCCCGTCGGCAGCAGGGTCCTGCTCGTCGTCCCGCCCAGCCTGGGCTACGGTTCGGCCGGCGATCCGCCCGACGTAGGCGCTAAGGACACCCTCGTCTTCGTCGTCGACATCGTGGCGGCCGCCTGATCTCAGCAGCGCCGCGCCTCGCTGAGTCTTACCGTGTTCTAACGGCACGCCTGCCGGAATTCGCCGCGCCCACCAGCCCGTCCCCAGCCCATCCCGGCGGACTCCCTGGTCGCAAGGCTATGAAACTTTCATAACCGGCCTGCCGTATACGGATCGTGAGTCGTCGTGGCCTCCGGCGCGAGGATTGGCTCGCCAAAGAGCCTTGACAGGGCGGCGGATTCGGCATGAATATTCATCAGGGTGTTTCTTTTAAGTAACACTCCAGACACAATTCTCGTTTGGCGGTGCTCGTTTGGCCCGCACGGGCATCATGCCCGCCCCGAATGGCTCGCGGGCCGATATCCACCGCCGGTGGACAAGGCTGGCTAGGAGGCTGGGGTGTCGGGCACGCAGACTGAGCCGAGACCCAGGCTGGCAGACGTCGCCCGGCAGGCGGGAGTGTCTCCGGCGACCGCTTCACGGGTGCTGACCGGTTCCGCCCGGGTGCGGCCGGAGACCCGGCAGGATGTCGAGGACGCGATCGCGCAGCTTGGCTACGTCCGCAACCGGGCCGCCAGGTCGACGGCATCGCGGCGGGTCGGCTCGATCGCCTTCGTGGTGTGCGAGGACAACGCCCGCGTGTTCTCGGAGCCGTTCTTCCCGCTCATCCTCAGGAGCGTCAGCCGGGAACTCGCATCCTGCGATATCCAGCTCGTGCTGCTCACCGTGCACTCGCCGCGCGACTATCAGACTGCCTCCA
>OCTA010003594.1_pt1 | contig 13745 bp, 11 predicted proteins | sample 1538991 | NCBI WGS metagenome assembly OCTA01 (sample SAMEA3539302, study PRJEB22396) | soil metagenome | biome: tundra; feature: field; material: soil | place: USA | collected 2010-05 | depth 0.15 m
GCCCGGTGGACATCGAGCACATCGACACCATCATCGACATGCGCCGCTACGAGGTGCTCATGGAGTCCAGGTTCCCCACCGAGGCCGGTCTCATGCTCCGCAACGTGGAGAACCAGGGCGACCCCTGGGGACTCGGCGGGTCGAAGCGCACCGAGTGGATCGACGGCCTCGACTTCGAGGTCCCGGTCATCACGGGCACCATCCCCGACGACGTCGAGTACCTCTACTGGGTGGGCTGCGCCGGCGCCCTCGACGAGCGGGCCCGCAAGGGGGCCCAGGCCACCGCCCGCATGCTCCACCGAGCCGGTGTCACCTTCGGCATCCTGGGCCCGAAGGAGAGCTGCACCGGCGACCCGGTCCGCCGCCTGGGCAACGAGTACCTCTACCAGGAGCAGGCCCGGATGAACATCGAGACCCTCGAGACGGCCGGAGTCAAGAAGGTCATCGCCACCTGCCCCCACTGCTTCAACTCACTGGCCAACGAGTACCCGTCCCTCGGGGGGAACTTCGAGGTCATCCACCACAGCCAGCTGCTCGACCACCTGGTCACCGCGGGCAGGCTGACCCCGGGCGGCGGGTACAAGGGAATCGTCACCTACCACGACCCCTGCTATCTGGGGCGCCACAACCGGGTCTTCGACGAGCCCCGGTCGGTCATCGACGCCATCCCCGGCGCCGAGCAGGTGGAGATGGGACGTTGCCGCGAGAAGGGCTTCTGCTGCGGTGCCGGCGGGGCGCGGATGTGGCTCGAGGAGAGCATCGGCAAGCGGATCAACATGGAGCGCACCGAGGAGGCCCTGGGCACCGGTGCCGACGTGGTGTCGACCGCCTGCCCCTACTGCATGATCATGCTGGACGACGCGGTACGGGCCCACAACAAGACGGACGACGTGCGGGTCCTCGACCTCTCCCAGCTGTTGGAGGAGTCGATGGGCGAGCCGGTGGGAGTGGGCGCGGGCACCGCGGCGCCCGCCGAGGCCGCGGCGGGCGAGGACGGCCCGGGCGAGGAGTGACCGCCGGCCGGTGGGCCGACCTAGTCGTAGGCGAGGGCGTCCGCCTCGCGCAGCCGGTTGGCCAGGGCGGCCAGCATCTTGCGGGCGATGGTGGGCACCGCCTCCAGCAGCGTGTTGAACTGGCGCTGGGAGAGCACCAGCACGTCCATGTCGGTCTCCGACGTCACCGAGGCCGAGCGCGGCCGGCGGTCGAGCAGGGCCAGCTCACCGAAGTGAGCGCCCGGCCCCAGGGTGGCCACTTTCTTGCCACTGCGGGTGACTGCAGCGGAGCCGTCGACGATGAGGAAGAACTCCATGCCGATCCGGCCCTGCTCGACGAGCACCTTTCCCGCCGGGACCTCGACCTCGTCGAGCGATCCGCGGATCTTGCGGAGCTCGGAGCCGGTGCAGCTCGAGAAGAGCCAGATGGACTTGAGATCGAGGTCCTTCGAGCGTGCGGCCATGGCTGGAGGCTAGCCGCGGGGTGCCGTGTGGCGCCGTGAACGGGCGAGCGACCAACGGGCTCCATCCCACCCCGCGGCCGGGGGGCTCGCCGGTGCCGCTGCTACCATCTCCGGATCGCCGGAGGACGGCGGCCGGGTGGCGGGCGGACGCGTAGCTGAGGGACGGACAGGCAAATGATCGCTCCGGAGACGACGGCCCCCCGAGGTCCGGACCCGAGGAAGGCAGGCGTGGCGGCCGACTCCGCAGTGGAAGTCGGCGCCCCCGATCGGTCCGGCGAGCCCATCACGACCCTCCGTGGCGCCGGTGTGCAGGCAGACGTCCGCCGGGTCGGTCGTGTTGCCATCGGCCTCTCCCTCGTGACTCTGGCCGTCGTCGCCATCGTGCTCCTGGTGGCAGGACTCCAGAAGAACGCCGAGATCACCAGCCTGCGGGCGAACGGGGTCCCGGTCGACGTCACCGTGTCCAGGTGCCTCGGTCTGATGGGGGGCAGCGGCAGCAACCTGGTCGGGTACGACTGCAGCGGCACGTACACCGTGGACGGCCACGTCTACACCGAGGACATCCCGGGCAACGCGTCGCACGCTCCCGGGTCGACACTCCGGGGTCTCACCGTGCCAGGCGACCCGACACTCTTTTCGACGCCCGGTGCCGTGGCGGCCGAGCACCCGTCGTGGAGGGTGTTCATCATCCCGGCCCTCTTGTTGGTGGCCGTGCTGCTCCTGGTGGGGGCCCTCCTCCTCAGGCGCCGGCACATTAGCGGGGCCCCGTGAGCCTTCCGTCGGCGCAGGCGTGGACTCGGCACGATCGCCGCCGCAGCGAGCGCAACCGGGGCGGGTCGGCTTCGATCCGAATCGGCGGGGCGCGCTAGCCTTGGTCATGCCCGGACCCGATCCCGACGTCTCCGACGACGACGTCACTCCACCGATGAGCGCCTGGCAACGGCTGCTCGCGGCAATCCGGCCTTCTGAGGGCAATCCGGAGAAGGTTCCCTTCGGCAGCCGTCTCAGCAGCGCGGTGCTGAAGCCGGCCGATACCGACGCGGCACCCGACGCCGGCCCGACCACCGTGGCCGAGCTGGAGGAGGCGGTCAAACACGCCGACGACAAGGAACGCCTGGTCGGGCTCATCGCGGCGCCCCTCGCCGGCATGATCGGGCTGCTGGTGACCGGCAACCTGTTGGCCAACGATCCCAAGGCCCTGCTGGCCAACGGTCAGGTCAACCCGCAGCACGTGAACCCGTCGCTCTACCTCGAGCTCGGCGGGGTGACCCTCGCCCTGGCCGTCGCCATGCTGGTGACGGCGTGGTTCCGCAAGCGCCTCTACCTCGGCATCGTCATGGCCCTGTACGGGCTGTCCATCTTCAATCTCCACTTCTGGGGATTCGGGGTGCCGTTCATCCTGGCAGGCGCATGGTTCCTCGTCCGCGCCTACCGCCTGCAGACGAAGCTCAAACTGGCCAAGGAGGCCGGCCCGACGACCGGTCGGCCCCAGGCCAACAAGCGATACACGCCGCCGACCGCGCCACCCGGAAAGGCGCCGAAGGCCAAGCCCGGCGACGAGCGCAAGGCCGGCTGACCCCCGCCGCCGGCGGGCGGGTGCCTGCCGTCCCCACCGACGGCGGACCTGCTGCGACGGAGCGCCGCCCCCATAGGGCGTAGAGGGCGTCGAGCGGGCGCCGCCCGATACGGCGCCGCCCGGTGCCGTCCGACGCCTGCGGCAAGGCGTCCGAGAAGTCCACCCGACCGACCCGGGGCGGCGCTCCGCCCCTCCCACCAGCGGATACGTGTCAGTTCACGCATTGGTAACACGGGCGTGACCGTGCCGAAATCCCCACGCTGCATTGTTTGCGGCGGCAGAGCGAATCTGTCCGCCTGGCCTTGGTCCACCGGTTCCGTCACGTGTCCGGGGGCCCCGGGAAGCAGTCAGCTCACGAGGCATCTCAGGAGAGGAGCACCAAACGTGCTAGCCGCAGTAACGCAAGTTCCGTATCCCAGTTGGCTCAACACAGGCGACAACACCTGGCAGCTAGTGGCCGCCACGTTCGTCGGCCTGATGAGCCTTCCCGCCCTGGCGGTGCTCTATGCATCGCTCGTCCAGAAGAAGTGGGCGGTCAACGTGGTGGCGATGATGTTCGCCGGCTTCTCGTTGGTGATGATCGCCTGGTTCCTGTGGTCCTACAAGATGGGCTTCGGTGCCAACTCCTTCGGAGGTGGGGTCAAGAACGGCGTACCGACCCAACTGACCGGCGTGGGTGGGTGGACACACTTCATCGACAACTTCGTCGGCAAACCGGGGAGCATCACCAGCAGTGCGGGTGAACAGGGCCAGGCGGTCTCTGCGGCCAACACCGTCATCCCCTTCCACTTCCCCACGTCTACGCTGGCCTACTTCCAGTTCGTCTTCGCCGCCATCACGCCGCTCCTCTTCATGGGCAGCGTGCTGGGCCGGATCAAGTTCAGCGCCTGGTGCCTGCTGGTGCCGCTGTGGTCGACCTGCGTCTACAGCGTCGACGCCTTCCTGCTCTGGGGCGGCGGCTACTTCGCCCAGGAGGGCGCGCTCGACTTCTCCGGTGGCTATGTGATCCACATGTCCGCCGGTGTCTCGGGGTTCGTGGCCGCCTGGGTCCTCGGGCCCCGACTCCTACGGGACAGACAGCACGCCATCCCCAACAACCTGGTGATGGCCGCGGTAGGTGCCGGCATCCTGTGGCTCGGCTGGAACGGCTTCAACGGCGGTGACCCGTACTACGCCGGGGCCGACGCCGCCGCCGCCGTGGTCAACACCAACCTCGCCACCGCGGCCGGCGTGCTGACCTGGATCGCCCTGGACGCCTGGCTGTCCAAGGAGAAGAAGCCCACCTTCCTGGGTGGCGTGAACGGCATGATCTGCGGGCTGGTGGGGATCACACCCTGTGCCGGCTGGGTCAACGGCCAGGGCGCCATCGCCATCGGGGTGATCTGCTGCGCCGTCGTCTGGGTGGCCTGGAACTTCCTCTCCAAGGTACGGCCCTTCTCGAAGGTGGACGACGCCCTCGGGGTCGTCTACACCCACGGCATCGCCGGCCTCTTCGGCGGGTTGCTCCTCGGCTTCTTCGGTGACCCGAACATGCTGGAGTACGGCTGCGGCCGCCTGGACCCCAGCAACCAGGTCGTCGCCACCACCCAACAGACCTACATCACGGCCACCGCCCACTGCACACCCTTCTCGGTGAACGGCCTGATCTACACCGGCTCGGCCCACCAGCTGTGGGAACAGTTCCGGGCTGCCGTGTGGGTCATCTTCTGGTCGGCGCTGGTCACGTTCATCCTGATGAAGCTCATCGGGCTGGTCCTCCGGGGTGCCCGCTACAAGGACGAGGTCCTCGAGGTCGGTGACCTCGCCATCCACGGCGAGGAAGCATTCCCGGAGGCGACACTGGCCGAACGGGTCGGGGCCTTCGCCATGGCCGGCGACTCCGTATCCTCATCCTCGAGGAGACCGGATGACCCGCTACCGCCCGGCGAGCCCGGCGAGCCCGGCAGCTGACGGCACAACTACGAGAACAAGGAGAAAACCACAATGAAACTGATCGTAGCGGTGTTGAAGCCGTTCAAACTCGACGATGTGAAGGAGGGTCTGAAGGCCCTCGGGATCCACGGCCTGACCCTGACCGAGGCCCAGGGCTTCGGTCGCCAGAGAGGCCACACCGAGGTCTACCGGGGAGCCGAGTACGAGGTCGAGTTCGTGCCGAAGATCCGGCTCGAGGTCCTCGTCGACGACTCCCGGGTGGAGGAGGTGGCCTCCGCCATCGTCGAAACCGCCGGCACCGGCAAGATCGGTGACGGGAAGGTCTGGATCCTCCCGGTGGAGGAGGTCATCCGGGTGCGCACCGGCGAACGGGGTACCGAAGCCCTCTGACGCCGGTCCGTCCACATCATGAGACGGCGAAGGGTCGGTCCGGCGAGGACCGGCCTTTCGCCGCGCCGGGGGGCTAGCCGGCCTGGCGGCTGACCGCCTCGGCGGCGGCCCGGGCCGCCTCGGGGTCGCCCAGGTACCCGCTCGAGACCACCGACAGGTCGTCGGCCAGGTGGTAACGGAAGGGGATGCCGGTCGGGACCTCGAGGTCGACGATGGCGTCGTCGCCGATGCCCTCGATGTGCTTGCGCAGCCCGCGCAGGCTGTTGCCGTGGGCCACCACCAGGACGGTGCCGTTCCTCGGCCCTTCGGCCAGCAGGTCGGGGACGATGGCGTCCTCCCAGTAGGGGATGACCCGGGCCACCACGTCGGCCAGGCACTCGGTGAGTGGCAGGGCGTCGGCCGGGACGTCCCGGTAGCGGGGGTCGTCGGCAGGATCGTGCTCGTGGCCCCGCTCCAGGGCCGGCGGCGGAGTGGCATAGCTGCGGCGCCACAGCTTGACCTGCGCGTCGCCGAACTCGGCGGCGGTCTCCTTCTTGTTGCGGCCCTGCAGGGCGCCGTAGTGGCGCTCGTTGAGGCGCCAGTGGCGGCGCACCGGCAGCCAACCCCTCCCCACCTCGGCCAGCGTCAGCTCGGCGGTGCGGATGGCCCGGGTCAGGGCGGAGGTGTGGAGGACCCGTAGGTCGAGTCCCTCTTCGTCGGCGAGGAGCCGGCCCGATGCCCGGGCCTCGGTCTCGCCCAACTCGGTGAGGCCGACGTCGTACCACCCGGTGAACAGGTTCTCGGCGTTCCACAGCGACTGACCGTGACGGAGCAGTACCAGTTGGGGCATGGTCCGAGCGTATCCCGACCGCCTACTGCGGGATCTGACTGAGAATTGTAAAAAATCCTATGTATGGGACACTCAAGTTTGTTATCATTGGGTCCGGAAGCAAAGAGGCACAGCGTAGGTGCAGGGTGGGCGTCGGCCAGGAGCCGGCACCGGCAGCGGACGAGTCTGGGCAGCAGCGACCCGTCGGATCAACAGACACAGTCGGAAACAACAAGATGAGGCCCTCAGCGGGCACGCACAGGAGGCAGCAAGATGGCCAAGGCCGTAGGAATCGACCTCGGGACCACCAACTCGGTGGTGGCAGTGTTGGAGGCCGGCGAGCCGGTCGTCATCCCCAACGCGGAGGGCGGGCGGACCACCCCGTCGGTGGTGGGGTTCGCCAAGTCAGGTGAGGTACTCGTCGGGGAGGTGGCCAAGCGCCAGGCCATCACCAACCCCGACCGGACCATCCGTTCGGTCAAGCGGCACATGGGCACGTCCTGGACCGTCGACATCGACGGCAAGGACTACACGGCCCAGGAGATCTCGGCGCGCATCCTCGGCAAGCTGAAGCGGGACGCCGAGGCGTTCCTCGGTGACACGGTGACCCAGGCGGTCATCACCGTCCCCGCCTACTTCGACGACGCCCAGCGGACGGCAACCAAGGAGGCGGGCTCCATCGCCGGCCTCGAGGTGCTCCGCATCATCAACGAGCCGACCGCGGCCGCCCTGGCCTACGGGCTCGACAAGGAGGGCGCCGACCAGACCGTCCTCGTGTTCGACCTCGGCGGTGGCACCTTCGACGTGTCGCTGCTCGAGATCGGTGACGGCGTGTTCGAGGTCAAGTCGACCTCGGGCAACCCCAAGCTCGGCGGTGACGACTGGGACCAGCGGATCATCGACTGGTTGGTCAAGACGTTCAAGGACACCGAGGGCGTCGACCTGTCCACGGACAAGATGGCCACCCAGCGCCTGCAGGAGGCCGCGGAGAAGGCGAAGATCGAACTGTCCTCGGTCCAGGAGACCCAGATCAACCTGCCCTTCATCACCGCCACCTCCGAGGGTCCCAAGCACCTCGACGTCAAGCTCACCCGGGCCAAGTTCAACGAGCTGACCGCCGATCTGGTGGAGTCCTGCAAGGGTCCCTTCGACCAGGCCATCGCCGACTCGGGACTCACCAAGTCCGACATCGACCACGTGATCCTCGTCGGGGGGTCCACCCGCATCCCCGCGGTGCAGGAGCTGGTCCAGTCGCTGACCGGCAAGGAGGCCCACAAGGGTGTCAACCCGGACGAAGTGGTGGCCGTCGGTGCCGCCGTGCAGGCCGGCGTCCTGAAGGGCGAGGTCAAGGACGTCCTGCTGCTCGACGTGACGCCCCTGTCGCTGGGCATCGAGACCAAGGGCAATGTGATGCACCGCCTCATCGAGCGGAACACCACCATCCCGACCAAGCGCAGCGAGGTGTTCACCACGGCCGACGACAACCAGCCGTCGGTGGAGGTCCACGTGCTCCAGGGTGAGCGCGAGATGGCGATGTACAACAAGACCCTGGGCAAGTTCCAGCTGGTCGACCTGCCCCCGGCTCCGCGTGGGGTCCCCCAGATCGAGGTCACCTTCGACATCGACGCCAACGGCATCGTGCACGTCTCGGCCAAGGACCGGGCCACCGGCAAGGAGCAGTCGATGACCATCACCGGCCAGTCGTCTCTGGCCAAGGACGACATCGAGCGCATGGTCAAGGACGCCGAGGCCCACGCCGAGGACGACCGCCGGCGCAAGGAGGAGGCGGAGACCCGCAACAACGCAGACACCCTCGTCTACCAGACCGAGAAGCTCCTGAAGGACCAGGGCGAGAAGTTCCAGGGCGACGAGAAGGAGAAGGTGGAGTCTGCGCTGACCGGCCTCAAGGAGGCCCTGGCCGGCTCCGACGTCGAGGCCATCAAGACCTCGACCGAGACGTTGCTCAGCGCAAGCCAGTCGTTCAGCCAGCGCCTCTACGAGGAAGCGGCCAAGGCCGAGTCCTCCGCTCCCGGTGGCCAGGTCGATGCCGAGGAGTCGTCGGACGACGAGGTCGTCGACGCCGAGATCGTCGACGAAAAGGGCTGATCGCCGATGAGCAGTGGCAACCAGCCACCCGCTGGCGGAGTGGAGTCGGGATCGGAGGCCGGAGCGGCCTCCGATCCCTGGGCGGCCCCAGGCCGGGGAGAAGCCGGCGGGGCGGACGGCCTCGTGGATGAGGACGAGGTCGCCGAGGGCGAGCTGGTGGACCACGTCACCACCGAGATCATCGACGGCACGGCGCCCGAGGTCGACCCGGTGGCCATCGCCCTGACCGAACGGGACGAGTACCTCGACGCGTTGCGTCGCCTGCAGGCCGACTTCGAGAACTACAAGAAGCGGGTGGCCAACCAGCAGGCCGACCAGGCGGCCCGGGCGGCACGGTCCCTGGTGGAGAGCCTGCTGCCGGTGCTCGACACACTCGACCTGGCCGCCGACCACCTCGGGGATGCCGAGTCGCCGGATGCCAAGGCACTGGTGGCCGCGTCCGGCCTGTTGCGCGGGGTGCTGGCCAAGGAGGGCCTCGAGCGCATCGAGCCGACCGGCGAGGTGTTCGACCCCAACACCCACGAGGCCGTCGGGCACCTCCCCGCCGAGGAGGCCGCCGGCACCGCCGACGCTTCGGAGGACATGGCTGCCCCCACCACCGGGGCCGAGGGCGGGGACCTGTCGTCGCCCGGGCCCGGGCCCGAGCCCGTCACCGGCGACACGGCCGCGGCGGACGAACTGGTGGTCGCCCAGGTCATGCGACCCGGGTACCGCTGGCGCGGATCGGTGCTGCGGCCGGCCATGGTGATGGTCCGCGGCTGAGCGGCCCCCTGGAGAGTGCCGGCGCGATGGAGCGCCGGCAGGAGATGGTGACGGGAAGGTAGAGGAACGGGACACGGTGGCGCCGCAACGCGAATGGTTCGAGAAGGACTACTACAAGACCCTCGGCGTGCCGAGCTCGGCGACGGCCAAGGAGATCACCAGCGCCTACCGCAAGCTGGCCAAGAAGCACCACCCCGACACCAACCCCGGGGGGGAGGAGACCTTCAAGGAGATCTCCGCGGCCTACGACGTCCTCGGTGACGCCGAGCGGCGCAAGGAGTACGACGAGGTCCGTACCATGGGGCCCGCGGCCGGCGCCGGCGGGTTCCCCGGCGGCTTCGGCGGAGGGGGAAACTACCGGGTCGAGGACATGGGCGACCTCGGTGACCTGTTCGGCGGACTGTTCGGCCGCGGCCGACGCGGGGGCGGCACGGCCGGGCCCCAACGGGGTACCGACGTCGAGGCCGAGCTGCACCTCTCCTTCGAGGACGCCGTCAACGGGGTGACCACCTCGGTGAACGTCACCACCGATGCCCGGTGCCACACGTGCGCCGGGTCAGGGTCGGCCCCGGGCACCCGGCCTGCGGCCTGCCCGATGTGCGGGGGCACCGGATCGCTCCAGGACAACCAGGGCCTCTTCTCCCTCAGCCAGATCTGCCCGCAGTGCAGCGGCCGGGGCACCGTGGTCACCAACCCGTGCCCCACCTGTGGCGGCTCGGGGGTGGGGCACCGCAACCGCTCGGTGAAGGTGCGCATCCCGGCCGGCGTGGAGGCCGGCCAGCGCATCCGGGTCAAGGGAAGGGGGGCGGCAGGCCGCAACGGAGGGCCGAGCGGGGACCTCTACGTGGTGGTCCACGTGAGCCGCGACAAGGTGTTCGGGCGGCGCGGCCGGAACCTCACCCTGACCGTGCCCGTCTCCTATGCCGAGGCCGCCCTGGGCACCACGCTCACCGTGCCCACCCTCGCCGGCCCGGTCACTCTGCGGGTGCCCGCCGGCACCCCGACGGGCCGGACCTTCCGGGTGAAGGGGCGGGGCGTCCCGGCCGGCAAGAAGAGCGCCACGGGTGACCTGCTGGTCACCGTCGAGGTGTCGGTGCCCGCCGTCCTGACCGATGACCAGCGCGCCGCGGTCGAGGCGCTGGCCAAGGTGATCGAGCCGCCGGCGCGCGACGCCCTGGGGGTGTGAGATGGGCAACGCCCGCGAAACGCGAGCCGTCTATGTGATCTCGGTGGCTGCCGAGCTGACCGGCGTGCACCCGCAGACCCTTCGGGTCTACGAGCGCAAGGGCCTCCTCGACCCCAGCCGCACGAGCGGGGGCAGCCGGCGTTTCAGTGAGGAGGACCTCGACCGGCTCCGCCACATCCAGAGCCTCACCACCGCCGGCCTGAATCTCGAGGGGGCGCGCCGTGTGATGGAGCTAGAGGACGAGGTGGCCCGCCTCGAAGAGGAGCTGGCTGCCACCCGGGCCGCGGCCCGGGAGGCCGTGGCGGTCACCCACCGCCAGTACCGACGCGAGTTGGTTCCCCTCGGGCAACACCTGGTGCCGACCCGGCCGGCCCGGCACACCGCGTAAGGATCAGGAGGACGCATATGACCATCAACCCGGAACGCTGGACCCTCAAGACCCAAGAGGCGCTGGCATCGGCCGTCGACCGGGCGCGCAGCCACAGCAACGCCGAGGTCACCCCCGACCACGTGCTGGCGGCCGTGCTCGACCAGGCCGACGGCATCGCCGGCCCCATCCTGACCCGGGTGGGGGTGGAGCCCGCCGTGGTCCGCCAGAAGATCGGCGACGACCTGGCCCGGCTGCCCCAGGCCTTGGGCGGGGCGGAGCCCGGCATCAACCGCGCCCTGCGCGACGTCCTCGAGGCGGCCGACAAGCAGCGCACCGAGATGGGGGACGAGTACCTGTCGGTCGAGCACCTCCTGCTGACCATGGCCGACCGCCTGGGCGTGGAGCGGGACCAGCTGCTCCGCGCCCTGCGCGACGTGCGGGGCAGCCACCGGGTCACCTCCCAGAACCCCGAGGAGACCTTCCAGGCCCTGGAGAAGTACGGCCGCGACCTGACCGCCGCGGCCCGCCAGGGGAAGATGGACCCGGTCATCGGCAGGGACGAAGAGGTGCGCCGGGTCATCCAGGTGCTGTCCCGCCGCACCAAGAACAACCCCGTCCTGATCGGCGAGCCCGGGGTGGGCAAGACGGCCATCGTCGAGGGCCTGGCCCAGCGCATCGTGGAGGGGGACGTCCCCGAGGGCCTGAAGGGCAAGCGGGTGATCAGCCTCGACATGAGCTCGATGGTGGCGGGGGCCAAGTACCGGGGCGAGTTCGAGGAGCGGCTGAAGGCGGTGTTGAAGGAGATCGCGGACGCCGAGGGCGAGGTGATCACCTTCATCGACGAGCTCCACACGATCGTGGGCGCGGGGGGCGGCTCCGAGGGGGCGATGGATGCCGGCAACATGATCAAGCCGATGCTGGCCCGGGGCGAGCTTCGCCTGATCGGTGCCACCACCCTCGACGAGTACCGCAAGTACATCGAGAAGGACGCCGCGCTCGAACGGCGGTTCCAGCAGGTGTTCGTGCCGCCGCCGTCGGTGGAGGACACCATCGCCATCCTGCGCGGCCTGAAGGAGCGGTACGAGGTACACCACGGCGTCCGCATCCAGGATGCCGCCCTGGTCGCCGCCGCCGTCCTCTCGGACCGCTACGTGACCGGCCGCTTCCTGCCCGACAAGGCCATCGACCTGATGGACGAAGCGGCCAGCCGGCTGCGCATCGAGATCGACTCGATGCCCACCGAGCTCGACGTGGTGACCCGGCGGCTGCGCCAGCTGGAGATCGAGCGGATGGCCCTGGCCAAGGAGACCGACCCGGCATCGGCCGAGCGCCTGGCCCGGTTGGACGAGGAGATGGCCAACCTCCAGGAGGAGTCGGGGGCGATGACCGCCCACTGGCAGTCCGAGAAGGAGGCCATCAACACCATCCAGGCGCTCAAGGGCGACCTGGAGCGCAAGCGCGGCGACGCCGAGCGGCTGGGACGCGAAGGGAACCTGGCCGAGGCATCCGAGATCACCTACGGGCTGATCCCCACGCTCGAGCGCCAGGTCGAAGAGGCCACCGAGGCGCTCAACGAACTGCAGAAGACCCAGCGCTTCCTGAAGGAGGAGGTCGACGCCGAGGACGTGGCCGAGGTGGTGAGCCGGGCGACCGGCGTGCCGGTCAGCCGGCTGTTGGAGGGCGAGGTGGAGAAGCTCATCCGGATGGAGGACGCGCTCCACGCCCGGGTGGTGGGCCAGGACGAGGCGGTCTCGGCCGTGTCCAACGCCATCCGCCGCAGCCGGGCCGGCCTGTCCGATCCCGACCGCCCGATCGGATCGTTCCTCTTCACGGGGCCCACCGGGGTCGGCAAGACCGAGCTGGCCCGTGCACTGGCCGAGTTCCTCTTCGACGACGCGCGGGCCATGGTCCGCATCGACATGAGCGAGTACGGCGAGCGCCACTCGGTGGCCCGCCTGGTCGGTGCGCCCCCCGGCTATGTCGGGTACGAAGAGGGCGGCCAGCTCACCGAGGCCATCCGCCGGCGTCCCTATGCGGTGGTGCTCCTCGACGAGCTGGAGAAGGCCCACCCCGACGTCTTCAACACGCTGCTCCAGGTTCTGGAGGACGGCCGCCTCACCGACGGCCAGGGCCGCACGGTCGACTTCACCAACACCGTGCTGATCATGACGTCGAACATCCCCGGCGAGCCGATCGAGTACTTCAAGCCCGAGTTCATCAACCGGATCGACGAGATCGTGCGGTTCCACTCGCTGACCGAGGCGGACCTCAACCGGATCGTCTCCATCCAGCTCCTGGGATTGCGCGGGCGGCTCACCGAGCGGCGCCTCAGCCTGTCGGTGACCCCGGCCGCCGAGTCGTGGCTGGCCCATGCCGGCTTCGACCCCGACTTCGGGGCCCGGCCATTGCGCCGTGTCATCCAGCGCAAGGTGGAGGACCCCCTGGCCCTGGCTCTGCTCGAGGGGCGCTACCCCGAGGGATCGACGGTGACCGTGGACGAGAAGGACGACGCCATCGTCCTGGTGTGAGTCGCTCCGGGCGCGCGTGCCCGAGTTCGACCAGCTGCCCGGCCGCCTGCTCGGACACCCCCAGCGCACTGATGATCCCGCTGAGCGGCGAGCCGCCCCGGGCGATGGCCCCGATCACGAAGCTGCCGTTGCGGGGGACGTCGTTCCGCAACGGCCAGCGCGGCCGCGATGGCTGCTGCGTACGTCCGGCGGCCCGACCCTGGCCCCGCCCAACGGAGGGGGTCTTGGCGGGGTCGCGGTCGGTGACCCGACGCCCGTTCCGGAGCGGCCGTTGACCGCCGTGCGCCGAACGTGGTTAGATCCGATGGTCGGTGCGTCACCACGGCAGGGCGCGGGATCGCCCTGCCGGTTGGTCAGAGCGGCGGTGACGACAGCACGGGAACGGGGGAACCATCGATGGCACTGCGGATGGGCAGGACCGGCAGGCGCGGGCTCGCCAGGTTGCTCGCTCCGATGATGGCGGCAGCCGCACTGGCGGCCACGGTGGTCGTGGCGGGCACGGCTGCCCCGGCGTCGGCTGCACCACTGAACTACGTCGCCCTGGGCGACTCCTACACCGCCGGTGCGGGCATCCTTCCGCTCTCCTCGACGATCTCGCCGTTGTGCCTGCAGACGACCCTCAACTACCCGC
>OCTA010003595.1_pt1 | contig 13743 bp, 13 predicted proteins | sample 1538991 | NCBI WGS metagenome assembly OCTA01 (sample SAMEA3539302, study PRJEB22396) | soil metagenome | biome: tundra; feature: field; material: soil | place: USA | collected 2010-05 | depth 0.15 m
ACGGGGAGGAGCGAGACCTTTGGCAGGTGCGACGGATGGCCCTGGAAGGGCTGTTCTTTCGAGGCTTTTAGCTGGGCTCCTCCCGGATCCTCTTGGCGGATTTATCAAACTGTTCGGACCCAGTCAATGAGTGTAATCGGGATTTATCGCCAACAATGCCCGGGATTGCTCAAGCAAGGTCGAGCAAAGGCTTGCGGTCTCAGAAAAACTGTTTCTTTTCTTCCCCCTGAAGGTAATTGGCGCGCGTTCTCGTTTTTATAAGGTAAGAGCCAACTTGGGGTTTCACCGCCTGCCCCTCGGCGCTGGGCTTGCGTCCAACTGGTGCCGATTCATGGCAAGTGGGGGCCGGAACGAGGCAACATCCCCCCTCCGGCGACGGTCTTAGGTTTGCACGCTCTGGAGAAAGGGTATGTATCGGGAGCACTTGCGACGGGTGTTTGGACCATCTCAAACGGGCCGTGGCGTTACGAACCGATAAACTTGAATGTGCGTTCGATAGCTAACAAACTGGGGGTCCGTCGCGGTACAAGAATTCCTTGCGAGATTGCGATTACTCTCGCGAGTGTGGATCCGGCTCATCCGTTTTCCGAGCTATGCCTGATAATCTTGGTGAACCCCCAGGGATGTGCTGCGCGGTTCGGTCATCCGTTAGAAGTAGGATCCGCAGTTCGGTTGGAGGGCCTTCCCGCAAGCACTAGCGTCACTGCGCGGGTAGTGAACTGTATCTCGATGGGGGAGTACGAAAGGCTTTGGCTTCTAGGATTGGCCCTCGATGAGCCGGGCGATGTTTGGGGCATCCAATCGCCGCCCCAAGACTGGACGCGGTAGGATGTCGATCAGACTCAGACTTGTCCTCTGGAGCGGGCGCCTGTTCCGGGACCGCCGGCCTCCCGCGCGACTGCGCGGTCCGGCTGGATTTCGTTCCGAACTCCTGGGACAGACAGATTGCTGACGTAAAACAGGTGATTTCACGTTTTGACTGCTGGTCATTGAGCATAATCGAGATTTAACGTCAACTACAATGGATTCGTTGGGAATTAGGAAATATGACGGACCCCGAATTTACCAACCCCCGAAGCCCCAAGGCGAAGCGTATCGCCCGACGAGCCTTGGAACTTATCACCGCTGCCGCGTTTCTACTGGCGATCCTCTACTGGCCGACTACGAACACGGGGCATCTGATCCTCATCGCTGCGGTTGTAGTGTGGTTCGTTGGTTTGAAATTCCTTTTCAAGTGGCCATCGGTTTGAACCAGAATACGACTGCGTCCCGGCGACCGCGATCCCATCGATGAGTGGAATCGGGATATTTCGCCAACAATGCGATGGCGGGTGAGTAACCTATCACGCTCTTGTTACTCAGGTAAGGACGAAATTGCCCTCCTCTCTCATGAAGCTCACTGGCCGCTCGTGTAGGAGAATTACCGAAAACGGCGCCTTGTCCCAGGCTCAGGAAGCTGACGCCTGCGCACAAATAGCAGTTGAAATCAGAACAGAAACTATCGTATTCGCCTTTCGTAACTTTCACTTTCTTCCCATTGTTCTCACACTGTAAACACTGATGTTTGCATTCGTCGGGTTGGCTTTGAATAACGGAAAACGCAAGCAATACCGCGCTAGGCCGATGCGGCAGGTTGAAGTACGCGAGTGGTCGCTGTGGGGATCTGCCGTCACAGTTACGTTAGTGTTGACGGCTGGGATCGCATCTCAGACCTTCGCCGGCCCGCACCCCTTCGAGAATGCCGAGTGGTTTAATCTTAAGGAGTGGGTACGGGGGTTGGCATGCCTTGTGCTCCTATTCGACATCTACACGGTCTACCAGCAGCTCCAACTCCAGCGAATCCGTCGCGAACTAGCCGAGAGCAATCAGCTTTTTAAAGTGATCACCGAGAACGCAGCCGACATGCTCGCCGTTATCGATCGTGCGGGGAATCTGCTCTATAGCAGCCCCGCGTACCAGAAAATTCTCGGGTATACGCCGGAGGAACTGCAGTTGACTTCGCCGACGGAGCGAATCCACCCCGAGGATCGGCAGCTGGTACTAGTAGCGGCGGAGAATGAACGACTCACCGGACGAGGGGAGCAGATTGAATACCGCGTACGCCACAAGGATGGGACGTGGCGCACTCTGGAATCAGCCGCCACCGCGATTCCAGATAAAGAGGGTCAGATCGAGAAAGTGATCGTCGTCAGTCGTGATGTCACGGAGCGCAAGCAGGCGGAAGAGACGAAACACCGCTCTGACCAATTGTTCCGCTCCATCGCAGAGAACAGCGCTGATCTGATTGCCGTCGTCGACCAGAGCGGCCACCGCATCTATAACAACCCCGCGTATGAGCGTCTGCTGGGCTACACGCAGGAAGAGCTGAAAAGCACTATTTCTTTCCAGCAGATCCACCCCGACGACCGGCCCCTGGTGACCCAGGCTGCTCAGCAAGCTCTCAAGACTGGCGTTGGCCAGATAGTCGAATACCGAATGCAACGAAAGGACGGAACCTACGTCACCCTGGAATCTCATGGCAGTTTCATCCGTGACTCTCGCGGCGAGATCGAGGCCAGCGTCATCTCCGCTCGCGATATCAGCGATCGCCGGATGGCCATGCAAAATGAGAAGCTCTCCGCTATCGGACAACTCGCTGCCGGCATCGCCCATGAAATCAATACGCCCGTGCAATATGTCTCGGACAACATTGCCTTCCTCAGCGACATATGGAACCAGATCGACGCCGCCATGGCCTTCTGCCTGACTCCGGCGCACGCCTCTATCACTTCCGACTCTCGCCCCTCGGGAGCCGTTACTTCCGCCGGTCCTCCCGAGGAGTGGGATTGGCTCCGGCAGGAAGTTCCCAAGGCCATCTCACAGTCCCTCGAGGGGATCCGGCGCATGAGCAAGATCCTCGGTGCCATGCGGCGTTTCTCCCACACCGGTGGTGGAGAACGAGAACAGGTCGACCTCAACGAAGCGCTCGACGCAACCCTCACTATCGCCCAGAACCAGATCAAGCATATCGCAGATGTTGAAACTGACTATCAGCCCAACCTGCCGCGCCTCGAATGCTACGCCGACGAGATGAACCAGGTTTTTCTGAACCTCATCGTAAACGCTACGCACGCTATCCGTGAGGCCTCGAAGAAACAAGCCCGCGACCGTGGAAAGCTCACCATTCGCACCCGACAAATCGGCAATGATGTTCAGATAGAAATCCAAGACAACGGGACTGGTATCCCGCTCGCTGTCCAAGCCCGAGTCTTCGACCCGTTCTTCACGACTAAAGAGGTTGGAGAGGGCACCGGCCAGGGACTTGCTATTTGCCACGACATCGTTGTGCAAAAACATCGCGGAAACATCTGGTTCGACACCGAATTAGATAAAGGCACGACATTTTTTGTCAGAATCCCACTCCGGTTCGATTCTGCTACAGGAGGCTCGAAGTGACGTCCGAAGCTGGTGTCGTCCCTACCCGGAACGACAAACCCAAGATTCTTTTCGTCGATGATGACCCGCTTGCGCTCGAAGGGCTATCCCGATCTGTCTACCGCGAGTTCAAAGCTGACCTGGCCGAAGGGCCTGAAGCGGGACTGGAGAAGATCAAGAATGGTGGCCCCTACATCGTGGTGATTTCCGACATGCGCATGCCCGTCATGGATGGCGCCGAGTTCCTCTCCCGAGTGCGCAACATTGCTCCCGACTCTATCCGCGTCATGCTCACCGGATGTGCCGACACGGAAGCCGCCATGCGCGCCGTCAATGAAGGCAGAATCTTCCGCTTCCTCAACAAGCCTGTCACCGGAGAAGACTTGGCACAGACACTCCGAGGCTGTGTTGCCCAATATGACCTCATGCGCCGCGAAAAAGAACTGCTGGAGAAAACTCTCACCGGCACGATCCGGGTTCTCAGCGAGGTGCTCCACCTGGCCAATCCCGTCGCGTTCAACAAAGGCGCTCGCATCTGCCAGTACGTGCGCCACATTGCAAGAAAGCTCTGCCTCTCCGATACGTGGCAATATGAAATCGCAGCCATGCTCTCCGAACTCGGATGCTTGACTCTCACCCCCGACCTGCTGGAAGCCATCCACCACGGCGAACCGCTCAGTCCAGAAAATGAAAGGCGCTACTCGCAGCATCCCCAGATCGCCCACGACCTGTTGGTCCGGATTCCACGACTGGAACTAGTCGCTGACATGATCCTCAAGCAGAAAGAGGTACCCAGGGACGTTCCACAATTTCTATCCCCCGCCGCAGAAACTGTCCGGCGGGGGGCACAGATGTTGAAGGTCAGCCTGGCTTTCGACGGTCTGCTCAGCACTGGAACGGAACGACAGGAGGCTCTGTCGACACTTAGGCGGAGTCCCATCGAATACGATGCCCAAATGGTCGCTGCCCTCGGAGACTTCAAGCTCAGTCGAGGGCCCACTGAACTGCGCCCCGTTGACGTGGGTGACCTTTGTACGGGCATGATCCTGAACCAAAACTTGTGCTCTACGACCGGGGTGCTTGTCGCCGCCAAAGGCCATGAAGTCTCGCCTGCCCTCATGAAGGCCGTCCGCAATTTCGTCGAGGACGGCACCGTCAAAGGCACCGTACTCGTAACAGTTGGAACGGGCGAAACCTGGGTCTCGAAGGCCGCTGGGCGCTGAGCTTCTTTTCCTTATCTCGGGCAGCTGACAGCGGAAATCCAGCAGCCATGCAAACATTCTAGCCGAGCGTTTGTGGACGGCTGTCGATAACAGGCGTTATCACGCACTGAGAATTGATCTCGCTGCACGCGCCGCCGTTGACGCGACTCGCAGCTGAGCCTACGATTTTAGTAAGGTGGGAAGGAGCATTCTCCCGTGGCTAGCCGACCATCGTCCGAGATTCGCTCGCCCACCCGAGACCGTGGAATGAAGATGAAAAGCTTTCTCACCGCCGTGATGAGTCTTCTAAGCATTCTTGTACTTGGGCTTGGAGGGGCACGGAGAAATGTGTTCTGGTTGTGGATAGGATTTATCTGTTGCCTGGTCTCGGGAGTCTTTGTTCAGTTGTTTATCAACCGCATAAGGAATGATGGTGCATCCGGCCGCAGGTAACAAAGCATTCCCCATTAGGGATAGTTGCTGTAACCAGGCGTTTGCACAACTTTACGCCGTTTGTTCGCCCTTCAGCCATTATCCTCAAAAACCCTGTTACGGCCTGACAGCAGCGACCCCATCCGACAGCGTGGTGTGCAAGGTCAAGTCTTGGCTATCCCACAATATTGGTTCGCATCGGCCGCCTTTCCATCCTCAAAACTAAATGTGTATACTCATCATGTTTATGTGTACCAGCCTGGTACCTTTCCCCTAAGTCTTTGATTCGAAAATACTTTACACATAACTCCTTATTCCTCAAAGACTTGGCAAAATACCCCGCGCTAAGTCTTTGAGTTTAAAAGACCGTCGTCAGGGGGTCCGCAATCAGTCGTCCCACCCAAGACTGCCGATATCGTCGGCGATCAGATCCGTCGCAGCCGGAACCAGTAAAACTGGTAAGGGCCCATGGTTAGAAGGTAAGGCAGATCGGCGATGCGCGGAAAAATATTTCTGCCGAACATCTCAATCAGAATATTTCCTTTGTAGGGCCGCAGATCCAGTTCGACCGCTTGCGCGGCGCTGGAGAGATTGTTGACCACCAAAACCGTCTCCTTGCCCAATTGCCGGACATAGGCCAGCACGCGGTGATTCGCCGGGTAGAGAAACTCGATCGAGCCCGACCCGAACACCGGACTGGAACGGCGTATCTGCATGATGTGCTTCATCCAGGAAAGCAGGGAATGCTCGGTCCGCTTTTGCGATAACACGTTCACCGTCGGGTAGCCATACACGGGGTTGAGAATCGGCGGCGAATAGAGACTTTCCGGATCTGCCGTAGAAAAGCCGCCATTCCAGCCGCCGCTCCACTGCATCGGAGTCCGTACTCCGTTGCGGTCGCCCAGGTGAATGTTGTCGCCCATGCCGATCTCGTCTCCGTAATAAATGATGGGAGTGCCGGGCAGCGACATCAACATGCCATTCATCAATTCGATTCGCCGCCGATCGTTGTCGAGCAGCGGAGCCAGGCGTCTGCGTATGCCGAGATTCAGCCGCATACTCTTGTCGCTGGCGTAGATGTCATACATGTAATCGCGCTCGATATCGGTGACCATTTCCAGCGTCAATTCGTCGTGGTTGCGCAGAAAGAGGCACCATTGACAGGAGGCCGGAATCTCTGGCGTCTGCTGCAGAATCTCCGTGATGGGCTTGCGGTCTTCCAGCCGTAAGCCCATGAACATCCGCGGCATCAAGGGAAAGTTAAACGCCATGTGGAATTCATCCCCGTCGCCAAAGTACGGACGAAGATCGGCCGGCCACTGGTTCGCTTCCGCCAGCAGGATCGCGTCCGGGAATTGATCGTCGACTTTCTTGCGCAGTTCCCGGACCACCGCGTGGGTCTCCGGCAGGTTCTCGCAAGACGTTCCCTCCCGCTCAATCAGGTAGGGGACAGCATCCAGCCGGAAACCATCGACTCCGAGTTCCAGCCAGAAGGTCATCACCTTCCACATCTCTTCGCGTACCGCGGGATTGTCGTAATTCAGATCGGGCTGATGACTGAAGAAGCGATGCCAGTAGTAGGACTTGGAAACAGGATCCCAGGCCCAGTTCGACATTTCGGTATCGACGAAGATGATTCGGGCTCCGCGATATTTGGTATCGGTATCGCTCCACACATACCAGTCGCGTTTTGGATTGTTTTGCGAGCTTCGAGCTTCCTGGAACCATGGATGTTGATCGGAAGTGTGGTTCGCCACCATCTCGATAATCACCCGGATTCCACGGTCGTGAGCGCCCGAAAGGAACGCCTTGAAATCTTCCAGCGTGCCGTAGCTTGGGTGAACTGATCGGTAATCGGAGATGTCGTAACCATCGTCGCGCAAAGGCGAGGGGAAAAACGGCATCAGCCAGATTGCGTTCACACCCAGTTCTTGCACGTAATCCAGCTTCTGGGCGAGACCCTGAAAATCGCCGATCCCATCCCCGTTGCTGTCAAAGAAAGCGCGCACATGGATCTGGTAGATGATCGCGTCTTTGTACCAACCGGCTTCGCGCTTCAATGCCAACCTGTTCCTCCCGAACTATCGCCGGCCCGCCTGGTGCCGGCATCCATAGAATCTTAATTCACGATTGCACGCTGCGACGGAACGGACTTTCAGCTGCAGTTCCTCTGCAATGGGTTGACTGGTAGGCCCGGCAGGAATCGAACCTGCAACCCTCGGATTAGAAATCCGATGCTCTATCCGCTTGAGCTACGGGCCCTCGCTATAACGGGACTCTGATTACCGATTATAGGGGATGTGCGCGGGGCGATACCCAGTCTTCTTCTGAACTGGGTTCAGCAGTTAGTCTTTCAGCAGGACCATGGTTTGATCGCCACGGCAGAAGGTTGCGACCTTCGACAGGCCTTGGTGCGGTACAGGCATGGTCATGACCGGTCCGTAGCAATAGACGGCGTGCCCGGTGGCGGCGAAGTACCATTGCCCTCCCTTTCTCTTTGCGGGCTGTTGGCTGGGGGTGGGAGAGAGCTGAACGGGTGGGGCCAACCTGGGGACGGGAAGAGACAAGATTAACGCTAGGGCCAGGGCCTTCATGATTGGGTCTCACTTCCACCGCGGCCCCCACAGAGAGGCCGCGTTTACAGAACCGTTTTCTCTTTTTATCTTTTAAAACTCGTACCGCTTGTCTTCAAAAAACTAGTACCCGATCCGTGCGTTTCACGCCGTCAAGCCCGCTAGATCACTCGAGTGGAGCGCCGCACATCCGTTAGATCCGAGGCCGGCTTCCCGGGAGCTTCCTTCGTGGAGCGGGCCGATTTACTGGGTCGTTTCGTTTGTTTGTCCGATCCTTTTGCTCCGGCCGCTGGATTGCCTGTCGAACGACTGCCCGCCGCAGGATTGCCTGTCGAACGATTGCCGGAATCGGCGTCTTTGTGCTCCGCCTGTGCTGCCGCCATGTCGTGCGGCCGATTGCTCTCATCACGAGCCAGCTTGCCTTTCAGCGAAGCCAGTTGGGTGCTGTCCTGCAACATCGCACGGATCAAAGTGCGCTGCGATTCGATGGTCCGGCCCTGCTCGAAAACCAGCAGTGTCAGAATGCCGTAAGAAACGATGAACAAAATCACCAGCAGGGGCAGCAGGGTTGCCGGTCGCGACTTTTTTTGAGAAGCTACGCACTCCGCGCTGTAGACGATGCTCACAAACGCCCCCAAGTCCGCCCCATTCGCTCCGGGGCTTCACCAAGGAATACTGCACCCGTGAAACCATACGTGGGGGATGGCTTAAGTGTGTGTTGGATATGGAGTTAGGAGGCGGAAACGGCATCGGGCTGCACCCCGGGGTGCAAGCCGCTGCACTTAATGAGTAACCAACCCAGCACGACCGCGGCAGGTTCGCGCCGAGGCATAGCCCGGAACCATCGCCCGGAAACCCGCGCCAGTCAAGGACTTTGGAAGGGCTCATCGCCGGTGGAGAGCCGGGCGCCCCCGCCCGGTCCCACCGTCGAGATTCCCGATCTTACTCTGAGACCCTGAAACTTTGGAACCTGGCCTAAGGAAAGTCTGATTCAGTTCCCGCAGGCCTCCGTGCACCTCTGTGTACCCCGTGGTTCAAGGTCTTCGATGGTACTTAATCAGAGCTTCCCTAATCCGCCTTTACCACCACATACTTCCGCCCAGCGTACAGCCGGTACTGCGCGCCGTCTTTTTCAAATTTCAGGGGAACCGGGTGTTGGAGCTTGTCGTCGTTCTGGCTGGCAATCGAGAGCACATCCGTTCCCGCCACGTTCATCACCGTGAACTTGCCGTCCTTGAAGCCGAAACCATAGGCTCCTGGATCAAGCGTGCCTCCGTCAAAGCTAAGCTTGATTTCAGTGATCAGGAAACCCTGGTATTTTTCGGCGATGGCGGTGGCATATCCCGATGTGTCCACCAACCCCGCCAGCGCCAACTTGCCCGCCGAGTTCTTCAGCCCGGCCGTGTTCCGCAATTGCGCGGCCGCATTCTGGCCGGCAAAGAAAAACGAGGTCGGAGCGGCTTTCTTCACTTGATCCGCCGTAAGCACTTGCGCGCTGGCCGCGCTCAACCCGACCGCCACCATCACAACCAGCCACACCAGCTGGCGATTGCAGTTCAGATTCCAGTTCATAGAGGTCCTCTCCAAATTCTTGAATTCAATTTCATAGCAACCAGGCCGTCATGGTTCCTTCATAGGTTGTTGACAAACTCGATCGTGCACTCGATCTTGCACTTGATCCTGCACTTGATCTTGCACTTGATTTTGGGTGGCGCAGCGCTTCAGCGCTGCGGTACTTGCATCCGTTTTGAATGCGGCTTTAGCCGCTGAGGGCAGCACGCGGCTCGCAATCCAGCTGCTTCCGCATCCTCTTCAGCCACCTCCAACCGTCCGCGCGAAAATTCGTTTGACCGCAACATTCGGATAGTCCGTGCGGCCGGACGGCCCTATCTTACCTCCATGGCCACCAATACGATACTCTCACAGGAAGCAATGAAGACAACTCCAACCCGAACCGCGGAACCAATCGTTGGCCAGATTAACGGCCAGATCGACGAACGGATCAACGCCCGCCGCTGGCAAGCCGTCCTCGATCGCGACGGCGCCCTCGACGGCGCGTTCGTTTTCGGCGTGTCGAGCACTGGCATCTTCTGCCGCCCATCGTGTCCCGCGAAGCGCCCGCGCCTCCAGAACGTGAGCTTCTTCGACCATGCTCTCCAAGCCGAGCAAGCCGGCTATCGCGCCTGCCTGCGCTGCCGCCCGAAGGCGGTGGACGGAAACCCGCAATCCGCATTGGTTCGCGCGATGTGCCGCTACATCGAACAGCACATCGAAGACCGCCTGACGCTAAGCGAGCTGGCGAAAGAATTCCGGTTGAGCCGCTTCCACCTGCAGCGAACGTTCAAGTCGGTGCTAGGAGTCTCGCCCAAAGCCTACATCGACGCCTGCCGCCTGCGGCAAGTGAAACAAAATTTACAAGCGGGCCACTCCGTGACCACCGCGCTCTATGCCGCTGGATACGGCTCCAGCAGCCGTCTCTACGAGCGCACCGCCGCGCAACTTGGAATGACCCCGGAGAAGTACCGCCGCGGCGCAGTTGCCGCCGTAGTCCGCTACACCATCGCCAACTCACCTCTAGGACGCATGTTGATAGCCGCCACCGACAAAGGCATCTGCGCCATCCAGTTCGCCGATTCCGAGGAGCAGCTCCAGCAAGGCCTGATGCGCGAGTTCCCTTTCGCCACCCGCCGCCGCGACGATGCCGCCATGGCGGAATGGCGCGTAAACCTGACTCGCTTGATGGAGGGACGCGAGGCAAGTCCATCCCTTCCGCTAGACATAAGGGCCACTGCTTTTCAACGCCGAGTTTGGGAAGCTCTGCAAAGAATTCCCCGCGGAGAAACGCGCTCCTACAGCGCCGTAGCGAAGAAGATCGGCATGCCAAGAGCCACCCGAGCCGTAGCCCGCGCCTGCGCCACCAACCCGGTCGCAGTAGCAATTCCCTGCCATCGCGTGATCCGCGAAGACGGCAAATTAGGCGGCTATCGCTGGGGAATCGACCGCAAGGAGCAGCTGCTTGCTCTGGAACAGCAACCGTAGAGACGGCCTGTCATGCTGCGGAACGAATCCGTGTTGCATTCGCCCCGCAGCATCCAGTCCCGGAGAGGGACGACCGAAGTTCTCACAGAGACTCGTCGGTGCCTTTGCGCCCGTATTTGCCGGTACCCCCGGCTCCCCGGTCTTTTGGAATCAAAGACTTAGGATGTGGCTCCCCGCCAGGTCTTTGGGTTTAAAGGACTTACTCGTAAAGTCTTTAAGAACCACGACTTAGTGAGAGATCCTTCCCCTTCGGCTTCGCTCAGGGTCAGGATTTCGGCAGCGGGCTCCCGCTACGCTCACGCCCCACTCATCGCGTTTTTGGCGATGAACGGGATCGCTGTCTACTCTGCCTGCTTCGTGAAATTCAGCAGCACGCCGAAACCCGTCCTCATAAGCTGCGAAAAAACGCGCGATGACTGTACATCGATAAGTGACATCTATCACTGACATTTCGCACAAATTAGTGTTGCATTGGTTCGCGTCGTCTCCCCGAAAAGCAGGTCTTTCCCCGGCATGCACACCCCCTGAGGCGGGGACTTCGAACGTCGGCTCCCTCTAGCTAGCAACTTGCTTCTCGATGGCGATCCGTATTTTGGGCGCGGCAGATCGAGATCAGAACGCTCGGAGCTGAATGATCGACCTCGCATGATCGCCCTACTGGGCTACAATGCGCAAACATGCAATCTCCAGGTAAGGAAGAACCTCCCTGCGGTCAGAACTTAGCAATTGCACCTGGCGGAACATTGTTATTTGCCATCACCCTAGTGAGCTATGCGTTTTGGCTCTTGCATAGTTTCGCCATTCGAAACTCTTTCAGTGCGGTCCGTGCCTTTTTGTTGAAGTCCGGGCTGAAGCACTGAAGGGGGGACCATGACCATTCTTTACTCGTGGACTGTACTCGTTGCCCCGCTCATTTCAGCGTACGTCTGCTGCGAACCCGTCTCGCGGAGTCAGGGCAAGAGATTTTTCTTCCTCTGCCTGATCGTCCTGTGGGTGACTTTACTGGTTGTTCCGGTACAGTTCTTGGGCGCACTCGAAATCTCAAAACTGATAACTCGAGTGACCGTGTCTGAGCTGGCTTTGTTGCAGCTGGCAGTTTTGGCGGGAGCCGTTACTTTGTCTTTCGCATATCGTCCTCGGATGACGGACTCCGCCCAGGCGTCTGCCATCGGAACTCACGAGAGGTTACCCTCTTATCTGAAACTCTCGGCCGCCATTCTCGGGTGCTCCTATTTGCTGTTTGCGATTGATCTCTGCACGTCCTTCCCCAAAGGATCGGACGCCCTCTCTTATCACATTCCGCTGGCCGTTCGGTGGCTACAGGAGGGGTCCCTGCGCGTCCCCATGAATAAGGCTTGGCAGTTCAGTCTTCCTGGTAACGGTGAAATTATCCAGATGCTGGCGTTAGCAACTGGAAAACAGTTCCTAATACCGCTGGGGAGTTGGGTTTCGAGTGTCGTGCTGGCAATCGCAGCGTATCCTTTCGCTGTGAGATTTAGCGGCGGGATGAAGGCCCCCGCGTTCGCTGCGATCCTGATACTGTTCAGTATCCCTATTTTTGAGTTTCAGACTTTCTCGGCCTATGTTGACCTCTTCGGCACGGCGTTCCTTTTCGCGGCTGTCACTTTGTTCGGGCATCGCTATTACCCGTGGATCGCGACCGAGAAGACAACCCAGGCATCGAGCTTGTCGCTGACCGCGCTCGCGGTTTCGGCGCTTGCTTGCGGCTTGAGCCTGGGAACCAAAACGACATTCTTACCCTATTGCGTTCTGTTCTTCGGAGCAGCGATTTACATTCTCTGGCGAGAGCGACGCATCCACAACAAACCCCTTGCTCTACTATCCAGCGTAGTCGTCATCGGCATGTTGTTGCCGAGCGCGTTCTGGTACGTGCGTGATTTGCAAGCCACCGGCAACCCATTGTATCCGACGCCAATCTCGCTGGGCCGTCACGTGATTTTTCCCGGTTACGCATCCGTGATGTCAAACGTGGAAGAACTTCTCATTGATGATCCGCCTGGTGGTACGGCAGAACATGGGGACAAGAAATTCGTTCGCCACCCATCAGAATGGTGGATCTATCCGTGGACCGAGTGGCTGAAGAATGCCGGTGTTTTCCCTATCGTATATGGGGAGGCAAGCGGCCTCGGAGGTGCGTTTGCTGGTTTTGTGGTTGTGGGCGTCGGGTTTGTGGCTTATCAGTTTCTAGGCACTTTTCTTGGATCCAACAAAACCACCAGCCTGCCTCCGACGCTGCTGCTTTTGTGGTTAGTGTTGTTGTTGGTCTGGGTATTTGCGATGCATAGAGTGTTACGCTTCGGAATGCCCGTGTGGGCTTTTGCTTGCCTGCTCTCCGCGCCCGCAATTGCCTTGTTGACGAAGGCATATCCTCGCGCGTCTGGAGTTCTATTTGTTTGCGCGATTTCGACGACGTGCGCTGTCAGCTCTCTTGTTCCACTTCATGACCTCGCTGGCAAGTTGTTATCGGGAAGGTGGTCGCGCTCCGCAACATACGCGTATCCAGCGTTCATTGATAACCTGCCAGCAGGTACCTGCGTTCTGAACGACTCGCTGCTGCCGGAAAAGGACTTTGCACTCGCGGGAAAGAGTCTGACGAACAAGGTGATAACCGCCTTTGAAGCGCCGCGAAAGCTGACACCGGGGTTCATATCCTCCAACAACGTCGACTATATCGTTCAAATCACGTCGGCCAATGAGATGGAAAGGTCGTCTTCGGCAGCGCTGCCCGAATCCGTAGCTGGTATTGAGGTTCTCCACTCCACTCAGGCCGGCAAGGTTTGGCAGGTTTGGAAAGTCCAGAAATAGCAGTTGGGGGGCGGCCCACTTCTCGCGCTTTGAAGCTGTGAAAAAACCTATCTGTCGAATTTTGACCGAGTTTTCGGGTGACCCAAAATGTATCCCAACATCGCAAACGTCGCTTATAAGCGATCTAAACAGCAAAACTTTTGGCTGATTAGATAACCGTGTCGGCTCCCAGGCCGCCGAGTAAACTTGGTGCGCTCAAACAAACCAAGGCTCGGAGGAAAGGAGCCGAGCACATGAAGATTGTAGGGTGTGATTTG
>OCTA010003597.1_pt1 | contig 13741 bp, 11 predicted proteins | sample 1538991 | NCBI WGS metagenome assembly OCTA01 (sample SAMEA3539302, study PRJEB22396) | soil metagenome | biome: tundra; feature: field; material: soil | place: USA | collected 2010-05 | depth 0.15 m
CGCCGCTGCTACGCCGAGCGATGCGGACGGCTTGAGCCGCGCAGGCTCGATCCCGCTCCCGCGCCTCAGGCCTGGTCGGCCACCTCATTGATCCGCCGCATGACTTCGTCGTCAAGCCTCTCGAGCACGTCAAGCGAGCGCAGGTTCTCCTTCAGCTGCTCGACGCGGCTCGCGCCCGTGATGACCGTTGAGACTTTGGGGTTGCAGGCGCACCACGCGATAGCGAGCTGTGCGAGCGGACAACCGAGATCGTCTGCGATCGCTTTGAGGGCTCGCACCTTTTCGTTGCTGCGGGAGTCTTCGAAGTTGGGACGGAGCCATTCGAAGCCTGCGAGAGTGCCTCGAGAGTCCTCCGGGATCCCTTCCAGGTACTTGCCCGTGAGCAGGCCCGCGGCGAGGGGACTGAATGTGGTGAGGCCGATTCCGTAGTCCTCGATCAAACGGGCGTACTCGTGCTCGACACGCCTTCGCTGAAGAAGGTTGTACTGCGGTTGTTCCACGACGGGCTTGAACAGATGGTGGCGCTCGGCGATCTCGATCGCAGCGACGATCTCGTCTGCGGCCCACTCCGAAGTACCCCAGTAGAGCGCTTTGCCGGAGCTGACGATGTCCGACATCGCCCGGACCGTCTCTTCGATCGGTGTATCCGGGTCAGCGCGGTGACAGAAGACGAGATCGAGGAAGTCGAGACCGAACCGTTCGAGCGAGGCGTCCACGGCCTGCATGAGGTACTTGCGGTTCAGTGTGTTGGTCATGTTCGGGTCGTCGTAGATTCCCCAGAAGAACTTGCTCGAGACCACGTACTCGCGGCGCTCCCAACCCAGGGTCTTGAAGGCCCGGCCCATTATCGCTTCAGACTTACCGCCTGCGTAGTTCTCGGCGTTGTCGAAGAAGTTCACGCCTCCCTCGCGTGCAGCCTCGAGGCAGCGGACCGCGAGGTCGTCATCCAGCTGGTTACCGAAGCTGACCCACGAACCAAACGACAGAAGGCTCACTTTGAGGCCGGATCGGCCGAGGCGGCGGTAGGGCATTGACATATCTGGTCATCTCCAGCTCATTGGATCCAGATCCGGGGGCGGATCACGCAGTCCGAAGATACCCGCGACTGGAGGAGTTCGGCCGAGCCCGCGGTTCGAGCTCCCGGTTCGAGCTCCCGGTGTTGTCGGCTTAGCGGCGCTTGGCCTTCGGCACCGTTTTGAGCAGGTCGGTCAACACCTCGGTGACGACCTTTCGCGTGCGGGGCACTGAGCAGCCTTGAAGGGTGCGCAGGGCATCCCACGATGACCAGCTCGAAGCGAGGTCGAGTGCGTCGAGCATGAGCGACCGACGCTTGGCGTCTAGACGCGACAGCTCAGGAGCGAAGACGTCCGAGACTTGGGATCGAGCTATCGCGTACGCCTCGGCGAGTTGTTCAACGACGAGCGGATGGGTCTGGCTGAGATAGATCGCGACCCTTCTGACAGGTGCAATCCTCTCGTACAGCTTCGACCGCAGACCCACGAGCGCCTCGATCCGTTCGTCCAGGCCAGGAGCATCAGGACGCGGCCCGAGGTAGATCAGCTGGATCGGCCGGATCCTCGAGGCGGCCGCCACGAACAGCGCGTCAAGGTCGGCAAAGTGACGAAAGACGGTTCGCTCCGAGACCCGGGCGCGCGCCGCAACCTCGGCAGCGCTCGGCAGGTAGATCACGTTGGGGGGGCATTCCCGCACGATGTCGAGGACGGCACCGACAACGGCCTCATAGTTGCGAGCCGCGCGCAGCCGGCGTCCGTCGGCTTCCTTGTCGTTCGCTACCCGGGCGGACTTCCGCGCGGGCGTTGATGCGACCGGCGGGGAAGAGCGCTGAGAAGAGCGAGGTGGGCTCGGGCGCGCGTCAAACGCTGAGCGGGGAGTGTGCAATCGCGCAGAGCGGGTCGTGGTGGCCCGAGCAGGGGAGGTTGTGCTGCCAGTCGAGCGGCTTGAGCGTGCCGGGGGCGTCGCCCGGGTCGCGCGGGTCACCATCGGTGGCATCCGAGTGACAAATTGAACACGGCGAGCATCCTACTAAACGCGATGGCATCAGATCGGTCAGTATGCCTGCCAGTTGCCGTCAGAGATTCTCATCCGTCGGCGAGGAGAGTGCCATTGGCTGATTTCTCGATGGGAATGCTTGGAAGAGGCGCTGCCGCGGGGCCTTGGAGGACCTCCCCGGTGACCGCCGAGAAGATCGAGCCGTGGCATGGGCAGCGGAACTGGAGCGCCGGCTCGAAGAAGCCAACGGTGCAGCCCATATGAGTGCACACGGCGCTGAAGCCGACATAAGAGCTCTCGGAGGGCCGGACCACGTAAGCAGGGATCCCCTGGGCCGGGTCGGTGAACTCTCGGGCGCCGCCGAGCGGTACGTCGCCGGCGAGCCCTATGGCCGTGCCCTTCGAGGAGCCGGGGCTGGGCGATTCGGTGCTCGGTGGTGAGAGTTGGGGCGCGCCCGACGTCTGGAGCGAGGCGCCGGACATTCTCCCGACGGCTGCAGCGATAGCGGCGGTGACGACAGCGAAGCTCGCAAGTGTGAGAGCGGAGGCCGCCTTGCGAACGGCTGCCCGGCGGTCCAGGTCCGGCGCTTGCTGCTCCGGCGGAACCCCGGCCGAGGCTCGTTCCCTGGCGTGACGTGCCTCGAGTGCAGCGTCGACAGACCAAGCTCCGCTTCCTCCGACCACTAGCGGGGTCCAGGCGAAGAAGAAGACGATGTCCGAGCCGTAAAAGTACGGGGTGGTGTTGAAGCTGACGGAGAGGAACAGAAGGAGTGACACTGCCATGCCGCCCGCGGCAGCAACCCTTCCGAGCAGCCCGAACAAGGTGCCGAGACCGACCGCCAGTTCGCCGAAAGCGATCAGCAAGCCCACCAGCACCGGTTCGTGCGCCGCCAGCCTGATGAGCGGTCCGATCGGGCTCAGAGTGATCGACGCGTGCAACTGCGACTGGATGGACCCAGGGTTGGCGGCTTCGAAGAAGTTACGGTTCGTCAGCTTCTGCAGGCCCGCGTACGTGAAGGTCACACCGAGGAACGCTCTGAGAAGGACCTGGGGACCCCCAGGGGCGTCCCGCAGTCGCGCCACCGGGCGCGCCACCGGACGGTCTGGCTGCTCAGGCCTCGCAGGTCTCGTCACTGGTTGAAGTTTGGAGACGGTTTGCCTGAGCTGACGATCGCCTCCACAGACTCGCTCGTGTGGGACGAAGCGCCATGCTCTGGCGCGACGGTGTGCACCGTTTTGCGGAGGCGGATCTCCGGCAAGGCGAGCGACAAGACGAAGGCGAGGGCGACAACCGGTGTCGCGATGAGGAATACCGTGTCGATCGTGTGCACATAAGCGACGGTGGCGGCCGTGTGAATGGCCGAGGGCAGCAGCTTCAACTGGGCAGGACTGCCCACTATCTCGCGGGCGATCTCAGACACGTGCGGGCGGGCCGCGACGGGCAGGGCCTTGCTCAGGTTGCCGATGAGCCGGTCGTTCAGGACGGCGCCGAGCAGCGCTGTGCCGAAGGCGCCTCCCATCGACCGGAAGAAGGCCGCTAGTGACGTCGCCGTCCCGAGGTCCTTGTAATCGACGCCGTTCTGGACCGCCAGGATCAGCACCTGCATGACGAGCCCCAGTCCGAACCCGGTGAGCAGCATGAAAGCAGAGGTCACGAGGAAAGAGGTGTGGACCGTAAGCGTGGAGAACAGCCCCATTCCGATGGTCATGAGGGCAGTTCCTACGATCGGGAAGATCTTGTACCGTCCGATCCGCGCGATGATCTGGCCGCTTCCTATCGAGGCCGTGAACAAGCCGGCCATGATGGGCAACAGCATGAGCCCGGAGGTGGTTGGCGATACTCCTCGGACGACTTGGAGGTACACGGGCAGGTAGATGATCGCGCCGAACATGGCGACGCCGACGATGAAGCCCGCGGCGTTCGACACGGAGAAGACTCGTTTGCGGAACAGCCTGAGCGGGACGATCGGCTCGGATGCATAGTGCTCACGGATGAGGAACGCGATGACGAAGCCGATGCCGATCGCGACCATGGCGATGATCTGTGGCGACATCCACGCGTAGCCCTGCGGAGAGCCACCGAGCGTCGTGACCAACAAGAGGGCGGACACGCCGACGAGCAGGAGCACAGAGCCGCTGTAGTCGATCTTGTGCCGGGTGCGCGCGGCCCGGTCGCGCAGCACGATGCTCGTGACAACGAGGGCGATCGCACCGATGGGAAGGTTCACGTAGAAGATCCAGCGCCAGGAGGCGTGGTCGACGAGGAAGCCTCCGACAAGCGGTCCGGCGATGCTCGCAATCCCGAACACTGCACCGAAATACCCCTGGTAGCGGCCACGTTCGGCAGGCGAGACCACGTCGCCCACGATTGCCATCGCGAGCACGATCAGGCCGCCGGCCCCGAGGCCCTGAATGGCGCGGAACGCGATCAGCTGGTCCATGTTCTGACTGAGACCGGCCAGGACCGATCCGGCGAGGAAGATGACGATGGCGAATTGGAAGATGCGCTTGCGGCCGTAGAGGTCGGAGATCTTTCCGTAGAGGGGGGCGCTCACGGTCGAAGTGAGGAGATAGGCCGTCACGACCCATGTCAGGCGGTTGAGGGAATGGAAGTCGCCCACGATGGTCGGCAGTGCTGTGCTGACGATGGACTGGTCGAGCGCGGCGAGCAGCATCCCGAGCATCAGCCCGGAGAACACCACGAGGATCTGGCGGTGGGTCATGCCTCCGCCCGAGTGCTCCTGGTTCACCGTCGCGCTGGGGGGCCCAGCGGCCACTTCGTGCCCGTTGCGCTGGTCGGCACCAAGGATCCTGTCGGTGGTCGTCATCTTGCCGGCTCCTCCTGGGCGTTGTCCTGCGCAGCGCTCTCACAGCCGGCAAGTGCTTCGTTCGCGATGGCAGCAGCGTCGAGCATCTCCATGGTCGCGACGAGCTGGGCGAGCTGGTCGTCGGAGAGCGACACGAGAAGATTCGCTGTCTTTTGGCAGGCTGTCGCGTGCAGCTTTGTCACCAGCGACTCGCCCGTGGCGCTCAGCGCCAGGCGGACGAGGCGGCGGTCCGAAGGGTCGTCACAGCGAACGACGAGCCCCTGGCGGACGAGACGATCGACGACGGCGGTAGCTGCGCTCTCTCCCACGGCGAGCTCCCTCGCGAGCTCGCGCATTGTCACCGATTGACCTCGAAGGTACGTCAGGACGCTGAGCTGATGACCGGTCACAGCTTGAAGCTCGTCGCGCAGCTCTCGCTGCAAGATAGCGCTGAAACGCCGTTGCATCTGCGGCTGGAGCTCGCAGTACCGGTCGACCAGGACCTCGCGAGACGAGTGCTCCGGTGCACCAGTCGTCTCCGGGTTCGATCGGTGCGGCGTTGTTTGCCCGATCGTCATCATGAACGGAGCCCTCCGAATAAGTTCCGCAATCTCACGTTGAGTAGAACAGTTCCACAGATGAAATATTCCGGCGGATGAAATTGTCGGCCAGCGCTCGACCAGGATCGAAGGTCAGCGCATTCCTGCTCGAGCCGTCATGCCCAGGTGGTGGCGAGTGCAGGTCGCCATCGGCCGAGGTAGCGGTGTTGCACGGCGCTTCGGTCCTGTTTCAACCCGGGATGTCGAGAACGATCTTGCCGAGCTTGCCTCCCACCGCAAACCGTGTGTACGCCGCGTCCACGTCCTTCAGCCCGAATACCTCCTCGACGGGGACCCGAACCCGCTGCGCCTCGACAAGTGGCAGGACCTGGCGCTCAACGAGGCGCGCAGCGACCGCCTTGTCCTCGAGCGGACGAGCCCGCAGAGTGGAGCCGTGAATGCGTGCGCGTCGACTCATGAGCTGCAGCAGGTCGATCTCGCCGCGTGCACCTGCGCCGATGCCGATGATCGCGAGACGGCCTCCGATGGCCAGTGAGTCGAGGTCGGTCTTGAGGTTCGGCGCCCCGATAGGTTCGAGGATCACGTCGTAGGGGCCGTGTGCGGCCGCATCCGCCGGGTCGACCGCCGTCGCGCCGAAGGCTTCCAGCGCTTTGCGGAGGTGAGCAGCACGCACGCTCGCGACGACCGCAGCGCCTGCCACCAGCGCAAGTTGGACTCCGGCGATGCCGACCCCGCCTGCGGCACCGTTCACCAGGACCCGTTCACCCGGCCTGAGCGCGCACTGGGTGAACAGGGTGTCATGCGCGACCGTGAACGCCTCCGGGAATCCGCCGGCCTCCACGGAAGCGAGCGTGTCTGGCACCGCTAGCGCGGTGCGTTCGTGGACGATCGCCAGCTCGGCTTGCGCTCCGCCACCGACCACGGCCATGACCCGATCGCCGACGACGAAGCGCTCGACACCAGGTCCAACTGCCGCCACGACGCCCGCGAACTCGAGGCCCGGGATGTCCGCAGGCGAACCCGGCGGAGCCGGGTACAAGCCGGCCCGTTGCAGCAGGTCGGCGCCATTCAGGCCCGCGGCCTGGACACGAACAAGCAGTTCGCCAGTCCCCGGGACCGGGTCGGGTCGTTCTCTCACGACGACGGCTCCGGCCTCGACGATGACAGCGCGCATTGAAGGAAGCGTACGCGGGACGGCCGTTGACTTGCGGCAGCACTGCTGAGAGAGGTTTCCCGAGTGTCAGGGAGTCAAGGTCTGCCGGCGCCGAAAGCACCAGGTGGCACCGGCGTGTCCATCACGTTGGTACCCGTCTCCTCTGCTTGTACGACCATACCGCCGCCGATGTACATGACCACGTGGTAGAGAAGGTACGCGTCGCCGTAGAAGATGAGGTCACCCGGCTGAAGGTCGGACATCGAGACGTGCTCGATCTCGTAGTACTGCTCCGTTGCCCCGTGGGCTAGCGAGACACCGGCCTGGCCCCATGCCCACATTGTCAGTCCCGAGCAGTCGAAGCCCGCTCCCTGTGTGGCACCTCCCCAGACATAGGGGACGCCGCGCTGGCTCTGGGCGGCGTTCACGGCGATCTGACCTGCGCTGTTACCAGATACCGGTGGCGCAGGCGAAGGTGAAGGCGAAGGCGTGGGAACAGGCGTCGGAGGCGTAGACGACTGCAGTTGCCGCTGCTGTTGTTGTTGGGCGGCGGCGGCCGCGGCGGCGGCCTGTGCGGCCCTTGCCAATGCGGCGGCATAGGCAGCGGCCTTGGCCCGCTCGGCCGCCGCCACAGCGACTGCTAGCTGGCCCTTTACGCTGGCTTGCTCGTTGGTCAACCTGGCGGTGATGACCTCGGCTTGCGACAAGTCGTTGGAGATGGCCGTCTCGTTGGCCGTCGCGACTTGCTCGGTGCGGTTGAGAGCGGCCCGATCGATCGACAGCGCCCGCTGGTTGATCAACACCGTTGTCTCGGACTCGTTCAGATTGCCGGACGCGGCCTGGATGTAGGCCTGTTGCATGCCGGCGGTCTGTTGGGTGCCGTTGAACAGCACGGAAAAGCTCTGCGACGCGCCGCCCGTGACGTAGGCCTCGATCGCAACCTCGCGAAGATGCGACCGGTCCTGATCGAGTGCCTTTTCGGTTTGGCCGATTGCCTTTGTCGCGTTGGCTACCTGCTGCGCAAGTGACGCGACACGACCTTTGGCTTCGAGGTAGCTCTCGTCGAGGATGGTCAGCTTGACGTTGGCGGCCTGGATCTCGGCGGCGATGTACTGGGCACGCTGTTGCAGGGTGCTCACCTGGTCGGCACCAGCAGGCGCGCCCGCAAGAACAAGTGGCGTGCCGACGCCCGCAAGCAACATTGCGGAGATGGCTAGCGAAACCGCCGCGCGTCGACGGCGCCTTCTTGGCGCATCCGGCGCGACGACCAAGCCTTGCGCAGCCTCAGCGATGAGGCTCCCAGTAGCAGGTCTCACAGTGCTCGCAACCTAACCCGCTGCGCAAAGCCAACGCAAGCACGCGGGGTCCCACCTGCGATGCGAGCACTTCTCGGCAGAGTAGTGACATTACAGCGTCGTTACGATAGCTCTTACTGAATTGTTACGGCTGTCGTTCTGACAGCTACGTTGACTCTATGACTGTCATAGGAGATTCAGAGGGTGCCGGCGACGCGGCTGGCGGGTATCGCATCGAGCATGATTCGATGGGTGAGATCCGCGTGCCGGAGAGCGCGCGATGGGGAGCACAGACACAGCGCGCCGTTGAGAACTTCCCGATCTCGGGCCAGCCCGTAGACCCGGCGCTTCTCGTCGCTCTGGCGATGATCAAGGGCGCGGCCGCGACGGTGAACGCCGAGATGGGAACGATCAGCTCGGATGTCGCGGCGGCGATTGCCGAGGCGGCTGAAGAAGTGGCAGCCGGACGCCATTTTGACCAGTTCCCGATCGATGTGTTCCAGACGGGATCTGGGACCTCCACGAACATGAACATGAACGAAGTGCTGGCGAATCTTGCCAGTGAGCGGCTCGGACGGGAGGTCCGTCCCAACAACGAACCCAACGCGTCACAGTCGTCGAATGACGTGTTCCCCTCCGCTATCCATCTAGCGGCCGCACGCGGGATCGTCGGCGATCTGGTTCCTGCCCTAGGTCATCTGGCCTCGGGCCTGCGCTCGAAGCAGGCGGAGTTCGGGAGCATCGTGAAGTCCGGCCGCACTCACCTGATGGATGCGACGCCCGTGACGCTCGGACAAGAGTTCGGTGGATACGCGGCTGCCGTCGAGTACGGCGTTGAGCGACTCGAATCTGTCTTGCCACGGGTGGCGGAGCTGCCGCTAGGCGGGACAGCCGTCGGCACTGGGTTGAACGCGAAGGCAGGCTTCGCTCCAAGTGTGATCGAGCGTCTCGCCTCGGCGACGGGCCTGCCCCTTATCGAGGCCCGTGACCATTTCGAGGCCCAAGGTGCTCGGGATGGTCTGGTCGAGGCCTCTGGTGCGCTCCGGACGATCGCGGTGTCGCTGTACAAGCTCTCGAACGACCTTCGATGGATGTCGTCGGGCCCGCGGTGCGGCCTTGCCGAGATCCACCTGCCGGATCTTCAGCCGGGCTCGTCGATCATGCCGGGGAAGGTGAACCCGGTGGTTCCGGAGGCCGTTTGCCAGGTCGTCGCGCAGGTCGTCGGCAATGACGCCGCGGTTGCATTCGGTGGTGCCGCAGGCAACTTCGAGCTCAACGTGATGCTGCCCGTGATCGGCAGCAACCTCCTGGAGTCCATCCGCCTGCTTTCGGCAGTGAGCCGAGCCTTGGCGGACAAGTGCGTCGCCGGGATCGTCGCCGACGAGGAGCAGTGCCGGACCTACGCGCTCTCCTCCCCGTCGATCGCCACGGCGCTCAATCCCTACATCGGCTACGAGCAGGCGGCCAAGGTGGTCAAGACGGCGGTCGCCGGAGGAAAGGACCTGCGAACCGTCGTACTGGAGATGGGGCTGCTCACCGAGGAGGAGGTGGATCGGGCTCTGGACGTGCTGGCAATGACCAAAGGCGGGATCGTCGGCTGAGCACGATCGGTCAGGAATCAGCTCGCCACCTCCGAGGTTCCTCGGCCCACGCCGGCGCCGCGACGGTAACGTGCATCTGGATGCACCCCATCGAGCGCCTGAGGTGGATCGCCCGAGATCGTGACGAGGCGCCCACGGCTCTGGCCGTCGAGGCGGCATGGGCCATCTCCGAGCTCGCGCTCGACGAACCACCCGCGGTCGTGACTGCCTGCCGGCGGCTCGTCGAGTCTCACGTCACCGTTGGGCCGCTTTGGTGGGTGGCCGCAACAGTGCTTGTCGCCTCTGATCCCGACCAGGCGGCTCGGCGAGCGGTCGGCGAGCTCTTCTCGGATCCGACGGCCGAGCTGCTCGCAGCCGGGCTGGGTGAACGACTTGTCGGCGATGCGCCCATTGTCGTTGCGTGTCCCGCCGAGACTGTGTTGGAGGCATGTTCGCATCGGGCATCGGCAGTCGTCCGCGTGGTCGCGCCGCCGCCGGGGCTCCAAGCCGAGGTCCGCAGGTTCGCGGCGGTGGTCTCGGAGGCCAGCGGCTGGGAGTACGAGGAAGCAGAAGAGGCCGTCGAAGGCGCCGCAGTGGTACTCGTGGAGGCGCTTGCGGCTGGTTCTCGAGGTGTGCTGGTCACCGCGGCGGCTGCCCGTCTCGCCCAAACCGCTCGTGACGCCTCTGTCCCCCTCTGGGGAGTTGCAGGCGTTGGCCGCGTGCTGCACGACCAGCTGCTCGGAGAGGTCATTCGGCGGGCCGGCGACGACATCGAGCTCATAGGACCGGGCGCTTTCGATTTTGTGGTCGGCCCGTCGGGTCTCGAGAGCCCTGTCGAGGCCCTTAGTCGGGGCCGGTGCCCGCCGGCGCCCGAGCTGGTCGTTCGTGCGGGGTGACAGGGCCTCCTCGGACCGGCTACCGACCGACTGGCCTCAGACCTGCGACCGGCTCTCGGGTGCGTTGTCCTGTGCCGGCGTGAGCGCTCGACCCAACCACTCGGCACCGAGGGCCGCTGCCCCGCAACAGGCGACGAAGAAGCCAAGCAACAAGATGCCGAAACCGGCGCCGATTGCCGCTCCCGAGATGGCCGGGCTCACGATGTTGGCAACCGTGATGCACATTGCGGACGCGGCGAAGTAGCGTCCGCGCAGCGCCGGCGGGGCAAGGTCGTTCACGAGCGGGCCACTTACAGGGCTCAGGAGCACTTCGCCCGCGGCGAACACGACCAAGCTGGCGATGACAAGTGCCCGGGCGGCGTCGGTCCCTGGCATCAGACCGGCGGACGCGAGCACGACCCAGCAAGCGGCGAACGCGGCTGCCACCATCTTGAGCGCGGTTGTGCGCCTCGTCCGGCTGACGATTCGCAGGCCTAGCGGCTGTGCAAGGACGATGAAGGCGGTGTTGGCCGCGAACGAGGCCGCGATCGTGCCAGGACCAGCTTTGGCCACCGACGTAGCGAAGGCCACAAAGCCGGTGTTGAGAGCGGCGTAGCCGGCGATCATGAGAATGGTGACCGCCACGAGGTATCGGCGGAACAAGGCGTCGCCCAGCACTGCCTTGTACCCACGCCGGCGAGCTTGGTCGCCAGGGCAGGCTTCGGCGCCCTCCTCGTTTGCCACTGCCTGCGCATCGGCATGGCGCATCGAGCGAAACGCGCTCCGGGGCAAGAGCGCGAGTGCCGCGACGATGATCAGGTTGGAAGCTCCGTCGGCGAGATACACCGCGACAAAAGTCCCCGGCTCGCGGACGTGGACGACGAGCCCGCCGACGATCGCGCCGATGCCGAGGCCCAGGTTGAGGAGCTGGAAGTTGCGGGCGAAGGCCAAGCGGCTGACCTTGTCGTCGTCGACCATCACTCCGAGAAGAGCGTTCCACGTCGGCCAAGCAGCGGCTTGGCCCAGCCCGAACACGAACATGGCGGGCAGGGCGGTCAAGGTGCTGTGCACGGTCGCGACGCCGGCGACACCGAGCCCCTGCACGATCATGGTGACGAGCACCACTGCGCGGGCACCGACGCGGTCGACGAGGGCACCGGCCACGGGGCTGACGGGCAGGGCGAGGACTGCGACGCCCCCGATCAGAAGTCCCGAGATCCCGAGGGGGATGTGCCGAACCTGGTGCAGGTATATGACGAGAAACGGAAGTGTCAGCCCGCTGCCGATCGAGGACGCGAAGCTCGCCGCGAGCAGGACGCGCAGGGTCCCTGGGAGACGACTCGCGGGCATCGGTCAATCCTCGCGCTCTCGAGCCGATTCCTGAACCGGCTGTGCGGCGGGGAGTAGTTTCGCTGACATGGGATCGGTGATCGAGTTTCCGAGCGGCGGTTCGACTGATGTCGGGTACCTGGCTTCGCCCGCCGGCGGGAGCGGACCAGGAGTCGTCGTGATCCAGGAGTGGTGGGGCCTGGTTGGCCACATCAAGGACGTGTGCGATCGCTTCGCAGCCGAAGGCTTCGTGGCACTGGCACCTGACCTGTACCACGGCACGAAGGTCGCCGAGCCTGGCGAGGCGGCGAAGCTGATGATGGCGCTCGAATTGGACCGGGCGGGGAGCGACATGGGCGGTGCCGTGGACGAGGTCGCGGCGCGATCGAGCGGACGCGGAGTCGGAGTCGTCGGGTTCTGCATGGGCGGAGGACTGGCTCTGATGCTCGCGTCGCAGCGTCCCGACAAGGTTCGGGCTGTCGTGCCCTTCTACGGTCTCGCGCCCTGGGAGGGCGCTCAGCCCGACTATTCGGCGCTGACCGGTGCGGTCCTCGGCCACTTCGCTGGGAAGGATGAATCTGCGAGCCCTGAAACGGCCAGGGCACTCGTGCGCACCCTGAGGGGCGCGGGCAATGACGATGTGAACATCCACATCTACCCCGAAGCCGACCACGCCTTCTTCAACGACACGCGCCCAGAGGTCTATGACGCCGGGGCATCGGCGCTCGCCTGGCAACGCACTACCGAGTTCCTCCGCTCCCGCATCGGTTGAGCGCCCATGACCCCCAACGTCGTCGAGCGCTACCTCGCGCTCGGCCTGGCAATGGACCGCCACGTGAGCGGGCTCGTGGACTCCTATTACGGGCCCAAGCCAATCGCAGCTCGCGTCGCTGCCGCGCCGATCACTCCACCGGAGCATCTTGTCGCCGAGGCGCGGGCGCTTCTCGCGGCCATCGATGCAGGCGAGCCGCTCGGCGACCCCGACGAGGGACCGGTTCCAGATCACCTCCGGCTCGAAGCTGTGCCCGATGCGGGCAGGGACGGGACTAGGCGCCACTACCTGCGTGCGCAGACGATCGGCCTCCTCTCTACCGTGCGCAAGCTCGCCGGCGAACCGATCGCCTACGCCGACGAAGTCGAGGCCTGTTACGGCGTGCGCCCACGCAGATTCGAGCAAGACGAGTTCGAGACGGCACACCGCCGCCTCGACGAGGTGGTGCCGGGCAACGGACCGCTCGCGGATCGCTACGTGGCCTGGCGCGAGTCGCTGGCGGTGCCCCTCGACCGCCTGGAGTCGGCGATTGCCTCGCTCGCTGAGGAGCTCCGGGAGCGGACCCGGCTCATGTTCGGTCTACCAGACGGCGAGCGCGTCGACTTCGAGTTGGTCACCGGCAAGCCGTGGAGTGGCTTCAACTACTACCTGGGCGGGTCGCGGTCGAGGGTCGAGATCAATACCGATCTCCCGGTCCTCTCGACTTCTCTTGGTCCTCTCGTGGCACACGAGGCTTATCCCGGCCATCACACTGAACACGTCCGAAAAGAGGCGGGCCTGCTCCGCCGCCACCGGTGCTGGGAAGAGTCGATCGTCGTTATCGGAACGCCGCACAACCTGCTTTCCGAGGGACTCGCCGATCATGGGTTCGAGATCGTGATGGGCCCCCGTCGGGAGGCCGTTGTGGCCGAGCATCTGGCACCGCTCGGGATCCCCTACGACCCTGACGTGGTCACGATCGTGAGACAGGCGGGCGAGGCACTCGCCGGCGTGCGCGCAAATGCGGCCTTTCGCCTGTGGGAGGACGGGGCCGATCCCGACACCGTCATCGATGAGGTGGCCCGCTTCGAGCTGACTTCGAGGGCCCGGGCGCAGAAGGCGGTCGAGTTTCTCCTGCATCCGATCTGGAGGGCGTACATCTCCTGCTATGTCGAAGGCTTGCCATTGTGCCGGGCATTCGTGGCAGGTGATCCGGCCCGATTCGCCCGGCTCATCACCGAGCAGCTCACGCCTCGAGATCTGATCGACCAGACCTCACCAGCGCGCCAGAACTCATGAGCACGATGGCCGTGGCGGCGGGCGGGGGCCCTCAGCGCCCTGAGCCGGCTGAGTCCTGAGCGGGCTTCCGAGTTACCCCGACA
>OCTA010003598.1_pt1 | contig 13740 bp, 6 predicted proteins | sample 1538991 | NCBI WGS metagenome assembly OCTA01 (sample SAMEA3539302, study PRJEB22396) | soil metagenome | biome: tundra; feature: field; material: soil | place: USA | collected 2010-05 | depth 0.15 m
CGCCAGATCGCCAACAACATGGGCTACACGGCCTGCTACCTGCCCAAGCCGGTGGTGGGCGTGAACGGCAGCGGCATGCACACCAACGTCTCGGTCTCGAGCGGCAAAACCAATCTGTTCTGGGACGAAAAGGGCGAGGAACAGCTCTCCACCTTCGGCTGGAACTTTCTGGACCGCATTCTGACCCATGCGCTGGACCTTTGCCTGGTCTTCAACTCGAGCGTGAACGCCTACCGGCGTCTGGATCCGCACTTCGAGGCGCCCAACCAGATCCGGGCCTCGGCCACCGACCGTGGCGCCATGGTCCGGGTGCCCATCGGCAACCATCGCTCCATGCGCACCGAGGTGCGGGCCGTGGCGCCCGACGCCAACCCCTATCTGTCGCTCTACGGCATCTTCAAGACCGGCGTGGACGGGAATATCTCGAGCGTGGAGAACCTGCGCGCGGGCGGGCGCTACCTGCCGGACAACATCCAGAAGGCGATCGGCGACTTCCAGTCGTCGGCATGGATTGCCGAGATTCTGGGCTCCGACGTGCAAGGCCGCTATGCCGAGCTGAAGCAGGCCGTGGCGAATCGCTCCCCGCGCGAGCTGGGAAGCATTGTCAAGGGCTCCGAGGTGCAGTTCCACCATGCGGTCTACAACCAGTCGCTCTGGAACTCGTTCTAGAGGGAAAGATTCAGACCCAATCGGCTCCGGACGCAAACCCGGGCAAGAACTGAAGGGCGGCGCGGCCATTGACGGTCGCGTCGCCTTTGATGCCTTTGGTCGGGTCCGGCTTTGAACGCCTTTGTCGGCCGGCAACACGTTCTTTATCGGCCAGTAACATAGCCGTGTTTGGATGGTGTCTTGCCAAAAATTCACAGGAAATGTGAAATTGCACATTAGAATCAATGGAAATGAATCGGAATTTTGGATTCACAACAGCAACGGAAAAAGCCGAGAGCGCAATCGAATCCTTGAATTGATGCGCAAAGGTATGGCACGATGGAATCAATCCACTGCAAGCGAATTTCTCCAGGAGGCAATCATGGTTAGGAACCCGTGTCCCAAAAGACGTTTCCCCGCGCTGCTTCTGGCGGTAGCTTTCTTCGTGGTAATGGCCGGCGTTTCCGCGATGGCGCAAACCTCCGGCGCCGGCGCAATTGCAGGAACCGTAACCGATGTCAACCAGGCAGTCATCCCTGGCGCTTCGGTGATCGTCACGAACGTCGAGACGGGCATCGTTCATGCCTATACGACCAACTCCGACGGCATCTACGTGGCTCCTTTCCTGCAGCCGGGACGCTACAAGGTTAGCGCCTCGGCCAGCAACTTCGGCACGGTGGAAGCCCGGAACCTGAATCTCCTGGTCGGCCAGACGATTACCATCGATCTGACCCTGTCCGTCCAGTCCGCCGCCACTACGGTCGAGGTATCGGCCACGACTCCGCTGCTGGATACGGAACAGACTGAAGTCTCGCAAGTGGTCGATCAGCCGATTATCCAGAACCTGCCGGTAAACGGCCGCAACTGGAGCGATTTCGTTCTCCTGACCCCCAACGTCGTCGCCGATGGAGGCAGCGGCCTGGTGAGCTTCCACGGCATAAGCGGGTTGTACAACCAGAACTACGTGGATGGCGCGAACAACAACCAGATGCTTTTCAGTGAAGCTCGAGGCCGTTCATCGGGGGCGCCGTTCGTGTACAGCCTCGATTCGATCAAGGAGTTCCAGACGGAGGCGTCCAACTATTCGGCGGAGTTCGGGCAGGCCGCGGGTGGCCAGGTAAACGCCATCACAAAGAACGGCACCAACGAACTCCATGGCGACCTGTTCTACTATCTGCGTTATCCAGATCTGAACGCCCTCGACCCGTACAGCAAGTGGGCTGCGCTGTACAACCACGGCAACCCCTTCCTGCTGACACAACCGATTCACCAGCAGCAGGAGTTCGGTGGCAGCGTGGGCGGTCCCATCATCAAGGACAAGCTCTTCTACTTTCTGACATCGGACGGATTCCGCCGCGTCGGCCGCGTCCTCTACTACGAGACCAACAACGTCTCCCTGACGCCGACTGGCACCTACACGGACAGCACAAACATTACGCCGACCCAATGCCCGACACTGACCGGGGCTGCCGGTGGCACTCCTTCGATCAGCTCAGCGCAATGCACCACCGCCATCAATTTCCTTGTGAAGCTTGCGGGCAACGGCGCGGCGCCGCCCACGCGCTATGCGAGAGAGACTCTTGTGTTCCCGCGCGTAGACTACCAGTTGAATGCAAAGAATCTCCTCTATGCGAACTTCAACTTTGCGAATTTCGACCAAACCTACGGTTACAGCCCAAATCCGACTTATTCCAACACATCGGCCAGCACCAATGGCCCGACCAGCTACCACGAGCGCTTCCTGATCGCTCACTGGACCTCCACGATTACCAATACTGCGGTGAACGATCTGCGCTTCCAATGGGGCCGCGACCTGGAGACGGCGGGCGCGAATGCCTCTGGACCGAGCGTAAGCATGGGGGCCGAGGCCTACGGCATGCCAAACGCGCTGCCGCGCATTGCCGAGCCGGACGAGCATCGCTACCAGATCACGGACGTCTTTTCCAAAGTGCAAGGGAGGCATACGCTGAAGCTCGGTGGAGACGTGAACCTGGTTCATGAGGTGATGATCAACCTGTTCCAGGGCGGCGGCGTCTATGGCTACTCCGGGACGGTAACGCAGGAGTTCCAGAACTGGGCGGCGGACGCTTTCGCTGGCCAGGCGGGCGATGTCGATCCCTATGCAGGCTCACACTACAACACTTTCGTTCAGACCCTCGACCAAGTGAACCCGGTGGCCAATGGGAAGGCCGGCGCGGACGATTTCTGGATGAAGATGTATGACGGCTTTGCCGAGGACACTTGGAAGCCAAGCCGGAACCTCACCCTGAATCTGGGGGTGCGCTACGACTTTCAGTTGACGCCTAACCCCACCATCCCCAATACATCTTCGACGTTGACGGCGCAGTACAACACGACCGTCAAGAACGTGTCCGACAGGGTTCAGCCACGTATCGGCTTCTCCTGGAGTCCCCGTAACGGAACCGTCATCCGCGGCGGCTACGGCATCTTCACCGGACTCAACCAGGGCAGCACGTACTATGCGATGCGCGTGGAAAACGGGGAGTACCAGATCAACTACAACTACACCGGTTGCAACCTGTGCGCTCCCACAAAAGGCGTCCCGGCAACACGGGCGGCGCTCAATTTCCCGAATGTCCCTTACCCGGTTCCTGGTCCGGCCTTGTCGGCGGCCCTATACCCGAGCGGCGGCGCCGCACCCACGGTTACCCCCATCACCTCATCGGGTCCCATCAGTTTCCACGGTTTGTCTCCGGCGTTCGTGCCGCCGTTGACTCACGAGCTCGATCTGGCTGTGGAGCAGACTCTGCCAGGGAAATTGTCCCTCTCGGTCGGGTATGTCGGATCGCGCGCGCTTCGCCTCCCGGTCTTCCTGGACGCGAATCTGGTCGGTCAGACGCCGCACGGATTGCGCTCCTTCAACATCACCTATCCCAACGGAACAACCAGCCTGGTGACCGTTCCTTACTACCTGGCCACCGACCGCATCAACCCGGCCCTCACCTCGATCAATGCCGGCTTCAGCGTCGCCAATTCCTGGTACAACTCGATGGCGGTTACGGTGCGCAGGCCTTTCGACCATGGCCTCGAGGTGCTGTTGAACTACACATGGTCAAAGGCTTTGGACGACGACATGGTACAGGGAGCCTTCGGCACCTTCTACGGGAGCAATACCGTCCTCGACCCCAACAATCTGAAGGCCGAATACGGTCGCGCCGATATCGACATGCGCCACCGCTTTGTCGGCACTCTGCTCTGGAAGCCGACGATCTATGAGACGAACCGGCTGGTGAAATACAGTCTGGATGGGTTTACCTTCTCAGGCACCGCAACGGAATCCACCGGCTTCCCGATCGCGGCCGGCATGAGCGGCACGGTCTCCAACCTCACTGGCACCCCGGCGGGGGCTGACGGCAATATCTACGGCGGCGCGATGAGCTCCTCATCCGGCGCTGCCACCACCGGCCGTCCGCCCGAGATCCGCCGCAACAGCCAGCCAGGGCCGGGCGTCCGCAACATCGACTTCCGCATTACCCGCGACATCCCCATTCACGACAAGATCTACATGCAGTTCATCGGCGAGGCATTCAACCTGCTGAATCATGAGATTGTCTCCAGCGTGAACTCCACCTTCGCTACCTACGCTGCGCCGAAAGCCGGCGCTTGCTCGGCATCGGGTACGGTTCCAACCGGCTCCAACTTCTACGGATGCATCATTCCCTATGCCGCGTCATCGCCATCTGGAGCCTTTGGCGTGAAGACCGGCACCAACAGCTTGTTGTATGGGCCTCGCCAGCTACAGGTCGCTGCCAAGCTGTTTTTCTAAGGCAAGGCGACCGGGTACTCCAAGGGCGGCGGCTTCGGCTGCCGCCCTTGCTGCGTCTGGGTTCAAGTACTTGGGTGAAGTGTAAAGAATCGCCTGTACCCGTTTTGGGAACATGATACTGGGTTGGTGTGCGCATCTTTGCCCGGTTATTAACGTGTGCCGGTTATCATGGCACCGGCCCTTCACTTTGGCATTTGTCCGGGTGCTGTTCCAATCGGTCTTCAGAGATGTCACGTGGCGCGTTGGATCTGAGGGCATGGGCCTGCCAAACGCGAACAGGCACCATTCATCCGGGATTTTGCCGAACCTCGCCTCATACCAGGCACGATACTGAACAAGCGCGCCGTAAAGTTCAGAGTTCAGGGGAATCGTGCGGCCTTCTCCCGCGTCCGTTTTTGCCCTCCCGACGCGGAGAAATTTGGCTTTGAGGTCGATTTGCGCCCAGGTAAGAGTCTTGATCTCGGTATCTCGAAGGACAGCGTTTCGAACCAGTTACGAATGCTGTAAAGATGTGCGGACTCTTCGACTTCCTGGCCTGCGTGGTAAGGCTTTCAGTCTCAGCGCCGTTGAAGTGCTTGCCGATCCCGTTCTAGACAGGCAGTTTGAGCTGCTTGCTCTTTCGGAGTCGCGCCCGTATGACTTCGCCAGAGTCGCCGAGCATCTTCACCAGAAATCGCACCTCTTCATTGCTCGATTTCGGCGCAGCGCCCTCTCGCAGACGGCACTTGTTCTTCGGTTCGTGCTTGTCAGGCTCTATAGCCCCTACATCTAAGACGATCGGGACATTGGCTAGAAGGCCGGCGAGAATGCAAGTTCCAGTGGGAAGCAGTGGTAGATACTCGAAAGATACACGGTCCAGATACGAGATTGTCTGTTTCACCGCGTTTATGTCTTCGTTGTTGATGAGGCGGTGCAGGAAGTAATTGTGCAGCTGCGAGATGATTGTAGGAGAGATGTCTGAAGGGCGCTGGCTTGCGAGCGTGAGGAAGACCCCGAATTTCCTTCCCTCCTTGATAATCTCTTCAAAAGTCTCAAGGCGGTAGTCTTTCCACTGTACGCTCTCGCGTTCCGAGTTCTCAGAGAGGATGTTGTGTGCCTCATCGATGATGATGTTGAGGTAGTGCTGGTCGTCGTTCTCGCTCTTCTTGTCGTTGTAGAGCTTCTTGCACAGAAGCAGAGGGATGATCTTCCTCATGTGCATGGCCGAATTGGAGGCAAGATACTCATTCCGACAAGTGCAGTCCGGCGGTTTGCCAGAGAGGACCACCCGGAATCGGTCCGCGCCGCTGGTGTTCACACGCCTTCGGACGTGTCCCTCACGCGCTTTGCGCCGCAGAGCGAAGCCAATGATGACGAAGCGCCCATGAGAGCGAACGGCAGTCGTTGATTCATTGATAAGGTTGCAGGAAAACTTTACCATAAGTCGGCTTCCTGGTACCGATCCGAGACTGGCCGTGCGCGGCCTTCGCGCTGGTGAACATATACCAACACCGCAATCGGCTGGCCTTTCAGGTGGCGATCTGATCTCTGGAGGCCGGAAAACGGCCTCCAGAGATCAAATCAACAAGCTGAAACTGTACATCTCTGGCGTATTGTTTCCAGAAAATGCAGAAAACAACAACGGTTGCTTGTCGCTGCGATATCAAGCACCTGCACAGAGGTTCCTTCGCGCGTGGGGCCCCAGTCAAGAAAGATGATCAAAAAACGTTTACGGATTCTGCGCCGAAGCTGTAAACTCCGGTGTAGGAAGCGGGCAGACGCAATCCAAGAGGTGTGTGTTCTCAACTCGCTCCAAGGAGAGACGCATTGAGTTCGCCGTTTGGGCTCTGTGATTAGTGAGACCACCCACGCGAACGAGTTTCGGGAGCGTAAATGGGTCTGCTTCCGCGTCTCGCATCCGGCGGCAGTGGTCTATCTGTATGGATTGGGCTTATCGGAATTGGGGAGAAACGCAAACGTGCAGCCGGTAACATCTGAAGATTGCGGTTCGCAGCGCAAACAGTCTGCGGATTTGGCCATTCGAGATCACCGGTCTGCGTGGCGGTGGGTCTGCATTTCACTGCTTCTCTGCTGCTCGACGGCACTGGCTACCGAGCCCGCGCAACTTGATAAATTGCTAAAGGAGGGGCGCGCCTTTCATGACCGGCGGGATTACGCGCACGCGATTCCAATCCTGCAAAGAGCCGTTGAAGTTAGTCCCCGAAACTATCTGGCGAATATGCTTCTGGGCGTCGACCTGTTGCGCAGCGGAAAAGCAGCCGATGCGATTGTTCATTTGCAGATTGCCGTCTCAACTGACCCTGGGGATCAGGGCGCGGCGGAGGCTCTGGCGAAGGCAGCCACCGAAGTCGGCAATTTCTCTATGGCCGAGGAGGTTCTTCAGACATCCGTGAAACGCTCCAATGGAAAGGCGGAGCCAGTGCAGGCGCTGGCTGGGTTCTCCCTGGAGCGATTTCGAGTTCTAGGAGATATGCTGCGGAGCACCAAACGCGGAGAGGGCGTGGAGCTGCGCTTCGAGGCGGCGAGTCACGCAGAAGGAAGTTCGGTTAGGGCGTCTCTCTTGCAGGAGGCCGCAAAGGCAAATCCAGACCAGAGGGGGATTTGGGGCGAACTGGGTGTAGCGCAACTGGAACTGCGCAATCGCGTCGGCGTCGAGGCGAGCCTGCGCGAAGCTAATCAGCGAGAGCCTGACGGAGCGGAAACGCTTCAACTTGAAGCGTTGCTGGCGGCAGTGGAAGGGAGATGGCCCGATGCAGAGATGCTGCTGCGGACTCTCGGCGGACGATCTCAGGCAGCGCTGAAGCGAGTGCTGAGGAAGTGGGTACCTTCGCTCGTACCGGGTAACGGAGTTCAAGGGGCAGTCTGGGACTGCCTGCGAAACCCGGAATCGCAGTGTCCGCTAACTTCCGAACTGCCAAGATCAGGTGAAGGGCTGGATGCCGAGTCGTTGTATGCCCAGGGCCGATGGGAACAACTCGTGGCATTGCCGCAATCCGGAAAAGCGGGACAATCGGATTGGCTCTGGCGCGGTGTCGCCTCGGCGGAGACCTGGGAGGGCCGATCTTCAAGAACAAGCTCTTCTTCTTCGGCAATTACCAGTGGCAACGCTGGAGCTCCCAGGCTATCAACCAGTTCGCGAACTTCCCGACCGCGGCTATGCTGAGCGGCGATTTCACCGCTCCCGCGGCTTTAATGAACAACGGCAAAGGCGGTACCATCAACGGGCCTGACAATCAATTTGTCAACAACAAGATCAACCCGAGCAAGTTCAGTCCCGCTGCGGTCAAATTGGCCAAAGCTGGCCTGCCGTTGGGTGCCGATGATCCATCCAATCCTGGCTGGACGCAATACCCTGGCGCTCCGAGGCTGGAAAAATACAATCAAAATACCGACCGCCTCGATTACAATTTCAACGACAAGCAGCGTTTCTTCCTGCGCAGCTTCATCGAGTACTACACAAATGTAGGATCGGCGATCAAGGGCAACCTCCTCGCAATCTCGGCCACCAAAACCTCCGAGTTCTACAATGAGATCCTCGGCCATACCTGGACCATCAACGACAGCACGGTCAACACAGCCAACGTGTACTGGACCCAGATGGACGTCTTGAATGCGGGTCCGAGCCTGGACACCAGCGGTAACTCGATCTGCATGGCCAAGTACATCGCCGTGACCGAGAAACCGGGTCATTGCTTCATTGAAGGCTTTGTCATCAGCGGCGCTTTCTGGTCCAACTGGGACGAGCCTACCGGCGAAAGAAGGACGACCTACGGCCTTTCGGATGCCTTCACCAAGACCATCAAGAATCACACCCTTTCAGCCGGCGGCGATATTGTTCATCAGTTCGCCCAGGAAAGCACCGACTACCCGACCACGCCCATCGTCGAGTTCTGGGGCAACTGGACCGGCTATGGAATGGCTGACTACCTTACCGGCAACGTTGGCACATACGAGCAGGGCGGTGGAGAAATCTCCAGCCTCAAGGGTTGGATGCTGGGAGTCTATGCCCAGGATCAGTACCGCGTAAAGTCCAACCTGACCATAACCGCGGGCGTACGCTGGGATCCGAACACGCCTCCCGTCAACACCGGCGCCCGTGGCGCCTCATGGCGTCCAGGCCAGCAAAGCACCATGTTCCCCAATGCTCCTTTGGGCGAAATCTTCCCTGGGGATAAGGGGCTGAACTCGGCCCTGATGCCAACCTCCTACGGATACTGGGAACCGCGCATCGGCGTAAGCTATCAGCCAAAGGCGTTGCCGCATACCGCCTTCCGTGCGGGCTTCGGCATGTTTACCGGGCCGCTCCAGTACTCCGACTACAACCACTCCTCGGATATCGCGCCCTTCAGCCCAACCTTCACCCTCAACAACAATCCCAGTGCAGTCGTTGGCGGCCATCCGACCGGCATGCAGCAGATTCTCTTTGATACTCCCTGGTCCAACTTCCCGGGCGGAAACCAGTTTGCAGCGGGCAACTTCGCATCACTGAGCTACAAGCCGCCAACGAACTCACCCTTCGTAACGCCGGTTGGTCTTCAAGCGACCTTCTCTCCTGATTTCAAGCTGGGCATCACGGAGAGCTGGAACTTCTCGATCGAACAGCAACTCAACCCGACCCTCGCTCTCCATGTCGCTTACGTTGGAAGCGAGTCCTATCACCAGGCAACCATCCTCGACAAAAATGCCGCGGGTGTTGGCGCGGGAATGGCTCCTTTCGTCAGGCCGTTCAGCAACTTCGGAAACATCGAAGTCGATACCAGCCTGGGAACCTCGCCTTACAACTCCCTGCAAGTCGGGATTGACAAGCGCGTCTCCCATGGCCTTGCTTTTCAATCGAACTTCACCTGGTCCAAGGTTGAGGATCTGGCGGCCTCGGGCAATATCTCCTTCACGGGAGGCATTGCAAATCCCTTCGATATTCGTTGGAACCGCGGTCTCTCGGATATCAATGTCCCCCTCGTTTCGGTCACCAACTTCGTTTACGTGACGCCCGCGCTGAAAGGCTGGAACCCGATTGCCCGGAACATCTTCGGAACCTGGGAAGTCAGCAGCATCTACACCATGCAGTCCGGCAAGCCGTTTGGCGTAGGAGGCGGATATGCTGGCAATTCAGGATCTCAGCAAGGCGGAGACCGCGCCGACATCGTGTCTGGACAAGCCCAATGGTCGCATCGCGGCGGCAGGTCGCAATGGCTGAAGCAGTATTTCAATACCGCCTCCTTCAAACAAAATGCCGTCAATACCTTTGGAACCTCAGGACGGAACATCTTCCGCGGTCCTTACCTCAACTATGCCGACTCGGCATTTGGCAAGAACATCAGCATCCGCGACCGGTATAAGCTTCAGCTCCGCTTCGAGATGTTCAACACCTTCAACCACGCCAGCTTTGGAAATCCGGACACCGGCATCACTGATGGAAATGTAGGCCAGATCACAGGTGACGGCCCCATTCCAGCCCGCATAGCACAGGGCAGCGTGAAGTTCTCCTTCTAACCCTCAACCTTTGACCACAAAGCCAGGGGCGTAGCGCAGATTGCTACGCCCCTGGCTTTGTGCAGTACCTCGGTTCAACAACCCCGGTTAGGAGCCTCGCGTCCTGAAAGTGAACTGCGAGGCCATGCGCATCCTTGTATCCGAATTTCTGTCCAATGCATCTGCCCCGCGCGGCAGACCCGCCGCGTGATGGGTTCGATACAGTAACTGGAGACGGTACAGAGCAACAATTTGAAAGGAGTTTGATTCATGGACAGACGCAATTTTATTAAGACGACAGGTGCGGTATTGACCACCGCGTAGTTAGCCGGACCTTCGGCGTTCGCCGAAACTCCGATCGCAGCGGCCAGAACAATTCTGCCGATAAACCGCAATTGGCGCTATAGCCCATCAAAAGTCGATGGAGCCCAATCGCCGGAATTTGACGACTCATTGTTTGAGCCGGTGGTTGTTCCCCATACGAACATTCAGTTACCCTGGCATGGCTTCGATGAAAAGGACTACACGTTTGTCTCCACCTATCGGAGGCGATTCAAGTTCCCGCACAGTACCGAGGGAAAGCGCGTCTTTGTGGACTTTGAGCGCGGCATTCCTGAAAAGTCGGCATTGCAACAGAAATTCCACGACCGACTTCAGGTTAGGCGGCTTCAAGTACACAGCTTCTTTGCGGATGCGAAATCCTTGTGCTCGAAGGCCGAGGCCACAATCTCCATCTCGGCCGCCGGAATTCCGAGGGCCGTTGCTTCCTGTCTCCATCGTGAAACGGCTTTGGCTACATCGCGGGCCATTTGCCGCGCCTGTGACGGAGTGAGGCGGAAGTATTCGGCGACACTCAGCGCCAGTTCAATCGACGCATCGCCGCTTTGCTCATCAATGAGCGTGGACAAGATGCGTGGCCTGAATTGCACGGGAACGGGATTCAGATCGTAGGCCGGCGACAATCGCCATCCCTGATTGCCTGCATAAAGGAAGCCGTGATTGCGCAAATGATCGTCGGTATTCGAGATCAGGACGGAGAAAACAATTCTTCGCCAGAGTTCATGCAGGTCTTCCGTGGGGACCGCGCCATACCGCTGAATCGCGTCGGCGATCTCCAGGTAGCTACGGGTCTCGTGATCCGTGGCGCCCAGCATACTCATCGCCGAAAGGAACGGCCGCCTCGCCGTGCCTTCCCTGTCGAAGCGCCGCAGGAGAAAGACTGGCCGGTCAGCGGCCCGTTCGACTCTGGCAGTTGCCGTTTGAATGCCCGCTGTCGCGGCAAGGCGAAAGGCGACAGCCTCCCACAGAACCGTCTGAATGCGGTCGCTGTGGTGCGGAAATTTGGCAATCGCCAGTTGCCCATCCCGGTCCCGCACTGAGGCCTTCGGGCGCGCGCCGCCCAACGATGAACCGGGCGCAAGCAACAGGCGGAGATCCTCTTCGGATTCCACTTCATCGTAGACGTGTTCGCTGGCGGCAAGCAGCGCCGGGAGTTCGATCAATGGCGGTGTGCGATGGTTCGCAGCCTCACGCAGAAACGGCCCGCCCTCCTGCGCGGCAAACCGCAACGCGCCCATCCGGGTTTCGTCATCGACCAGGAGCAGGTAATCGGCTTCCCAAAGTGTGCGGGGCGTCTCGCCGGCGTTTCTGGCGCGCCGGGCCTCGGAGCGCATCATCAAGGCTCGTCCCCAGCGATCGGGGGCCGAATCGCCAATCGCGCCAAAGAGGCTCCTTCCCGCCGCAGTGTGATGCGGCGCGGCGTCCATCTGTAGCGCCGGTTCCAAGGGAAACCGCTGTGGGTTCCGCAGCCACTTCTCGTCATAGCGGAAGGTGGCGCTCTCGACTCGTTTGCGATTGTGCAGCCACAGCCGCCCAACCTGATGCTGCGCGCCGTCGAGGTCAACGTAGACGAAGATTTGCTGATCCATTTACGGCCTCGCTTGTTCGCTCTCTGGTTGGGCTTTCTTCGTGCGCCGGGGACGAATATCGATCCGCTTGGGCAGACGCTCTTCTTCCAGAGCAAGGCCAATCTCGTCGGTCTTTGCGCTGGCAAGATCGCGTAGCCTGTCGAGCATCCCGAGCGCAAACAGCACGGCTGCGTAGGTTCCCACCCCGACGCCGGGATCGCCCTTCTCCACCTTCACGAGCGTGGTTCGGGAGATATTGGCCCGCTGAGCCATGACCGCCGACGGGATACGGCGGCGCAGCCGCGCATCCCGGATGTCGCTTCCGAGCTTGCGCAAGGCACTTTTGACGGGAATCGGCAATGTCTGTGTTGGCATAAAAACATACTCTCTGTGTTTGCTATTATGAACGTTATTAGTGATTATGTCTATGTACATGGACTTAATGGGACGAAATACGGCATATGACAAGCTCTATACGGCGATCCGTGCTGCCCTTCAGCGCGCGACTTGGCGGATTTTGCGTCAATCGAGGATTCCTCCTGACGACATGGCGTATGAGTAATAATCGAGGGGAGTTTTGGCACATGGCGCGGCCAAACCAAATGCGATTACCGTTATGATTAGCCCGACATGAAATGTCGTGATTGTAACGTCGATAGTGATGATGGCGACCGCTACTGCTCCCAATGCGGAGCATACCTAGCGGTTGAACCCGGACCAGCACACCTGGAGTTTCTCCAACTATCTCCGACTGATTTCCTCACTACTGTCGCGTCCGGCGTTCCGCTGATCTGGGAGAATACTTCTCGTCTTTGGGCCGAAGCAGCCGAAATGTCACAGGTGGGCGGCCGCCGCAGCGTTTGCATCCTGCAATGCTTTGCAGAGGAAGAAGCTGCAAAATCGCTTATCCTGTTCGACGCCATCCGGTGTCCAAAAGCTTTAACGGCTGAGTTCTCCCGTTTGTTGAAGCAGATCGATCAACATGTCGGAAAAGGCGTTTATGTTCGCTACTATGACACTTCTCCCAGCGATATGACCGAGGTCAAGAGAATCGTGGATTGGGAGTGTCAGGGCTTTTACCGTGAGGGTGAATACGGAGAGTTCATTCTGCCCAATCGGATCAAAACCAGCCGCGAATCGCGGCTCTATGTGAGCTACGTTCGCAATGATGATGGAACACATGGGTGGATTGCACCACGAAATCCTTTCGATTTTGAGGTGCGCAGTCGGTCGAGCACGATTAGGGTCGTGGAAGCTCTTCTTGCAGCGGGAATCTTCGAAGTTAAAGCTCTGAAGGTTGTCCGCGATTATTGGAGGAAAATTCCCTTCACCGATATTGGAACAGACCCTCTTGCTGTTGATTTGGAAACGTCGATTCGCTGGAGAGAGTTGATGGACCTCAATTTTGGGATGTTGAAGGAACTGGATCACTTGGGTCTGCTCTCCTCTGCGGCTACAATCGAGCACCAACAGACGCTGATTCGTGAGTTGCTGTTTCCGCTCTACCCGTTTGACCTGAGAATCACTAAGAATTTCAGCGGTCTGCCTCCACCTGATTCGCCGTATTCTTAATGGTCTCTAGGGCGAAACACGCTCAACGAGGAGGACGGTATCAATATGGAGACTGGGAGCATGGGAACCGAATGGCCCAATGCAGGGAGAGTTGTGTGGCTCGCGGGCGGCCTAACTGCATACAACAATCCAGGACCCGAGGTTGAAATATGTGCCGGATCAAATGGTCGTACTCTATCTGACCTTGCCCCTGCCAAACGTATCCCTTAGCGAGCTGTTCTAATGCGAAGGGGTAGCGAAGATGACGAAGTCGAAGCGAGGACGTTACACGCTTGAGTTCAAGCAAGAGGCGGCGCGGCTTGTTGAGTCGGGCCAGAGCCAGGCGGCGGCAGCACGCAGCCTGGGAGTGGTCGA
>OCTA010003600.1_pt1 | contig 13737 bp, 7 predicted proteins | sample 1538991 | NCBI WGS metagenome assembly OCTA01 (sample SAMEA3539302, study PRJEB22396) | soil metagenome | biome: tundra; feature: field; material: soil | place: USA | collected 2010-05 | depth 0.15 m
ACGCCAGAACGTCCTCAATTCCGCCTTCTTGGCTCATCCGGAACGATTCGTCCGGGGAGCATCGTGTTGGATTCGTTCGCCGGGTCGGGCACTACTGCCCACGCAGTCCTTTCACTGAATAAGCGAGATGGGGGAGATCGCCGATTCTTGCTGGTTGAATGTGAGGACTATGCAGACGATCTCACCGCCGAGCGTGTGAGGCGTGTGATACGTGGTGCAGAACAAGCGCAAAGCACGCTGCTAAGAAGCGGCCTTGATGGCGATTTTACCTTCTGCACTCTCGGGGAGCCGCTCGATCTCGATAAGATACTTACGGGAAAATCGTTACCAGACTACGCAATCATTGGAGCATGGCTTTTCCATACAACAACAGGCGAGGCTCTGAACACTAGCCAGATGCGCAAGGATATCTGGTATGTGGGCGAGAGCACTAGGTACCACGTTTGGCTGATCTATAAGTCCGACTTGGACTTTTTGAAGTCGAATAAAGCCGCGCTGACGCTCGAACTGGCGGAGAAAATCTCCAGCGATCCTGACCGCAAAAGGAAGCGCCATTTGGTTTTTGCTCCTGCGAAGTATGTTCCAAACAAAACGCTCCTACCAATGGGAGTGGAGTACGCACCGTTGCCGTTCGCGCTTTATCGTGTCGAGATAGACTGATGGAACTGAAAAAGTATCAGCAAACGGTTCTGGACACCTTAAACGCATATTTGGACCAATTGAGGATGCAGTTGGTCACCGCAGCCAAGGTGCGCAAAGCCAACGAGAACGAAACAGATCCTGACCTAAAGCGTCCTGACACTGATGTTCCGAAGCTGGCTTGGGAGTACATTCAGGAGCAAGGCCAATTGCCAAAGCTTCGTGCTGGCGTGCCATACAGCGCACGAAAGGATGGCGTAGGCAACAACGTTCCTAACATCTGTTTAAAGATTCCTACGGGAGGCGGCAAGACTCTACTTGCCGCCTATGCAGTTTCGCACATCATGGGCAAGTTTCTCCAGAGGAATCACGGCTTTGTTCTTTGGATTGTGCCGAATGAGGCGATTTACTCTCAAACGAAGAAGCATCTCAGTAACCGGGAGCACCCTTACCGTCAGATTCTCGACCGTGCGGCGGCAGGACGCGTGAAACTCCTGGAGAAGGGTGATTCCCTGAATCGGCTAGACGTTGAAGGGCAGCTTTGTGTCATGCTACTTATGCTTCAGTCGGCAAACCGACAAACTAAGGAAACCCTGCGCTTGTTCCGCGACCGTGGGAACGTGCATGGGTTTTTCCCAGCATCAGACGATATTCCTGCACAGTTCGAGTTGTTGGGACGCATTCCGAACCTAAGCTGCTATGGCAAGCGGGACAACATGGGCGCAATCGCTCACGAAAGCCTTGGAAACGTGCTGAGGTTGCTCCGCCCTGTGGTGGTGATGGACGAAGGGCACAAGGCTTACACCGCCAGCGCAATGGCCACGCTTTTCGATTTCAATCCTTCATTTGTGTTGGAACTGTCTGCAACGCCAAAAGATCGCCCGAATGACAGGCCGCCTCGGTATGCGAATTGGTTGGTGGACATTCGCGGTGCGGATCTTCTGAGCGACCAGATGATAAAACTCCCGATCAATGTGAAGGTCAGGGCTACTAGTGACTGGAAGGTGTGCCTCCGCGAAGCCCTGGAGCACTTGAACCTGCTGCAATCTCGCGCTGATGAGTTGCGGGCAAACACATCCCGCTATATTCGACCCATTCTGTTGGTTCAAGTTGAGCGAACAGGCAGGGATCAGCGCGAGAGTGCCGCGATTCATTCTGAGGACGTGCGAGAGTTCCTATTAGGGCTAGGGTTGGATCAGACGGAAGTCGCTGTTAAGACATCGGAAAAGAACGAACTAAACACGCCAGAAAATATTGACCTCCTGAGTCCGACTTGCACAGTACGTGTCATTGTCACGAAGCAAGCCCTACAGGAAGGATGGGATTGCCCGTTTGCTTACGTGCTTTGCGCCCTTGCGGCCAATCGTAATCAGAATGCAATGACGCAACTGGTTGGTCGGATTCTTCGACAGCCCGGCGCGAGTCGCACTTCGGACGACGTACTAAATGAGTGCTACGTCTTTTGCCATCGCGCTAAGACGAAGGAAATCATAGAAGCCATTAAAAAGGGTTTGGAGCGGGATGGCATGGCCGATATCGTCGGTCAGGTTCGCGAGTCGGATTCCAGTCAGACTGGTGCGCTCCAAAAAAGAAAGCTCCCTCGGAGAGAGAAGTTCAGGACGTTGGACATCTATCTTCCGTTGGTCAATTGGGTGGATGCCAGGGAGACCAGAGTACTCGACTATGAGCGAGACATTCTATACCGACTCGACTGGTCACTCTTAAACGTAAAGACGCTCGCAGAGAATTTGGCAAAGGAAGTGAATGCGGAGCGCAGCCATATGCTCAGACTGACCTTCGCCGACGCAAAAGAGTTCCTGAGTACCACGGAGGTACAGGCGGTCCAAGAGGTTATCTCATTCGACCCTGTGTACGTCACACGTTCAGTAGTGGACATTGTGCCGAACCCGTGGATAGCGCGTGCTGTAGTTGATGACTTACTCCAAGCTCTCAGGAAGCGAGGTTTTGACGACGAACAGTTGGGGGATGCGGCAAGCTACATCCTGGAAGAGTTGCGGAAATGGCTGCAACAAGAGCGAGATACCTTAGCCGAACATTTGTTCATGGCGGACGTTGTTGACAGCCGAATCCAATTCCGCCTGCGAGTCGAAAGTAAACTCTGGAGGATGCCGAAGGAGATTGACACAAACCTACCGGAAAGATCCCGTCAGCTTGCACTGGATAGCGGTGGATGCACGGAAAATAGCCTATTCACCCCTGTGTATCAGGGTGATTTCAGTAGTAAACCAGAAGCGGAGTTCGCATGTTATCTTGATGAACACAAGGCGCTGCGTTGGTGGCATCGGAACGTTGCCAGGGGCGTAAACTACTGGCTCCAAGGACGGAAGAAGCACCGCGTCTACCCCGACTTTATATTTGCGCGCGAACGTTCGGGCACCGCTGACAGAATTTTTGTTTTTGAGACCAAGGGAGATCAGCTTGAGGGGAACCTGGACACTAATTACAAGCGGAAGCTCTTAGAAACAGTCACTGCGCATTACCGCGCAGAGGATTGCATCAATGCCGGAAAGCTGGAGCTAATCGGGTATTCGGGGGAAAGCGTCCAATGCGATCTTGTCCTGATGAGTGAGTGGAAAACAGAAGTACTCAAAATTCTGGGGAACGAGTAGATACGCTACGTCGCATTGGAAGGATCATGGATCGCACGTCCACAATATAGGCAGCACCATAGCCGCGTAGGCTACGACCTTCTAGGGATCAGAATCTAGAGTCCCGTGAATTCAAATTGAGCCACTACCGCAAGGCGGGCTTTCAGAAAAGTACGGACGCTTCGGCACGAAAAACGCTCCCTTTGGTCCCGGCTCCGTAGGCGCTGAGTGTGAAGGAGTTGCGGGCGGTAGCAAAGAGATGGGCCGTCGATATTCGCGGTTAGCCCGCCAACGCCGGACAAGCGTCGGTGTGGTTAAACCATTTCATTGCTTTTTTGTTCGGCTCGTGATAAGTAATCAGAACTAGACTTGCATTACTTCGGAGGATCCGTTGAGATCGTCGCGCGTAATCCTGGCGTTGCTTTCGCCAGTGTTGTTGATTGCCGGCATGGCCCGAGTTGCGCAGGCGCAGGTTGAAATCTCCGACCACACGCTGCAGTTCGGCTCTTTGTCTTCGAATTTCAAAGAGAGTGGGGGATCTGCTCCAGCGCGGCAACTGAGTTTTAAATCTTACTCTTTCGTCGTGGGAGACAAGGAAGATTTGAATGACTTCCGCTCGCCCGATCCCGAACATCCCGGCTTTGGCGGCAAACTGCGCGGGGCAAGAGGGATAGGGCGATTGCTCTTGCTCATCTATTGCAGCGCGGAGTGCGGCTCCAAAGATCCCCAAGTCAGCCGGCAGGTTTGGATCAACGAGAGCGCCAACCCCGCGGGCGACGAATGGAAAAAGGCCGCTTCTGTCGATGGCCTTGGCCTGACTCTGCTGCCGACGATGTTCGAGAACCCAAAGCTGGAATTCGCGGTCAACGGTTCGCTGGTTCACCCGACGGGCGGCGAGATGCACATGGGGAATTCCAGCATCAGCCACTATTACATTCAGCTTTTCGAAAGAACCGATTCCTGCCGCCGGTACCAGCCCGTTTATGGAGCGGACTCGTTTCATGGGGACGACGATGGCGACTCCGTTTCCATCGATTTGCCGTGGCGCCGCCGGCTTCCTCAACGCGCGAACGGAATCGTCGTCGGGGCGCCGAAGGTTTACGATAGCTACGCCTTGCAGGCGCTGCGCAATGACACGCTGCGAAAAATTCAAGAGATCAATCCCTTCGTTCCCAGTGCTATCACAGGCGCCTATGGAAATCTGCAGGGCGTGACGAGAGACCAAAGCTACTTGAACGTGCAAGGTCAGGGTGCCGCTCCATCTCCTTCCTCAATCAGCAGCACGGATCAAACCGTTACTTGCCCAGCCGGCTACTATCCGGCCGGCAATTTAACCTGCGCACCTATTTCGAGCGGGGCGACGGGAGCGACTCCGCTCAGCACAATCGCAACTTCACAAACGACAACGCCCTCCGCCGCTCTCACCCCCACGGTGCCGGCCGCCCCCGTTTTCAATCCGCTTGCAACGCCAGGAACCGTGGGCCAATCGAGTTCGGACGTGCTGGTGGAGCAGGTTCAGTTGAGCGCGCAATTGCAGATCTATCAGTTGTTGCTCGAAGGAGCGCAGTCGGACGCTCTGCTCGTTCAGAATTCACGGGCCGTGGCCACACGCGCGCAAACCACAATCGGTTTTCCTATTTCGATAGACCCGCCGCGGCAGTTCCGTCACGCGGTTGCGGAAGTGCGCGTTCTGATCGAACCTTTCCCTACGCCGGAGTCAGGCCAAACGCAACCCGTCAGCATTGCGAATCTGCTGCCGGCGCAAAAGACTTATAACGTCGCCAAGATCACCAGCAAGCAGCGTTCTTTCGGCGGAGCCGCCGTCATCGAGCCAGTTGCGAGCGTCGGCGTCTCCACAGGAAAAGCCAAAGACCGCCTGTATCTGGCAAAGGACACCGACACCGTCGCCCTCCAATATGACCATCCCTCCGTAAAGCCTCTGCGATCGCCTTTGCCCGAACGGGCCCTGACCGGATTGCAGGCCGCCGTCCGGATGCAGCGGCTGGACGAATGCGGCAACGAGTGGTTCGCGATCGACGATGCGGAACAGCGCGACGACCTGGACAGCAAACTGTCGAGAGACAATTCCGTGACGTTCGGCTGGCAATTTCGACCGGTCCTCGGAGCCGACTACGTGGCCAGCGGTCCGCGGCAAGTGTTCGCCCAGCTCGCGCTGCCGGAAGCGCTTGAGGAGGCGAAATTCTTACCGGCGGTCCTGGTGCAAACCAGGTGGCGTGAATACGACGAAAAGCGCCAGGTCGCCGGGCCCGTCTTCCACAGCAGCTGCTCGCTCACTTCCATCAAAGATCCGGTGATTATCGAAAATGCGCTGCGTGTTCACGACACCACTTGGGACGACATCGGGAACGGCATGTTGAAGATTCGGGCGCACGGCAGTTTCTTCTCGGCCGCCATTTCCATGCAAAGCGGCGGCAAGACGTACTCTCCGGTAACTTTTGACGGGCACGACATAGAATTCTTCGCGCCCGCAAAAGACCTGCTGATGAACGGTGAGATCGGCCTTCGGGCGGAGAATAGCCGGGCCACAAGTCTCACCATTCCCTTGGCGGAAAATCACGCCGGGTGTGGCATCGCCGACGCCAAGCTGTGGGCAATTCCGCAGGCGGACGGTACTGCCCGCATCAGGCTAACGTTAACCGCAGGAGAACCATTTGAAAAGGAACTGGACCGGAGCCGCCCTCTCGTTTTGATCGGTTCCGATGTCTACGGATTGAAAGACAAGCCGCTTCAGAAAGCGGCACCTTGCGACGACAAAGGAATTTGCGTGTATCAGTTTCTCGCTCCGGCTGACAGCTTGCGCGCGGCGAGCAACTACTATGTGCGCGACCTGTCCTGGAGCGATTCAAACCTGCGTGGCCACATCCTCTTTGCGCCTTTCCTGTCGAAGATGTCCAAATATTCCGAAGATCCTCCCAAAGCCCCCGTTGCCTCGAAGTCAAAGCGCAAACAACGAAGGAAGGCGGCGGACCCGGCTGCGTCTTACATGCTTGCGGGCAGCAATCTGAACGTTTTCAGCGAGGAGAACCAGCTCAATTTGAAGGCTTATTCGATCGACGCTCCGCTGGGCATTCCACTTTCGCGGAAGAACTTGCTGGTGTTGGCCGATTCGGAGGCGCTGCTCACACTGCCTCGCGCTCCAAAGGGGAAGACGGTCACCATCGCCTGGACGCCCTCGCAAGGGCCGCTCTCGCAAGAGGCTCCCATCGTGTGGGACTTGACGCTCCCCGGCCAGGAATCGACTCCCACCATTAGGCCCACGCCGCCGTTCCTCTATGCGGGCGATAGCCGGACGGTCACATACACCGGCAGCGATTTCTCGACCGTGCAGCTGGTGAGGTTTGAAATCGCGACGTCTTTGCCCTTTAAGGTTTCGCCGGATGATCCCACGTCGATGGATGTCTTCGTTCCCAGCGCGATAACCAAAGACGCGGGACACAAAGAGCTGATCGCCATCACAAAAGATAAAAAGGGCAAGGTCGGGCAACTGGTTCTGCCCATCGATATCTTCAAGCGATAGAACCGGCTCTTCTTGATCTAACGGGCGATATTCCCGCCGAAATGAAAGGCCGGACCAATCGACAAGCGCGTGGTGTTGCGAGCCGTCTTTAGTAGGTCCGTGAAAAGCGTATTGTGGACGTAGTCGGCCTGCATCCTTAGGGAAAAATGGCGGGCGACATTCACCTCCAGGCCGCCTCCGACGCCGTAGAAGCCAGTCCACTGTGTCTTCTGGCCGGAAGGAGCCAACCCGTGAACCACCAACGTGCTGACCGCGTCGGTCGCGTGCGGGGTGGCAATTTCATAAATCGCGCCAATCGACGGACGCACAAACAACGTGACTTTCGAGAAATGGCGATATTCGAGTTGCGGTCCGGCGGCAAAGGTTTGCGTGGTTGAATTCGTCGGAACGGAAAGCTGGTAACTCGCCGGAATGACTCCCGCCAGAACCAGCGGCAAGAGTTGCGCTTGAATTGACGCTTGCAGCGACGGCTTCAACAAACTTGGAGTCAGCGGCAGCGTTCCCACCACCACCGAGTAGTCGAAACCCAGCGCGAGCCATGTCTTCGCGTTATAACCCGCCTGCAGGTGATAGCCGCGCTGGCTAAGGTTGATATCCGGGCTGTTGAAATACGTGAACCCGTTGTACAAATCGAATCGGCCGACATAATCCTGGCCGCAAAACGCCCTCACGGGGAGTAACAGGGCTAGCACCGAAAAAAGACATCTTGATAAATTCCGCATTACTTTCCGTAAATAACCCTACCACTTTACTGAATAACTCAGTCCAGCGGTGGATCGTCACGGGCGGTTGCGGCGCAAGATCAGGCGACGCCGCGGCAAAAATGCTAAATGTCGAGGTTTCTCACGTCTAGCGCGTTCTCTTCGATAAACTTACGCCGGCTCTCAACGTCCTCTCCCATCAGCGTGGAGAAGATAGGTTCCGATTGGGCGAAGTCCAGCAAATCGATGCGCAGCAGGGTGCGCGTCTCGGCGTTCATGGTGGTAGCCCAAAGCTGTTCGGCGTTCATCTCGCCCAGCCCTTTGTAGCGCTGCACGTGAACGTCGCGCTTGCCTTCGCTCTTGACGCTGTTCAACAGATCGCGCCAGTTCTGGTGCACCTGCCGGAAGCCTTCCCGGACCAGGGTGAACGGCGGCGTGTTGTAGCGGGCGACTTGCTTCACCATGGCGCGCAAACGCCGGAACTCGGGCATCGAGAGGAACTCGGTGTTGAGGTAGCGGGTCGCGTTGGTCGGATCTTTGTAGCCGATCATCCAGGCCGAATGCTCTTCCTCGCGCTCCACCGTCACTTCGAGCTTGGCATCCCGCAAGCGCTGCGCGATCATGTTGACGTTCTCCTCGCTCTGCAGATCGCTCTTGGCGTCTATGGGCAGCGACACGTCGGACAGCAGATCCACCACCCGCGCGTCGCGCATCCGCCGCTCCAGGCGGCTCCAGAGCTGCTCCAGTTCGTCCAACGACATCAGGAAATTGCGCAGTTCGGTGCCTTCCACCAGCACCGCCGGCGAGCCCTCGACCGGCGCGCCGATCTCGATGTGCAGATTCTCCGTCGCCCGGCGCAGAATTTCCCGCGTGAAGTCCTTCTCGTTCTTGATGTACTTCTCGCTGCGGCCTTTTTTCATCAGATAAAGCGGCGGCTGCGCGACGAAAACTTTGCCGCGCGTGATCAATTCCTGCATGTGCCGAAAGAAGAATGTCAGCAGCAGCGTGCGGATATGCGAGCCATCCACGTCCGCGTCGGTCATGATGATGATCTTGCCGTAGCGCAGCTTGGCTAATTCAAAATCCTCGCCCTTGCCGATCCCGGTGCCGATGGCGGTGATCATGGCGCGGATTTCCTCGTGCGAAAGCATCTTGTCGTAACGCGCCTTCTCGACGTTCAGGATCTTACCCTTGAGCGGCAGGATGGCCTGGTTGCGGCGGTCGCGCCCGCTCTTCGCGGTGCCGCCCGCCGATTCTCCCTCCACCAGAAACAATTCGCAGCGGTCGGGATCGCGCTCCTGGCAATCGGCAAGCTTGCCCGGAAGGCCGCCCGAATCGAGAGCGCCTTTGCGCCGCGTCAGATCGCGCGCTTTGCGAGCCGCCTCGCGCGCCCGGGCCGCGTCGATCGCCTTGCCGACGATCTTCTTCATCACCGCCGGGTTCTTGTCGAAGTACTCACCCAGCTTCTCGTTCACCAACTGCACGACGTATCCCTGAATATCCGAATTCAGCTTGCCCTTGGTCTGGCCCTCGAACTGCGGCTGCGGGAGCTTGACGCTGATCACGGCCGTAAGGCCCTCACGCACATCGTCGCCGGTCAAGTTGTCTTTCGGATCCTTGATCATTCCAGCTTGTGTCGCGACCGCGTTGATGGTGCGGGTGAGCGCGCTGCGAAAGCCGCTTAAATGCGATCCGCCATCCACCGTGTTGATGTTGTTGGCAAAGCTGAACACGTTCTCCGCGTAGGAATCGTTGTACTGCAATGCCAGCTCGATGGTAAGCTTGCCGCCATTCGGAAGATCGCGTTCGCCTTCGATATAGATCGGTTTTTCGTGCAGCGATTGTTTGCCGCGGTTCATGTGCTTGATGAACTCCGCGATGCCGCCGCTGTAGAAGAACTCTTCCGCGCGCACGTCGTCTCCACGCTCGTCGGTCAGCGTGATCTTGAGTCCCTTGTTCAAGAAAGCGAGCTGCCGCAAACGCGTCGCCAGCGTGTCGAAGTTGTACACAGTGGCGTCCATGATGGTGGGGTCGGCTTTGAACGTAATCTTCGTTCCGGTCTTGTTCGATTTGCCGGTTTGCGCTAACGGCGCCTTTGGGGTGCCGCGCTCATAGTCCTGTTCCCATGTCCCCTTATTACGCCAAACCTCCAAGTGGAAGGCCTCGGACAAGGCGTTCACGCAGCTCACGCCAACGCCGTGCAGACCGCCAGAAACCTTGTACGTATTCGAATCGAACTTGCCGCCCGCGTGCAGCTTGGTCAAGACCACCTGCGCCGCCGAGACGCCCTCTTCGGCGTGGATATCGACCGGAATTCCCCGACCGTTGTCCAGCACGGTAACCGAGTTGTCGATGTGGATCGTGACGGCCACTTCTGTGCAGTAGCCGGCCAACGCCTCATCGACCGAGTTGTCAACCACTTCGTACACCAGGTGGTGCAATCCCATCTCACCGGTCGAGCCGATGTACATAGCGGGACGAAGCCGGACGGCCTCCAAACCTTCGAGGACCTTGATACTGGTGGAATCGTAATTATCGTTTTGAGCCACGGAAGCCATATTTTTCAAGCACCCAATCGCGAACACTCAACGCCCGGAAGCACCCCGGCGTCACTAGCGCGGCGAAAATCTTTCTTACCGACGAGCATCCGCTAGATGCTCTTACCGACGAGCATCCCTTGGATGCTCTTTATTAATGACGGGTCAGATGCGCATCGGCATCACGACATAGCGGTAAACCGACTCGGGAGGGCCCCCATGCGGGCGCAACTCCCCGGCGCTGTTCGAATCTTTGAAGTGAAACTCGACCTCGCTCTGATCGACCGACCGCAGAAAATCGATTAGGTACTGCGAGTTGAAGCCGATCTCCACGTCCTCGCCGGCATACTCGACGGGAATGACCTCTTCGCACTCGCCCGTCTCCGAAATCGAAGAGTGAATCTTCAATTCGCCTTTGACCACCTGGACGCGAATCGCCTTCGAACGCTCATCGGCAAATTGCGCCACCCGCTCGATGGCCGACTTCAATTCATCGCGCTGCAGCACTAGCATGTACGGATGCTCTTTCGGCAGCACCCGATCGTAATCGGGAAAGTTTCCGGTTAGCTTGCGGCTCAACAGGAGACGCTTGTCGATGCGAAAGAACAAGTGATTGTCGTTGCCCGCGAATTCGACGGTCTTGCTGGCATCGTCGCTCGCCAGCTTCAGGATTTCGCTCATCGCCTTCCTGGGGACCAGCACCCGCAACGGATCGGTGAAATCGGGCAGAGCGATCTGCTTCTGAATCATGGCCAAGCGGTGTCCGTCCGTCGCCACCATCACGAGCGCGGTCTCCTTCAGCACCAGCAGCGCGCCGTTCAGGGTGAAGCGGGAGTCTTCCGCCGAAATCGCGAAAATGGTGCTGGCGATCAGCTGCGAGAGAACGCTTAGCGGAATCTCCGCCCGCACTTCGGGCATTTGCGGCAGCTCCGGAAAGCTCTCGCGCGACATCCCGGCGATACGCGTCCTGGAACGCCCGCAGACGAAGCTAGCCCATTGATTCTCTCCTAGCTTCACTTGCAGGTCCGCATCGGGCAGCAGCCGCACGTAGTCGAGCAGACGGCGGGCCGGGATCGTTCCCGAGCCCTCCTTCTTGACGCGCGCCGGACAGGCGCAGCGAATCCCGAGCTCCAGATCGGTTGCCGTGAGCCAGATCTGATCGCCATCGGTCTCGACCAGAATATTCGAAAGGATGGGGATGGTGGTCTTCTTCTCCACCACGCCTTGAGTCAGTCCCAATTCCCGGACCAGATCGGACTTGCTAACCGAAAATTCCATGAGAGTTTCTAAAGAGAGCTCCTTGCTCCGCTTCTTATCTTCCCTGAGAAGCCCCGCCCCGAGAAGCTCCGCCTTTCTTCCTAAGACGGTAATTATTAAGTACTAAGAAGAGACCGTATTAGTAGGGGCTGTGGAAATGTTGATTTCCTTCTAAATTATAGCAAAAAAAACTGCTTCCGCGTCTAGCGGCCTGTGAATTTCCGGCTCTCGGAAGTGGAAGAAAGCTGCCCGGGCCCGAACTTGAACAGGTTTGCACAGCGGTTTCGCGCCTGGCGTGTGGAGAACTCATCAAGCCTATTGGAGTGAGTCGGTTAGCGAGTGGATAAGGCTGTTTAAAACCTCGTCGCGCTGCCGCAGCGCTTCTATTTTCTGAATGGAGTGCAACACGGTGGTATGGTGCTTGCCGCCAAAATAACGGCCTATCTCGGGCAGCGACGCGTGCGTCAGTTCCTTCACCAGATACATGGCCACCTGCCGCGGATAGGCGATCTGCTGCGTGTTGCTCTTCAACTTCAACTGCGCCGGCTGCATCGAGAAACGCTCGGCCACCTGGCGAATGATGGATTCGACCGAGATGCGCTTCTCCGTTCCCGTGTTCAGGTGTTTTAGGGTCTGGTGTGCCATCGCCAGACTGATCGGCTGGCCGGTGACGGACGACACCGCGATCAGCCGCGTCAAGGCGCCTTCCAGTTCCCGCACGTTCGACTTGGTCTTCGTCGCCAGAAAGATGCGCACGTCCTGCGGCAGCGTGACTCCCTCGGCTTCCGATCGCTTGTCGAGAATTGCCATCTTGGTCTCAAGATCCGGCGGCTGAATATCCACCATCAGCCCCCACTCGAAGCGAGACCGCAGCCGTTCCACCAGGCCCGGCAACTGGTTGGGCGCGGAGTCGCTCGAGATCACGATCTGCTTGCGGTGATCGTAGAGCTCGTTGAAGGTATGGAAGAACTCCTCCTGCGTGCGCTCCTTCCCGGCGATGATGTGAATGTCGTCGATCAGCAGCGCATCGGCCGATCGGTAGTGGCGGTGAAAGAGCGACATACGGTCCAGCTTGATCGATGTGATCATCTCGTTCATGAAGCGCTCGCTCGAGGTATAGACCACGTTCAGGCCGGCGAAATTCTCGATCAGGCTGCGGCCAATGGCGTGGATCAGGTGCGTTTTCCCGATGCCGACGCCGCCGTAAATAAAGAGCGGGTTATAGCTGCGGGACGGCATGGTTGCGACCGCGTGCGCCGCCGCGTGCGCCAGTTGATTCGACGAACCGACCACGTACGTGCCGAACGTGAGGCGGGGGTTCAACCAGCTTTCGCTGGTTTCAAACTGCGGCTCGGCGGGGTTCGAATGGCCTTTCGGCGCATACGTCCCGGAGCCGGAGCGTCCGGTAGAAAAACCGTGTCCGGCGCCGGCTGCCACTCCGACCGGAGCGCGCACAACCGTATAGTGAATCCTTCGCACAGGCAACTTCAGCTCTTCGATGGCAGCCCGGATTTGCACCGAATATTCCTGCCGGATCCAAGCCTCCGTGGTCTCATCTGGCACCCGGACGGTCAACTCGCCATCGGTCAAAGCGGCCAAGGTGGTTCGCACGATCCAATTCTGGTATGCCCCGTCGCTGAGCCTCTTTGCCAGCGAGGCCTTGATCTCTTCCCATGCATCACCCAACGGCCAGCACTCCCTTTTCGCCCCAAAACGGCAGAGAATTCCCACAGCTTTTCCAACGCTGTGGAAAAGTGGGGAACTCTTGTGTTTTTGGGTTTAATTGCTGCGAACCACGGCGCCACTTTAGATTGAAAAGAACCGCTTGCGTCCCTTTCAGCACTCACAGTCTAACACAAGGACCGGGTTTTCAAAGTGAATTTTAAAACCATCTTATCTTCAATAAAACAAAGGACATAGGTTTCCAGCAGGGCAGCGGTAAACGCTTTCGCGCCGGTCGTTTTCAGTTTTGGGCCGCTTCTAAAGCCTCGGGTTGCAATCAGATGAATTGACATTGGAACAAAGTCACGGGAGAATGTCGGTGTAACCGCTTCGCGGGAGTAACTCAGCTGGTAGAGTGCAACCTTGCCAAGGTTGATGTCGCGGGTTCGAATCCCGTCTCCCGCTCCAGGTCACTCCTTTACTCTTTTCCAAGCCGTTCGCGAGAGATCGTCGGTTGCCGATAAGCTACTAGCTTTCATGTAGTTGCGTCTTTCTAGGGTTTGTTTGAACTTGTGTTGCCGGTCAACTTACCGCCCGCTTTCGCGTCTGGAAGGGTGTGCCGCAAGCTGCTTTAAACCGCCGCGAACTACTGCCGGTAATAGGTCTTTTATTACTTCTGGTGCCCTTAGTCGCTGGTACTAAGAAACCGACAAAGATCAAGGCGAAGGCGAATCCGCCCCAGTATGTGGCTTTCAGCCGCCCCTTATCCGAAAACAGTCAGGTGCGGCACGCGC